>Ga0075163_10008608_pt1 | contig 13414 bp, 11 predicted proteins | sample JI1023141ADNA_FD_71478 | JGI IMG/M metagenome (GOLD analysis project Ga0075163, IMG submission 71478) | Wastewater effluent complex algal communities from Wisconsin, to seasonally profile nutrient transformation and Carbon sequestration -... | ecosystem: Engineered > WWTP > Effluent > Algae...
GGCCGGCTGGTACTTTTCTGCGGCCAGCACGGCCTTGATCGCCCGGTGCACGAGAAGGTCGGGGTAACGCCGGATCGGTGAGGTGAAGTGGGTGTAAGCCTCGTAGGCCAGACCAAAATGGCCCACGTTGTCGGGGCTGTACATGGCCTGCCGGAGAGAGCGCAGCATCACGGTCTGCAGCAGCTGCAGGTCGGGCCGGCCCTGGATCTTCTCGAGCAGGCGCGCGTAATCGCCAGCGCGGGGCTCATCGCCCCCGCCCAGCTGCAGGCCGAACTCGGCGAAGAACTCGCGCAGCTTAGCCAGCTTCTCGGGGGTCGGGCCCTCGTGTACACGGTACAGCGCGGCGTGCTCGTGGGTCTGCAGGAACTCGGAGGCGCACACGTTGGCGGCCAGCATGCACTCCTCGATCAAGCGGTGGGCGTCGTTGCGCGTCTCCGGCACGATCTGGGCGATCTTCCCGTTCTCGTCGAAGATCATCCGGGTTTCCTGGGTCTCGAAGTCGATCGCACCCCGCTTGGCGCGGGCCTTCAGCAGCACCCGGAACAGCTTGTCGAGGTTTTGCAGCTGCGGGAGGAGTTCGCCCACGCTCTCGAGCGCCGCCGCGTCCTGGTCATACAGCGCCGCCGCGACCTGGTTGTAGGTGAGGCGTGCCTTGGAGAACATCACGGCGGGATAGAAGCGGAACTGCTTGATCGCGCCGGTCATCGAGATCGCCATGTCGCACACCATGCACAGGCGCTCCACCTGCGGGTTGAGCGAGCACAGACCGTTGGACAGCTTCTCGGGCAGCATCGGGATAACGCGGCGCGGGAAATACACCGAGTTGCCCCGGTCGTAGGCCTCGCCGTCGAGCGCCGAGCCGACCTTCACGTAGTGGGACACATCGGCGATGGCCACCACCAGGCGGAAGCCGCGGCCCTGACGCTCACAGAAAACCGCGTCGTCGAAGTCCCGCGCCGTCTCGCCGTCGATCGTCACCAGCGGCAGCGCGGTGAGATCCTCGCGGCCCTTCCAGTCGGTCTTGCGCACCTTGTCGGGGAGGCGCCGGGTCTGCTCTTTCGCGGCACTCGAGAACTCGCAAGGCAGCTCGTGCTTGCGCAGCGCGATCTCGATCTCCATCCCCGGGTCGGCATAGTTGCCGAGGATCTCGACGACCTTGCCGACGGGCTGGGCGTAGCGCGTGGGCTGCTCGACGAGCTCGACCACCACCACCTGCCCAGCCACCACCTTCTTGGCCTTGACGCCGGGCGCCAGCAGGATCTCCTGGGAGATCCGCCGATTCTCGGGGACCACCAGGGTTACGCCGTTCTCGACGAGCACCCGCCCGACGATGCGCGTATTGGCCCGCTCGAGCACCTCGACGAGCTTGCCCTCGGGGCGTCCGCGCCGATCCTGGCCCGCGATGCGCACCATCACACGGTCGCCGTGGAGCACTTCGCGCATCTCGTTGGGGCCGAGGAAGATGTCCGGCCCCTCGTCGTCGGTGACCACGAAACCGTAGCCATCGGGGTGCCCCTGGACGGTTCCGCAGATCAGGTCTGCCTTGGACGGCAGCAGATAGGCACCGCGGCGGTTGCGGATCGCCTGCCCGTCACGCTCCATCGCGAACATGCGGCGCTCGAAGAACTCGCGCTCGACGGGCTGGATGTCCATCGCCTCGACCAGCTCGCCGAAGGCCAGGGGCACGCCGCGCTCGGCAAGCACCTGCATGATGAATTCGCGGCTCGGCAAGGGAAAGTCGTACTTCTGGCACTCCCGCTCGTAGAACGGATCACTCTGACGGAATTTGCTTGGTTTTTTAGTGTTTTTTGATTTTGAACTTGACACGGGATCTTTCTAATCTATAATGGCGCCCATCGCTGCCCAGATGGCGAAATTGGTAGACGCGCTAGTTTCAGGTACTAGTGCCGCGAGGCGTGGAGGTTCGAGTCCTCTTCTGGGCACCAGGTTTCAGGTAAAGCCGGTCGATTCGACCGGCTTTTTCTTTGTCTGCCGCATATGCAAGCGTCGCCGCCAATACGGCGTTTTGGGCGAGCAGGATTTGTTGATGAGGGGCTTGCATAGGCATATGTTTTGTCTATAATAGCGCCTTCGTTGCCCAGATGGCGAAATTGGTAGACGCGCTAGTTTCAGGTACTAGTGCCGCGAGGCGTGGAGGTTCGAGTCCTCTTCTGGGCACCAAAATTAAAGAAAACCGGTCGATCAGGCCGGTTTTTTTTCGTCTACCTTTCGTCTGCCTCGTCTGCCATTTCCGTCTTCGGTTGTTCTTTATAACGGAAAGACAGAACGGTGATCGACACCCCTGCCCTGCATGCGCGGTTCCGGATGGCAGACCACCCGGAACCACGCATTCACCGGCCGATCAGGCGCCGAAGGGGTGACGCTTGAGGATGGTTTCGTCCCGCTCCGGACCCGTCGAAATCACATCGATGGACACTTCGCAGATCTCCTCGATCCGGTGCAGGTAGGCGCGCGCTTCCGGCGGCAGCGCATCCCAGGTGCGCGCACCGAAGGTGGTGCCCGCCCAGCCCGGCATCGTCTCGAGAATCGGCTCGCAGCGCACGACTTCCTCGGAGCCCATCGGCAGCAGGTCGATACGCTTGCCGTCCAGCATGTAGCCGGTGCACAGCTTGAGCTCGGACAGGCCGTCGAGCACGTCGAGCTTGGTGATGCACAGGCCCGACACGCCATTGATGATGATCGAGCGCTTCAGCGCCGCCAGATCGAGCCAGCCACACCGACGCTTGCGGCCCGTAACCGTGCCGAACTCACGCCCGACGGTGGACATCTGGTAGCCCGGCGTGCCCGGCGTCTCGAAGTCGAGCTCGGTCGGGAAAGGGCCACCGCCGACGCGCGTGCAGTAGGCCTTGGTGATGCCCAGCACGTAGTGCAGCCGGCCGGGGCCGACACCGGAGCCCGCCGCAGCCTGGCCCGCCACGCAGTTGCTGGAGGTCACGAAGGGATAGGTGCCGTGGTCGATGTCGAGCAGCGTGCCCTGGGCGCCTTCGAACAGCAGGTTGCCGCCCGCCTTGTTGATCGCGTAGAGATCGGCCGAAACGTCGGTGACCATCGGACGGATCTCTTCGGCATCGGCCATCGCCTCGTCGAAGACGGTCTGAAAATCCACCGGATCCGCGCCGAGGTGCTGGGTCAGCACGAAGTTGTGGTATTCGAGGTTCTCGGCCAGCTTCTCGGCGAAGCGCTTCGGATCGAAGAGGTCGTAGACCCGCAGCGCGCGGCGGGCCACCTTGTCTTCGTAGGTCGGGCCAATGCCCTTGCCGGTGGTGCCGATCTTGGCGCCGGCACTCTTCTTGGCTTCCCGCGCCCGATCGAGGGCCGAGTGATAGCCGAGAATGACGGGGCAGCCCGGGCTGATCTTGAGGCGCTCGCGCACCTTGATGCCACCCGCTTCGAGGCCACGGACCTCGGCGAGCAGGTGATGCACGTCGAGCACGACGCCGTTGCCGATGTAGCACTCGACGCCTTCGCGGACGATGCCCGAGGGCACGAGATTGAGCTTGTATTCGGTGGTGCCGACGACCAGCGTGTGGCCGGCATTGTGGCCACCCTGGAAGCGGACCACGCCCTGGGCCTGATCGGTCAGCCAGTCGACGATCTTGCCCTTGCCCTCGTCACCCCACTGGGTGCCCACCACGACTACGTTCTTTGCCATTCTTCTTACTCTCCCTGAAGCGGTTCAACCTGCCAGGCACCGCCCCGCAGAACCAGACGCCGGTCACAGCCGGCCTCGCGCCACGTGCCTTCATGGCCGGGCAATTCGATCATTACATTGTCACCGCCGGCGCGCAGCGCAGCGATGGTTTCGGAAAGACCCGCCTCACCACCCGCCGGTGCGAGGATCGCGCCTGCAGCCACGGGGTCGGCCACCTGGGCCGCAAGTTCGCGGAGATCAAGGCTGAAACCCGTGGCCGGGCGACCCCGCCCGAAGGCCCGGCCGACGCTGTCGTAACGCCCGCCCAAGGCCAGCGCCACCGGCGAGTTGCCGCCGTATGCCGCAAACACCACACCGCTGTGGTAATGATAGCCGCGAAGATCGGCCAGATCGAAACTGATCGGCAGATCGGCCAGGCGGCCTGCCAGCTCCTGCAGATCATCCAGGGCAGCCAGGATCTCGGGCTCCCGCGGCAGGACTTCGCGCGCCCGCGCCAGAACCTCGACACCACCGTACAGCGTCGGCAGCGCCAGCAGCGCCGCACGAACGCCCTCGGGAGCATCCCCTAGCAGCTCACGCAGCCCCGGCAGATCCTTGGACTGCAGGCAGTCGAACAGCGCCTCTTCCTTCTCGGGGAGCAGGCCGGCGGTCTGGGCCAGCGCCTTGAAAAGGCCCACGTGGCCCAGATCGATCCGGGAGGTTCCGACCCCGGCCGTCTGCAGGGCCTCGGCGAGCAGGCGGATGACTTCCGCGTCAGCCTCGATGCCGGCATGGCCGTAGAGCTCGGCGCCCAGCTGGAGGGGCTCGCGGGTGGCCGTCAGCGAGGACGGCACGGCGTGGGCGACACTGCCGCAATAACACAGCCGCGCCACGCCCTTGCGGTTGAGCAGGTGCGCATCGATGCGGGCCACCTGCGGGGTGATGTCGGCACGCACGCCCATCGAACGGCCGGACAGCTGGTCCACCAGCTTCAGCGTCTTGAGCTGCAGATCCTGACCGGCGCCGGTGAGCAGCGACTCGAGGTATTCGAGCAGCGGCGGTGCGACCAGCTGGTAGCCGTTCAGACGAAAATCATCGAGCAGTCGGCGGCGCAGATCTTCCAGCTTCGCGGCCTCGGCGGGCAGAGCGTCCTGGATATATTCGGGTAGAACCCAACGCAACATGGGTAAGGCGCCTCAGGAAAAAACAATCAGAATGACGAGGCCGGCAAGCATCGAGGCGAAGCCGACAAAACGGATCTGCCCGTCGGCCATGCGGATCAGCCGGCTGAAGGTCTCGCGCCAGGTCGCTGGCGCCACGAAGGGGATCACCCCTTCAAGCACCAGCATCAGCGCGAACGCAAGAAGAAGGGTGCGCCCCATCTACTTGGTGCCCTTGGCACCCTTCGCAGCGTCGGAAACAGGCGCCGAGCGGGCGCCGGCACCCTTGAGATACTTGAAGAACTCGGAGTTCGGCTCGACGACCATCACGTCGGACTTGCTCTTGAAGCTGTTCCGGTAGGCCTCGAGGCTACGGTAGAACGCGTAGAACTCCGGGCTCTGGCCGAAGGCCTGGGCGTAGATCGCCGACGCCTTGGCGTCGCCCTCACCCTTCGCGATCTGGGCCTCGCGGTAAGCCTCGGCGATGATGACCTCGCGCTGCTTGTCGGCATCGGCCTTGATCTTCTCGGCCTCGGCACCGCCCTGCGAACGCAGCTCGTTGGCCACCCGCTTGCGCTCGGCCTCCATGCGGCGATAGACCGACTCGGACACCTCGGAGGGCAGATCCACGCGCTTCAGGCGCACATCGACGATCTGCACGCCGATCTTGCGGGAATCCTGATCGGCCTTGATCCGCATGTCGTCCATGATGCGATCGCGCTCGCCGGAGACCACCTCATGCACGGTGCGCTTGCCGAACTCTTCGCGCAGGCCGGCGTTAACCGTCTGCTCGAGGCGCGTCTTGGCGCGGGCTTCGTCGCCACCCACCGAGATGTAATACAGCTTGGGGTCGACGATCCGCCACTTGACGAACAGATCAACCAGCACGTTCTTCTTCTCGGAGGTGATGAAGCGCTCGGGCTCGGTGGTATCCAGGGTCAGGATGCGCTTGTCGAAATAACGCACGTTCTGGATCAGGGGGATCTTGAAATGCAGGCCGGGTTCGCTGATCTGACCCTTCACCTCACCCAGCTGGAACACCAGCGCGTGCTGACGCTGATCCACGGTGAACAGGCTCATCGAGAGGATCGCGAAGACGAACAGGCCGACTCCGGCAAACAAAGGCAAACGTTCACGCATCAGCGCTCTCCCCGCTCGCGGTTACGAATCGATTCACGGGTACGTGCCTCACCGGACAAGGCGTCGACGCGCGGCGGCGAGACATTGCTCTCGGGCATGCCAGGCACTGCTGCGGGGCGGCCCGCCTGCGGCACGGCCTCGGCCGCCGGTGCGCTGGCCGCCGGCGAAGCGGTGCTCTGGATCAGCTTGTCGAGGGGCAGGTACAGCAGGTTGCCACTGCCGCGCGAGTCCACCATGACCTTGGAGCTGTTGGAGAACACCTGCTGCATCGTCTCGATGTACATGCGCTGACGGGTGACCTCGGGGGCCTTGGCGTACTCGGCGTAAACCTGCTTGAAGCGCGAGGCGTCACCTTCGGCCTGGGCGACCACACGGCCCTTGTAGGCCTCGGACTCCTCGATCAGGCGCGACGCTGCACCGCGGGCGCGGGGAATCACGTCGTTGGCGTAGGCCTGGCCTTCGTTCTTCTGACGCTCCCGGTCCTGGCCGGCCTTCACGGCATCGTCGAAGGCGGCCTGCACCTGTTCGGGCGGCTGGGCGTTCTGCATCGTGACCTTGCTCACCTGAATGCCGGTGGCGTAGCGGTCGAGGATGTCCTGGGTCAGCTTCTGGGCGTTCGCGGCCACCTGCTCGCGGCCTTCGTAGAGCACGAAGTCCATCTTGCTCTTGCCCACGATCTCGCGCACCGCGGTCTCGGCCGCCTGGATCACGGAATCGTCAGCATTGCGGTTGTTGAACAGGTACTGCTGCGGGTCCTTGAGGACGTACTGGACCGCAAACTGGATGTTAACGATGTTTTCGTCATCGGTGAGCATCAGCGCCTCTTTCAGCACCTTGTTGCGCTCGGAGCCACGGTAGCCGATCTCGACGGTACGCACGCCGGTGAGGTTCACCAGCTCGTGGGTCTGGATCGGGTAAGGCAGGCGCCAGCGCAGGCCGGGCTCGGTGGCTTCCTGGAAGCGTCCGAACTGCAGCACGATGCCGCGCTGGCTCGCGTCGACGATGTAAAAGCCACTGGCGAGCCAGATGACTCCGGCAAACGCCGCAATCAGGCCGATGCCACCACCGAACTGGCGGAAGTTGAACTCGGGCAGCTTGCCACCACCGTCACCGTCGCCGGAGCCTCCGCCCCTTCCGGGAGTCTTGCCGAACATGCCGGAAAGACGGCGATTGAAGTCACGCCACAGCTCGTCGAGGTCGGGAGGCCCCTGGTTGCCGTCGCCGCCGCGGTTGTCACCGCCGCCCTTACCCCATTTGGGATCGTTTAGAGACATGAGGATGCCTGAGATCACAGTGAAAATCTGCTCCGGGATATATCGTGAATGCGGTGATGATACGACCGTGAATGCAGACACGGGTTCAACCGGCCTGGGCCGCCGCTGAAATGGCCGCCAGCTCTGCCTTGTGCGCCAACGCCACGTCGGCGAGCACCTCACGCAGCAGATCGAGGCCTTCGCCCGTTCTGGCGCTGAGCAAAACGCGCGAGATCTTACCACAAGCGTCCCGCTGCACTTCCGGGCTCGCCAGCGTGGCATCGATCTTGTTCCAGATCTGGATCTGCGGCAGGCTGCCGGCTCCGATTTCTTCGAGAACCCCGTTTACCGCGGCGATCTGCCCTTCCCGATCCTCGCTGGCCGAATCGACCACGTGGAGCAGCAGATCGGCGGACACCGTCTCTTCAAGGGTTGCATGGAAAGCGGCAACCAGCGAGTGAGGCAGGTCGCGGATGAAACCCACGGTATCCGACAACACCACGTTGCCTGCCTCGCCGAGGAAAAGCCGGCGCGAAGTGGTGTCGAGGGTCGCAAAGAGCTGGTCTGCCGCGTAGGCGCCCGCCTTGGTCAAAGCATTGAACAAAGTGGATTTTCCGGCATTGGTATAACCGACCAGGGAGATCGTGAGCACCTCACGACGTTCCCTCGCGCGCCGCCTCACGGCCCGCTGCCGCTCGAGCGTCGCCAGCCTGGCTTTGAGCAGCTTGACCCGCTCGCCAAGCAGACGGCGGTCGGTTTCGAGCTGCTTCTCGCCGGGGCCTCGCAGGCCGATACCGCCCTTCTGACGCTCCAGGTGGGTCCAGCCCCTCACCAGGCGGGTCGACAGGTGCTGCAGCTGGGCCAGCTCGACCTGCAGCTTGCCCTCGTGGCTCTTCGCCCGCAGGGCAAAGATGTCGAGGATCAAGGCCGAGCGATCGACGACGCGGCAGTTGAGCTTGCGCTCGAGGTTACGCTGCTGGGCGGCGGTGATGTCGTGATTGAAAATGACGATGTCAGCCTCGTTCGACTGCGCCACGAACCCGATCTCATCCGCCTTGCCCTTGCCGACGAAGTGGGCCGGATCGGGCGCCTGCCGCCTGGCCTGGACCACCCCGACAACGCTTGCGCCGGCGCTCTCAGCCAGCAAGGTGATCTCCGCCAGACGCTCATCAAGGCTGCCCTGGCCAAAATCAACCTGCACCAGCAGCGCACGGGTTCCAGCGGCGGGCCGTTCAAACACGCGGGCTCCCGGATCGGAAGAGGCCGTAGCGCGGCCGGCTCAAGGAATGACTGGGCGAATGAATCAGCTTGCTGCCTCGTTCTGTTCCTGCTGGATGTTGACCGGGCGCGCCGGCACGACGGTGGAGATGGCGTGCTTGTAAACCATCTGCGTCACGGTGTTCTTCAGCAGCACGACGTACTGGTCGAAGGACTCGACCTGGCCTTGCAATTTGATCCCGTTCACGAGGTAGATGGAAACCGGAACGTGCTCGCGCCGCAGGGCATTAAGAAAGGGATCTTGCAGAAGTTGCCCCTTGTTGCTCATGTCAGAACCTCTATGGTTTTAGTTTGAAATAATTATAGAGCGATTTGCTGCGTTGCAACACGAACAGACAGACCGCTCACTGGTGTGGAACTGGGCTCTTTAAACCTTGCTTGCAAAGGGGTTATGTGAAGACTTGAATTGTATCCTCAACGGTGTGCCCTGCAATTTGAATGCTTCGAGGAAGCTGCGCTCGAGGTAGCGGACATAAGAGGCCGGGACGTGATCGAGCGCGCTGCCGTGCACAACGATGATCGGCGGGTTCATCCCGCCCTGGTGGGCGTAGCGCATCTTGGGGCGGAAACCGCTGTGCCGGGGTGGCTGCTGCTTGAGCGTCGCGTCGAGAAGCAGACGGGTCAGCTTGGGGGTGGCCAGCTTGGTCATCGCGGCGGCATAGGCACCATCGACAGCCTTCAGCATCGGCGCGATGCCCTGCCCTTTCAGCGCCGAGACATACAGGAACTTGGCGAAACCCAGGAAGGGCAGCTTGCGCTCCAGGTCTTCCTTGATGCGCTGGCGGCGATAATCGTCGACGCTGTCCCATTTGTTCACCGCAACCACCAGCGCGCGGCCGGCCTCGACGACGAAACCGCCGATATGGGCATCCTGGTCGGAGATCTCCTGGCTCGCATCGAGCACCAGGACCACCACGTTGGCCTGCTCGACCGCCTGCAGGGTCTTGATGACCGAGAATTTCTCGACCGCCTCGAAGACCTTGCCGCGCCTGCGCAGGCCGGCGGTGTCGATCAGGGTGTAATGCTTGCCGTTGCGCTCGAAGGGCACCTCGATGGCGTCGCGCGTGGTGCCCGGCATGTCGAAGGCGATCACCCGCTCTTCGCCGATCAGCGTGTTCACCAGGGTGGACTTGCCCACGTTCGGCCGGCCTACGATGGCCACGCGGGGGCCCTTCTCGTCGGACTCGTTGTCGTCCTCGTCGGCGGGAAAGGATTCGAGCACGAGTTCCATCAGCGCGTGCACGTTGTCGCCGTGGGCTGACGAGATGCACAGGGGGTCGCCCAGGCCAAGGGCGTGGAACTCAGCCGACACGACTGCCCGGTTCATGCCCTCGGCCTTGTTGACCACCAGGAAGGTCGGACGACCGGCCCGGCGCAGGCGCGCGGCGATCTGCTCGTCGTGGGGCGTCAGGCCGTTGCGGGCATCCACCATGAACAGCAGCGCATCGGCTTCGGCGATGGCCTGCTCGGCCTGCTTGGCCATTTCATGGACGATGCCCTCCTTGGCGACCGGGTCGAAGCCCGCAGTGTCGACCACCAGGAACTCGCGCTCGGCCACGCGCCCGAGGCCGTAACGACGGTCGCGGGTGAGGCCGGGAAAATCCGCAACCAGCGCGTCGCGGGTCTTGGTGAGGCGATTGAAGAGGGTGGATTTGCCCACGTTGGGGCGTCCAACGAGGACGAGGGTAGGTTTCACGCCAGGGTGACTCCCATGTTGTTACTGCACACCAATGGCCTGAACACTGCCATTGCGTGTCTGGATGACGATGTCGCCGCCCGCTTGTTGCGGGTCGGCGAGAATCGGACTGGAATCGACGCGGTGGCGGCCAGCGAGGCTGCCATCGTCTTTCCGGAGAAGATGCACATAACCTTCGACGTCACCGACGACGACGTATTCGCCGATGATGCGCGGGCGCCCGGGGTTGCGCCCGGCAAGCTGGTCCTGCTTCCAGACGCTGGCACCATTGGCGAGATCGAGCGCGTGAACGGCGCCTTTCTCGTCAGTCACGAAGACGTTCCGGTCGTCGAGGTCGAGCCCCCTGGAACTGGAGAGATCCCGCGTCCACAGCGTGGAGCCATTGCTCATGTCGAAGCAGGCGACACGCCCCTGATAGGCGACGGCGCAGGTTGCGCGGGCACTCATCACGGGCAGGCTGGTGATGTCGGCCACCCGCTCGAGCTCGGTGGCCCCGCGCGGGACTGCCACGGTGCCCTCCCAGGCCAGGCTGCCGTTGGCCCCGTTCACGGCGACGAGCTTTCCGCCCGGATAGCCGGCGACGATGAAGTTGCCTTCCATCACAACGCCCGCCGCATTTCGCAGCGACAGCGGCGGCGTGGCCCGCTGGTAAGTCCAGCGGCGCCTGCCGTCCGACGCATCGAGGCCGAACAGGCGGCTGTCGGCGCTGCGCACCACCACCATGCCACCTGAGACGGCCGGCGCGGCAAGCACCTCGGCATTGATGAAGACACGCCACTTGACCTGCCCCGTCGCCGCATCAAGCGCGATGACCTCGCCCTTGGGCGTGCCCACCGCGACGAGATTGCCATCGGACCCGACCCCGCCGGACACCGTGGTCTTGAGGGGCGTTTTCCAGACACTGCGGCCTGACTCGATCCGCGTCACCTCGCCATCCTTGCCGGTGGCAAAGACGGCGCCGCTGCTGAGAGCCGGCTGGAACACGAAGACACCCGCGTCATCCACCCGGGCGCGCCAGCTCTCGCCCATCTTGACCGGATTGCTCAGGGGCTTGAGCGCCGGCGGTTTGCCTTCCGAGGAAAACGGGTTGAGCGAGCTGCAGGCCGACAGTACCAGCATGCCGGCGAGGCCGAGCGCCAGGCGATGGGCCCTCATTGCGCGCCCCCGACCGCGTCGAGCTTGGCCTGGGCGATCTCGCGCAGCGCGGCCGACTCGCTCTTGGTCGCCTTTTCGAGGGCCGTCACCACGGCCTTGTAGGCCGTGCGGGCTTCTTCGCGCTTGCCCTGGGCGAGCAGGATGTCGCCCTTGAGATCGGCAAAGCGCGCCGTCAGGCTCTCGTCGGTCGGGGCCTGGAGCTGGGCCAGCGCCTCGTCGTAAGCCTTGTCGTCGAACATCACGGTGGCGAGGCGCAGGCGGGCGAGTTCGCGTAGCGCCGGATCACTGGCCTTGGTTGCAGCCCAGGCGAGCGGCACGCGGGCGTTCTTGAGATCGCCGGCTTCGGCCTGAACCTTGGCCGACAGCAGCGCGGCCATGTCGGCGTAGGCGGTGCCGTTGTACTTCTCGAGCAGCGTGCCGGCGGCTTCGCGGGCCTTCTGGGTGTTCTTCTCGCTGGCGGCCTTCTGCAGCACGCCATAAAGCGCCGAGGCTTCGGCGCTCTGCTTGCCCTGATACCACTGCCAGCCCTGCCAGCCCACCGAGGCGAGGGCCGCAGCCACGGCCGCACCCGTCACCAGGGTGCCGAACTGTTCCCACCAGCCCTTGATCTGGGAAATCTGTTCCTGCTCTTCGAGGTCAAATGCTGCCATCGTCTTCTTCCGATTCGATCAGGCGGTCTGCCAGGGTTTCCGGGAGCACGTCCATCGGGACGCGAATCTGTTCGCCACCATCGCGCAGGGGCTTGAGGCTGACCTCGCCAGCCGCGGCCTCGTCGTCGCCGATCACCACGGCAAACGGCGCACCGGAGGCATCGGCGCGCTTCATCTGCGACTTGAAGCTGCCGCCACCGCAGTGCAGCGTGACCGCAAAGCCCGTCCCGCGCAAGCCTTCGGCGACGCGGAAGGCGGCCCGCTGGGCGGCCTCACCGGCGTGCACCAGATAGACATCGGGCACCACGCGCTCTGCCTGGCCGCCGGACTCCTGCCACAGGGCGAGCAGGCGCTCGACGCCCATCGCGAAGCCCGCCGCCGGCGCCGGCTTGCCGCCCAGTTGGGCGACGAGGCCGTCGTAGCGGCCACCCGCGCAGATCGTGCCCTGGGCGCCGAGCCGGGTCGTGACCCACTCGAAGACCGTGCGGTTGTAGTAGTCGAGGCCACGCACGAGGCGGTGGTTGATGCGGTACGGCAGGCCGGCGTCCTTGAGGAGGGTCTGCACGCCGTCGAAGTGCTTGAGCGACGCTTCACCCAGAAAATCGGCGAGCTTGGGCGCCGCTTCGACAATGTCGTGGAGGTCCGGGTTCTTGGTGTCGAGGATGCGCAGCGGATTGGTGTACAAGCGGCGCTGGCCGTCCTCGTCGAGGCTGTCCTTGTGGGCTTCGAGATAGGTGATCAGGGCGGCCCGGTGGGCGGCGCGCTCCTCGCTGCTGCCCAGCGAGTTGATCTCGAGCTTGACGTCTTCGAGGCCGAGGTCGTCCCACAGCCGGGCGCACATCAGGATGTGCTCGGCGTCGATATCGGGCCCGTCGAAACCGAGGGCCTCGACGCCGACCTGGTGGAACTGCCGATAACGGCCCTTCTGGGGGCGTTCGTGGCGGAACATCGGGCCCTGGTAATACAGGCGCCGCGGGTTGCCGAACAGCAGGTTGTGCTGGATGGCGGCCCGCACGCAGGACGCCGTGCCTTCGGGGCGCAGGGTGAGGTGCTCGCCGTTGAGGGCGTCTTCGAAGGAGTACATCTCCTTCTCGACGATGTCGGTGACTTCGCCGATCGCCCGCTTGAACAGCGGCGTCGGCTCGACGATGGGCATGCGGATCGGGCGGTAGCCATAACTGTGCAGCCAGTCGCGGACGATGTCCTCGAACTGCTCCCAGATTTCGGCGTCGTCGGGCAGGATGTCGTTCATCCCGCGCACGGCCTGGAGGGTCTTGCTCATGTTTCCCTTTGTTGTTCTGATCGGCGCGGGCTCAGGCCGGCGCGCCTTTTCGGGGATAAGTACGGGCCACGTAGGTTTCGATGATGGCCTTGAACTCGTTGGTGATGTTGTCGCCGCGCAGGGTGCGGGTCTTGACGCCGTCCTCGAA
>Ga0075163_10008609_pt1 | contig 13414 bp, 9 predicted proteins | sample JI1023141ADNA_FD_71478 | JGI IMG/M metagenome (GOLD analysis project Ga0075163, IMG submission 71478) | Wastewater effluent complex algal communities from Wisconsin, to seasonally profile nutrient transformation and Carbon sequestration -... | ecosystem: Engineered > WWTP > Effluent > Algae...
CTTTTTCATTTTGATAATTAGTAGAGGCTAAAGATATTTTTGTTAACCCATTAGTATATTTAACAGGTCTTGAATCACTATCAAAAAGTTCTACAAAAACCGTAGCTCCATTAGAAATAGTATTTAAGGTTAGCTTTATTTCTCCTGCTTGAGCAGTAAAGCTATAGTATAAGTCCTTTTCATTAGCAGGGTTAACAATTTCATTTGCTGGTAGTGGAGTTGGGTTATCTCTATCCTTAAACTCTGCAGCTAGGGCTTCTATAGTAGTAGTAGGTTCTGTTTTACTAGCAACTAGCTCTATTGTTCCAGCTAAACGCAGCCTATAAGCTTTAAGGCTATTAGGATAGGTATTAGAAAGCTTTAATATGATTTTTTGTTTGATAGGGTTAAGAATAGTAGTTTCTACCTGCTCATTATTATAATTAACCCCCGTACTAGTAAGTATACTAGTATTATCCTTAAAAGTGAGTTGTTTAAAATCTTGATTAAATACAGTTACCTCAACTGTAGAACCATTAGAAACAACATTAAGAGTTAGTTTTATTTCTCCAGGTTGAGCAGTAAATTCATAATAACGAGGCTCTTCTAACCCTTTACTTAAAATTTCTTTTGCTGATAGTAAAGTAGGTTTAGTTTGTTCTTTAGAAGCATTAAATGCATCTACAGCCATAATTAAGGTATTTTGCTTAGGCTTATTAGGCCAAAGAAATAATCCTACTAATAATACACAAGCTAAAATAAACACACTGCTTATAGCTAATACAAAAGGTAATTTACTTGTTTTTTCTCTAGCTTTAAGAACAGTTGTATTGGCTTGTGTAGCAGCTAGAGTTTCTTGTACTTCTGCTTGAGGATTAGTAAGGGTTTGTTTGGGTTGATTAATGGCTACTTCTGTTTTTATTTGGGTAGCAAGTTCACTATTAGAATTAAGTTGTTTGGTATCTAAAAGATCTTGTTCAGTAGTTTTAGTAGCAGTATTTAACTTAAAGGTTTGGTTTAGTATAGTTAAAATATTAGGATCATTAGTAGCTTTTATTGCATTATTTAGAGCTGTTTTCATAAGAGCAGCATTAGCAGGCCGCTCATCACGTTTTTGAGATAAAGTACTAGTTAGTATTTGAGAAATAGATAAAGGTATTTTTGGATTTACTTCATGAGCAGGAAGTAAAGGATCTTTCTGTCCATTTACTACACTAAGCACCCGTGGCATTGCATCAGCAGGTTTTATCCCTGTTAATAAATGATAAAGTGTTGCAGCTAAAGCATAAAGGTCACTACGAGCATCTGTTCCAGTCCCTTCAATTTGCTCAATTGGAGCATAATGAGGAGTATATCCATAGACACTAGCAGTATTACTAGTATGTTGTAGCACAGTAGTACTACCTTTTGCTAAACCAAAATCTAGTAAAATAATTTCGCCACGGTCTGTTAATTTTAAGTTGTTTGGTTTTATATCTCTATGAATTATTGGAGGTTGTTGATTATGTAAATAATCTAATGCATCTAATAAGCGTTCTGCCCAACCTAATACTTCTACTAGTGAAAACGCTCCTTTTTCTAAAAGCAATTGCCCTAAGTCTTTACCATCAATATATTGCATTACTAAATATTGCCCATCAGTTTCAAAAAAATAATCGCTAACAACTGGTAAAGCTGAATGTCTTAATTTAGCTAATAACCGGGCTTCTCGTTCAAAAGCTTTTTGAAGGCTATCACCACTAACAATAGTTTCTTTTAGTGCAACTATAACGCCTAGACGTTGATCTTTGGCTTGATAAACTGCCCCCATACCACCTTGGCCAATCTTACGAATAATTAAATATCTGTTTTGTAAAATTGCTCCTACTTCCAACATTCTAGCGTTTCTCCTAGCAATAGATCCTATTTATAATTTTTATAATAATGATTAAAACTTATTAGGCCGTAAATTTTTTTAGGATAGCATAAAGATTTAGTTATGTTTATTGATGATAGAAAGGAAGTTAGCCACTACAAAACAAAACCTATTATAGAGCTATAAATAGCTTATAATTAGTTACCATGTAGTGGCTTTAATTAGGTGGTTATTGACCAAAAGCTAAGGCATCTACTTTATTGCTACTACCCCAACCATAACGAACGACTTCTATTTGTATATTGCGACGACCAAAAACTTTTGCCTCACTGCGACAAGGCATATAAATATCTATCCGATTACCACGTATTGCAGAACCTTTGTCTAATACACGGTAAAGTCCAGAATATTTTCCGGCTTCAATTTTAACAATTGAGCCTAATGGCAATACTTTTGGGTCAGCAGCTACTACCCCAGTACCAACAGGTAAACCACAAGCAGTTAAACCCTTAAGCGAATATGCTGTAGCAACAAAGCTTTGTGCTAAAGGATTAATAGCTTCTTCAAAAATAGAGCGGCTTGTAAGCTTAGCTATTTCAGTACTTCTAGAAAGTAGTTCAGGAATTTCATTAATTACCGATTTGCGTAATTCTGGTAATTTAGGAAGAGGACTAATAGATTTAGAGGAATCAACTAAAAAAGTGGGTTCATTGAGTAATAAATTAGGGACTTTTCCAACATTGCGAAAATAAAGACCTTGTTGTGTTTGTTGTATTTGTTGTATTTGTTGCATTTCTGGTGAAACAGAGTTTTCTCTGCTGGTAGAAATTGCTTTTTTACCTTGCACAGCTAAGTTTTGCCATCCAAGAAGAACCTTACTATGTCCCCAACTCATTATGGTTGCTGGCACAGCTAAAGTCATTAGCACCATCTTGATTAATTTAAACCGTGAATTATAAAAAGCCATCATACCTCCTTGAAAAATAGATCTCAAAATTATTCCCTAAGGTTGTTACTCTATAATTTAATTACTCCTTTTTAACTAATGGATAAACAAGGTTTTATAGTACCTATCGAAGTATAGGTAAACTATCAAAATAAGAGTTTGCGACTATAGCAGATAGAAAATAGTAGAACAAGGGAAAATCGCTATTTACTACTAAAACATAGTAGTTATATATCTTAGTTATAAAATACTGGTGGAGATTATTAAAGTTTTATAAATGAAGTTTAATATTTCCGTAAAATTAAGGGATATTCTGATCGACAAGAAGCTATTTAATTGTTTATGATGATTAGGGTTCTAACTCCACTCCCTAGCTTCAAATCTGAGGTATAAAGCGTGTTAAATTTAGTTTTGTCTAGTCTACGTAAAGTAGTAGCAGATCCTGACGTAGCCATAGATCTAGGTACTGCCAACACCCGTTTATACGCACATGGCAAAGGGATTATTGCTGATATCCCTTCTGCAGTTAAAGTAAATCGAGAAAAAGGTTCTGTAGAAGCAGTAGGTAAATCTGCTCTTCCTTCTGCTAAAAATAATTCTTCTGCTGACTCAATATTACCTTTACGTGCTGGGGTTATTAAAGATATAGAAGGCGCAACTTATTTATTAACACCTTTACTACATAAAGTACGTCGGTTTGGCTTAATAAAACCTCGTGTACTGGCTTGTGCTCCAACAGATGCAACCCCTGAAGAAAGAGAAGCATTAGTTGAAGCAACTTTACGTGCTGGGGCAGCAGCTGTAAAAGTAGCTCCTGAGCCACTAGCAGCAGCTATTGGAGTTGGTTTAGATATTTCCTCACCTTATGCACAAATGTTAGTAGATATTGGTGATGGAGTTACAGATATTGCAGTGATTCGTGATAGTACTTTGATATCTACTGCTGCAACTCGTATTGCATGTAGCGATCTTCATAGAGCAATACAAGATATGTTACTAGCACATCACAATCTTTGCCTATCTTTGTCTGAAGCAGAACGACTAGCACAAACAATAGGTGTTTTACCAACATCTAAAACAGCATCTATTCAACAAGTATTAGCAACTAGCTCTATCACTAATGAGAAATTAACAGCCCAAATTAATACAGAGGAAATTTCTCAAGCAATGTCCCCAATAATAAATAAAATTATTACTACAATTTGTGGAGTAATTCGCGACCTACCTCCTATGACTAGTTGTGAAGTAATAGAAAGCGGTATTTCTTTAACAGGTGGTGGTGCCTGCTTGCCTGGTATGCCAGCCTTAATTGCTGCAAAAACTTCATTAGATATTAGACCTGTAGCAAATCCTATGCATGCAGTTATTAATGGTGCTTGTCAAATGCTTAGTTGTAAAATGACTTCTGGCTTTTGGTTAACATAAATAGCTCACCTATTAGTTTTAGAATTAATCTAGATGAGCCATTTATTCCCTAACAAACTATCTAGCACCAGAAGTTGACAAAAACTTTCTTTGTGCCCTTTTATCTAAAGGAGCATAAATATGCATAGTTCTAATTTCATTTTTGTTTAAAAATAAACTAATACCTTTAGCAAAATAATCATATAAAAAGTTACCTGCTGTTGGATGAGTACTTATATAAGATCTTCCTAGGGTTTTTTGCATGTTTTCTTTGCCATCATTAAAAAATAAAGCTGAAGAAATTCCAAACTTCTTACATTTTTCAAGGTCATATCCATAAGAAGATAAAATCATATAAATCAACTTTTCATCTTTAAAATAAAGGGTATAAAGTGGATAGTATGTTTTATTAGCAGATTTACTATACTCTATTACATAATCAAACCCTAAAAAGAATACTAACTCTGTTTTAGGAGTAAGTTTTCTTTTTAATAGTGATTGAGTTTCTTCTTCAAAAGTACTTTTTCTAATAGGCTGTCCCAAAATATCAAGTACTTTTTGTGAAGGAGTTCCAATAGTAATTTCTGCTACTCCAGTTCCTGGAATAATTATATCCTTATAAATATCATCCTCGTTTTGAGCAAAAACTTGTGCATAACCTAAAATCATAAACAAAAAAAGCAATACCCAATTCTTCATAGAACTTAACCTTTCTACATATGTATAAATTTTTGCTTTTAGATAAAAACCAAGTTGATTTGGTGGTACAAAGATTTCCTTAAGTGTTAAGAAAAATTTAATAAACTATTTAGAAAAAATAATATGAGTTTTCTTAGCAAGATAGCAAATCTTGGCTGCAAAATTAAAGCATAACTGCTCTGCTAAGAAAACCAAATTATGTTATTAATTTCTTTTAAAATAACTTTTTGCTATTCTCGGTTAACACCATTAGCAAAACTAATAAAATAACTTAGGATAATAAACTTTATGGCTATTAATAGCAATTTTTCTGAGCTTTTAGAAAAAATTCAAACTACTAATAATGAAGTTGTTAAAACCTTTAATCACTTAAACTCAAATCAAATCAATTGGAAACCTAGTCCTCAAGAATGGAGCATAGGCCAATGTATAGAGCACTTAATAGTTACTAATAGTCACTATTTTCCTATACTAAAAAAAGTATTAAAAGGAGAAAAAAAAACCTTTTGGGAAAAATTACCTTTTTTACCTAACCTTTTTGGAAATATGTTGTTAGGATTTTTAGAAAATGGCAAAAAGAAAATTAAAGCCCCAAAAGTCTTTGAACCTACTAATAGTACAGTAGATAAAGATGTTATAAATAAATTTAATGAATCTCAAAATAAACTATTAGAATTACTTAAACAAACTTCTAATCTAGAATTAGATAAAACTATTATTACCTCACCTGTTAGCCCAATAGTAACTTATAGCCTGCTACAAGCTTATAATATTTTAACCCTACATGATCGCCGTCATTTTGAACAAGCCCTTAGAATATATAAACTAACTAGCTTTCCAAAGACTTAACCTATTAAACCTATCATGTATTTACACAGTTTTATTCTGTTCTTAGAGCCATAAAACCTAAATAGTTTTATAAATTCCTTAAAGAAAGCCTTTCCCTTAAATTAGCTAGTATCTTAGCTATTGCGAAAAATTATAATACTATGACAATATAGAAAAACTTGTATAAGCGTTTTAATTTTATTATTAAGTAGTATTTAGGAGACTTAGCAATAAACAATGGATATTCCCTTAGTAAAATTTTTACACTTTGATAAAGAAATTTTTAGTCAACACACTTCTTGTATTCCACGAGTAGGTGAAACAATTACAATAGTTAGAGGGGAAAGCCGTAATATGTGGACAGTACAAGATGTTCAATATGTCTATTCCTTTCGGCCTGCTTATGGATATTTAACCCCTAGTGTGATTGTTAGTGTAGTTTCACATGAAACCGATTGGCCAGAAGATGTAACCCTTCCACCAGAATCAAAAAGACAAAAGGGGTGGTAATACACACCCCTTAATATTACTAATTTCAAAATATTTTTAACTAGTTTCTAGCATGAGCACATAAATCTGTGCTTAAGTATCGCTCTCCACGATCGCCAAAAATAATAACTATTTGCCCTTTATCCATTTTTTCTGCTAATTTCAAAGCACCTGCAAGCACAGCACCTGAGCTAATACCTGTAAAAAGTCCTTCTTGTAATGCTAGCTTACGAGCTGTTTCAATTGCATCAGGATCTGATACATAAATATTTTCATCTATTAAGGAAAGCTCACAAATACCAGGAGCATAACAACCATCAAGATGTAGCAAGCCTTCAATCTTACTAATTGGCTCAGCAGGTTGTATAGAAACTACTCTGGTTTTAGGATTAGCTTCTTTTAGCCTTCTACCTACACCCATAATAGTGCCCCCTGTTCCAATCCCTGCAAGAAAAGCATCTACAGTGCCAACCATTTGTTCTAAAATTTCCCGACCAGTATTATGATAATGCGCTAGTACATTATCTTGGTTTTCATTCTGATCTATATAAAAATAATCCCCTCCACTAGCAGCTAATTCTTTTGCTGCTTCAATATGACTATGAGGGTTATCTTTTGATGTTAATACTAAATCTGCACCCCACATCCTCATCATTATACGACGCTCTATACTTTTAGATTCAGGCATAAAAATTTTAGTGCGATAGCCTTTTAGTGAGCCTACCATTGAAAGAGCAATCCCTGTATTACCACTTGATGCTTCAATAATAGTTTTCCCAGGAGTAAGTTTACCAGTACGTTCTGCTTCTTCGATCATATATTTAGCAATACGATCTTTTAGTGAACCACTAGGGTTCATCATTTCTAATTTAGCAAATATTTTTACATTTGAATTACCAAAGCTTTTTAATTCTACCAACGGAGTATTGCCTATTAAATTAAGTAACTGTCCTTTATTCACTATTTCCTCCAAAATAAAACCTATGGCAGCATAGCCACTAAATTATTAGAAGTTATTGTTATTAATGCTCTTTCAGCATCTTCTACTACATTTATCTGTTCAGTACCTACAGTTTTATTCTTAGTTTTTGGATCTTTCTTAGCTAATTCTATAGCACTAACAAATTCATTTGTAGCAGAATACCAATCACCAACAAAAGCATAAGCTCTTCCACCACAATAACTTACTAATGCATCTTTTTTATCTTCATCTATATCTTCATAGTTAAGTAAATTTTTCATTGTACGGAAAAAGACTTCATCTATTTGCTGAGTTTTATTATTTTCATTTAATTTCTTTATGCTTTTATTTTTTAAGCTAGCAGCATTATTTGCTTGTAGTAACTCATTGCTTATAGTAAAAGTTCCCTCGCTAAGGGTAGTAACAAGGTTATGTAGAGCCTCTGGGCAACGGCCATCATATTGCTCAAAAGCTATATAGTAGTGCTTAATAGCTTCTTCTATATTCCCCATTTTACTATAAGTTATAGCAAGGTTTTCATGTGCTAAGGGATAAATTCCACCTCTTAATCTTAGCGCTTCTTGGTATGCTTTTAATGCATCTCCAAGACTATCTACGCTATGTATTGTAAGAAAAAGCTGAGCATTACCCATATCTAAAAAAGCTTCAGCAAAGTTTGCTTTTTGTTTAATAGCTTTTTTATATTGCTCAATTGCTTCAAATTTACTTTCTTTACTACCAGCTTTATTAAGATAGAGTCGAGCTAAATTATAAAGGGCTAAAGGGTTACTTCCATTTTGTTGTTTAACTGCATTTTCAAACAATTCTATAGCTTTTTGATTATCTCCTTTTGCTTCATAAATTAGACCTAAATTATTATAAGCTTCTGGATATTTACTGTTTTTACGTTTAATTGCTATATCTATTTGAGCTATTGCATTATCAAACTCGCCTTCATGAGCATAAGCAACACCTAAATTATAATAAACTTCTGCACTAGCAGATTTACCTTCAATTAAACTTTTATATTGGTTAATTGCGTCAGGAATATTACCACTACGATATAATGCAACACCTAAATTAAGTTGTGCTTCTTGATCGTTTTTATTTTTATCTAAAGCAGTTTTTAAAGTTTCTATAGCTGCATCAAAATCCTCTGCCTGAATATAAGCATATCCCAAGCCAGCATAAGCACTTGCAAGACTAGGATTATCTCTAATAACTTGCTTATATTTATTGATTGCTTTCTCAAGGTTTTCCTTATCCCCTTTTTCAGTCAATCTATCAGCCTCTTCTAATATTGCTTCTGGGCCGGTTTTAACAGAAGCTGTTATTATCCTACGTGTAGCTTGAGCGCTTGCTTCGCCAACTTGTTGAACACCTAAAGCTTGACTCCTTTCTACACCAGGGCGAGAAGCGGCTGAAACACCTGGGCGAGATAAGCTACCTCCAGCAGCTAATCCTATTGTACCTCCAACCCCTGGTCGGTTTAATCCTCCAGAACCTGATGACACCCCTGGTCGACTTTGTGGAGGACTTGGAGGAGGATTACTTGGAACCCCTGGACGCGACTGTCCAGAACTATTTGAGGTATTTGGAGGAGGATTACCTGGAACCCCTGGGCGTGATTGATCAATATTATCTGACTCACCAAGAAAATCAGAAAGGAAAAACGTTGCTCTAGTAGTTTTACTATCTGTCAGAGCAATATTTTCTAAAAGCTCTGATTGAGTAGCTGGTAACAATTTCATTTTCAATAAATTAGGAGTCTGTGCAAATATACTGCTAGTTGTTAGACTTAAGGTTAGTAGACTAGTACCTAACCATTTATATTGAGAAAGTTTATAATTAAGCCACCCTATTTTTGAATTACTATTCATAGCAACACTCCCTTTGCAAATTTATGCTATACAAGAGATTTTATCTGTGAAGGTTTAGATGTTTGTTTGACAAAATTTGATTATAACTAAAATCCTATCTTTACTACTACCCTAAATACAAATTAGTGATTAGATTTATTTAACTATAATGGTTTTAATAAAGAAAAAGCGTAAATAACTGGCTCTATTTTAGCTTATTAGCAGTCATTAGCAACTTTCTCCCTTTACATTAAATTAATTGTTGTGAGAAAATTGGTTTGCGCATATATTAGGTAATCAATTTGCTAAAAATATAACTAAAACCTTGTCTCTACTACTACCTTAATATATATTGATAATATATTGATATATTGATAGTTGCATTTGTTTGCCTAAACACAGTTTCACAAAACCCTTAAACTCAAAGTTTAACTGTTTCAGAGAAGATTCAGGTCTATATAAATTGGGGATTAATATGTCTCAAATGCAAACAACTGATCCAGCAATTGGACTGGTTATTGAAGGTAAATACCGCATTGACTCTTTAATGGGTAAAGGTGGTATGGGCAAGGTTTTTAAAGTAAATCACTTACAGCTAAATAAGCCTTTTGCACTTAAGTTAATGAATTTTAGCCCAAGTGATAATGATCCTAATCGTCTAGCTCGATTTAAGCGAGAGGCCGAAGCTTTAGCTAAAATTAATCATCGTAATGTTGTGGCAGTAACAGATTTTGGAATTACTCCTGATAATCTCCCTTATATTGTTATGGAGTATATTGAAGGTGTGCCACTACGTTCTTTGCTAGAAAAACTAAAGCAGTTACCTGAAAAAACTGCTATCCAAATTACCAAGCATATGTGTGCTGGTTTGCATGCTGCTCATACTCAAGGGATTGTCCATAGAGATCTAAAACCAGAAAATATCATGATCAAACAAGTGGATGATGATGATGTTGAAACTAAAGTACTAGACTTTGGTATTGCTAAAGTGCTAGCTGACGATCCACATAGTCAAAATCTTACCTCTAACGAAGAACTACTAGGTACATTAAAATATATGACACCAGAGCAATTTTTAGGTGCTCCAGTAGATGCTCGTTCAGATGTATTTGGTATTTGTTTAATTGCGTATGAAATGCTTGCAGGTATTGTACCCCCAGCAGTTATGTCACTAGCACAACCACTTCATGAACTTTGTGAAGTTTCTGAAAGATTAAGTGAAATTATCCTTAAAGGTCTTTCTCAATCTCCAGATCAACGCCAACAATCTGCTGCCCTATTAAAGAAAGAATTAGATAATCTTGAACAAGATATTATGATGGGCATAATCAATGATGGCACTGGTGAAGCAAGTGGATTTTATTACAATAACACCACTGGTAATAGAACTGGCCGACAAAACCCTAATGCTACAAATCAAACTACTCGTAATAATACTACGGCTAGAAAGCAACGTGATGCACTTAACCAACAGCGAGAAGCAAGCATATCGCCAGAAAAAAGCAAAGCTCCAGGACAAGAAGTTGCCTCTTATGATGAACCTAAACCTAAAAGTAAAGCTATGGTCTTTGTAGCTATAGCATTATTTTTAGTACTAGGTGTTGGTGGTGCAGCAGCATATAAATACTATACCAGTACTCCTCCAGTTCAAGAAAATAAAGAATTTAAAGCTCCTGGTATGGTAAAAATAAGGGCAAATTCTTTTAAGATGGGTAACAATAAAGATACCTATTCAAGCCCAGAGCATGATGTAAAAATAGAATCCTTTCAGGTTTCACGTTTCTTAATTACTAATAACCAATATGCAGCTTTTGTAAAGGATGCTAATCATAAACCTTTTCCTTCTAGCTGGCGCGGTTCAGATGCACCACCTACTGATATGCTAGAAAAACCTGTTACTAATGTATCTTGGCGTGATGCTCAAGCTTATTGTGATTGGTTAACCAGAAAAACAGGTCTTTCTTATAGACTACCATCAGAAGAAGAATGGGAATACTTGGCACGTAACCAAGCAACTTTAGGTGTTGACCAAATTGCAGATATTCTAGAATGGACTAGCTCTGAAGCCAAAGCTTATACAGGTGCAACCGCTAAGACTAAATCCTTATTTCCTCCAGAAAGTGGTTACTATGTTTTCCGAGGCAGGTCTGAGTTTGAGGGTAAACAAGTTGACCATATAACTGTTCGTGAATGGGAAAAAGCAGGTAGTGATAATAGTTCATTAGGCTTTCGTGTTGCTTATAAAGATTAAGTCATCTGGATAGTAATAATGACCAATAAGACAGGACAGATTAACTATTTTAATAGCCTGCTAGGTAAAGAGTTAAATCAAGCCTATCGTATTGATAGTCAAATTGCTTTGGGTGGAATGGGTGCTGTATTTCGCGGTGTTCACTTAAAAAATAACGAACCTGTAGCAATTAAAGTTATATCCCCTCATTTAACAGCTAATTCTATTTTTGTTAAGCGCTTTCAAAGAGAAGCTAAAGTAGGGACAATTTTATCTCATCCCAATATTGTTAAAGTCTATGAATTTGGTGAAACTCCTGAAGGTATTTTATTTATGGCAATGGAGTTTATTGAAGGAAAGACTTTAGATGAATATTTAACCTCTGCTGCCCCACTTAATGTTATGCGTTGCATAGAAATTTTACGCCCTTTATGTGAAGCTTTAGATGCAGCACATAAACGTAATATTCTACACAGAGATTTAAAACCAGCTAATGTACTAATAGCCAAAGATAAACAAGGAAAAGAAACCATTAAACTAGTAGATTTTGGACTAGTAAAACTTATGCAGCCTGATAGTGAAATCACTGCTGGAAGTAATTTGACTGCTATGGGTGAAGCTTGTGGTACTCCTTATTATATGTCTCCAGAACAAGTTATTGGTCAACCCTTAGGGCCAACGGCTGATATATATGGCCTAGGTATAATAATTTATCAAATGCTTACAGCTAAAATGCCTGTAGAAAGTAATAATGTTCGTCAAATTTTAGCAATTAAAATTAATCAAGATCTTGCGCCCCCATCAGAAAAATTCCCATTTATCCCTAAAATATTAGACCCTGTAGTACAAAAAACTTTAGCTCGTGATCCTCGTAAACGTTATCAAACAGGAAAAGAATTATTTGATGATTTTCAAAAAGCCGCTTTTGATATTAGTTTGGAATATTCTAATCCTACACAACCTGTCTTAGATCAAAGTATCCTATCAGATATACGTAAAGATTATGTAGCAGGTGAAGAACAAGTGGAGTCTGCTCCAACTCCAAGCCCTCAAATAAACTTAGCACCAAAAGCTACAGATTTATCCTTTGCACAAAAGGCTACTCTACCTCAAACAGATAACCATATATATCAAGCCACACAAAATCCAGTTCAAACACCAATAGTTCCCTTGTCTACACCTGAAATATCTTTAGTTAATAATAACCATAATTTAAAACATGATATCCAAAACCCTGTCCAAAATCCTGTAGTTCAACCTATTCGAGTTACAGATGCTAATGAAAAACAGGTTAAAATTCTTATTATTACTGTTGGTGTATTACTTAGCTTATTAATAATAACTGTTGCATTATTTATTATGCAAAAATAAATTGATTTTGAATATAGGTTGTTTGTTTTCTTTATTTTTACAGTTACCCAATAACTAATTTATTTGTATAGTTGCCTTTAAATAAACTAATGTTAAATCCTTATATTTTATTTTCAAAATACCTGCTAATGCCAAAAGGATAAGCTGAATGAGAGACAGCCAAAAAACAAAAAAACAGCTAATCAAAGAAGTTAATAAACTACGTAAACAAGTTAATAAACTCTCTAGAATTGAAAATGAGCATAAAAAATTACAAGCTAACTTTCATCGTATTGAAAAAGGTTTTTCTAAACTTTTTGAAAATATTGATTCAGTAGCCCTACCTAATTCAATAAATGTCCAATTAAATGCTGTTCTAGAAGCAGCTACTCTAGTAGCTATTATTGCCACAAATATTTCTGGAATAATTACTATTTTCAATTCTGGTGCTGAACAAATGCTTGGTTATAAAGCAGAAGAACTAGTAGGTAAACATTCTCCAGAAATTTTTCATTCTCAAGCAGAACTTGAGTTAAGAGGGAAAGAACTAAGCGAAGAGTTTGGTTGTGAAATTAGAGGCTTAAATGCTGTAGTTGAACGTGTTCGCCAAGGTATTCCTGAAACTAAAGAATGGATTTATATTAGAAAAGATGGGCAACAACTAATTGTTAGTTTATCAGTAACTGCACTAAAAGATACTGAAGGCAAATTTATAGGCTTTCTTGGTGTAGCAACCGATATTACTGAACGAAAACAAGTACATGAAGCCTTACAAAGAGCCAAAGAAGAAGCTGAAATGACTGTAAGAATCAAA
>Ga0075163_10008610_pt1 | contig 13414 bp, 6 predicted proteins | sample JI1023141ADNA_FD_71478 | JGI IMG/M metagenome (GOLD analysis project Ga0075163, IMG submission 71478) | Wastewater effluent complex algal communities from Wisconsin, to seasonally profile nutrient transformation and Carbon sequestration -... | ecosystem: Engineered > WWTP > Effluent > Algae...
GGCTGCGGCCTCGGCACCGATCAGTTTGGACGGCGAGGCGGTTCAGGTCAGCGCGAGTCTTGGAGCGACCAGCTTTCCGGCTGACAGCGCGGATGCCGAGCAGTTGATTCGGCATGCCGATCAGGCGATGTATATCGCCAAGCAGACGGGGAAGAATCGCTTTCAATGGTTCGACGTCGAACGCGATGCGGCGGCCAAGTCGCACTCCGAACAGTTGCAGCGCATGCTGAACGCGCTGCATGAAGACGAGTTTGTGCTGTTCATGCAGCCCATCGTGAACATGCGGACAGGCCACGTCCAAGCCTTTGAGGCACTAATTCGATGGCCAGACGCGTATGGACAGATCCGTCTGCCTGGTCAGTTCCTGCCTGCGATCGAAGGTCATGCCCTGGCTGCGGACCTGGACTTGTGGGTGATCGACCAAGCCTTGCAACAGCTCTGCGAATGGCATCGTGCAGGGATTGATGTGCCCGTTTGCGTCAACATCAGCGCCGCATCGTTGCAGCGCGCTGATCTGGTGGATCGCTTGCGAGAAAGGCTGAGTCGCTACCCGCAGGTGCCAAGCAAACTGCTCAAACTCGAAGTACTGGAGACCAGCGCGCTGGAAGACATGCCGCGCACTACGGCAATCATGCGTGCCTGTCGCGAACTGGGCCTGAGCTTCTCGCTGGATGACTTTGGCACCGGCTATTCATCGCTGACCTATCTGCGTCGCCTGCCCGCCGATCAACTGAAAATCGATCAGGGCTTCATCCGCAACATGCTCGATAGCCCCGAAGACCTGACCATCGTCGAAGGTGTGCTCGGCTTGGCCACGGCGTTCGGTCGTGGCGTGATTGCCGAGGGCGTCGAGAGCATTGCGCATGGCGAGCTGCTGTTGGCCCTGGGCTGCGAAATGGCTCAGGGCTATGGCATAGCGAGGCCGATGCCAGCCGGAAATGTCCAGACATGGCTCAAACAGTGGAAGCCGCCTCCGCAATGGACCCACTGGCAGGAATTCCAGCCCAGTCGGCGCAATCTGGCGGTTTTGATGGCGCAGACAAGGCATCGCGCCTGGATGCGCGACGTCCGCTTGTACTGTGCCAATCCAGACATGCACTCATCACCACAACTTGATGCCACCCGCTGCGGGTTTCAACAGAGCTTTCTCAAGCATGAACTGGAGAATCCGGAAACGGCTCCCGTGCTACGTGTGATTCACGCATTGCATGACGATTTGCATGAGACCGGCGAACGCCTGATGGATGATGCGATGCACGAGAATGCGACCGCGGTCGCTGATGGACTGCATCGCTTGGCTGACATCAGCGAGCAGTTGATTGATCAGCTGTACGGTCTGATTCGTACACGATCTCCTAACTGACGGCAGCGCTACACTGCGCGGCCTGCAATGCGAGTAAAGCGATGGGACGTCTGAAAGAACTGCTGGACAGCAACCGCCAATGGGCACAACGCATGTCGAGGGAAGATCCAACGTTCTTCTCCTCGCTGGTGGCGCAGCAGGCACCGCGCTATCTGTGGATCGGGTGTTCCGACAGTCGCGTGCCATCCACGCAAATTGTTGACTTGCCGCCTGGCGAGATCTTCGTCCATCGCAACGTCGCGAATGTCGTCGTCCACGCCGACCTGAACTGTCTTGCGGCCATCCAGTACGCCGTCGATGTGCTCAAGGTGGAGCACATCATCGTGGTCGGGCATTACGGCTGTGGTGGTGTGCAGGCAACGCTGAATGGGCTGCGTGTCGGGCTGGCGGACAACTGGCTGCGCCATGTGGGTGATGTCATGGCCAAGCATGACACCCTGCTCGACGCGACCGTGCAGGAACGTCGCCTTGATGTCCTGTGCGAGCTGAATGTCATCGAACAGGTGGTCAATGTCTGCCAGACCACCATCGTTCGTGACGCCTGGGATCGACAACAGCCAGTGTGCGTACACGGTTGGATCTATGCCCTGACCGATGGCTGTGTGCGCGAGCTGGGGATGGAAATCGACAGCTTTGATCGTCTCGCCGAAAGCTACCAGTCCGCACTGCAGGCCATCGGGCAGCGCGCCGCGGGCGAGAACGTTTGCTTGCCTCCCAAGGCGGATGAAATCGTGCTGACGCCCCCCGCAACAAGCTGCTGTGGCGGTCGGCACGACTGACAAACGCCAGACGGATACACCCCAAGCCACAGATCGACGCAGCGGCTGTGGCCGATGAAGTGCCAGCCTCACCCCGCCGTCTCCGACAAGGCCGGAAAGAAGGGTGTGCAAGGGCGGCACCTGATCTCAGCGAAGCCTGGCCAGAAGTGGTTTTGGTCCGTGGACGGTCAGAAGCCGCGCCCAACCACGCGATTCCGCATGTTGCAGCCCGTCGGCAACGGCCAAGCCCGCATCAAGGATCTGTGCGGACCAATCGGCGATGCCCACCGCCATATTGCGGCCAGAATGCTTGGCACCGTAGAGGGCCAGATCGGTCAACACCAGGGCGCGCTGCCAAGGAAGTACAAGACCCGCCACTGACCCTTCCAAACGACAGGCGCCAATAGAGATCGTCACATCGCGGCGCATTTCACCGCTATCGATCGGGCTGGAGGCAACGACCGTCAACAAGCGCTGCAGCATCGGCGCAAACTGGTCTTCGCCCAACGCGTGCGCAAGCACGAGAAACTCTTCGCCTCCCCAACGGATCAAGAGATCGGATGAGCGCAAGCTGGATTGCAGCCGCCGGCTCACCTCACACAGAACCGCATCGCCTTCGCCATGGCCGAATTGATCATTGATCGCCTTGAAGTGGTCGACGTCGATCAGGAAGAGCGCCGAGCGCTGCCAATGCTCGGGTCCCAAACCGCTTATAAAGCGCTCCCAGGCGCGACGGTTCCCTAGCCCAGTCAACGGATCCCGCTCGGACTCTTCCGTCAGGGTCAGCTTGTGATGATGCAAGCGTCGGCGTACACGACTCAGCTTGCGCACCGCGAACACCATGCCGAAAGCAGCCAAACCCAACGCGGTCGCCAGCACCAGCCACACCCGTTGCTGCAAATCATTGGTGGCCAGCTCGGCATCCTTGATTGCGTTGTCGCTGGCCAGCATGTCGATGTCGCGCTGTCGTTTCTCCGCTTCAAAGGCGGTTTGGATGTCGTGCAGTGCCGACTGCCGGTTTTCTTCGCTGATCACCGCGCTGATAGCGCGCTCACGGTGATACAACTCCAATGCGCGTTCGGCCTCACCGGCGGCGGCAAAGGCCTCGCCATATTCGCGCAGCACACTGACCTGCTCGGCACGGCTCCCCATTCGTGCCAACAAGGCTTCGACCGCGGTCAGGTCGTTCAATCCTGAGGCAATATCGCCTCGACGGATATGCGCAACACCGCGGTTGGTCAGCAGCGTGCGCTCAGAGGTCACATCGCCAAATCGGCGGGCTATCGGCAACGCCTCATTGATGGCCTGCAAGGCTGGTGCGCTGTGCCCCAGGCGCAACTCCGCATCCGCAATGTTATTGAGGATATGCACGCGAAGCCGGTTGGCCCCGGCGCGCCCCGCCACCGCCAACGCCTGAAGGGTCAAATCCCTCCCCCGCTCGTTCTCGCCCGACTCCACGGCAATGGCCGCTTCAAGCATCAGATTGCGCGCACGCAACTGCAGATCGTCCGCTGCGGCACCTGCATGCCTCGACTCCGCCAAATAGCGCTGCGTCAGTTCGGCGTCGCCACTTCGTGCGTACAGCCATGCCAATGACGCGGCAGTCTGACTGAGGCGATAGTCGTCGTTCATCTGCCGAACCACGCGGAGCGCCTTTTCCGCGTGCTGCTGTGCTTCTGCCAGCAAGCCTCGACGGGTCGCGCCACGTTCCAACCAGCGTAAAGAACGCCAGAACAAGCGATAGTCACAAGCCTCGGTAACAGCGGGCTCGCACGCCTTGCTGAGCTCCGGCATCCATTGCAAGACTAACGCCATGGCCTTGTCACTCTGGTTCCCCGCGTCCAGCAGCGCGGCCTCGACGACTTGGGCACTGCGCTCGAAACGCTGAGCTTCCGCAGCAGACAGGCCAACCGCACGTTCGCGCAGGCGCCCAGCAATACGGCGGACTTCCTGCTCGTCTCGCTTTTGAGCAAACAGCAAGCCACGCATTTCCCATAGCAGTCGCTCATCGTCAGGCAAGGCCATCGCACTGTCCCGCGCCTGGAATGCCAGCGAGTCCAGCGCATTCAGGGCGCCATCCCAGTTCTCGAAGGATTGCCGGTCCACTTGATCCAAGCGATCACGCAAGGACACCGACGCAACAGCAGCGGGGAGGTACAGCAGCAAAGCGGCACAGACGATGGCGCTGAGGCGAATGGCGGAAAGCCCGCGCCCGCGAACCGGCCTGTTCGCATCGATGGGTTCTATTGCAGAGGCTCGCAGGCGAAGCATCACGTCGACACCTCGGTCCCGTAGGCATCCACGCGAATCAGCGCAACCTCACCACGCACCGCAGCGGCTGCCAGATCCTTGATGACGCCATCCGCATCCAACTCGCCACTGTCTGCAACACATCGCACGCCGATCGCACGCTGCCGCCCTTCGCTCTTGGCCAGATACAGCGCCGCATCCACCAAGCGAATGACCACATCCAGCTCAATGCGGGTCATACACTTCAAAGGACTGGTGGCAAATCCGATGGATGCGGAGACGGCGACACGCCGTTCATCCGCTTCGTAGGGCTCCGCCAGTTGCGCCAGAAGCCTGGAGACCAATTTCGGTAGCGCGTCTGCCGCTATTCCATCGATCAACAGCAGAAACTCCTCGCCGCCCATTCGCACGGCCAGATCACCCTCGCGACAGAATGCACGCAGCCGTCGCGCGATCTCCTGAAGTATTCGATCTCCGACGGCATGTCCCAAGGCATCATTGATTCGCTTGAAGTGATCCACATCGATCATCAGCACCGCGCCAGCGAAACACTCCTGGCTGGCGGTCATCTGCAGATACGGCCGAATCTGCCGCCGGTTGGCGAGTCCGGTCAACGGGTCGCGCTCGCTCTGCAAGCGCAACTGCAGATTGCGCCCGGCAAGAGACGTGTTGTCTTGCCGCAAACGCTTCATGCCCATCCAGGCAAGACCGAGGACGAGGGCAAACACGGCACTCAGCAACCACCAGAGACGGCGTTGTATGTTCTGGCGCTTCAATTCAGCAGACTTGAGCGCATTTTCCGAATTCAACAGGAGAATCTCGCGCTCGCGCCGCTCCGCGTTGAGCTTTTCCTGTAACTCAAGCACTGCACGGCGCTGGTCATCGCGGTGGATCTGATCGCTGAGTCGACGCGCCTCGTGCAATGCCTCGACCGCTCCCGACAAGTCTCCAGCTTCTTCCAGTGCCCGCCCCAAATCCTCCAGTCCCATGGCGACATCGTTGATCAGGCCGCGCCGCGAATCCATGGCAATGCCCTCTCGCACCAGGCCTCGCCCATCCGCCACCTTGCCCAGACCAATCATGGCTAGACCCAGATTGATCTTGCCCAACGAGATCCCATCGTCATCCTGTTGCGCGAGCGAGAATTGCAACGCCTCACTGGCAGCCGCTTCGGCCGATTTGAAGTCCTTCGTTGACAAGTGGTAGTGCGCCACGTTGCCCAACAACACTGGCAAGTCATCGAGGATGCCGTATTGCTTCGCCCGATCAATCGCCATCGTCATCATGGCCAGAAACCCTTCCAGATCACCGCGCTGCTCCATCACCATTCCGAGCGAGGTGTAGGCCACGATGATGGCGGCCTGATCCTGATTGGCCTCGGCATCCTCAAGTGATTCTCTGACCAGCGCCTCGCCGCGGGCGTTCTGCCCGTATTGCGTGACCGCCCAGGCCAACTGCAGGCGCGCACGCGTGGCGAGAGAGATCATTTGACTGGATTCAGCCAGCTCAACGGCTTCCTGATAGGCGGTGATGGCAGAGCCAAGCTCACCAGCACTGTCCAGCAGGAACGCGTAGACCAAGGCCACGCGAGCGCGCTCTCGAGGGGTCAGGTGGAAAGGCAACTCCTCCATCAACGGCTGCAAGGCTCGCCAAGCGACGTCTGTCTCACCCTTTTCTGCCATGGCATAGGCGTTCAACACCTTCACCAACAGCGCTGAACCCTCTTGACCTGAGGCGGACGCGGCAGAGAGATGTGCTTGCAGTCGCGCCTGGCTGTCGTCGATGCCTGCGTTTCGCGCAATTTGCGCGCCGACGAATGCCGCCTCACGTCGAACCTCATCGGGTGCATTCACATTGGAAACGATCGTCTCCAAACCTTGCAGCGCAGATTGCGGATCTTTTCGACGCAAGGTCTCCAATTCGGCAATACGCGCCACCGTCAATTCGACTGGTTCCTGCACGGATTGCGCAAACGCGGGCAAAGGGAAGCATGCCAGCAGCATGCAAGCCATCGCCAAGCGCTTGGAGAACGAATGTCTGAATCCAGCAATACAGGTCACGCGGGGAGCAGCCTCACTTTGGGTTGTCCATATCACCAGAATCCGACACACCGGCACGTGACGCAAAACACGCTGCGAATGCGCTGATTCGCAACGCCACCGCGGCAACGATCAACTCACCGGCTCATCTTCGCGCAAGGTAGTCGCCGGTGCCAATCCATTTGACGCTGGTCAGCTCCGCGGGTCCCACTGGACCTCGCGGATGCAAGCGCGATGTCGAAACGGCGACCTCCACGCCCATGCCGAACTGGCCGCCGTCGCTGAAACGCGTGCTGGCGTTGTGGTACACCGCCGCCGCATCGACTTGCTGCAGAAAGCGTGCCGCCACACCCAGATCGTCGCCGAGGATTGCTTCGGAATGTCCACTGCCATGGCGGGCGATATGCGCAATGGCCGCGTCGACATCGGCAACCACAACAATGTTCATGGTCAGCGCCAGCCATTCGCGATCCAGATCGGCCGTCAGCAGCGCTTGGCTTTGCAAACCAGCGCTTCGAAGCAAGTCGCTCGCCTGCGGGTCTGCATGAACCTCGATACCCGCCTCGATCAGCCCCGGAGCCAGCGTCGCGATCACCTTGGCAGCGACCCCGGCATGCAGCAGCAGCGTGTCGAGTGCGTTACACGCCGACGGGCGCTGCTGCTTGGCATTCAGGATCACCGCCACCGCGCGATGCACGTCGACGCACTGGTCAACATACAGATGCACGACACCCGCGCCGCCAGCAATCAAGGGCATGCGCGCATGCTGCCTGCAGAGATCCACCAGACTCTGACCACCGCGTGGAATCAGCACATCAATCAAGCCCTGCAACTGCAGCAGATCCAGCACGGCCTCGCGGTCTGGCTCATCGACGTAACTGACCAGTGCCGGATCCACATCGGCTTCACGCAGGACGCGGTGAATGATCTGCAACAGCGCCAGGTTGCTCTGCCGCGCTTCACGTCCACCGCGCAGCACCACCGCATTGCCGGACTTCAGTGCTGCGGCAGCGATATCGATGGTGACGTTCGGTCGCGACTCATAGATGACACCCAGCACACCGAGCGGCACGGCTTGGCGGCGTAGACACAACCCACTGGGCAGGCACGTGGGCGCTGACTGCCACGCCAAGGGATCGGGCAATGCGGCCACGGTTTCGATGTCATCGGCCACGCCAAGCAGTGTGTCCTGAGAGAGCATCAGGCGATCGATGAACGCCTTGTTGTAGCCACCGGCAACGGCTTGCGCCACATCCAGCGCATTCGCCCGCAGCACGTCCGGGATCGCCGCTCGCAGCGCCATTGCCAATGAACGCAGCACCGCATCGCGCTCTACCCCCGCACGTACTGACCAAGCAGGCTGGGCCAGCCGCGCCAAGCTCGCCTTGGCGGCAATGCGCTGCTTGCGCTGGGCACCATCCGACTCCATCGTGTTCTCCTCTCTCCTGCCGATATCAGCGTGATCTGGCCTTGGACTAGGAGCCTGTCGGGCTTTGGGAATAGAAGCGAAAATCTGGCTGGGCGAGGGCGGATTTCGCCGCTTTTGCAGGGTAATAGTGGATTCTATTGCCCCAAAAAGCGGTGAAATCCGCACCGTCCAGACGGATTTGCAGCCGATTATTCCAAAGTCCGACAGGTTCCTACGAGGCGGTCAACACCAGATCACTGCGGTGAATCACTTCATCGGCGTAACGATACCCGAGAATGCGCTCGATCTCGTCCGAGCGTCGCCGACACAGACGCGGCATGTCCTCACTGTTGTACGCGGCAATACCCCGCGCCAACTCGTTGCCGTCCGCGTCGACAACCCGCACGGCATCGCCTCGGTCGAAGCGTCCTGAGCACTGCACCATGCCAATCGGCAACAGGCTGCCGCCACGAATCAGCGCCCGCGCCGCGCCGTCGTCCACTTGCAGTTCACCACAGGCAGGCCCGCCAAGGATGTAGCGCTTGCGTGCCTGCACGCGCTCCTCGACCAGCTCGAAGCGTGTTCCCACGGCTTCATCCTGCAACAGGCGAACCAATACGTTGGGTTCGGCACCCGCAGCGATATGCGCGACGCAGCCTGAACGCCGCGCCAGATCGGCAGCCGCCAATTTGGTTGCCATGCCACCCGTGCCAAGTCGACCGCTACCGCCAGCCGCCGCACGCATCTGCTCTGTCAATTCGGTTGCACCCACGCGAGAAATCAGTCGCGCCTGCGGATCAACACGTGGATCGCGGTCGTACAAACCCGCTTGATCCGTCAACAGAACCAGGCGATCCGCGTCCACCAGGCCGGCCACCAGGGCGGACAGCATGTCGTTGTCACCCAGCCGGATTTCCTCCGTGGCGACGGTGTCGTTCTCGTTGACGATGGGCAGCACGCCATGCGCGAGCATGGTGGTGAGCGCTTCGCGCGCATTGAGGTAGCGGCGCCGATTCTCGACATCCGATCGGGTCAACAGAACCTGCGCAACCTGGATGTCCAGCGCGCCGAACAGGCGCTGATACAGCGCATGTAAACGCGGTTGCCCCACCGCCGCGTGCATCTGCTTCAGCGGCATGTCGCGTGCCGCTTCGGCACCCAAGGCACTGCGCCCCGTCGCCACCGCGCCCGAGCTGACCAGCACGACCTGATGTCCCTGCGCCCGCAGGTGCGCGATCTGGTGACACAGCGCAGACAGTCTCACCTCATCGGGTCCTGGACCGCCGGCGGTGACGGTCGATGTACCGAACTTGACGACTATGCACTGCGCCGACATGGGCGATCACCTCCAATGAATCGCGCAAATCGTAGCGGAGCGATAGCGATTTGCATGTGGCAAATGGTTCTGGCACGCCGCACTCAGCCAGGCGCACTGCGTGTCAACTCTTGTCGGCACCGCAGGTGACGATTAGCCTGCCCTTCCACTTCGGGCCGAACCATGTCCGCACGCTTCGCGCATCTCCACCTGCATAGCGAGTATTCGCTGACCGACTCCACCATCCGCCTGCCGGAGCTGGTGAAAGCCTGCGCGAGCCGTGGCCTGCCTGCCGTCGCGGTGACCGACCAGAGCAACCTGTTCGCCTTGGTCAAGTTCTACAAGGCGGCGCAGGGCGCTGGCATCAAGCCCATCGCGGGCAGCGACGTGTTGGTCGAGATGGACGATGGGACGCAGACGCAGCTGACCCTGCTTTGCCGTGATCGTTCAGGGTATCTGAACCTCTCGCAATTGCTCACCCGCGCTTGGCTGGAGGGCCACCAGGGCGATCATGTGCGTGTTCAAGCCCAATGGGTCAGAGAACACGCCGATGGCCTGTTCTTGTTGGCGGGTCGTCGCAGCGACATCGCGCATCACCTCCGGGAACACAAGTTCGCCCAAGCGCAGGCTGCGCTGCAGCGCTGGCAGTCGGCGTTTGCAGACCGTTGCTACCTGGAACTCTCGCGCACCGGGCACGAGGACGAAACGCTGTTCAATCAAGCGGCGCAATGGCTGGCAGGCAGCCACGGCTGCGCTGCGATGATCAGTAACGATGTGCGTTTCCTCGACCGCGATGGATTCGATGCACACGAAGCGCGCGTCTGTATCGCGGGTGGCCGACAACTTGGCGATCCGCGTCGGCCTCGTGACTACCGCGAGGAGCAATACCTGCGCAGCGGCGAAGAAATGGCGTCGCTGTTCGTGGACCTGCCGGAAGCGCTCGACAACACGCTGGATCTCGCCGCCCGCTGCAATCTGGAACTGCGTCTCGGCACTTACTACCTGCCCGCGTTTCCGGTGCCCGATGAGCACACTCTGGACAGTTGGATCCGGTCGGAATCGCATCGCGGCCTGCGAGCACGGCTGGCGAAACACCCCGTCGCGGAAGGCCACAGCCCGGACAGTTATCGGCAACGCCTGGACATCGAACTCGATGTGATCTGCAAGATGGGCTTCCCCGGCTACTTTCTGATCGTCGCCGACTTCATCAACTGGGCCAAGCAGAACGATATCCCCGTCGGGCCGGGACGCGGTTCCGGTGCCGGTTCGCTGGTCGCCTGGGCCTTGGGCATCACCGATCTCGACCCGATTCCCTATGACCTGCTGTTCGAGCGCTTCCTCAACCCGGAGCGCGTGTCGATGCCCGACTTCGACATCGACTTCTGCATGGACCGTCGCGATGAAGTCATCGCCTATGTGGGTCGCAAGTACGGGCATGACCGGGTCAGTCAGATCATCACCTACGGCACCATGGCCGCGAAGGCGGCGGTGCGCGACTGTGGCCGCGTGCTGGGACTTCCCTTCCCCGCCGTCGACAGCATCGCCAAGCTGATCCCCAACACGCTCGGCATTTCGCTCGACGATGCGCTGGGGCGCTCGCAGGCGGCTCAGAAGGACAGCACGCTGACCTCCGCCGAGTTGTTGCAGCGTTATGAGACCGAGGACGAAGTCCGCGAGGTTCTCGATCTTGCACTGAAGCTGGAAGACCTGACCCGCAATGCCGGCAAGCACGCCGGTGGCGTGGTCATTGCACCCGAGCCGTTGACCGAGTTCTCGCCGTTGTTTGCCGAACCGCCGCCGAAGGACGGCAGCGCACGCAGTGTGGTCACGCAGTTCGACAAGGACGATGTCGAGGCGGTCGGTCTGGTGAAGTTCGACTTCCTCGGCCTGCGCACGCTGACCATCATCGATTGGGCAGTCAAGGCCATCAATGCGCGCCGTGCCAGCGAAGGCAGCGAGCCACTGGACATCATCGCGCTGCCTCTGGATGACCGCGCCTCCTACGAACTGCTGTCGCGTGGCGACACCATCGCCGTATTCCAGTTCGAATCGCGCGGCATGCGCGAGTTGTTGAAGCGTGCCAAGCCCGACCGTTTTGAAGACATCATCGCGCTGGCGGCCTTGTATCGCCCCGGACCGCTCGGCTCGGGAATGCACAACGATTGGGTGGATCGCAAACACGGCGTCGCCGCCGTCAGCTATCCGCATCCCTCGCTCGAACCGGTGCTGGCGCCTACCTACGGCGTGATCGTGTACCAGGAACAGGTGATGCAGATTGCCCAGGTCCTGGCGGGCTATTCGCTCGGCGGCGCGGACCTGTTGCGTCGTGCCATGGGCAAGAAAAAGCCCGAGGAGATGGCCAAGGAGCGCGCCAAGTTCGAAGCGGGTTCGGCCGAGCGCGGCGTCGATCCGCACGTCGCAACCGGCATTTTCGACCTGATGGAGAAGTTCGCCGAGTACGGCTTCAACAAGTCGCACTCGGCCGCCTACGCGCTGGTTGCGTATCAGACAGCCTGGCTGAAGGCGCACTACCCTGCGGAGTTTATGGCAGCGGTCATGTCGTCCGATCTCGACAAGACCGAAAAGGTGGTGACCTTCCTGACCGAAGCGAAACTGATGAACCTGCAGGTCAGCCTGCCGCACGTCAATCGCAGCGGCTATCACTTTCGTGCCGATTCACCGACTTCGATTCTGTATGGTCTGGGCGCCATCAAGGGCATGGGACACGACGCCTGCCTGGCGATTGAAACCGAACGCCAGCGCGGCGGACCGTTCACGAGCCTGCTTGACCTGTGTCAGCGCGTCGAACTGCTGCGCCGGAACAAGCGCAGCGTGGAAACCTTGATCGCGGCCGGCGCGCTGGACGGACTCGCCAACTCACGTGCCACGCTGGAAGCGCAACTCCCCGAAGTGCTACGTGCGGTTGAACAGCACGCGCGTGAGCAGGCGATGGGGCAACACTCGCTGTTTGGCGGCGGCGCATCGACACCGATCACGCCGCCCGTGATGCCAGAACTTCCAGAAAAGGATCTGCAGTCGCGCTTGGAGGATGAGTTCCGTGTCCTTGGGCATTACGTCAGCGGACATCCGATGGACCCATGGCGCGGCCTGCTGCAGAACGTCATCACCTGCACGATGGACCAGCTCGACAGCGCCTATGCCGAACGCAAGTTCGCGCGTGGCACGGACGCCGCAGTGTTTCTCGCCGGTATCGTCGGTGAAGTTCGACGCGGCGGTGACAGTCGCGGCTTCGTGCAACTCAGTGATGGTCGTGGGCAGCTCGAAATCGCCCTGTTTTCCGACGTGTGGATGCAAGCCGCGCCGCTACTGAAAGCCAGGGAAATCATCCTGGTCGAAGGCAGCCTGCAGGAAGACCGCATGGGCGAGGGCTACAGCCTTCGCGTCAGGAAAATCTACACCTTGGCGCAACTCTGCGAGCAACACGCAAGGCATCTGCTGCTACGCGTCGACAACCGCCAGCACGACCTCATGCTCAAAGTGGAAAGCCTGCTGGACACCTTCCGGCCCGGCACCGTGCCGATGCAGATCGACCTCAGACTGCCCGATTGTCAGGGCAAGCTGATTTGTACCGGCGAGCACGGCGTGCGCAGCTCACTGGAATTGGCCCGCAAGTTGCGCGATCTCGAAGGCGTGCAGGCTGAATTGCGCCTGCAACGCCCGGAACCGACGCCGTTGCCAGAGCGGCGTCCAACGCGTGGCGACGAGTGAGCGCGACGACTGCCAGATGCGACGACTATCACGTATTGACAGGGTAGTCCGCGATCAATCCTCGAAGCCATCGCCAAACAGGCGGCGATGTTGACTGGTTACGGCAGCAGCGTTGTTGGCCAGGTCCAGTTCGCGATCAATTCCGGCACTCGATAGCGTGGCACTGACGCTAAACGGGATCGCATCCACAGCGGGTGCAGCAACCGTGGCCTGAAGCGTAAAGCTCACCGCGCTGCCCGCAGGCAGATCGAGCAATTCATTCAGATCGCCACTACCACTCGCGTTGGCACAGGCACTGCCACTGCAGGTCCAGCTGAGACCCGCCGTACCAATGCCCAACAACGTTTCAACATCCACGTCCTGCGCCTCATCCGGGCCAGCGTTGCTGACTTGCAGCATGTAGGTCAGCACCTGCCCGGCGAGATACAGCGGCCGATCCACACTCAAGGACACCGCCACATCCACCGGACGTTGCACGCGATGACTGGCGCTGTCGCTGCTGGCGCCCAGATCGGCGTTGTCAGAGACGAAACTGGCCGTGATCGTCCAATC
>Ga0075163_10008611_pt1 | contig 13413 bp, 9 predicted proteins | sample JI1023141ADNA_FD_71478 | JGI IMG/M metagenome (GOLD analysis project Ga0075163, IMG submission 71478) | Wastewater effluent complex algal communities from Wisconsin, to seasonally profile nutrient transformation and Carbon sequestration -... | ecosystem: Engineered > WWTP > Effluent > Algae...
ATGCCCTCGAACTTGTCCGCGGCCGATTCGAACTTCGTGCCCGCGAGCGTGCCGAGCGCCTTCGCCATCGCCTGGCCGAAGCGCGGTTCGGCATTGATGCCGGTGCCGATGGCGGTGCCGCCGATGGTCAGGCGGCGCATGCGCTTCGAAGCATCGGCGATGCGTGCTTCCGCCGACGCCAGTTGCGACGCCCATGCGCCGAATTCCTGGCCGAAGGTCAGCGGCATCGCGTCCATCAGGTGGGTGCGCCCGGTCTTGACCACGCCGCGCAACGACTTCGCCTTGCGCTCGATGGTCTTGCGCAAGTGTTTCAACGCGGGCAGCAGGTCCTCGTGCACCGCCAGTTCCGCCGAAACGCGGATCGCGGTCGGAACGACGTCGTTCGAACTCTGGCCCAGGTTGACATCGTCGTTCGGATGCACCTTCGCCTTGCCGGCGCGCGTGGACAACGTCGCGATCACCTCGTTCGCGTTCATGTTGCTCGAGGTGCCCGAGCCGGTCTGGTACACATCGATGGGGAAATGCGCGTCGAATTCGCCACTGGCGACGTCCAGTGCTGCCTTGCGGATCGCCGCGGACTTCGCCTTCGGCAACAGGCCGAAACCGGCATTGACCTCGGCCGCGGCGGCCTTGATGAGCCCGAGCGCGCGGATGAAGCCGCGCGGCATCGGCCGGCCGGAGACCGGGAAGTTCTGCACCGCGCGCTGGGTCTGCGCGCCCCACAGGGCATCGGCGGGCACGCGCAATTCGCCCATGCTGTCGTGTTCGATGCGGAAGGACTTGGCCATCACGATCTCCGGTGTCGCGAATCCGCGATATCGTCATTCCGGCGCAAGCCGGAACCCAGTTCCTCGGATCATTTGACGGAAAAGCTGGGCCCCGGCTTTCGCCGGGGTGACGACAACAAGAAAACCGAGCATACGCCCGCAACGGTTTAGAATTGCGCCTCGCCCCCGCCGACGCCGCGCCATGTCCGACGCCCTCACCGCCCTGTCCCCGCTCGATGGCCGCTATGCGGGCAAGGTCGACGCGCTGCGCCCGATCTTCTCCGAATCCGGCCTGATCCGGGCGCGGGTAAAGGTGGAAGTGGAATGGCTGCTGGCGCTGGCCGCGGAACCGGGCATCGTCGAGTTGAAGCCGTTTTCCGAAGCCGCCATCGCCCGCCTGCGCGCGCTGGTCGAAGGCTTTTCGCTCGAGGACGCGGCGCGGGTCAAGGCGATCGAGGCCACGACCAACCACGACGTCAAGGCGGTCGAATACCTGATCAAGGAAAAGCTGGCGAACGATGCCGAACTCGGCCCGGCGCTGGAGTTCGTGCACTTCGCCTGCACCAGCGAGGACATCAACAACCTCAGCTACGCATTGATGCTGTCCGAAGCGCGGCGCGAGGTGCTGCTGCCCAAGCTCGACGCGCTGATCGACAAGCTGCGCATTCTGGCGCACGAACACGCCGCATTGCCGATGCTCTCGCGCACGCACGGCCAGACCGCCTCGCCCACGACCGTCGGCAAGGAACTCGCCAACGTCGTCGCCCGCCTGCGCCGCCAGCGCGAGGTGCTGGCCGCGTTGCCGATGCCGGGCAAGATCAACGGTGCGGTCGGCAACTACAACGCGCACATCGCCGCCTATCCCGACGTCGACTGGGCCGCGTTCTCGCGGCGCTTCGTCGAATCGCTGGGCCTGGACTGGCAGGCCTACACCACCCAGATCGAACCGCACGACGGCGTCGCCGAACTGTGCGATGCCTGCAAGCGCATCGACACCATCGCGATCGACCTGTGTCGCGACGTGTGGGGCTACATCTCGCAGGGCTACTTCAGGCAGGCGGTGAAGGCCGGCGAAGTCGGCAGTTCGACCATGCCGCACAAGGTCAACCCCATCGATTTCGAGAACGCGGAAGGCAACTTCGGCATCGCCAGCGCGCTGTTCGAGCATTTCGCCGCGAAGCTGCCGATTTCGCGTTGGCAGCGCGACCTCACCGACTCCACCGTGCTGCGCGCGCTCGGCACCGCCTTCGGCCACATGTTGATCGGCTTCGATTCGCTGCAGAAAGGCCTCGGCAAGCTGAGCGCGAACCCGGAACGCCTCGCCGCCGACCTCGACGCCGCGTGGGAAGTTCTGGCCGAAGCCGTGCAGACGGTGATGCGCCGCCACGGCCTGCCCAATCCCTACGAACAACTCAAGGCGCTGACCCGCGGCCAGGGCATCACCGAAGCCTCGATGCGCGAATTCATCGCATCGCTCGATCTTCCCGCCGATGCGAAACAACGCCTGCTCGACATGACGCCGGCCAGTTACACCGGCCTCGCCGAGAGGCTGGCGAAAGAAATTTAAAGGCTGTCATTCCCGCGAAAGCGGGAATCCAAGGGCGTTTGGCTTTAGAAGATCAAGGTCCATGGATCCCCGCTTACGCGGGGATGGCGAACGAAGGGCAAATGGCGAGCGATGGCCATGAGCAAGGCACTATCGAAAATCCCGATCGAAGTCGACGCCGCGAACGGCCCGCATCCGCTGGGCATGCCGCCGGAAACATTCCTGCGCGACTACTGGCAGAAGAAACCGCTGCTGATCCGCAACGCCTTCCCCGGTTTCGAATCGCCGCTGCAGCCGGAAGACCTCGCCGGGCTGGCCTGTGAGGGCGGCGTGCTCGCACGCATCGTCGCGCACGATCCGGAGAAGAACACGTGGATGCTGCGCCACGGGCCGTTCCCGGAGGACATGTTCCCGTCGATGCCGCACCACGACTGGACCCTGCTGGTGCAGGACGTGGACAAGTGGGATCCGGACGTCGGCGCGCTGCTCGAACGCTTCGATTTCCTGCCGCGCTGGCGCATCGACGACGTGATGGTGTCCTTCGCCGCGCCCGGCGGCTCGGTCGGTGCGCACGTGGACCAGTACGACGTGTTCCTGCTGCAGGCGCAGGGCCGGCGCCGCTGGGAGATCGACGACAGGCCGAATCCCCCCGTGCATTTCCGCCTCGATGTCGAACTGAAGCTGCTGCAGCGCTTCGAGCCCACCCACGACTGGGTGCTCGGCCCGGGCGACATGTTGTACCTGCCGCCGGGCGTGCCGCACCACGGCGTCGCCGAGGATGCCTGCCTCACGTTTTCGGTGGGAATGCGCGCGCCGGCGGCGGCGGAATTGCTCGGCGATTTCGTCGACACGCTCGCCAGCGAGGCCGACGAATCGCTGCGCTTCGCCGATCCCGATCTCGCACCGGCGAAGGATGCCTACGAAATCGATCCTGCGGCGATGGAACGCGTGGTCGAGGCGCTGAACAAGCTGCGCATGAACGACCCGGCGCGGCTAGGCGACTGGTTCGGGCGCTTCATCACCACCTATCGGACCGCGCTGCGTCCCGGCGGTCGCGAGCCGGGCGACGGCCGTTCGCGCATCGAGATCGAATGGGACGTGCAACGCGGCGCATGGCTGCAACGCGATCCATGGACGCGCATGGCCTGGCAACGCGCGGGACGCGGGGCGAAATTGTTCGTGTCGGGCGAATCGCATGCGCTGCCGCTGGCCGACGCGCGCCGCATCGCCGGCAACGAACGCCTCGACGGCGACGAATACGCGAAGCTGTCCATCACCGGCCGCGACCTGGTGCAGGCGCTGCTGCAGGACGGGCATTACCGGCTCGAATTCCCGGAAAACGGGGAATGAACATCGCGGCACGCGGCTTTCGCGTCGATGCCGTCGACTACGCCGCCGACCGCGATGCGCTGCGCGCGGTGCGCGAGGCGGTGTTCGTGCGCGAACAGGGCGTGCCGCTGGAACTGGAACTCGACGCGCAGGATCCGGATTGCCTGCACGTGCTCGCCCGCGATGCCGACGGCCGGCCCATCGGCACCGGGCGCCTGACCCCGGCGCGCACGCTGGGACGGATGGCGGTGCTGCCGGAATGGCGCGGACGCGGCGTCGGCGCGGCGATGCTGGCCGCACTCACCGAGCTCGCCCGCGAACGGCGCTGGAACGCGCTCGAACTGCACGCGCAGGCCGATGCCATCGGTTTCTACCTGCGCCACGGCTACCTGCCGATCGGGCCGCGCTTCATGGAAGCCGGGATCGAACACCAGTCGATGCGCCGTGCCCTGGGCGGACCCAACGTGGTCGAGGACCGCGAAGCCGCCATCGCCGCAACCATCGCGATCATCGATGCGACCCGCCGCGGCCTGCGCGTCTACAGCCGCGAGCTGGATCCGGGCCTGTTCGATGCGCCGCCGCTGCTTGATGCCCTGCGCCGGCTCGCGGTGCGTGGCGACGGGGTCGAACTGCGCTTCCTGCTGCAGGATGCCGATACCCCGCAGCGTGACCACGCGCCACTGATCGCCCTCGCCCAGCGCCTGCCGAGCGTGGTGCTGTTCCGCGAAGTCGACGATCCGGTCGACCGTGCCTATCCCTCGGCCTTCGTCGCCAACGATGGCGGCGGCTATTACTTCCGCGGCCTGGGCCACCGTTTCGACGGTGAAACCGCGCTCGATGCCGGCGGCCGCGCGCGCCAGCTGCGCGAGGAGTTCGACCGCACCTGGGAACGCAGCCGGCCCTGCAGCGAATATCGGGCGCTGGGGTTGTAAGCCGCTCGAAACCGCGCTCGATGATGCAGCGCGGCAAGCTTGGCGGCTATAATCGCGATCCTTTCGCGCGCCCGTTCCACCGGTGGGCAAAATGCCGCCGGATCAACGGGTTGCCACCACTCCGAGCGCCCGCCAGCATCGTGGACAGTCTCCTCAAGCAGTTCGCCAAAACCTCGCAACTCGGGGCCAACGCCGCCTACATCGAGGAGCTTTACGAGCAGTACCTTGTGGCCCCCGATAGCGTGTCGCCGTCGTGGAAGGCATATTTCGACGGATTCAGGGGCCGCGAGGCCGGCGACGTTCCGCATTCGGTGGTGATGGAGCAGGTGGCGCAGGCCGGCCGCGACGCCGGGCGCGCCCTCGCCACGGCCACGGCGGGACCGGGCGACGAACGCGACCGCGCGGTCGCGAAACTCGTGACCGCCTACCGTTCGCGCGGCCATCTCGCCGCCAACCTCGACCCACTGGGCATGCAGGCCCGCCCGGACGCACCCGACCTCGCCATCGGCTTCCACCACCTGTCCGAATCCGACCTCGACCACGAGTTCGGCACCGGCGGCGTCGGCGGCCACGACCGGATGAAGCTGCGCGACCTCGTCGCCCTGCTCAAGGCCACCTATACCGGCCCGATCGGCGCGGAATACATGCACATCGCCGATGTCGAGCAACGGCGCTGGATGCAGCAACGGCTGGAATCGGCGGGCGGGAACTTCGGCTTCGACGCCGCCGGCAAGCAGCGCATCCTCGAGCGCCTGACCGCGGCCGAGGGCCTGGAACGCTACCTGCACACCAAGTACGTCGGCCAGAAGCGCTTCTCGCTGGAAGGCGGCGACGCGCTGGTGCCGCTGCTCGACGACCTGATCCGCCGCGCCGGCGGCGACGGCGTCAAGGAAATCGTCCTCGGCATGGCCCACCGCGGCCGCCTCAACGTGCTGGTGAACACGCTGGGCAAATCGCCGCGCAAGCTGTTCGACGAATTCGAAGGCAAGTTCGACCATGACTACGACGACCGTGCGCATACCGGCGACGTGAAGTACCACATGGGCTTCTCCGCCGACCTCGCCACCCCCGGCGGCCCGGTGCACCTCGCCCTCGCCTTCAACCCCTCGCACCTGGAGATCGTCGATCCGGTGGTGGTCGGCAGCGTGCGCTCGCGCCAGCAGCGCCGCCGCGACGACGGCCGCAGGCAGGTATTGCCGGTGCTGCTGCACGGCGACGCCGCGTTCGCAGGCCAGGGCGTGGTGATGGAACTGTTCCAGATGTCGCAGGCGCGCGGTTTCGCCGTCGGCGGCACCGTGCACGTGGTCATCAACAACCAGATCGGCTTCACGATCAGCGACCGCCAGGACGCGCGCAGCACGCTGTACTGCACCGACGTGGCCAAGATGGTCGGTGCGCCGGTGCTGCACGTCAACGGCGACGACCCGGAAGCGGTGGTGTTCTGCGCGCAGGTCGCGTTCGACTTCCGCCAGCGCTTCGGCAAGGACGTGGTCGTCGATCTCGTCTGCTATCGCCGCCACGGCCACAACGAGGCCGACGAGCCGGCCGCGACCCAGCCGCTGATGTACCAGGTGATCCGCGCGCACAAGACCCCGCGCGAGCTCTACACCGACCGCCTGGTCGCAGCGAACGTGCTGAAGGCCGAGGAAGCGCAGGCCGTGGTCGACCGCTACCGCGACAAGCTCGACGCTGGCGAAGTCACCACCGAACTCGCCGACGCCAAGCCCGACGCCGAGGCGATCGACTGGTCGAAATACCTGTCCGGCAAGCTGTCCAATCCCACCGATACCCGCGTGCCGCGCAAGAAGCTCGATGCGCTGGCCAAGGCGATCAACACGATTCCCGCCGAAATCGTGCTGCATCCGCGCGTGGCCAAGATCTACGAGGACCGGCGCAAGATGGTCGCGGGCGAACTGCCCGGCGACTGGGGCTTCGCCGAAAACCTCGCCTACGCGACCCTGCTCGACGCCGGCTACCGCCTGCGCCTGGTCGGCCAGGACAGCGAACGCGGCACCTTCTTCCACCGCCACGCGGTGCTGCACGACCAGAAGACCGACACCCACTACACCCCGCTGCAGCAACTGGTGAAGCACCCGGACGACGCGGCCATCGTCGACTCGCTGCTGAGCGAGGAAGCGGTGATGGCGTTCGAATACGGCTATTCCACCGCCGACCCGGGCACGCTCGACATCTGGGAAGCGCAGTTCGGCGATTTCGCCAACGGCGCGCAGGTGGTGATCGACCAGTTCATCAGCTCCGGCGAGGCGAAGTGGGACCGCCTGTGCGGCCTCGCCCTGTACCTGCCGCACGGCTACGAAGGCCAGGGCCCGGAGCACAGTTCCGCGCGGCTCGAACGCTTCCTGCAGTTGTGCGCGCTGGAGAACATGCAGGTGTGCGTGCCGACGACGCCGGCGCAGGACTTCCACATGATCCGCCGGCAGATGCTGATGGACACGCGTACGCCGCTGGTGGTGATGACGCCGAAGTCGCTGCTGCGCCACAAGCTGGCGGTGTCCACGCTGGACGAACTGGCGAACGGATCGTTCCAGTTGCTGATCCCCGATGCGCAGGCCGACGCCAAGTCGGTGAAGCGCGTCGTCGCCTGTTCCGGCAAGGTCTACTACGACCTGCTGGAGGAAGCGCAGAAGCGCGGACTGAAGGACGTCGCCATCCTCCGCGTCGAGCAGTTGTATCCGTTCCCGCGAAAGGAACTCACCGCGGAACTGAAGAAGTATGCCAAGGCCACCGACGTGGTCTGGTGCCAGGAAGAACCGCAAAACCAGGGCGCGTGGTACCAGATCCAGCACCACCTCAACGCCTGCCTGCAACCGAAGCAGTCGCTGCACTACGCAGGCCGCCCGCGTTCGCCCTCGCCCGCCGTCGGCCATTTCAACGACCACGTCGCCGAACAGCAGCAGCTGGTCGCCGATGCGCTGGTGAATCCGTTGAGCGGCCACATTTCGCACGAATAACCCCGCATTCCGCAGAGAAGCCACATGGCCACCGACATCAAAGTCCCGGTTCTTCCCGAATCCGTTTCCGACGCCACCATCGCCAGCTGGCACAAGAAGGTCGGCGACGCGGTCAAGCGCGACGAGAACCTGGTCGACCTCGAAACCGACAAGGTCGTGCTCGAAGTCCCCTCGCCGGCCGATGGCGTGGTGAAGGAAATCAAGTTCGCCGAGGGCGCCACCGTCACCAGCCAGCAAGTGATCGCGGTCATCGAGGAAGGCGCGGTCGCCGCGGCTCCCGCAGCAACACCTGCCGCCGCCGCTCCGGCACCCGCAGCCGCGCCGGTCGCGGCTAAAGCCGCTCCTACAGCGGCACCGGCCAAGGCCGCCGCGCCCGCACCGGCGGCGACGCCCGCGGGCCTGCCGCCGGGCGCCGCGTTCTATGCCGCGTCGAACAACGTCGATCCCGCCGACGTCGCCGGCACCGGCCGCCATGGCGCGGTGACCAAGGAAGACCTCGTCAACTACGCCAGCGGCAAGACCCCGGGCGTCTCCGGCGGCGCGCGTCCGGAAGAGCGCGTGCCGATGACGCGCATGCGTGCGCGCATCGCCGAGCGCCTGATGCAATCGAAGAACAGCATCGCGATGCTGACCTCGTTCAACGAGGTCAACCTCGGCAAGGTCATGGCGATGCGCAAGGAGTTGCAGGACGACTTCGTCAAGGCCAACGGCATCAAGCTCGGCTTCATGAGCTTCTTCGCCAAGGCGGCGGCGAACGCGCTGCAGCGCCATCCCGCGGTGAACGCTTCGGTCGACGGCAACGACGTGATCTACCACGGCTACGCCGACATCAGCATCGCCGTCTCCACCGACAAGGGCCTGGTCACGCCGGTGTTGCGCAACGTCGAGCGCATGTCCTTCGCCGACATCGAGAAGGGCATCGATGCCTACGCCAGGGCCGCGCGCGAAGGCGGACTCAAGCTCGAGGACCTGCAGGGCGGCACCTTCACCATCACCAATGGCGGCACCTTCGGTTCGCTGATGTCCACGCCGATCGTGAACCCGCCGCAGAGCGCCATCCTCGGCATGCACGCGATCAAGGAACGCGCCATCGTCGAGAACGGCCAGGTGGTCGCCGCGCCGATGATGTACATCGCACTCAGCTACGACCACCGCATCATCGACGGCAAGGACGCGGTGCTGTTCCTGGTCGACATCAAGAACCAGCTTGAGAACCCCAGCCGCATGCTGCTGGGAATGTGATTTTCCCCTTTCCCTTCAAGGGGAAGGCCGGGATGGGGATGGTGTTTATTCCCATGCGCTAAAACCACACCATCCCCACCCTAACCCTCCCCTTGAAGGGGAGGGAATCAGGAACAAGGACTTTGAAATGAGCGACCAACAACAATTCGACGTCGTCGTGATCGGTGGCGGCCCCGCCGGCTACCACGCCGCCATCCGCGCCGCGCAACTCGGCCTCAAGACCGCCTGCATCGATGCCGCGCTCGGCAAGGACGGCAAGCCCGCGCTCGGCGGCACCTGCCTGCGCGTGGGCTGCATCCCGTCCAAGGCGCTGCTCGATTCCAGCCGCCAGTTCTGGAACATGGGCCATATCTTCGGCGAGCACGGCATCGGCTTCGACAAGCCCAGGATCGACGTCGCGACCATGATCGGCCGCAAGGACAAGATCGTGAAGCAGTTCACCGGCGGCATCGCCGCGCTGTTCAAGGCGAACAAGGTGACGCCGTTCTACGGCTACGGCCAGCTGCAGCCGGGTAACATCGTCAAGGTCAAGCAGCACGACGGTTCCGAAGTCGAGCTGCACGGCACCAACGTCATCATCGCCGCCGGTTCGGATTCGATCGAGCTGCCGTTCGCGAAGTTCGGCGAACAGATCGTCGACAACGTCGGCGCGCTGGATTTCGACAAGGTGCCCAAGCGCCTGGGCGTGATCGGCGCCGGCGTGATCGGCCTCGAACTCGGCAGCGTGTGGAACCGCCTCGGTTCGCAGGTCACGGTGCTCGAAGGCCTGCCGAACTTCCTCGCCGCCGCCGACGCCGAAGTGGCCAAGGTCGCCGCGCGCGAGTTCAAGAAGCAGGGCCTCGACATCAAGCTCGGCTGCAAGGTGACGAATACCGAAGTGAAGAAGGACGGCGTGCACGTCTTCTACATCGACGACAAGGGCGAGCAGGAAATCGTCGTCGACAAGCTGCTGGTCTGCGTTGGTCGTCGCGCGGCGACCAAGGGCCTGCTGGCCGACGGCACCGGCGTGCAGCTCGATCAACGCGGCATGGTGCAGGTCGACGACCACTGCCACACCGGCGTCGATGGCGTGTGGGCGGTCGGCGACTGCGTGCGCGGGCCGATGCTGGCGCACAAGGGCTTCGAGGAAGGCATCGCCGTCGCCGAATTGATCGCCGGCCTGCCCGGCCACGTCAACTACGACACGATCCCGAACGTCATCTATACCGAGCCGGAAATCGCCTGGGTCGGCAAGACCGAGGAACAGCTCAAGGTCGAAGGCATCGCCTACAAGTCCGGCAGCTTCCCGTTCGCGGCGGTCGGTCGCGCGGTGGCGATGGCCGAGCCGATCGGCTTCGTGAAGGTGCTGGCCGATGCGGAAACCGACCGCATCCTCGGCATGCACCTGGTCGGCCCGAACGTGTCCGAGCTGGTGCACGAAGGCGTGATCTCGATGGAGTTCAACGGCAGCGCCGACGACCTCGCCCGCATCTGCCACGCGCATCCCTCGCTGTCCGAGGCCGTGCACGACGCGGCGATGGCCGTGCACAAGCGCGCGATCCACAAGGCGAATTGAGAAGTCCGTCGTTCCCGCGAAAGCGGGAACCCATGGACAGTGATTTCATCGGCTCAGTGATGAAAGTCCATGGATCCCCGCCTTCGCGGGGATGACTAGCAAGAGTACGGCGCCTGCGGGCGCCGTTTTCGTTTGGCCGAACGGCATGCAACCCGTTTCCGGCATACTCGACGCATGGGCAACGCGCCTCGCCACAACCCGCCGTGGACATGGATCGTGCCGGTCGCCGGGGCCATGGTCCTGTCGCTTGCATTCGTGGCGCCGGGCATGCCCGGCATCGTGTTGCTGCTGGTCGCCGGCCTGTTCGGGAACGTGATCGCCGCCGTGCACCATGCGGAAGTGATCGCGCACAAGGTCGGCGAACCATTCGGCACGATCGTGCTTGCGCTGGCGGTGACCGCGATCGAGGTCGCGCTGATCGTGACCATGATGCTGGCCAGCGGCGAATCGGCATCCGGCCTGCCTCGCGATACCGTGTTCGCCGCGGTGATGCTCATCCTCAACGGCATCATCGGCCTCAGCCTCATCGCCGGCAGCCGCAGGCACGCGGTCCAGCGTTATCGCATCGACGGCGTCACCGCCGCGCTCGCGACCTTGACCGCGATCGTGGTGCTGACCCTGGTACTGCCGAACTACACGATCACCGCGCCGGGCCCGATCTATACACCAACGCAACTGGTGTTCATCTCGGTGGTGACGCTGGTGTTGTTCGCCTCGTTCACCGCGTTCCAGACCGGGCGCCACCGCGAATATTTCCTGCCGCTCGACGACGGCGATCCGGCGACCGAGGACATCGCCCCGCGACCGAGCGCGCGCGTCGCGCTGGCCAGCCTTGCGCTGCTGCTGGTGAGCCTGGTCGTGGTGGTGCTTTCCGCCAAGAAGCTCGCGCCGACGATGGAAGCCGCACTGGTCGCCGCGGGCGCGCCGCAGGCGGTGGCGGGCATCGCGATCGCGGCGATCGTGCTGCTGCCAGAAGGCGTCGCCGCGGTGCGCGCCGCGATCAACGACCGCGTGCAGACCAGCCTCAACCTCGCGCTCGGCTCCGCGATCGCCAGCATCGGCCTCACCATCCCGGCGGTGTCGCTGGTCGCGGTGATCATGGACTGGCCGCTGGCGCTCGGACTCGACACCATCTCGACCGTGCTGCTGTTCCTGTCGCTGTTCGTCGCGTCGATTTCGCTGCGCACCGGCCGGACCAACATGCAGATCGGGATCGTGCACGCGGTGTTGCTGGGAACCTACCTGTTCCTCAGCTTCGTGCCCTGAGCCGCAGGCATAATGGCGCGATGAAATCGATCTGCGTCTACTGCGGTTCCAATGCCGGCAGCGATCCCGCCTATGCCGAGAATGCAAAGGATCTCGGCGTACGCCTTGCGGCGGATAAAATCGCGCTGGTCTACGGCGGCGGCAACGTCGGCCTGATGGGCATCATCGCCGAAGCGGCGCTGGCGAACGGCGGCGAGGTCATCGGCGTGATCCCGCAGCAACTGGTCGACTGGGAAGTCGCGCACAAGGGCGTGACGCGGCTGGAAGTGGTCGATTCCATGCACGCGCGCAAGGCGCGGATGTTCGATCTCTCCGACGGATTCGTCGCCCTGCCCGGCGGTTTCGGCACGCTCGACGAGATGTTCGAGATGCTCACCTGGCGCCAGCTCGGCCTCGGCGACAAGCCCTGCGCCTTCCTCGACGTGAACGGCTTCTGGCAGCCGCTGATGGCGATGCTGGACACGATGGTGCGCGAGCGTTTCCTGCACGCCGACCAGCGCCACGACCTGTGGCACGGCGACGACATCGACGCGATGCTGGCGTGGATGCGCGGCTACGTTCCGGCGCAGGCGGACAAGTGGCTGGATGGCAAGCGGCGCGGGGATTTGCGGTAAGAAAAAGCCGACGCGCCCTTGCGTGTTTTCCCTGGAGCGCACGCAGCCCCATCCGAATGCGATCCGGATCGCGAAATGGCCTCATCGAAGTCCCACAGCATCGTCATCCCGGCGCAAGCCGGGACCCAGCTCTTCTCGCATGAAACAACCTTGTGTCTACATCCTCGCAAGTCGCTGGAACGGTACTTTGTACGTAGGCGTCACGTCCGACTTCATCCAGCGGATCGTGGAACACAAGAACGACATCGTGGCCGGGTTCACCCGCAAGTATTGAGTTCACGATCTGGTCTGGTTCGAACAACATGCCACGATGGCTTCGGCGATCGCGCGCGAGAAGGCGATCAAGGAATGGAGGCGCGCCTGGAAGATCGAATTGATCGAGAGAACGAACCCCAAGTGGATCGATCTGTATCCGGATATCATCGATCGCTGAACGAAGAGCTGGGTCCCGGCTTGCGCCGGGATGACGCGCGCCCAATGGATCCCGAGCGATAGCACAATGACCGTTCCCACCACCTTCCGCGCCTTCCGCATCCACGACGATGCGAACGGCTACCGCAGCGGTATCGAAACCGTTTCGCTGGACAATTTGAATCCGGGCGAAGTCGTCATCAAGACCGCGTATTCCTCGGTCAACTACAAGGATGCGCTGGCCGGCACGGGCCAGGGCAAGATCCTGCGCAGGTTCCCGCTGGTCGGCGGCATCGACGTCGCCGGGCATGTCGTGCAATCCGGCGATCCGGAATTCCGCGAAGGCGACGCGGTCCTGGTCACCGGCAGCGGATTGTCGGAAACCCGCGACGGCGGTTACTCGGAATTCGCGCGCCTCGACGCGAAATGGGTGATCCCCCTGCCCGCCGGCCTGTCGCTGCGCGAATCCATGATCCTCGGCACCGCCGGTTTCACCGCCGCACTCGCCCTGCTGCGGATGACCGAAAATCGGCAAACGCCCAGCCTCGGGCCGTTGGCCGTCACCGGCGCGACCGGCGGCGTCGGCTCGCTCGCGGTCGCGATCTTCCGCAAGGCCGGCTTCGACGTGCACGCGATCAGCGGCAAGCCCGAACACGCGGAATACCTGACGTCGCTGGGCGCGAGCGAAGTGCTGGGCCGCGATGCGCTGGCCACGACGCGACCGATGGAATCCGCGCGTTTCGGCGGCGGCCTCGACAATGTCGGCGGCACGATGCTCG
>Ga0075163_10008612_pt1 | contig 13412 bp, 10 predicted proteins | sample JI1023141ADNA_FD_71478 | JGI IMG/M metagenome (GOLD analysis project Ga0075163, IMG submission 71478) | Wastewater effluent complex algal communities from Wisconsin, to seasonally profile nutrient transformation and Carbon sequestration -... | ecosystem: Engineered > WWTP > Effluent > Algae...
CCCAAGAGCGGCTATTACCCGTCTGCGATGTTCTGGCTGGGCAACGCGCAATACGCGACGCGTGATTACAAAGAGGCCATCACCAATTTTCGCGCCATGCTGACGCTGGCGCCTGAACATGCGCGCGTGCCCGAGGCGATTTTGGCGATCGCAAACTGCCAGATTGAACTGAAGGACACCAAGGCGGCACGCAGGACCTTGGAGGATCTGATCCGGCTGCATCCTCAATCCGAGGCTGCACAGGCCGCGAAGGAGCGTTTGGCAAAGCTTCGTTGACCCTCGCGCGCAAATTTGGGACTTGGGGGGGCGCGAGGCGCTTAGGCCCCTCTAGAATCGGCTCATGCACTCCACTGCGCTCTCCGCGCTGACTGTTCAGGTACTTTGGGCCGGATTTCTGGTGTCGATGGTCTTCGGCGCGATCACGCAGCGCACGCGGTTTTGCACCATGGGCGCGATCAGCGACGTTGTCAGCTACGGGGACTGGACGCGCATGCGCCAGTGGGGCATGGCGGTCGGTGTCGCCATGATCGGGTTTTCGATCCTGGCCTATGGCGGTTGGATCAACCCCTCCAAGAGCATCTACGCATCAACCCGCTGGCTCTGGCTTTCGGCTCTGGTCGGTGGGTTTCTCTTCGGGTTGGGCATGGTGCTCGGCTCAGGTTGCGGCAGCAAGACCCTGGTGCGTATCGGTAGCGGTAACCTCAAGGCCTTCGTGGTCTTTCTGGTCATGGGGGTCGCGGCGTTTGCCACATTGAAGGGGATCACTGCCGTGCTCAGGGTTGCGACGGTGGAGCGGGTCGGGATTGAACTGAGCCAGGGAAGCACGCTGACCGATTGGGCTGCCAGTGCATTGGGCGTCCCCGCGACTGCCGCCGGAATCGCGCTTTCCATGGTGATCGGCGGGGGCTTGATCTTCTGGGCTTCGCGCGAGCGCAGCTTCCGTCATCCAGAGAACTACATCGCTGGTGTGGGCATTGGCGGAGCGGTGATCGCCATGTGGTGGGTGAGTGGCAACCTGGGTCATGTGGTCGAGCATCCCGAGACGCTGCAGGAAGCTTATCTTGCGACGAACAGCGGGCGCATGGAGGCGCTTTCTTTCACGGCGCCCATGGCCTATGCGCTGGACTGGATCATTCTGTTCAGCGACAGAAGCAAGGTCCTGACGCTTGCCGTGGTGTCGGTCCTCGGGGTCATTGCGGGTTCGGCCGTCCAGGCCGTTGTTTCCGGAGATTTCCGGTGGGAAGGATTCGGTGGCACAGAGGATCTGGCAAACCACTTGATCGGTGCGATGCTGATGGGCATCGGAGGTGTCACCGCGATGGGGTGCACCGTGGGGCAGGGTTTGAGCGGTATGTCAACCCTTAGCGCATCCAGTTTTCTCGCCGTCGCGGCAATCATGTTTGGCGCGGTCATGGCGCTCAGATACCAGAACTGGCGATTGGAGCGAACGGTTTGAGCGATTCCTCCTCGGAGACACATGATCTTGAACGCCGCTTTGGCGGTCTGGAGCGGCTCTTTGGCGTGGATGGTGCGGCACGCATCCGGCGGGCTCGCGTCGCCGTCGTCGGCATCGGCGGGGTGGGCTCCTGGGCTGCTGAGGCGTTGGCACGCAGCGGCGTCGGACAGCTCGTGCTCGTTGACCTGGACCATGTTGCCGAATCCAACATCAACCGTCAGGCGCAAGCGCTTTCAACCACGATCGGCCAGGCCAAGGTGCGCGCCATGCAGGAGCGCATCGGATTGATTCACCCGCAGTGTCAGGTCACCGGCATTGAAGCGTTCGTGGAGCCCGCGAACTGGCCGCAGCTTCTGGATGGCCCGGTCGATGCCATGATCGATGCTTGTGATCAGGTGGCAGCCAAGGTGGCGATGGCAAGCTGGGCACGACAGGGCCAGAAGGGCTTTATCAGTGCCGGGGCCGCAGGCGGCAAGCGGCTTGCCCACAAGGTTGAAATCGACGACCTGGCGCGAGTGACCCACGATCCCTTGCTGGCCCAGCTGCGCTATCGGTTGCGCAAGCATCACGGGGCTCCCCGCGAAGGCAGGACCATCGGTATCCCTTGCGTGTTCAGCCGGGAGCCGGTCGTCCCGCCGGATGCATCCTGCGCCGTCGAGGGCGACGGTTCACTCAATTGCCACGGTTACGGATCGGTCGTCAGTGTCACTGCCACTTTTGGTCTGTGCGCAGCCGGATGGATTCTCGATTTTCTTGCCAGGACTCCGTCACAGCAATGAATAAGACGCTATAATTTAAGGCTGAACCGAAGGTAGAAATTCCGCTAGGAGGCTCACAGGGACGTTAGCTCAGTTGGTAGAGCAGCGGACTTTTAATCCGTTTGTCGTGGGTTCGACCCCCGCACGTCCCACCAAAATTTGAGAGGAGCTGGCTGTCATGGTCAGTTCCTCTCTTCATTTGGCGTAGCCAAAACGTAGCCCTGAAGCACATTATCCAGCCGACCGGCAGCGATCTGCAAGCCTTCTGGCGCAACGTGCGCGTACCTCTCCACCATTGAGAGTGTTTTCCAGCCTCCCAACCGTTGCAGTTCATGCGTAGGCGTGCCCGCCTGACGGTGCCAGGTTGCGAAGGTATGGCGGAGGTCATGCCAACGGAAATTGTCGATCCCAGCCCGTTCTAGGGCGTTTGTCCATGCCTTCGTGGAGACATTGACGACCGGGTGGCCTTGGTACGTGAAGACGTAGGTGGAATGCTTGCCGATCTGCCGCTGGAGCACGTCCATAGCCAGATCATTAAGCGGCACCGCGTGTGCTCGACCGTTCTTGTGTTTCTCAGGAGTGATCCAAGCGTGCCTACGCACAAGGTCGACTTGTTCCCAAGCGAGGAGGCGAACATTACCCTGTCGCAGTCCCGTGGCGACTGAAAACAACGCCATATCAGCCAGGTGTGGAGGCAGTTCGGCAAGGAGCCGTTTGAACTCTTCCTGCGTTAACGATCGAATGCGGCCTTCTTTCTCCCTGAAGAGAGAAACCTTGGGCACCCGTTCAATCCATTCCCATTCATGGCAGGCCTTGCGCAAGACAGTGCGAATGACCGCCAGGTAGCGGTTTGCCGTGCTCTGGGTGGCGATCTGGGCGCGTGTGGTCTTGATCTTGTCGATCAATGCTCGGTCGATTTCGTCGAGGTACTTGCCGCCGAGATAGTCATCCAACCAGCGAAGGATCGATTTGTCGCGCTCGTGGGTTCGCTTGTGGCCGGTTTCCTCAAGGAATTTGAGAACGGCTTCTTCCCACGTGCGCCGTGGCTTAGCTCCGAGCTTTCCTTGCTCCCACCTTTGGGCTTTCAGCTTGTCATGGAATTCCGTGGCTTTGCGCCGGTCGGAAGTCCCAGTGCTGACCTGTAAAGGGCCAGATTCGCCCCGGATGGCCGGGAGTTTGACCCACCATGCGGACGAGTCTTTTCTTCTGTAGAGCGACATTCAGTTTTCTCCTGAGTACCGGCTACAGACACACGCGAGAGCGATTGTGCCACCAGATACTCGATCAACAAGGATTCGACAAAGACCCATGCCTTTCCGATACGGCATCCGGGTATCACGCCTGCGCGTGCACGGGCCATGAGGGTCTGTGGGTGAACGTGAAGCAATCGAGCTGCTTCGTTTACGTCGAGGGTGCGCGCGGTCATGACGTGGGCCAGGTTGAGTAGGCGCCGTCATGGAAACGAGGTGGCAACTCGCGCAAAGGTGTGACCAGGAGGCCTGAGGGAATCCATGAGACCTTGAACGCTGGCTCAAGAATCTCGCCGGTCGCGCATACAACAAGTCGCCTTCCGTACCTCTTGATTTCTGCTACGCCGTAGGTCCGTTTGACCCATTCAGGAAGGTTGTACCAACAGCGTACGGCGCGGCCTATCGCGCTGAGGCCGCCAATTCCGTAGAGTCGCTCCCCTTGGGAAATCTCGTGAGTTCTCCGAGTTTGGATAAGTACTTCATGAGATACCCGACGCCACTCTTGGCGATCTCGGTCTCGGACATGCCATGTATCCAGAACGGGGCGGAAAGCTTTCCGCTTGCGAGCTTCGCAGCTTTGTCCCAGAACGGCATGCGAACGCCTACAGGAAGCCATACCAGCAAGTGGTAGTGAACAACGGCTTGTCCGCTGCGTTCGAGGCGCTTAGGTTGAATCTCGCCGACCCACGTATATCGACAAGGAAGGCAATGAGATCGGCACCAGTTCCGGAATCGCTTGATCGCGACAGATACGTGCTCAGCCCTCCAAGCATCGGCAGCTGCGTACGTAAGGGTGACGAACCAAGGCACGGCAGGACGAAAACCATTTTCAGCCAAACCGTGAAGATGACCAGACGCCCAGACGGATCTCTTGAGCCGCCTGACCCGGCGTTCCGCGAGCGCCGATGGCGCGAGATTTACAACATGCTGAGCAGTTGTTTTAGATGGGACAAGCCCCGGCCGCTGCGCGGCCTTGGTGCTGTCGCCTATTTCCGAAAGTATTGCAGACACGCGAACTCCAAAGCATGCGGAGTTCGAGGGAGCGCAAGAGGCTTTTGACGCAAACCAGCGAACCCCAAGTTGAGGGATTCGCGACAGGCTGGTTGCGAGTCTGTGTGTTTGGCCCCTACATCATGCAACCAAGCAATGTGATGTACGCCCGTCAATCCGGGACGCGATTCGGTGTCAGTTCCGTCGGGTTCGAGCCCAAAATTAATTAGGCTGTCGCTATTTACATTCTGACTCAAACTAGCATTGCTAGTCAACAAAGAAGGAGGAGCAAGTGCAAATTTCGCAATGGTGCAATATCGATCATTTTGGCCCCGTGTTACATGAACGGGGGGAGCGAAGACCCGGAAAAGACTAGGACCGGGTCTACGAATATCCAAACTGATTGCCAGAAACCCGACACTGAAGACTGTGGCGTGACTGCAGGTTGAGCGTTTAGCCTTGTTCGTAATGAACTTGGCCGTAAACTTACTTAGCCGCCAAACGTATCTTCTCCATCAACGACATCTTGTTGGCCATGAACACAGACCCCTCATGAGACAGATGGCCGCCGTCGCGATAAATGAACGTGCCATCGATGTTTGTTTTGCACAGGCCGCCTTCGCATAGGTATGGCTCGAAACTAATCACTTCGATACCAGCCTGTTGCGGCAGTGCTTCCATTAGAGCGAGGACGCTGACCATGTTTTTCCGATAGGCGTTCATGTCGATCATGCAGCCCTTCGTGACGCCCAGCATCGGTAATTCGCTATCAAGACGCTCAATGCACCGGCCCACATCAAAGCCGCTTGCGGGCGGAGGTGCGATGACGACAACTTGTTTTCCCATTGCTCTGACGGCCTCGGCGGTCCTCTTCAGGCCGGCGACGGCCTCAGCCAACCCAGCATCCACAATTCGATAAGTGCCGTCCCGTTCATCCCGTTTAAGCAGGCGCTCATCCTTGTTGACGAACTGACTGAACGGGCTTGATAAAACTACAACTTTTACCGAGTCGGCCGTTTTCAAGTAGTTGACGATCGAGTCGTTGAACTGAATGCAGTTTTCTCCCCACTTTCGGTCATAACCCTGTACTCGCTGTACTGCGTACCCAACCAGTGGACCACACACTGAGCGGGTGGCCTGCACAATTGGCGGGGCACCGCCCTTCATGCCGAGTATGCCCGGCACTAGATGCATGGCGAATGAGTCACCCCAGAACAGCATTTCCGGCTTATCTGAATTGCGGCATTCAGGAATCGGTTCAAAGGTCTCGGTGAACTCGCAGGCGACGCCAAAGCCATGATTAACCCGCCTTATAAAGGCGTAATCCTTGGTGGTCGCAACGCTATGTGTAATACCTGCGGTTATCAATATCAGCCCGAGAGATGCCGCGCCAGTGCGAGCCATAACGCGGATGTTCCGCCTGATATCTGCCTGCCGGAACGGCACTTCAACATATCGGTTCAACAAATACGCTAGAACCAATGAAACGACGATCAGGGTAACTCGAATCCCAGTGGGTTGCTCGCTGCCGGTTTCGCCGATCCAGACGTTGTTAAGGAATGCGAACAATGGCCAATGGACGAGGTAAAGAGAGTAGGACATATCGCCAACCCTGCTTAGGCCATGCATTCCTGCACCCGTGGAAAGCAATGGGTGCTTACGCAAGATCAATACAAGTGTCGCGAGACAAATCAGCAGTGCACCCGGCCCGGGATGAATGGGTCCTTGTTGCACGAGAGGCAGAACCAAAAGCGTGATCAGTGCCGGCCAGAAGATAATTTTCAATAAATGCTGAAGGCGATCGCCAACGATTAAAAGAGCTCCGACGGAGCCAATGGTCAGTTCCCAGCCGCGAGTCGGCAGCAAATAGAAGGCCGCAGCCGGCTTCCTTTGCACCATTACAAAACACAAAATCAGGCTGGCAAAGAGCGCCATCATTGCAGTCTTTAGCCAGAATCGCCGAGGAATGAAAACCAAAATCGCTGGAAGCAGGAAATAGTATTGCTCCTCGATTGCAAGCGACCAGACATGCAGCAGCGGTTTCAGTTCGGCAGTTCCTTCAAAATAGCCAGACTGTCGCCACAGAACAATGTTTGCCGTGAATGTCACTGCACCGACCATCTGCGCCCGAAAGTCCACCATTTCGGTGCTGGTCAGGAAAAATGGGGCAAGCAGAGCGGTAGCCAGGAACGTGACGTATGCCGCTGGCAATAGGCGCTTGGCGCGGCGAAAGTAAAAATCGGAAAAGCGGAAATCGCCGCTTTCGATGCCGTTCTTGATCAACCGCGTGATGAGGAAACCAGAGATGACAAAAAAGACGTCAACGCCAAGATAGCCTGCAGAAAATAAACTGATTTTGGCGTGGTAGAAGAGGACGATGAGAACTGCAAAGCCCCGGAGTGCCTGTATGTCGGTCCGTAGCTGTTGCGGGGGGGGCGTAGGCATGCAGGGAATAGAAAAGTTGTAATGTTGACCAGAGGGCCGGAGGCAAGAACTTTACTCGTCACTGACTGCGGGCATATTCATCGGACCAAACCAATACTTTCGTCACTCAGGCAGCCAGTTTTCGAGCTACCCATGAGCAGACGCTGATAACTGGCGGCTCCCGCTGCAAAACGGAAATACAAATTGCGAGTTTTTCAAGGCGACGAATGCGGCTGCGCTTGATCTTCGATTGCGCATCGCGGAAATGGTCAGTGCCTATGCTAGCGCATTGAACGGCCATGCATGATCAAACACTGCGCCTTGAAAATCGGCAGGGTTCGGATGTGCATCGGCGGTCTCAATACGGGCACGTTCTCACGGCCAAGTTGACATGGGGATCCCCCATGCCCCGATTACCGGCTGCCGGCGGCAACTCAAACCGGAGTTGGCTACGGGTACACTGCCCATCACTTAAGGATAAACCTCTAGCTCCCAGTTCTCAGATTCAACGTCTCCGGGGAGCCAGGTGGAGCATGAACTTCGCTTTGTCTACGGTGTTGCCCCCAACCCTTGACATGGTGCCCCTGTCCGTGACGCCGACCGCTTCGCCCCCCGCCCGTGCCCCAAGGGTCCCGGTCGGGTGTCGGAGACGGTAGCATCACGGCCTGCCCCATATCAAGCGCAGGCGCTACGCGTTGGTTGCAACGTTGGTCGGGTTGATGGATGCGTTGAACTCAACCTCAAATCGGGCGATTTCCCGGCTCAAAGCGAGTGACGCGAAATGGGAAACGGGTAGCCCCATCATGTTGCAGACGCGGTGCAGCCGCTCCGCCAGAACGGGATCAATCGACACATGCACGGATGCTTTTTTCTGAGATTTCATAACGTAGCCAAAACGTAGCTTCTGACAGCAAAATGGGGCTACGCTTGGCACCCTGCTACGTGATGCGTGTGTCTGTAAGCCTTGGGTTGAGACCGGAAAAAAGGGCTGGATTGCCCTTTTAATCCGTTTGTCGTGGGTTCGACCCCCGCACGTCCCACCAAGTACAGTATGAAAACCCCGCTATCTAATCGATAGCGGGGTTTTTTGTTTCAAGCATTGCGAAAACAATGCGGGAGTTCGCGTGATCCGCACTGGGCACACCTTTCAGGTACTTGGCTGGTTCGGCAACCGCAGGTCGGCCTTCAAGGCGACCCGCACGCAATCCTTCAGGTGCTCTTCGCCGAGATAGCGGATGGCGGTGTAACCGACCAGGGCGGACACCGCCTGTCCGGCCAGCGGCACGTAGCGCGCGGCCTGTCCGGCAGTGAGGCGCAGGCCGACGGTCTTTGCCGCCTTGAGCACCAGATCGCGGGTGATGAACTTCCCAATCAGCACCGTTCCTACGAGCGCAACAGCCTTTTGCACCCGCTCTCGTTCGTGCGGTGTCAATCGGTCCAACTGGTCGGGCATCAAGCCAAATTCAGCGTTGATCTTCGGGATCATCCGGGACAAAAGCGCCGCGTCCACGGCCCAGTCAAGCCCGGGTACCGGCACGGCGCCGGCCGCTGCGGCGACCAAAGCCCGGCGATGCAGGATCTTGCGTCCGCGTTGTACGGCTTCTGTCAATGCGGGATGCCCGCGCGCCAAGTCAATCGCAGAAGGCATGGGTGGCGGGAATCAGGTTGATTTGCCTTTGATCAGGCCGTAGATGAACAGCAAAACCACTGCGCCGATCACCGACGCAATGAACCCGGCGGCGTCGCCGCCTTTGTACAGCCCCAATGCGGCTCCGACGTAGTTCGCCACGAAAGAGCCCGCAATGCCAAGCAGGGCTGTCATGATCCAGCCCAGCTTGTCGTCGCCCGGCTTCACTGCGCGGGCAATGAAGCCTACGATCAGCCCGATGAACAAGGTTCCAAGAAGAGACATCATGTGGCTTTGCTTCTCAAAGTGAGTCAGAGCATCACTGTACCCTGATGCAATGCCAGACGTTGCGCGGGGATTTCCATGCGCATCAGGCCGACAGGGTGTGCTCCAGCTGTTCGCTCAAGGCCAGCCATTCCCCTTCCAGCGTGTCCAGTTCGGCGCTGGCAGCTTTCAGCTGACGGCCGGCGTCGGCCAATTCGGCGGCAGGCAACGGACCGCACAGGCGCTGTTCCAGATCGGCCTTTGCCAGCGTGAGCTCGGCAATACGGGCTTCGGTCTGTTCCAGCGCACGCTTGAGGGGCCTTGCCTTTTCGGCAAGCTGGGTTCGTTGCGCGGCATCTCGCTTGCGCTGTTCCTGGGCTGACAGGCCGGAGCCAGTGGTCGGCGCTGTGAGTGCGATGGCGGCAGGGGCCGGCCTTGCCGGGGACTTGCGTGCCTCGGCCTCCTCACGCGCGGACTCGCGGGCCTCGTCCCTCTGGCGCCGGGCTTCGTCCAGCAGATAGCGTTGGTAGTCGTCGAGGTCGCCGTCGAAGGGCTCAACCCCTCCGCGCGACACCATCCAGAACTCGTCGCAGACCGCGCGCAGCAGGGCACGATCGTGGCTGACCAGCATCACGGTGCCTTCGAACTCGTTCAGTGCCATGGACAGCGCCTCGCGCGTGGCCAGGTCCAGGTGGTTGGTCGGTTCGTCCAGCAGCAGCAGGTTGGGGCGCTGCCAGACGATCATGCACAACACCAGGCGAGCCTTCTCGCCGCCGCTCATGCTGCCGACGGCCTGCTTGACCGTGTCGCCGCTGAAATTGAACATGCCCAGGAAACTGCGCAGGTCCTGCTCGCGCGTGGCCTGGCCGCTGATCTTGCCTGTGGCGGTCAGGTCCTTGACGAGACGGATCATGTGTTCGAGCGGGTTGTCGGCCGGCCGCAGCACGTCGAGCTCCTGCTGGGCGAAATAGCCGATGTTCAACCCCTTGCCTTCAATCATCTCGCCGCCAAGGGGTGCGAGCGCGCGTGCCACGGTCTTGACCAGGGTGGATTTGCCCTGGCCGTTGGCGCCCAGAATGCCGATGCGTTGGCCGGCCAGCACGGACCGGTTGACATTGCGCACGATGACCGTCGGCGGCGTGCCCTCGGGCGCCCCATCCGGCGGGGGGTAACCGAAGCTCACGTCATGCATCGACAGCATCGGGTTGGGCAGGTTGGCGGGCTCTTTGAACTCGAACGTGAACTCCGCTTCGGCCAGCAAGGGGCCGATCTTCTCCATCCGATCCAGCGCCTTGACCCGGCTCTGCGCCTGCTTGGCCTTGCTGGCCTTTGCCTTGAAGCGGGCGATGAACTTCTGCAGGTGGGCGATCTTTTCCTGCTGCTTGGCGAAGGCGGTCTGCTGCAGCGCCATCTGCTCGGCGCGCAGGTCCTCGAACTTGCTGTAGTTCCCGCCGTAGCGGGTCAGGCGTGCACCCTCGATATGGACGGTGACCTCGGTCACCGCGTCAAGGAACTCCCGGTCATGGCTGATGACGAGCATCGTGCCCGGATAGCGCTTGAGCCAGGCTTCCAGCCACACCAGGGCATCCAGGTCGAGGTGGTTGGTGGGCTCGTCCAGCAGCAGCAGATCCGACGGGCACATCAGCGCGCGCGCCAGTTGCAGGCGCATGCGCCAGCCGCCCGAGAAGCTGTTCACCGGCTTGTCCAGTTCGCTGGTCTTGAAGCCCAGCCCCAGGATCAGCGCCTGCGCGCGTGCGGCGGCGTCGTGGGCGCCGGCATCGTGCAGCGCGGTATAGGCGTGCGCCATGCGGTCGTAGTCGTCGGTTGCCTCCGCGTCGGTGACTTCCTGCTGGGCGGCGAGCAGGGCGGTATCGCCCTCGACCACAAAATCGGTGGCAGATTGCTCGGTTTCGGGCATGTCCTGCGCCACCTGACCCATGCGCCACTGGGCCGGAATGAAGTATTCGCCGCCATCTTCATGCAGGGAGCCGTTGAAAAGGGCGAACAGCGAGGACTTTCCGGCCCCGTTGCGTCCCACGAGGCCGACCTTCTCGCCCGGGTTGATGGTGACGGACGCGCCGTCGAGCAGCACCTTCGCACCGCGGCGCAGGACGACGTTCTTCAAAGTGATCATGGGGTTTCTATTTGTGCCGGTTGCGCGTTCTGCCATGCATGCAGGGCGTCGCGCGTCAACAGCAAGACCTGGTCGTCGCCCGCGCTGGTATCCAGCCAGACGGCTTCCAGCGCCGGGAATGCGGATTCAAAATGGGTGCGTTCATTGCCGATTTCCAGGACCAGCACGCCCTCCGGTTGGAGGTGTGCAGGGACCTCGCGCAGCAGCTGGCGGACGAAGTCCATGCCGTCTGCGCCCCCCGCAAGCGCCAAAGAGGGCTCGGCCTGGTATTCGGCGGGCAGGGCGGCCATGCTGCCAGCAGTGACATAAGGCGGGTTGCAAAGGATCAGGTCGTAGCGGTCCGGAACCGACGCCAGGCTATCGGACTCGATCAGCCGGATGCGGTCCTGAAGCGCATGGCGGTCCACGTTGATGCGGGCCACGGCCAAGGCGTCGGCCGAGATGTCGGCGGCGTCGACGGTGACGTCGGGGTAGACCATCGCGGCCAGTACCGCCAGGCTCCCGTTGCCGGTGCATAGATCGAGCACGCGCGCCGTGTGGGCGCCCAGCCAGGGGTCGATGCCGCCACCGAGCTCGGGGTGCGCCAGCAATTCGCCGATCAGGCTGCGCGGCACGATGGCACGCTCGTCCACGTAGAAGGGCACGCCCTGCAGCCAGGCCTCATGCGTCAGGTAGGCGGCGGGCTTGCGGGTGTCGATGCGCTCGCGCACCAAGGCGGCCACCTGTTCGCGCTGGGTGCCTTGCACCGGGAGGTCGGCGGCCGACTCCGGCCCGTCCAGCGGGGTGTCCAGGGGAAGTCCCAGCCGCCAGAGCACCAGCCAGGCCGCCTCGTCGAAGGCGTTGGTCGTGCCGTGGCCGTAAGAGACGCCGGCCTCGGTCAACTGGCGGGCGGCGTCGTCGATCAGCTCGATGAGGCGGGTGGCCTCCGCGCTCATGCCGGCAGTCCGGCGTGGAGGTTCTCCAGCACGCGGCGATAGATGTTCTTCAGCGGCTCGATGTCGCTGACCACCACATGTTCGTCGATCATGTGGATGGTGGCGTTGGGCGGGCCCAGCTCAATGACCTGCGGGCAGATTTGCGCAATGAAGCGTCCGTCGCTGGTGCCCCCGGTGGTGGAGAGCTGCGTCTCGATTCCGGTTTCGGCCCGAATGGCCGTCTGCACCGCGGCGACCAGCGTCCCCGGCGTGGTGAGAAAGGGCAGGCCTCCCACCGTCCAGGCCAGTTCAAAGTCGAGCCCGTGGCGTCGCAGCACCTCGGTCAGGCGCTGCTGCAGGCTCTGCGGCGTGGACTCGGTGGAGAAGCGGAAATTGAAGTCGACGACCACATGGCCCGGAATGATGTTGCTCGCACCGGTGCCGCCATGGATGTTGCTGACCTGCCAGGTGGTCGGCGGAAAGAAGGTGTTGCCGCCGTCCCATTCGACGGCAACCAGCTCCGCCAGTGCCGGGGCAAGCAGATGGATCGGGTTGCGGGCGAGGTGCGGGTAGGCGATGTGGCCCTGAACACCCTTGACCGTGAGCTTGCCGCTCATGGTGCCGCGGCGCCCGTTCTTGATCATGTCGCCGGTGCGCTGCACGGACGTGGGCTCGCCGACGATGCAGAAATCGGGCACCTCGCCGCGCTGGCGCAAGGCTTCGCAGACCACCACGGTGCCATCCACCGCGGGTCCTTCTTCATCGCTGGTGAGCAGGAAGGCGATGTTCAGCGGGGTCTCGGGTTGCGCGGCGAGGAATTCCTCGGTGGCCACCACCATCGCGGCCAGCGAGGTCTTCATGTCGCTGGCGCCGCGCCCGAAAAGCCGCCCCTCGCGGTGCGTGGGGGTGAACGGGTCACTGTGCCACTGGGTCAGCGGTCCGGTCGGGACGACATCGGTATGACCGGCAAACGCTATGGTCCTGGTAGCGCGGGATGACCATCTGACGCTGGGCTGATGCCGTTTGGCCCACAAATTCCGGACGCGAAAGTCCTGTGGACCGCTTTCGATCACCTCGCAGGCGAATCCGAGCGGCTGCAGACGGGCCACGATGAGTTCGATGCAACCCGCATCAAACGGAGTGACGGACGGCAGCGAGATCAGTTGTTCGGCGAGGCGCAGGGTGGCGGACATGTCGGCAGACGTTGCAGGCGGGTTGGGGCGGGCTCAGGCCGGCGCCTTGTCGGACGCGGTGTGATGGACGTCGAGCGTGATCTCGGTGAAGGACGCCTCGTTCGACGGACTCTCGGCCTGCTGTTCAGGGGCTGTCTGGCGGGCAAAGTCGTTCTGCAGCCGCCACATCAGGTTGGTCGGCGAGTCGGCGTAGGCGAGGCCTTCCTTGCGATCGATCTGGCCTTCCACGATGAGACGGGCGATGTCCTGTTCGAAGGTCTGGGAGCCTTCCGCCAGGGAGTTGTTCATGGCCTCCTTGACCCCGGAGAAATTGCCCTGTTCGATCAGCTCAGCCGTCAACCGGGTGTTCAGCATCACCTCGACGGCGGGTACCCGCGTGTTGTGGACGGTGCGCAGCAGGCG
>Ga0075163_10008613_pt1 | contig 13411 bp, 12 predicted proteins | sample JI1023141ADNA_FD_71478 | JGI IMG/M metagenome (GOLD analysis project Ga0075163, IMG submission 71478) | Wastewater effluent complex algal communities from Wisconsin, to seasonally profile nutrient transformation and Carbon sequestration -... | ecosystem: Engineered > WWTP > Effluent > Algae...
CGCAGCTTCGGTCTGGTCTACATGCAGGTGCCACTGGATGGTGGTGGCTATACGGTCGATCACTCGGCCTCGATTGCCATCGTCAATCCGCAAGGACAGCAGGTGGGGCTGGTCCGTCCACCGCTGGACCCGAAGAAGATCGCCGACGATTTGCACGCCTTGATCAAACAAGGGCACTGAAGGATGTCGTCGTTGGCCGTTCTGTTGCAGTACGCGCTGCCGCACCGTTTCTTGTCGCGTCTAGTGATGTGGGCGACGCGCCTGCGCATTCCGTTCTGGAAGAATTTCCTGATCCGCCAGATCGCCTCGCGGTTCGCAGTGAACTGGGATGAAGCCGCCGAACATGACCTGGCTGCCTACCCGCATTTCAATGCCTTTTTCACGCGTGCGCTTAAACCTGACGCGCGTCGCGCCGATGACGATCCTGCCAGTCTTCTGATGCCCGCCGACGGCCATATCAGCCAGTTTGGACGCATCGAAGGCGGACGGATCTTCCAAGCCAAGGGCCAATCGTTCACGGCAGCCGAATTGCTGGGGGATGCTGACGCCGCGACGCCGTTTGCCAATGGCGAATTCATTACCGTATACCTGTCACCCCGCGACTATCACCGCGTGCACATGCCTTGGACGGGAACATTGCGGGAGACCGTGCATGTGCCTGGTCGATTGTTCAGCGTCGCCCCGTTTGCGGTGCAGGCCATCCCACGCCTGTTTGCGCGCAACGAGCGCCTGGTCTGTCATTTCGACACCGACTTCGGTCCGATGGCGGTGGTGATGGTCGGTGCGATGTTGGTTTCCGGTGTGGAAACGGTCTGGAATTGCGTCGACATCCCGCCTTACGGCAGCCGCATCGTCCGCCGCGACTGGCGCGGCAAGCAGATCCATCTGCAGCGCTTCGGCGAGATGGCCCGCTTCAACATGGGCTCGACCGTCATTGTGCTGGTCCCGCCGGGTGTGCATCTGGATGAAACCCTGCGCGCTGAGCAAGCGGTTCAAGTGGGACAGGCGCTGGGGCGAGTCGCTACCCGCGTCGGCTGAGTCGCATGGCCGCATACGGTTTCCACGGTGGATTGCAGCTCGACAAACATACCCGCGACGTCATCGCGCGACCGATCCAGGACGCCGCACCGAGCGCGGTGTTGGCCTTGTCTTTGCAGCAGCATCGCGACCTGCGCCTTCACGCCTGCGTGCACATCGGCGATTCCGTGCACGCTGGTCAAGTCGTGGCGCGGCCCGATCTGGACATCGGCGACAACCGGCAGGGAGCGTGGCTGCACGCGCCCTGCGATGGCGAGATCATTGGCATCGAATCGCGGCCCTTGATTCAGCAGCCGAAACGATCTGGTCCGCATTTGTTGCTACGGGTGCGCGAAAGTGCACCCGTCGCGAAGCGGCAGCTCGACGCACTGAGCACAGCGGAATTGCTGCCCGCCATGCTGGCGCAGGCAGGACTCAGCGGGCTGGGTGGTGCGAATTTTCCCAGCGCTGACAAGTTGATCCACCGCGTCGACACGCTGATTCTCAATGGTGCGGAATGCGAGCCATGGATCGCCTGCGACGAAGGTCTGTTGATCGAGTCCGCAGCACTGGTTCTCGAAGGTGCCCAAGTGCTGGCACGCTCCTGCGCCGCGCAACGCATCGAGTTGGCACTCGAATCGCATATGACGCGTGCCATCGATGCCGTGCAAGCGGTCCTCCGCGAGCGCATCGCCGACGATGCCGTGCCAGTGCGCCTGCACTGCCTGCCGAGTCGCTATCCGCAGGGCTCGGCGCGTCAGTTGATCGAGGCCTTGACCGGCAGACAGGTGCCGCTCGGTCAGCACAGCGCCGCCGTTGGCGTCGTCGTGCATAACGTCGGCACGGCGCATGCAGCGGCGTTGGCCAGTCGCGGACAGGCGTTGACGCATCGAATCGTCACCGTCAGCGGACCCGGCGTGCATGCGCCCGGCAACTACCGCGTCGCCCTCGGCAGCTCGGTGGCTGACCTGGTGGCGTCGGCAGGCGGCTACACCGAACAGGCCCGACGCTTGCTGATCGGTGGTCCGCTGATGGGCGTGGCCCTGCCGCATGATGACTTCGCTTTGCAGAAAGGCAGCAACTGCGTGCTGGTGCTGGACGAGGTTCGAACGCCGCAAGGCGAGGTCACGCAAGCCTGCATCCGCTGTGGTGACTGCGCCGAGGTCTGTCCGGCGCGACTGTCGCCGCAATTACTGTGGCAATCTGCGCAGGCGCAACGAGCCGAGCGGGCTCGCGCGGATGGCGTGATGGCCTGCATCGAGTGCGGTCTCTGTGATCTGGTGTGTCCTTCGCAGATCGACCTGACGCGCCAGTTCCGCGACCTCAAGCACGCGCTCTGGCAAAGTGATCAAAAGCAGCAGCAAGCGCTCGCCGCACGCCAGCGCTTCGAACAACGCAATCTGCGCCTGCATCGCGAGGCCGAAGCACTCGAAACCAAACGCGCCAATGCGGGCAAGGAAGCGCTGAGTGCCTCGGTGGTAGCTGCCGCCATCGCCAAAGCCAAGGCTCGCCGCGCGGGCACGCGCAGAGACGATGGCGGAGAATCGGCATCGTGAAACATTTCGACATCGCCAACGCACCGCATCTGCCGATTCGCCCGACGGTGTCGCGAGTCATGCTGTGGGTGTTGATCGCCCTGCTGTCCGGCATTGCCGTGCAGACGTGGCTGTTCGGAATCGGCGTGCTTCTGCAGATCCTGATTGCGCTGCTGTTCGCTCTGGGCATCGAAGCCGTGTTTCTTCGCCTGCTGCAGCGTCCGCTGCGTCCTGCCCTGCTGGATGGCAGCGCAGCGGTGACGGCGGTGCTGTTCGCCCTGTGTTTGCCGCCGCTCGCGCCCTGGTGGATCAGTGCGCTCGGCCTGCTGATCGGCATCGGTCTGGGCAAACAGTTGTATGGCGGACTCGGCTACAACCTGTTCAATCCAGCGATGGTGGCCTACGCCGCGATGCTGATCAGCTTTCCGGCCCACTTCGGACATTGGCCTGCGCCCTTGCTCGATGACCCACTGAGCAGCACCGATGTCCTGCGCGCGATCTTCATTGACCCACAATCGGCTCTGCCCTGGGACACTCTGGCGCAGGCCACGCCACTCGACCAGAGCCGCCAGGCGCGCCTGCAGAATCTGACCTTGGGCGAATGGCAGTCGCGGGCCATCTGGTCGGCGGCGCAACCGAAGGCTTGGCAAATGCTGGCATTGGCCTGGGCATTCGGTGGTCTGCTCCTGTTGTGGCGACGCGTCGCGGCATGGCAAGTGCCGCTCGGCGTTCTCGCCGGTGTATTGCTGACCGCGACGCCACTATGGCTGTCGGCGCAGGATCAGGCGTGGTCGCCACTCACACACCTCGGCTTTGGTGGATTGATGCTCGCCGCGTTTTTCATTGCCACCGATCCGGTGTCCGGTTGTGTCACCGCGAAGGGGCGCTGGCTGTTCGGCCTCGGCGTTGGCGCCTTGACGATACTGATCCGGCAATTCGGCAGCTACCCGGATGGCATCGCCTTCGCCGTCTTGCTGATGAACGCGGCAGCGCCCTGGATCGACCTGCACACGCGGCCACGCTATTACGGAGAGCCCACGTGATCCGGTGGCGCGCGGCGTTCCGTTTGGGCTTGCTGTGTTTGCTGGCCGTGCTGGGCCTCAGCCTGATCGCCGAGTTCAGTGCGCCGGGCATCGCGGCGCAGCAGGACGCGCAACGGCGGGCAATGCTCGCGAGTGTGCTGGGGGACGCTCGTCAGCTCGATGACCCCGTATCGGCGCCGTTGCAAGTGCAGTCCACCGACTTGGGTTCCGGCATCAAGCAGGTCTGGCGCGCCGGGCGAGCGCAGCACATCGAGGCGCTCGTGCTCGAAGCCAGCACCGAAGACGGCTACAACGGTCGCATTGATGTGCTGATCGGCTTACGACTTCCCGATGCGACACGCCCGCACAGCGAGGTGCTCGCGGTCCGAGTCATTGCGCATCACGAGACGCCAGGTCTCGGCGATGGCATCGAGCGCGAGCGCAGTCCATGGATCGATCAATTCGTGGGCAAATCCCTGCGCGCTCCAGCGTCGGCGCAATGGGCCGTCGAGCGCGACGGCGGCGCGTTCGACACGCTGGCGGGCGCGACAATCAGCTCGCGCGCCCTGATCGAACTCACCGCCCGAGTGCTGCGCTTTGTGGATCAGCATGCTGACGACTTGCGCGACGCCGAAGGCGGCAGTCGCCGGGAGTATGTCGATGCCGAATGAAACACTCACTCAGGATGTGCGCAGCGGGCTGTGGCAGAACAACGTCGGCCTCGTGCAATTGCTTGGCCTGTGCCCGCTGTTGGCGGTCAGCACCAATGCGGTGAACGCACTGGCCTTGGGACTGGCCAGCCTGCTCGCACTGCTCGCCACCAGCACGGCAATCTCGACGCTGCGGCGCTTCATTGCCGACGAAGTGCGTATTCCCGCCTTCGTCACACTGATCGCTGCCATCGTCACCAGCATCGAGCTCGCCATGCACGCCTGGCTTCCCGAACTGCATCGCGTACTGGGCATCTTTCTGCCACTGATCGTGACCAACTGCGCGGTGCTCGGGCGCGCCGAAGCCAAGGCGGCACGGGTTGCTGTGCCGCGCGCAGCTGCGGATGCGCTGGGCATGGGGCTGGGTTTTCTATGGCTGCTGGTGCTGCTCGGCGCGCTGCGCGAAGTGCTGGGTCAGGGCACGCTGTTCGCGGGTGCGGGCAGCCTGCTCGGCTGGCCCGGCCTGGAAATGAACTTGGGCCAGCATCGTTGGCTGTTGATGAGCCTGCCGCCGGGCGCGTTCTTCCTGCTCGCCCTGCTGGTGGCAATGCGACAAAAATGGCAGGCGCAGCAGCGCACCACGACAACGATGACGGCGGACACCCAACACGCATGAGCAAGCCCATGACGCGCGTGCAGCGCGAGGAGTTCTTCCGCCGCCTGCGCGAACTCAATCCCGAACCGAAAACCGAGCTGGAATACCGCACACCGTTCGAGCTGTTGATTGCCGTCATGCTGTCCGCGCAGGCCACCGACGTGGGCGTCAACAAGGCCACCCGGCGACTGTTTCCGCTGGCTCCCGACGCGCCATCGATGCTGTCCCTCGGCGAGGAGCGCGTGCGCGAGTTGATCAGCAGCATTGGATTGTTTCGCGCCAAGGCGAAGAACGTCATCGAAACCTGTCGTTTGCTGATCGAACGCCACGGCGGCGCGGTTCCAGACGACCGCGCGGCACTGGAAGCACTGCCCGGCGTGGGTCGCAAAACTGCCAACGTGGTGCTGAACACCGCCTTCCGGCAACCGACGATGGCGGTCGATACGCACATCTTCCGCGTCGGCAATCGCACTGGACTGGCACCCGGCAAGGATGTGCTCGCCGTTGAACAGGCCCTGCTGAAACGCGTGCCAAGCGAGTATCTGCTGGACGCACACCACTGGCTGATCCTGCACGGACGCTACGTCTGCAAAGCCCGCAAACCCGATTGCCCGCACTGCGTGGTGCGCGACCTGTGTCAGTTCAGGGACAAGCCGACCGCGTAGTGACGACGACATCCGGCATGACGACTGTCATAATTCGGCAACCCCGTTGTCATGTGACAGTACGATGCGTGCACCCGCCGCCGTAACGCTCTGCGCCACCATCCTGCCGATTCTCTGCACATCCGCGAGCGCGACTGACAGTCCTTGGACGTTCACGCCCGGCGGGCAGATGCAGCACGACTTCAGCTGGCTGCGACTCGATGATCGCGATGTGGAGAATGCCGAGGCACCACGCCGAACGCGGCTCGGCTTCGCGCTTGAACACGCCTATGGTATCCGCGCCAAATTCGAGTGGGACTTCATTGCAGGCACCATCACCGACAGCTTCGTCGAGCTTCCACTGAACGACCGCACCCGTCTGCGTGCGGGCCAATACAAGCAACCCTTTGTTCTGGAAGAACTGATTTCGGATCGGGAACCGGCGATGTTGGAGACCTCGATGCCCGCCGATGCCTTCGCGCTGGCACGCCGCAGCGGCGTCGCGCTGGAACGTCGCTACAGCGCAGGGCTGATCACACTGAGTCGCTATTTCGGCCATGTCGAGGAACTGGATGCGGGCGATGGCTGGGCGCTACGCAGCACGTGGGCGCAGGGCGATGCCAGCACGCACCTCCTGCATCTGGGCGTGGCGGCAGCCACGGATCGAGATCACGATGGTCGCGGCCGCGTGCGTGCACGTCAGGAATTGCGAACCTTCTCCCTGCTGGCCGCCGACAGCGGCAATCTGGATGGCGTACAAGGCAGTGACCGCATCGGTCTGGAACAGGCTTGGCTGTCCGGCCCCTGGGTCGTGCAATCCGAACAGATGGCATTGCGCCTGCGCCGCGATGGCACTGACGTGCGCGCGCAAGGTGGCTACGCGCAGTTGAGCTGGACAAGTGGCACGATCTGGCGCAGTTACAAGGATGGCGTCGTGAAAGCGCCCAAACTGAGCCAGGGACATGCGTGGGAGTTCGCCGCCCGCGTCTCCACCGTCGACATCGAGTACGCGCAGCAGAACCGAGGCCAACAGACCAACCTGAGCGCCGGCGTCAACCTGTATGTCGGCCCGCACTGGCGCTTCATGCTCGACCAGACCTGGGTCAACGGCAGCCGCAACAGCCTTTCCACCGAAGGCAACCATACCTCATTGCGAACCCAAGCGGCGTTCTAAGCAGCGTCCCACCTTGAAAACAGCTGTGCGCTCTGCGCGCGGCCACGAAAACACTCTGTGCAATAAAACGCGTGAGCAATCACTCCGCTTGGCACATCATTCTTTGGCGGCTACCGATTCCCGAACAACCGCCAAGTTCAATCCTGCTCGAATCCGTCGGTAAACACGCCATCATTCTGCAAAGCCCGCTGCACGGCAGCCAAGGCATCCAGTCGCCCATGTCCATAAATCGGATTAGGAACCTGACTGCCAGGCATGCCGCCGCAGCTCGTCGCACTGGTCAAGGGCACGGCCGTCTCGCGCAGAATCGCTTCCACCTGTTCGGGCTGGCCTCGCAAGGCTGGATTGGCACTCATGACCAATGCCGCCACGCCAACCGCGTTCGGTGTGGCCATGCTGGTGCCACTCTTGCTGCCGTAGGCATTGCCAGGCACGGCGGAACGCACGCTCACGCCAGGCGCGACGACATCCGGCTTGAGGCGATTGCTGCCATCCACTGTCACCGGGCCGCGTGATGAGAATCCCGCGATGACATCGCTGTTGTCGGTGGCGCCAATGGTGAAGGCATCCGCGTAAATCGCTGGTGGGTCAATGACGGTGGCGCAGCTTGATCCCGAATTGCCCGCCGCCACAACGATCAGGATGCCTTGTGCTTTGAGATTGCTGATCGCCATGGCAAAGCTTTCCAGCGCGCAATCCTCACCTGCGGGTGGCGGTCCCACGGGACAGCCCCAGGAATTGCCAATCACGTGTGGTGCGCGCGCCGGATCGGGATTCAGACCATTGAGATCAGTCGGCGCAGCGAACCATTGGAAACAGTCCAGATACGTGCTCGGACGTCCCGTGCCACTGTCCATATTGCGGCAACCGATCCAGCGGGCGCCGGGGGCTACACCGATCTGGTTGCTGCCCGCATCATCGCCGGTCATCGTGCCCATGGTGTGGGTGCCGTGCGAGTTGTCGTCGCAGGGCGCTGCCGCACTCAAGCCACAAGGATTGCTGTTGCCGTCGATGTCGGCAGTGATCGCATCGTGCCAATGAAAATCATGATCGGCTGTCGCACCGTCCCAGCCCCGGTAGCTGGCTTTCAGCGCCGGATGATCCCATTGGTAGCCCGTATCCTGCCCCGCAATCACCACGCCTTCGCCGCGGTAGCCCAAGGCCCAGACCTCCGGCGCACGCACGCGGGTCACATTCGATTCGACCGCGCGGATCTCTTCATCCGCACCATCCTCGCGTCCGATCTCCGCCTTGAACGGCGCGTCCCACTCGAACCCTAGCACCTCGTCTCGCGCAGCCAGATCGGCGGCTTGCTCGGCATCCAGACGCGCGGCAATGACGTTGGCGATCCAGAACGGTCGTGCCGCAATCGAATGCGACTGCAACCAGTCGATCACCGGTTTCTGGCTGGCATCAGCTTGCGCCTTCAAGGCATCAACTGCGAGTCGCGACTGGATCGAAAAAGCCAGACCGCGCTTCGTAGACAACGGCATCGAGCGCAGACGGATCAACACGTCCGCGCGCTCACCCGAAGCCCAATGCAAACGCAAGCCCTCAGGGATCTTGCTGGAAGCGAGACCTGGCTCCGCCGCCCATGAACAGCCTTGCGGTAACAAGCCAAGCGCCCCCGCAACGGCAATTGCTAGAAGACTATCGCGCACCGGCATTCCTCCGTCGTGCAATCACCAACGATCAGCGAATCTCGAACTCACCGCGACAGCCACGATCCACCCAGACGCCATTTCGGTCGTAACCCCAAGTCCGCATGTAGACACACTCACTGCGGGATTTCTGGTCAATCAGAATCGCCTCGCGCGGAATACGGACGTTGCATTTGCGATAGCGGTCATCATGCGACTCGCAGGAAATGGTTTGCAGGTCTGGGCGTGGCGGGCGATTGTTCGGGTAGCCGTCGCCATACTGCCCGCCCCCGTAATGGCCGCCATAGCGCCGCACCTCGAACTCGCCACGGCAGCCGTCGGAGACCCACAAGCCGCGACGATCTACGCCCCAGCTGCTGCCTTCGATACAGGGAGACCGCGACTTCTGTCGCAGAAGCCGGACGTCGCTGCGCGGCGAAATCCCGCATACGTTCTCGCGGTCATTGAAAGACTCGCACAGCACGATGTTGTCGCCGCCCATGGAGCGCGAATAGATCTCGAATGTCGCCCGGCAGCCGTTGGACACCCAGATGCCTCGGCGATCCGTTCCCCAACTCTGCCCTTCGATACATGCGGATCGCGAATGCTGCTGAAGCAGATTCACGCCACCCCGCGCGTCCACTTCACAATACTCGGTGCGGTCGTTGTAGGACTCACAGCGCACCGTCTCGGCGTACTGCGCGGAAGTCACACCGGCATACAGACACATCGATATCATCAAACCCGCACGAAACCACACACTGACATACGTGCCCATCCATTTCTCCCCCCGGAATGTTGAGGACGAAGTGTAGCGGCTGCTTGCGTGAATCGGGATAGCGACGGTGGGAAAATCGGCAGGCTGAAGGTCAGTGTCAATTGAACAGGAGTACAAATGAGTCGATGGCGTCCGCCGAGCGGCCCGAGCACCGCTCTGATCACCCGCGAAGGCTTCGAACGTCTGCGTGACGAGTTGAACCAACTCTGGCGGGACAAGCGACCTGAGGTGGTGAGAGCGCTCGCCGCCGCCGCTGCCGAGGGTGACCGCTCGGAGAACGCGGAGTACACCTATCGCAAGAAGCAGTTAGGCGAGATCGACCGCCGTGTGCGCTACCTGAGCAAGCGGCTGGAGGTACTGAAAGTCGTTGACGCACTGCCCGCGGATCGCGAGGCCGTGTTCTTCGGTGCCTGGTTCGAACTGGAGTGTCTTCAATCAGGCGAACTCAGCCAGTACCGCATTGTTGGACCTGACGAAACCGATGCCGGGCTTGGCTGGATCAGCATCGATTCGCCCTTGGCACGCGCGGTGCTGAAGCGGCGTATCGACGACGAGTTCAGCGCCGAATTGCCCGGACGAAAAGCGCATTTCTGTGTGGTTTCGGTGCGCTATACCAACAACTGAAGATCGCCGTCCAAGCTTGCCTTGGCAGACTGTCGAGGATGCGCTTGACTGCTATTGCCCGACGAAGCGCTCGCTCGCGCGCCGAACGCACGAGTGCGGTATCAACGCTGAAAGACCATGGCGCGCCTCTCAAGCAAGCGTCGACGTTAGAACGCCCAACGCAATTTGGCCATGACCTGGCTGGCTGTAACATTGGCGCGGCTCAGATCGAACAGGCGGTCATAGCCGTTTTCGCCCGCATCATCCTCAAACTCACCGCCTCGACTGAACACCAGATACAACTCGCGCTGCGGGCCAAACTCGTAGCGATAGCGCAACTGAGCCGCAAGGTGACCAAGCGAAAAATCCCGCAACTCACGTTCATCCGAGACCAGTTGTCCTGCCACCGCTCGCCAGGTTTGCTGCGCGTCGGCGCTGAGTCCGACAAACTGCGTGCGAAGGCGAATTTCATGCTTCGGTGCGGGAAACCAGTTGAGTGTCCAGTCCAGTTCCAATTTCCGTCGGGCGTAGGTTGCCAAGCGATCGTCGCCATCCCAGATCAGCCAATTGCTGCTATCCAGTACATCCAGCCCCAACGTGGTCGTGAGCTTCTCGCTCAAGAAAAAGGTGGGCTCCAGATACAACTCCCACACCCGACCACGCAAACCCTCGCGGTACACCCAAAGCTCAGCATTGAATTGCGTCCAACCGGCGTGACGGCCTTCGTACTCCAGCCCCACCGCATGATTGCCTGGAAGCGTCACATAGCCGTGCCCACGCGTGATGAGGTCATCCACGAAATCCAGTTGCGGCACCAGCATCAACTTAAGCGCATCGTTGCTCTGGAAATGCCAAAGGTGTGACAACTCTGCATCACCCAGCACGCGCTGCCCGGCAGTGTTCTGTTGCCACAGTAGTTCCAGCTCCCAAGCCGAATTGCGCAATGCGCTGTCGGCCCCATGCGAGCGCGTGTACCAGGTCCACTCGGCACGGTATTGCTCAAGGTCGGCGCGTGGCAGATGACCGAAGTCGTTGAGCTGCAAATCCCGACTGTAGCGATTGAACTCGTACTCCTGACGCAGACGTTCACTCTGCGCCCAATCGGCACGAATCCACGCAAGGCCGCCTTGCCGATCCGTCGATCCGGCTTGCTCGATTCGACTGTTGCCGAGTGCACCACGAATGACCAAGCCCTCGACTGGCTTCCACTGACTGTCCACGACCTGCACCCAGGACTCGCGCGCCAGACTGGGGCGGTCCACGTGAGTCAGGGTGTAGCCGGTATCCACCTGATCGCTGCGCCAACGCCCGCGCAGGACATGGAAACTTCGGCCCGATGCGGCAGTCGTGCCGGACAAGGTATCCGCTTCGTCAGCCAGCAAAACGCCCCAATCCATTCTGTTCGAGCTGCCGGTGTACTTGGCCGCCACGTCAACATCGCTCACGCCAGCGCTTCCCGCGTCGGGCGCGGCACCAATCCGGCGCGTATTGATCAACAGCGCACCATTTCCGACCGGCACATCAAACAGGGCCTGGTTTTCGGTAAAAAACGGACGCTTCTCGCTGAAAAAGGTCTCGATGGCGTTGAAGTTCACGACCAGGTCATCGCTCTCCACCTGACCAAAATCCGGCTGCAGGGCCAGACTCAGTTGGTGTTGACTGTTGGGCGACCAGAACAGGTCCGCACCGATCCGCGTTTCCTGCTGCGCATTCAAGCGGTCATCGCTGATGGCCAGGTAAGGCACCACCGACCAACGCCCTTGCGAGAAAGCCGGAATGCTCAATTTGCGCATGTCGGCGACAAAGGTCGGATGCTCGAAGTCATACCCGGGGATCGAATAGCGTCGACCGGTTGCCTCCACAAAGCGCGACAGATACAGCCCGATCTGCCGCTGTCCTTCAACGGCACCACTTTGCGCGGCCAAGCTCCAAGGCAAGCGCATTTCCACGGACCAGGACTCCGAATCTTCGGCAACCGCGTACTCCCAGCGTCCGTCCCAGTCGTAGTTGTATTGGTTCTGTCCAGTGATTTGCGCGTCCTGGATGCCACCGCTCAGGCTTACCGTCAATTCGTAGGCGGTCACGCCACGACCATCAAAGTCGATCATCACATTGAGTCGGTCCGCGCGCGCTTGCACGTCGCGCGTGGTCGGATGCCGCGTACGCGGCACCGAAGCGGGCTGCTCACATCGGAATCCAAAGTACAGCCCTTCTTCCTTCGCAAGCACCCAGGCCTGCGTGCGCACCTCCGGCATTTCGCGCGTCAGCGGCATCACGGTGACAAAATCTTCCAGACGCACAGCCTGATCCCAAGCCGCTTCGACCAGTCGACCGTCCAATGTCATCGGCTCCGCCTGCGCGTGGGCCACGAACAGCAAGGCCCCAAGAGCCGGCAGGACGATGCGAGGTAGGAAAGGACGCATAGGGAAGCTCAAACCACGATCAACGCAGGCTACCTTCCGGGGTGAAAACGAGCATCTCCCAGAGGTCACTCCTCAACGTAGAAGGATCGCTGGTAACGCCGTCAGCAGCAGGACCAGCAATATCCCCAGTACGACAATCAAGAATCTGCCGGGTGACTGTCGAAAAATGTCAGGTGTGGACGTCGACTGACCAACCTGACGTGCGCGCGACACGCGATCAAGCTGATAGCGGTCAATGTATTGCCGCGCCGCCATCGCGTCTTCCTCGGTGTCCACCCAAATAGCGCCATGTGAAACGCCCCAGTTGCTGGGCCTGGTTTCGTAGAAAGCAATCGAATGCGACTCAAGCAGTGCACGAATATCGTCCGCCTCTTCCGCTGGCACTCCGTGGAGATGAAATACCCGTATCGCCATCGCCACCTGACTCCCGCTCAACATGTCGACTTATGGTCATCCGTTGACAGGAATGTTCACGGCATGACGATTGCAGCAGTGTACCTTCTACTTTGACAGCCCCAGCATGGATACCGTCAACTCCCCATGAGTCCTGCCTCGCCCCGCAGCACCCAGATCCAGGCCGACGCTGAGGGCAAGTCGGTCGTTTGGGCAAACGGCAACATCATGATCGCGTTGATCTGCCTCGTCGCCTTTGGCATCGGTTCCGCAATCTGGGTCTATGTCGCCTCACGAATTGCCGACAAACGTGCAGTCGCCACCGCCAACGTGCTACGAAGCAACGGCAATCTGGTGATTGCGCACAAAGAAAAAGTCAAAGCGGGGCTCGCCCATTTCGAACAGATCCTGCAGGCCGTCGCCGAGATCGATACGCCCGCAGGCACCCCGAGTGATCCGCGTCAGCGACTCAATCAACTGCTGAGCAAAGCACAGGAGACCACGCCGGAGCTGATTTCCTTGGCGATCATTGCTGCGGACGGAACGATCCGCGCGACCACCCAAGCCTCGACCTCCCTGAATGTCGGTGATCGTCCCTATTTCCAGCGACACCAGGAGTTCCGAAGCACTCGCATCGACGTGGGTGCGCCCTTCACTGGGGCACTGACCGGACGATGGAGTGTACCCATCACACGGCGGATCGAGACCAACGATGGGAAATTCGTGGGCGTTGCCTATCTATCCATTGATCCAGCGTACTTTGCGCAACCCTTCGTCAGTTCCCAGCAGGGCCCACGCGACTCCATGGTCGTGCTGGGGGAGGATGGCGTCATTCGCGCCATTCGTATCGGCGATAGTGTTCTGTATGGGGAAAGCG
>Ga0075163_10008614_pt1 | contig 13410 bp, 9 predicted proteins | sample JI1023141ADNA_FD_71478 | JGI IMG/M metagenome (GOLD analysis project Ga0075163, IMG submission 71478) | Wastewater effluent complex algal communities from Wisconsin, to seasonally profile nutrient transformation and Carbon sequestration -... | ecosystem: Engineered > WWTP > Effluent > Algae...
CGACTGGCAGCAACGCGGCGGCCGGATCGCCGTGGCGCTCCGCGAGGAGGTGCCAGCCGATCCGGAACAGCGTGTCGGCGCCGTCGCGCGTCATGATCTCGTGGTCCGGCTTGCCATCCTCGCCGGCGAGGTACGCGAGCCCGAGACCGCAGGTGGTGATCACGGCCGCTGCCGCCTCGGCCGGGCGGAACGCACGCCCACCCGCGTCGGCTCCTGCGACGAGGACGTTCGCGAGGTACACGAGCTCCGTTCTCCGACGCTGGTGCAGCACTGGATCGCGATCGAGGAGCTCGGACAGGGCACCGCGGAAGCGCGCCTCGGGCGAGTCGCTCGCTGGCAGCAGCAGCGCGGGTTCGGGGAGGTCGAGCACGGCGTTCGCGCGGAGCAAGGCCACGAGCCCCTCCGCGGCTGCGGGGAGCGCGATCGGCGGCGGCGGCGCCAGCTCGCGGAAGTACGCTCGCGTGATCGGATCGCGGCCTTCGCGGCGCAGCGTCGCGAGCTCGGTCTTGGCCGCGTAGCGCAGGAACGCGGCCGCGGAGCTCGGAGCGATGAAGCCCTCGCCCGCGCGCCGCTGTTCTCGGTCCGCCGCCACGTCGGTCGCCAGCGTCTCCGCCGACGACAGCACGTCGTAGAGCCCGCCGTGGTCCTCGACGTCGCGTGACGACAGCGCGCAGCAGCGCTCCAGGATCCGGACCAGGACGTCGTGGTGCTGTTCGTCGAGCGCGACCAGGACGGCGAGGATCGCGTCCCAGCCGTCGTGGCTCCGCGCGATCACCCGGTACGTGTCGAGCTCGTGATGGAGGCTGCCGCCGAGCACCTTCTCGAGTTGGTCTGCATCCTCGCCGAGCACGGCGATCTCGGCGCCCAGCGCGTCCATGTCGACCACCAGGATCTGGCGGTGGAGCGCATCGACCACCAGATCCTCGGGCAGCTCGGCCACGCGGCGCGCCGTGAACGCCGCGCCGGCCTCGAGCATGACCTCGAGCCACAGCACGAAGCGCGCGGCATCGAACACCTCGTCCTCGCCCGGGCGGGGCGATCGCCACAGATCCTCGTCGAACACCTTCTCGAGCTGCTCGGTTGTCGCCAGCGCGATCAACTCACCTGCATCCTCGAGGCCGACGTGCTCGATCAGCTTGGTCAGGGCGCGAGGCGGGAGGTGCTGGATCGCCATCACGAGCTCGCGCTCGTCGAGGACACGGGCGAGGAGTTGACGACTCGAAGGTGGATGGAAGCGAACACGTTCTAGCTCGTGCATGTCATCGCTCCTTGGCTTGCTCGGTGCTGAACAGACGAGCGAGGCCGGTCAGGTGGTAGGTGGAGAACCGCTCGACGGCGTCGCGGATGTCCTCCGGAGACTCGTAGTGCACCAGGATGCCGGCCAGCGACGCGAGGAACCCTCGATAGATCTGCTCGAGGACGAAGCGGGTCGCCGGCGCGAGCTTCACCGAGGGCTGGAGCGACGCGGCGTGCGCGACCGCGAGGCTGATCAGCTGCTTTCGCAGCTCCTCGGCGAACCCCGCATACGGCGTCCCCTCTCCCCTGCCGAGCACGATCACCATCGCGAGGCGGTGGTCGATGCTGAACTGCAGCAGCTGGTCCGAGAGCACGCGGTACGGAGCGTCGGGCGGCAAGGTGCCGACATCGGCGACGCCGCGGAGCGCTCGCACGCGGCTACGGACCAGCGTGCGTAGCTCGTCCACCACGCTGGAGGGCACCGCCGCCGCGAACACCTCGTCCTTGCCGGGGAAGTAGCGATACACGTTGCCCGTCGAGATCTGCGCCCGCGCGGCGATGTCGGCGATCGAGGCCGCTGCGAACCCGCGCTCGGCGAAGACCTGGCGCGCCGCCGCGACGATGCGGTCCTCGATCTCGGGCTTGCGGGTCTGACTCATGGTTCTCCGTTGGATCAAAAGCGAACAGTCTATTCGCTTTTGTAACGGCGAACGTCGGGGGTGTCAAGCCCCCGCGTGGCCCGCGCCGGCCGATCACAACGGCGCGAAGCGCGCCGTGAAGTGACGGAGGAACGCCGGCTCCTCGACGATCCGCACGCCGCGCAGCTGCGATCGCCGCTCCGCGATCTCGCCGAGCCCCTCGAGCACGTAGTCCATGTGCGCTTGCGTGTAGACGCGACGGGGAATCGCCAGGCGCACCAGCTCCATCGCCGACGGCTGGAACGAGCCGTCCGGCCGCTTGCCGAACATCACCGATCCGATCTCGCAGCTGCGGACGCCCTCGGCGCGATAGAGCTCGATCGCGAGCGCCTGCGCCGGGAACTGATCCGCCGGGATGTGCGGCAACATCGCGCGCGCGTCGAGGTAGACCGCGTGCCCGCCCGGCGGTCGCATCGTCGGGACGCCGAGTCGCTGCAGGCCGTTGGCGACGTAGCGCGTGACGGCTTCGCGATACGCGAGGTAGGTCGGCTCGAGCACCTCGTCGAGCCCCACCGCGAGCGCCTCGAGATCGCGCGCCGCGAGCCCGCCGTAGGTCGGGAAGCCCTCGGTGAGGATCAAGCGACTGCGCAGGCCGGCGACCCACGCGCCTTCGCGCAGCGCGATGAACCCGCCGATGTTGACGAGGCCATCCTTCTTCGCGCTGACCAGGCAGCCATCCGCGAGGTCGAAGATCTCGCGCGCGATCTCGCGCGGCGTGCGATCGCCCTGCCCGTCCTCCCGCACCTTGATGAACCACGAGTTCTCGGCGAACCGACACGCATCGAGCAGGAACGGCACCCGCTCGCGACGACACACCTCCGACACCGCGCGCAGGTTCGCGAGCGAGACGGGCTGCCCGCCGCCGGTGTTGTTCGTGATCGTGGTCATCACGAACGGGACCTTGCCGCGATGCTCGCGGAGGAACGCCTCGAGGCGAGGCACGTCGACGTTGCCCTTGAACGGATGCTCGAGCGTCGGATCCTTGCCCTCGGCGCACACCAGGTCGATCGCCTGGACCCCGAGCTGCTCGAGGTTGGCGCGCGTGGTGTCGAAGTGGTTATTCGACGGCACCAGCTGACCGCGCTCGCAGTGCAGCGAGAACAGCAGGTGCTCGGCCGCGCGCCCCTGGTGGGTCGGGATGACGTGGCTATACCCGGTGATCCGCCGGACGACCTCCTCGAACCGATAGAAGCTGCGCGAGCCCGCGTAGCTCTCGTCGGCGGTGAACATCGCGCCCCACTGCGCGGCGCTCATCGCGGTGGTCCCCGAGTCGGTGAGGAAGTCGAACGTGACGTCGGCGGCGTGGACCGCGAACAGGTTGTACCCGGCCTCGGCGAGGATGGCCTCGCGCTGTGCCGAGGTCCGCAGCGGCAGCGGCTCGACGACCTTGATCTTGAAGGGCTCGATGATCGAGCGGCGTGCGGTGGACATCAGTCGAACCGCACGTACTCGAAGTCGAGCGGCTGGCCCCAGATGCCGCGCAGCGGCGGCGCGATCCAGCTCGCGAACTCGCCCGGCTTGGTGACCGCGCGGGTCTGCAGCGCCCGCACGCGCGCGCGATCGACGGCCGTCGGCAACCAGGTGTCGTGCATGCGCGTGAAGTCCGCGGTGGAGATCAGGTGGCCTCGGGGATCGAAGTGGTGACCCGCGTACTCGCCGATCCGCCGGTTGAAGCGACGGTTCGGCAGCGTCAGCTCGAAGGTCACGCCGACCTCGTGGATCGTGCGATTCCACTTCGCGAGCGCGCGCTCGCAGTCCTTGATGTAGCCATCGCGCGCGTCCTCGTTGACCGTGAGCCGGGCGGCGATCTCCTTGATGGTCAACCGATCGTCCTGGACCAGGTGGAGCTGCTTGACGTGGTCGGTCTCGAGGTGATCGGCGAACTTCTCCTCGTGCGGTCGCCCCTTGAGACCGCAGGCGAAGTAGCTCGCCGCATTCGACGAGATCTCGCCACCGAACAGATCGAGGCACGACGAGAACCACAGGTTCAGGTACTTCTGGATCACCGCGAGATCGATCGCCCCGCCGCGGAACGCATCTCCGTTCGGATCGGCGCGCGTCATCTCGGCCGAGCGCTGCACCACGCGATCGATGCCGGTCTCGCCGACGAACAGGTGGTGCGCCTCCTCGGTCAGCATGAACTGGCAGCTGCGCGCGAGCGGCTCGAATCCGCTCTCGGCGAGCGACAGCAGCTGGAACTTCCCGTCGCGGTCCGTGAACATCGTGAACATGAAGAAGTCGAGCCAGTCCTCGACGGGATCGTTGAACGTCGCGAGGATGCGCGGCTTGTCGGCCGAGCCGGCGCGGCGAGCGAGCAGCTCGTCTCCCTCGTCGCGGCCATCGCGTCCGAAGTACTTGTGGAGCAAGTAGACCATCGCCCACAGGTGGCGGCCCTCCTCGACGTTGACCTGAAACAGATTGCGCAGGTCGTAGAGCGACGGCGCGATCGCTCCGAGCCGCGCTTGCTGCTCGACGCTCGCGGGCTCGGTGTCGGCCTGGGTCACGATCAGGCGGCGCAGCGCGGCGCGATGCTCGCCGGGCACGTCCTGCCACACCGGCTGACCGGCGACATCGCCGAAGCCGATCGTCCGATCGTCCTCGGGCCGCGCCAGGAAGATGCCCCACCGGTAGTCGGGCATCTTGACGTAGTCGAAGTTCGCCCAGCCCTTGGCCCCGACGTCGACCGCGGTGCGGAGATAGATGTCGGCGTTCTGGAAGCCGACCGGGCCGACCTCCTTCCACCACGACACGTACTTGGGCTGCCAGGCCTCGAGCGCGCGCCGCAGCTTCGGATCGCGATCGAGGTCGACGTTGTTCGGAATCTTCGCGGACAGATCGATCGACATGCGTTGCTCCTCAGGTCAGATAGCCGCGACGCTGCTGGTCGCGTTCGATCGAACGAAACAGCGCCCCGAAGTTGCCCTCGCCGAACGACAGGTGGTTCCGTCGCTCGATCAGCTCGATGAAGATCGGACCGATCACGTTCTTGGTGAAGATCTGCAGGAGGTAGCCCTCCTCGTCGCCATCCACCAGCACGTTGCGGCGCGCGAGCTCCCCGTGGTCCTCGGTGACGTTCGGCACCCGATGGAACACCTCGCGGTAGTAGTCGTCGTCGATGTCGAGGAACTCGATCGGCGTGCCCTCGAGCGCCTTCAGCGACGCGAGGATGTCGTCCGTGAGGAACGCGAGGTGCTGGATGCCCGGACCCTTGTACTCCTCGAGGTACTCGTCGATCTGGCTCTTGCTGCTCTCGGTGCCTTCGTTGATCGGAATGCAGAACGTGCCGCATGGCGAGCGCAGGGCGTACGACTGGAGCCCGGTCTTGACCCCGCGGATGTCGAAGTATCGAACCTCGGTGAACCCGAACACGTCGCGATAGAACGCGCTCCACTTGTGGAGCTCGCCGCGCGGCACGTTGTTGGTCAGGTGATCGATGCAGACGAAGCCCTTGTCGGGGACGAGATCGGGCCGGTCGAGCGGCACGAAGCCCAGCGACAACCAGGTATCGCCGGCGTCGAGGAAGTAGATGAGCGAGTCGCCGATGCCGCGCACGGCCGGCACCAGCGAGCCATCGTGGTGGCGCAGATCGCCATCGCCGAGGTGCGCGCCGCGCGACATCGCCGCGGCCGCGGCGCGCGTGGCGTCCGCCACGCTCCAGCCCATCGCGGAGATGCACGGGCCGTGCAACGCGGTGAAGCCGGCGGAGGCGCCGCCCGGCGAGCGGTCGATCAGCATCCGCATCTCGCCCTGCTGGTAGAGATCGATCGGGCGCGAGGTGTGGCGCATCGTCCGCGAGAAACCGAACGCGAGCAGCAGGCGATGCAGCTTGTCGGGCTCGGGCGAGGCAAAGACGATGAACTCGATCCCGCGGAGCTCGCAGGGGTTTTCGCCGGTCATCGCGCGCCCTCCGGTTGCCAGCTCTTCCAGTAGTCGGGGAGCTCGAGCTCGTCGGCGCAGACGTCAAGCGGGCGTCGCGTATCGATCATCACGGCGATCTCCTCGGTGCGTTGTGCGACCGGCGTGCGCGTCTGGGCCTTCGCCTGCGGGCCGTGGTGGATGCCCTGCGGGTGGAACGTCAACATGCCGGGACGGATGCCGTCGCGGCTGAAGAACTCACCCGCGTGATAAAACAGCACCTCGTCGAAATCGATGTTCGAGTGAAAGAACGGCACCTTGAGCGCGCGCGGGTCGCCGTTCTCGAGCGGCCGCGGCGCGAACGTGCAGATCGCGACGCCCGGCGCCACGAACGTGGTGTGGGCCGACGGCGGGAGGTGATAGCGATCGCTCAGCACCGGGCGGATGTCGCGCACGTTGAGCTGCCACACGGTCAGCGTGCCCTTCCACCCGACGACGTCGAGCGGACAGTGCGGGTAGAACACGTGGGTCAACGCGCCCTGGCGCTGGATCACGAGGCGCCACTCGTTCGGCTGGCAGCCGTCGAGCCCAGCCGCGAGCGAGCTGGCCTCGCCGGGCGACGGCACGCGCAGCACCGCGGGGTCGAACAGCGCGTGCTGCCCGAGCATCCCGCGATCGGGGATCGCGAGCTCGCCGGTGGTCTCGACGACGAGGAGCCGCGTCGCGCTGGTCGGCGCGAGCCGGTACATCGTGCCCCGCGGGATCACGAGGTAGTCGCCGGTCTCGTATGCGAGCGGGCCGAAGTCGGTCTCGAGCCGCCCCGCACCGCGATGGACGAACAGCAGCTCGTCGGCGTCGGCGTTGCGGAACAGGTACGGCATCGGTTCGTCGAGCGCCGCGACGTGGATCCGGCAGTCGGCGTTCTCGAGCACCAGCACGCGCGCCGCCAGGTAGTCGCCGGCGGGCACGCTGTCGAGCTGGAACAGCCGGGGGCGCAGCGGCCCCTCGATCCGCGTCCAGCCGACCGGAGCGTGCTCGCGATAGAGATGGGCGTAGCGGCCGAAGAAGCCCTCGCGGGCGTACTCCTCCTCGACGGTGCCGTCGGGGATCGCGACGTGAGCCTGGGTGGCGACCCGGCCTCGAACGTGAGGGATGGTCATGCCCCGAACGTCGGCAATTCTCGCGTTTCAAGAAACAACTATGTTTGGGCTATCATTGTGCACAACGTGAACATTGTTTCACTCGAGCAAGCCCGCGCCCTGGACGCGCTCGATCGCGCCGGGACGTTCGCCGGCGCGGCGAAGCAGCTGCGCCGCGGCCACACCTCCGTGCTCTACCTGATCGCCACGCTCGAGGACGCGCTCGGCTTCAAGGTGCTCGATCGCAGCGGCTATCGCACCAAGCTGACCGCGCAGGGCCGGCGCGTGCTCGAGGGTTGCCGCGCGCTGCTCGCCGCCGAGGCCTCGCTGTCGACCACGATCACCGAGCTGCGAGCCGGCTGGGAGCCCACCGTGATGGTGGTGTTCGACGGCATCGTCCCCATCGATCCGCTGCTGCGCGCCGTCGGCCGGCTGGTCGCCCAGCAGGTGCCGACGCAGATCGACGTCCGCGCCGAGTTCCTCGCCGGTGTCGAGGCCGCGTTCGAGCGCGACTCCGCCGATCTGATGATCGCCGTGCTCGCCCCGCGCGTCACCGGCCTACACGCCGTCGAGCTCCCACCCTTGCGAGCATCCCTGGTCGCGCGCACCGATCACCCGCTCGCGACCGGCAAGCACGGCGAGCGCGCGCTCGAGAGCCACCTCCTGCTGACCGTTCGCGGCTCGGATCCCAGGCTCGATCTGTCGACCTCCGGCATCGAGGCGAAGTCGACCGTGCTGCTCAATGACTTCACCTCGAAGCGCGCGGCGATCCTCGCCGGCATCGGCTACGGCTGGTTGCCCGACGTGCTGATCGGCAGCGAGCTCGCGAAGGGCCGCCTCAAGCGGATCCGCTGGACACGAGCCTCCACCCACCTGTTCCACCCGCGGCTCTACCACCGGGGCCAACCCGGGCCGGCCGCGCGCGAGCTGATCGCGGCGCTCGCCGAATGATGGGGACTGTCTTCACTTGCAACACTTAGGTGCCTCAACTCACTGATTCTTCAGCACCGCCTTGGGGACAGTGTTCACTTGTCGGCTTGTTCCGAGCCCGACTGTGTCGGAAGCAGTCTCCCGGAGCTCAGTCAGGAGTCGGGAACCGGAGCATCGGTTCGAGTACGGCGTCGAGCTCACTATTCAAGACTGTCCCCACACCGCCGAGATATTTCAGGCGGTTACGGGTGCGAAGTGTTGCAAGTGAAGACAGTCCCCACTATTCGACGCGGAGGGCGCGCTCGAACTCTTCGGGGTTCGACGACGCGTAGATCGCGGTCTCCATCGAGATCAGGCCGGTGTTGACCAGATCGATCAGGTGCTGGTCGAACAGCTGCATCGAGTAGAGATCGCGACCCTTGCGGATCAGCTCGGGCACGTCGGCGAGCCGGCCACCGCGGACGCACTCGCGGATCGTCCGCGTGACGCGGAGGATCTCGACGGCGGGGATCCGGCGCCGGCCGTCTTTCGAGGCGAGCAGGCGCAGCGAGATGATCGCCTGCAGGCAATCGCCGAGGCGGTCGCGGATGACGTCCTGGGCGTCGGTCTCGAACAGGCCGACGTAGCGCTGGATCGTGGCCACCGCATCGGGCGTGTGGATCGCGGAGAGGACGAGGTGGCCGGTCTCGGCCGCCTTGAGCGCGGTGGTGGCGGTCTCGCGATCGCGGATCTCGCCGACCATGATGACGTCGGGATCCTGGCGCATCGCCGCGGTCATCGCGTCGCGGAACGACTCGGTGTCCGCGCCGATCTCGCGCTGGACGATCATGCACTTCTGCGGCTCGTGGATGAACTCGATCGGATCTTCGATCGTGATGATGTGCGCGTGCCGCGTCTCGTTGATGTACCGCATCATCGCGGCGAGCGTGGTGGTCTTGCCGTTGCCGGTGGCACCGGTGACGAGCACGAGGCCGCGGCGCGCATCGGCGATCTCGGAGAGCACGGGCGGGAGGTTGAGCTGCTCGAGCGACAGCACCTGGATCGGGATCAGGCGCATCACGATGCCGACGGCACCGCGCTGGCGGAAGATCGATGCGCGGAACCGACCGCGCTGCGCGAGCGAGTACGAGACGTCGATCTCCGCGAACCGGCGCGTGAAGTCGACCGTCATCGCGCGGTCCTCGAGGATCATCCGGGCGATCGCTTCGGTGTCCTGCGTGGTCAGCGGCGGAACTTTGATCGCGCCGAGCAGCTCACCGTGGAGGCGGTAGTGCGGTGGGTAACCGACCTCGAAGTGGATATCGGAGACCCCGCGCTCGATGCCGAAGGCGAGGAGCTTGTGAAACGCGTTGCGGTCCATGGGACCGACTCAGTTTAAACCCGGTCGCCCTGGTCCGCGCTCGTCGTCGGGTGTGTTTTCGGTGGGCTTGCGCAGGCTATCCAGCAGCGGTTCGCCCGGGTTGGTGCCCTCGTCGTCGATCAGCGGCTGCCACGGCTCGGGCGGCGAGCCGTCGGCCTGCTGCGAGGGCGGCTGAGATGCGCGTGGGCGCGCACGCTCGGCCTCGAGCTTGTGCTCGCTCGTGATCTCGTCCTCGCGCCCGAACGCATTGCGCGGGATCGCGTTCTGCGAGCCCTGGCTGAAGATCTGCTGCTTGACCGACGGGGTGCGCGCGATCGCGAGCTCGCGATCCTCGTCCTCGTCGTCGTCGTTCGGCACCATCGACGCCGCCGACACGTTGGGGGTGACGGTGCGCAGCTCGGCGCGGATCTCGTCCTTGAGCTGGACGAACGGCGGCGCCGGGCGCGCCATGTAGTAGCCCTGGCCGTAGCGGAGCCCGAGGTCGCGCAGCGCGATCACGTCCTCGACCTGCTCGATGCCCTCGGCGATCATCACCGCGTCGATGGTCTCGGCGATGTGGCGCAGGCTGCGCAGCATCTCGCGCTTCACCGTCGAGCGCGCGATGCCGCGGACCAGCACGTCGGAGATCTTGATGAAGTGCGGGCGCAGCGACATCACGGTCTCGAGGTTCGAGTGGCGCGTGCCGACGTCGTCGATCGCGACGCCGAACCCCATCGCGGTGTACGCGGCGAGCGCGCGCTTGAACGACGCGAAGTTCTCGATCGCGAGCCGCTCGGTGATCTCGAACACGATGTTCGCGGGTGTCAGGCCGGCGGCGGTGATCAGGTTGCCGACCTCGACCTCGATGAACGCCGAGTCGTAGAACGACATCGGCAGGAGGTTGACGAACAGCCGGTGCACCGGCTCCATCGTGATCGCGTTGCGCAGCGCGCCGCGGAAGCACGCGCGATCGAGCTCGACGGTGAGATCGACCTCGTCGGCGATCGCGAACAGCGTGGCCGGCGACTCGAGGGACGTGCCCTTGGGACCGCGGGTCAGCGCCTCGTACGCGAAGATGTCGCCGGTGCCGAGATCGACGATCGGCTGATACACCGTCGATAGCCCGTCGCCGAGGATGACGTCCTGCAGCGTCGAGCGATCGCGGTGCGCCTTGCGCTCGCGGAGGTTGCGTGTCGCGGCCTGGGCATCGTTGATCAGGCGTGCGGTCAGGCGCTCGGGACGCAGCAGCGAGTTGCCGAGCACGCGCGCCGAGCCGACCGTGATCCGCGGCTGCTCGCGCAGCACCTCGGTGACCATCGGCGCCAGCGCCGCCTCGACGCCCTTCTCGACGTTGGCGGCGAGATCCTCGAGATCGAACTTCTTCTGGCCGCGCGGTCCGAGCAGCACGAAGTAGCCGTCGCCATCGCCGGTGCGGCAGATCATGTCGTCGGGATCGAGCAGATCACCGCGCATGCGATCGAGCACCGCGGCGGCGTGGTCGTAGATCTCGCTGTGATGTGCGACGCCGAGATCGAGCTCGACGCGATGCAGCCGCGACAGATCGACGAGCAAACACGACAGCGCGCGATCGCGCGTCAGGATCAGCGTGACCTCGTTCATCCGCTCCTGATAGGGGCGGAACCGGTCGATCTCGGCCTCGCGGATCCGCTCGAAGCTGCGGCGCGACGAGCCGCGCGGGGTGCGATCCTCCGACGAGAAGTAGTGCACGCGTCCCGGCCCGCCGCGCTTGGCTCCGCGGATCGCGGCCTCGCCGGCGGTGAGCAGGCCTTCGGGATCCGCGGCGTCCTCGGGCAGGCACGCGACACCGATCGAGATCGACAGCTTGCGACCGCTCGGCATCTCTGCCGCGGCCACCGCATCGCGCAGCCGGCCGGCCTTGGTCAGCGCCCCCGCCTTCGCGGTCTCGGGCAGCAGGATCACGAACTCCTCACCGGAGTACCGCGCGACGACGTCCGAGGTGCGGACCCGATCCTCGGCGTCCTGGAGCACGCTCGCGATCCGCCGCAGGATCTCGTCGCCGACCTGGTAGCCGAGGTCGTAGTTGACGCTCGCGAAGCCGTCGATATCGGCGATCAGCAGCGACATCGGCTGGCCGTAGCGCAGCGCGCGCGCGCACTCCTCGCGCAACCGTTCCTGGAACGCGCGGTGGGTGTAGAGGCCGGTCAGCGAATCGCGGAGCGTCAGCGCATCGAGCTGCACGCCCATCTGCGCGAGCTGCTCGGTGGCGGCGCTGATCTCGCGACCGCGCACCTCGAGCTGGGCCTCGAGCACGCGCTCGTGATCGCGGAGGTGCGTGTTGGCGACGCGGAGCTCGGCGAGCAGGCGCGAGTTGTCGCGCTCGAGCTTGAACGTGTGGACCAGCTGATCGACGACCTGGAGGAGGTCCTGCAGCTTCCACGGCTTGGTGATCACGTAGTGCAGGTGCCCGGCGTTGATCGCCGAGATCAGCTCGTCGGACTCGGGGAAGCCGGTGACCACGGCGCGCCGGCAGTGCGGCCGGATCTGCGCGACTCGGGCGAGCAGCTCGGCACCGGCGAGCCCGGGCATCCGGAGATCGGCCAGCACACATGCGACATCCGGGTTCGCGTTGACGTGCTCGAGTGCTTCGAGTCCGTCGGACGCGAGCAGCACGGTGCACCGCGCGCGGAGCACGCGACCCAGTGCCTGGAGATTGTTGCGATCGTCATCCACGCACACCACGATTGGCTTCGTGGTCTCGTTGGGTTCGATCGGCTCGGCGTCGACGACGGCCAATGTCTGACCAGTATCGGCCGTCGCGTATTTTCTGTGAAGGGGCTCGGAGCGACGTCTGCGTGGCCGCTGTTTGCCTACATCATCTCCCGAGGCGCTACCGCACACGCTTACCCTCCACCCAGATCGCTTTCGGGTGGAGAAGCGCGCTGGCGTCGACCCGCGGATCGCGGTCGAGCAGCAAGAACGACGCGTTGTTAGCGGGGATCCCCCAGAACGCGATCGGGGTCGTGGTCATCGCGGCGGTGATCGCGGCGTCGTCGAGTCCCGCCTGTCGCAGGAGCGCGATCTCCTGGAGCGACGGCTTGGCGTCCCGCAGGTTTCCGAGGTCGGTGCCATAGAGGATGGCGCAACCGGCCGTCCGCAGCCGCGCGAGGTTGTCGGGGGCGGCGGGTGCGTTGAACGCCGCCAGCGTCGAGATCACGGCCTTGCCTCGCCAGGCCGCGACGGTCGCGTCGGACAGCCGCTCGGCCGGGGTATGCGCGAGCACGTCGACCCCGGCATCGCCGGCGAGCTTCGCGGAGGCATCGTCGAGCGCGTGCACGGCGACCTTGAGGCCCCGCGCGTGCGCGCGCTCGACCGCGGGTACCACGAGCGCCGGGTCGAGGCCGTCGTCGCCGAGGGCGAGCTTGATCACGCGCGCGCCCTTGCCGGCGAGCCGATCGATCGTGGTCTCGATGCAGGCGACGTCGACGCACGGGATGCCGTAGCCCTCGCGTCCCCACGACTCGAGGGGATACCCATCGGGACGCGTGAGCATCGGGCCGGCCGCGATCACCGTGAGCGGTGATCGCCTCCCCAGCGAGGCCTCGGGTGCGGCGAGATCGACGACCGCGCCGATGCCCGTGCGCGCGAGCTCGTCGGCGACCGGCCAGTACGAGACGTGGACGTGACTGTCGACGATCAGCGGCCACCGGATGCCCGGATCGGGTGCTGGTTCCTTGCGCCCCGTGCCACTGCACGACACGAGCACGAGCACCACGATCATGCGCAACACCACCGACACTACGAGGAACCCTCCCTCGCTGGATCACGCGCCGGTGGCTGTTAGCTCCCGGCGCGGCGCGCTACGCTGCCGGCCGCATGAGCAGTCAACCTCTCGTTCTCATCATGGCCGCCGGACTCGGAACGCGGATGAAGAGCGATACGCCGAAGGTGCTCCACAAGGTGGCCGGGCGTCCCCTGCTGCACTGGGTGGTCACCGCGGCGCGTGCGGCGGGTGCCGGCAAGGTGGTCGCGATCCTCGGTCACAAGTCGGAGGTCGTGAAGGCCGCGCTCGACAAGAGCTTCGGGGTCGACGCGATCGGCATCGCGATCCAGGCCGAGCAACGCGGCACCGGCCACGCGGTGCAGTGCGCGCTGCCGGCGGTGGCGAACGAGCCCGATGATCGGATCGTCGTGATCCTGACCGGCGATGCCCCGCTGCTGCGCAGTGAACGGA
>Ga0075163_10008615_pt1 | contig 13410 bp, 10 predicted proteins | sample JI1023141ADNA_FD_71478 | JGI IMG/M metagenome (GOLD analysis project Ga0075163, IMG submission 71478) | Wastewater effluent complex algal communities from Wisconsin, to seasonally profile nutrient transformation and Carbon sequestration -... | ecosystem: Engineered > WWTP > Effluent > Algae...
TGCTTAGAGGTAGTTCAGATAGTTAAATCTATCTAGCAACCTCTGGTAATGAGAATAGCTAAAGGAATATCTAGGTAAAAATATTTACTAGATAAGTTTTGCTAGTAAATTTCCGGTTTTACCTGTTATTTTACTGTTGTTTTTTTACCTGTTATGCTATCTTACGATAGGTTATATAAAAACCGCTGGGACATTTCCAAATTTATATTATGAAAGGAGATATTTCTTTATGGCAACCAGAGCCAAAAAAGCTGCAATCAGTTTAACTCAACGTGAACAAGAGGTTTTAAGATTATTAGCCGATGGTTATTCTAACGAAGAAGCTGGTCAAATATTAAATCTTTCTCGACGTACAATTGAGGCACATCGTGCCCGTATAATGCTAAAATTAAACCTCCATACTTTACCAGCGTTGGTTAAATACAGTATTCAACATGGTCTAGTTAGTGTTGATAAACATCGTAGTGATCCACGTATGCCTGAGTAATTGCTAAAGTAAAATAGCTTTTACAAAAACAAAAGCCTCCCTTAAATTAAGGGGGCTTTTCTTTTTTCTTGGGCTTTAATCTTTAAGTTTTTCAGAGTAAGGTAAAAAAACTATTACTAGTGTTCTACTTTATTATTTCACAACATCTTGGGTTTTACTTTTTATCTTATTTAACCTATATAGTTAGCATCCTAACTAATAATTGTTTCAACAATTTAAGGTTTTAGGACAAAACTTTTGCAACACCTCTTGCATTATTGATAAAACCTGTTATAAAACTCCAACACTACATAAAACAAAAAATTAATAAATCCTTGCCCCAAAATTTATAAAAAAGTTAAAAAGAAGGTTTATAAAAGCATGCTTATAAAAAAAACAGTATTATTAACTAGGGGTATTATTGTTTCAGCACTTTGTTTAATGTCTTTTAATGGTGCATATGCACAATCAGCAGGTTCAACCACTTCTATTATCACAGGAAAAATTGCTGATGAACAAATGTCCGTTGTAGGTGGAGCAACAATAACAGCTAAAAGTCTACAAACTAATTTTTCAAGAGAAGCAATTTCTCAAGAAGATGGCTCTTATGTAATTTCCCAACTCCCACCAGGAAACTATGTTGTTACTATTGCAAATTCAGGATTTACTTCTCAAATGCGCCCACTAGAATTAGTTCTTGGCACAACTACAGTGCTAAATTTTGTTATGAAAGTGGGTACTCCAACAGAAATAATTGAAATTACAGCAGGTAATGATATTTACTTACAAGGAAAACCTGAAAGTAGTACTAATATTAACCGTACTACTATTACTACATTGCCAATAAATCGAAGAAATTTTTTAGATTTTTCTATCACCGCAGCAAGAGTATTAATTGATCGCGTACCTGCTCAAGGAGCATCAGCAACTTCAGGACTATCTTTTAATGGACAATCAGCTAGATTTAATAATATTACTATTGATGGACTAGATAACAACGACTTAGGTTCAGGATCAGTACGTTCAACCTTTAGTCAAGAGGCTGTACAAGAATTTCAAATTATTTCTGATAGCTATAATGCTGAATTTGGCAAAGCACTTGGTGGTATAGTAAATATTATTACTAGAGGGGGAAGTAATGAGTTTCATAGTCAACTCTTTGTCTTAAATCGTAATGATGATATTGCTACACGTGATGCTTTTGCTCCTGTTAAGCCTCCATATTCACAATACCAATTTGGTGCAGCTTTAGAAGGCCCAATAAAACGTGATAAAGCTTTCTTTTTTACTTCTTTTGAACGCTTAACATTAAAACAAAATAATATTGTTACTATTACAGATGACACAATTAGATCTATTAATAATTTAGGTTTTAACTTACGTAATGGAGCAATACCATTTTCACTTAATAACAGTGTTTTTTTATCTAGAGTTGATGGTAAACTTTCTGATAATGATACTTTCTGGGTACGCTATAACTTTGGTGGAAGTTATAATGGTGCATTAGAGCCTTTTGGAGGCTTGGTAGCAGAAAATAATGGTGGTATTCAGCGATTACATGATAATTCATTAGCCTTAAGTAATACTTATATTAATAGTCCGCTAAATTTAGTTAATGAATCTCGTTTTCTTTATACACGTCGAAACCAACAAATTAACCCTATTGATAATGTTCCACAAGTTAGGATTTTTGCCCCTGAAGGGCAAGTTACCTTTGGACAAAGCACTTTTTTACCTCAACCAAGAGTTTTTAATATCTTTCAAATTATTAATAATACATCCCTAATCCGAGGCAATCACCAAATAAAGTTTGGAATAGACTTTCAACGATTTAGTACAGTAGGCCGCCAAACTCAATTACCGATATTTGCTGGAGGTGGAGCATTTTTTACTGATATAGACTTTGCTCAAATAGCACAAATGCCTGGTCTACCTAAATTAAATAGCTTACAAGCATTTGATCCTGCTTTGCGTACCCCTGCACAAAAGTCTTTTCTTTCGCTTCTTTCAGGAGTTGCCCCAATCTTATTTCCAGGATTTCCTAGTGGTGTTCCTTTAGCTGACTTGCCGCTACCTGCTTTTTTTACTCAAGGATTCGGCGATCCTAGCTTGTCTACTTTTGGAAAAGAGTTCTCTGCCTATATTCAAGATGATATTAAACTACGCCCTAATTTAATTATTAAAGCTGGATTACGCTATGATTTAATCCGCTTAAACTTTGTACCTAAAAACAGTGGTAATTTTTCTCCTCGTCTTGCTTTTTCCTACTCTCCAAGTAAGTTCTCTAAAATAAATATTCATGGGGCTTATGGGCTTTTCTTTGCTGGCGCTCTAGTAGGGCAAGCTTTTGCTATTCAAACAATTAATAGTGGCTCATTTAAGGTGCCAACTATGCCTTTTCCATTTTCAATATTACCTTTTTCTTTACCAGGAAGAAAATTCCCTCAAACAAATTCCTTGCCTCCTGGTATAGAGGTTATTCCACAATTTACCCAAGGATCAGGTTTTTCATCATCACTAAAGAATAGTTACTCCCAACAAATTTCTTTTGGAATAAATTACCTACTAAATACAAACACTGCTATAAGCGTAGACTATGCTTCTATTAGAGGGATAAAGCTATTTGGTCAACGTGATATAAACCCAATTGTACGACCTACTAGCAACCCACTACAAAGTGCTTTAACTGGCCGTGTAGATCCAAGTAAAGGCACTATTTTACAGTTTGAAACCAGCTTTGATAGTTATTACCATGCCTTAACCCTTTCATTTAGCCGTCGTTTTACTAGTAGTCTTGGACTACTAGCTCATTACACTTTTTCTAAAGCCATTGATAACACTACAGACTTTAGACCAGATGTAGCAGAAATTGTTGACTCCTTAGCAATTGGTGCTGAACGAGGGCTTTCTTTACAAGATACTCGTAGCAGATTTGTTTTATCAGGTACTTGGGATATTAATTATAAAAATAATCCTTTAGTAAAAGGTTTCCAAATCTCTAGTATTATTAACCTTAACACAGGGCGACCTTATAACTTACTTGCTGGAACAGACTTAAACGGTAATGGTGATTTACCAAATGGAGATAGACCTTTAGTAGGAGGTGCAAGTATTGGTCGTAATACTGGTATTACTCCAGGCTTTGCTAGTGTTGATATGAGAGTTCTTAGAAAAGTTAGGTTTAATGAACGTTATGAAATACAAGGAGTAGTAGAAGTCTTTAATTTATTTAATCGTACTAATATCAATGAGTTAAATAGAATATTTCCTCCTGATGCACAAGGAAATTTCTCTTTACCAGCAAAAGACGGTGGACGTTTTACTATTACTCAAGATCGTTTTCGTAGTGCTTTTTCTTCACGACAATTTCAATTAGGATTACGTGTATCTTTTTAGCACTAGCTTTTTATAAGAAGGGCGAACAGTTCGCCCTTACTTTATGTATTTATATAGCAAAAACACTTGGGCGGCGGTTTGCCCAAGGACGGGCGGTTTCTAGTTGGGCAGCAAGTCTAAATAATGTTGCCTCATCACCATAACGACCAACAAAATGTGACCCAATTGGTAGGTTTTGTTCATTCCAATATAAAGGAACCGACATTGCTGGCTGACCAGTTATATTGTTAAGTGGTGTATAAGGAACAAATTGAGCAGAGCGAAACATCCCTAATAATGGATTATCTGCTGGAGATTCAAAACTTCCTATAGGTAAGGGTGGCTCTCCTAAAGTAGGAGTTAAATAAACATCATAATTAACCATAAAACGTGCTACTTGACGGGAGACTTGTTGAAAGTGAAAGATAGAAAGAATTAAGTCTGAAGCACTAATACCAGCGCCCATTTCATAAAGTGCCCAAGTTAGCGGCTCAAAATTTCCGCTATCTAAAGCCTTACCAGTACGACGCGACCAACCTGTAAGAACTGCATTACAAACTCCTGACCAGACAGCAAAAAAGGCTTGGTTAAGCATTTCACCATCTATAGTATCGGCTGGTGAAGCTTCTTCAACATGATGACCAAGATCTTCACAAAGTTTTGCAGCATCTTCCATTGCTTTAACACAATCTGGGTCAATTTCTACGCCTGATAGCGCTTTGGCACTAAAAGCAATACGCAGTTTACCAGGATCTTGCCCTACTTCAGATAAAAAAGGTCTTAGAGGAGGAGCAGCATAATAAGGATCACCTAAGTCAGCTCCTGCTGTAGCATCAAGTAAAGCTGCACTATCACGAACTGAGCGAGTAACAGCATGTTCTACTACTAATCCGCCTGGTGTCTCACCAACATCTGGCCCCATTGGATTACGCCCACGAGTAGGTTTAAGGCCAAAGAGTCCACAACATGATGCAGGGATACGAATTGAGCCACCACCATCATTAGCATGCGCCATTGGTACCATACCTGCGGCTACTGCTGCGGCTGAGCCACCGCTTGAACCGCCTGTAGTTCGATTTGTATCCCAAGGATTACGACAAGCACCAAAAAGCGCTGGTTCTGTTGTAGGAAGCAAGCCAAACTCTGGAGTATTAGTTTTACCTACTATAATTAGTCCTGCTTTTTTATAACGAGTAACCAATTCACTATCATAAGTTGGTGTGTAGTCTTTTAAGAAAGCTGAGCCAGAAGATAGCTTAACTCCGGCATAGGCTGGGAATAAGTCTTTAAGCAAGTATGGAACGCCACTAAATGGGCCTTTAGGGACTTCTTTTGACGCTGCCTCTCTAGCTAAATCATACATTTCTGTTACAACAGCATTAAGAGCAGGATTAACTTTTTCAATTCTGCTAATAGCTGCTTCTACTAATTCTATTGGTTTAACTTCTCCTTTTTGTACTAGTTCAGCTTGAGCCATTGCATCTAATAAAGCAAGTTCTTCCATAAATAAAATGATTCCTTTCAGTTAAATATCTTAATTCTTAATTTTGTTTTTCTTAAAATGGTTAGTTAATAAGTTTATTTTCAAGAAAAATCCATTTATAACTGCTTGAGTAACCTTAGCACCTATCCAACAAAAATCTATAAACATTAAACTGTTTAATATAATTTGTTTAGAGAGACTAGAAAAGTCACTATATACATAAGTCATTGCTAGAAGAAAAATAACAGTTACATTTATTACAATAAAAAAAACTAATTGCTCTAAAAAACTCATTTTAACCTTTGTATAGCTAGTAAGTGCTGTAAAACAACGGCTACAATAGTTTTTTTCTGAATCATAGCAATCTGATAAGTGACAAACTTCACAACGTTTGGCAAAGGTTTGATTTTTAATTTGTAATTGCATAGTTTATTAATATCAAAAATTTATAGTTATTTTTTTATAGCTATACCTTGGTACATATAAGCAAAAATTTTTGGTATATCTTTAATATAAAACTGTTGCTCTTCAGTAATTTGCCAAGGTTGTTTTTTTACTAAACTAGTAATATTACGATTAAGATGACATCCATCCCCTAATATATTTTGTAGTCCATTAAGTCGATTTTGCCAAAGCTGGATTTTGTTTTCATTACTAAGCCCATGCTCTAAAAATAGAAAACGTCCGCCAGGTTTTAAGACTCGATATACTTCTTCTAAAGCTTGATCTATATCAGCAATACTACATAATGTCCATGTACTTACAATTGTATCAAAACTATTTTCCTTAAAAGGCATTTTTTCTGCTGTTAATAAGTGTTGTACTACTTCTATACCTGTAGCTTTTATACGTGTCTGTGCTAGTGAATTCATCCCTGGATTTACATCTATAGTAGCAATTGTTTTTACTGTACTGGGATAGTTAGGCAAGTTTAACCCTGTCCCAAAACCTATTTCCAAAATATTTCCTTGTGAATTAGCAAGCAAATTTTGTCGGTAACGTGCAATTGCCCTTCCTGAAAGGGCTAGATCCATTATATGAGGAAATATATATTTTGAATAAATTCCCATAACCAATAACTATCCTTCAAATTCTGTCATTATAGGTAAATCATTACGATCTAATAAAGAAAGTGCTGTTTTTATTATACGTTTTTGCAATTGAGGGTTATTAGGCTGCCCTAATGGATAACCTAAGCGATAAGGAACAAATAGCGCTCTAGGTGGCTCAATTACTTCAGTAACCTCTTTTAATAAACTAATTGAAACTGTTGAAATCCCTACTCGCTCAATTGCTGCTTGTATCAGACCCACGATCTGATTACACATTGGTCAAACTGGAGTAAGAAAAGCTATATCGACTTGATCTAGTTTAAGCAAATTAGCGACTTCAGGGGCGGTTTTATTAATTAAATCTCCTGGGCCAATAATTGAACCCATAAAACTAAAATGCCGATGATTAAGTGAGCCTATTTCCTTAGCTGCAACCATTTCACGAAACCTATCTAAAGGCAATACAAGGTTTTTATCATCTTCAACACCTCTATGATCAAAAGCACTACTACGATGGCCTTCTTTTAGGTTTTGTGTAAGAACATCTCCAGAAATCTCACGAAAAGACGGATCGCCTAATTTTATTGATGAATCAAATTTAGTTTGACCTTCTTGATATAAGCCCGCTGTAGTGATTAAGGCTACTTTTGCTTGTGAAAGTGGTTTAGTTAAAGGGCTACAAGGGGTAGGTTTAATTTTGTATCTAGAAAAAGGGTAGCCTCTCATAAAAAGCCGGTGAGTTAAAAGCATTTCATCAAAAGTTGCCATTAAAAACTATTCCTCATCTATTTCAATTTCACCAACTAAACGAATCTGTTTTACTGCTAAATCATAAGAAAACCCTAAACGAATTAAATGACTAAATAGCTTTTTATTTTCTTTAGCATCTTTGGGTTTTCCATGAATACGAATATATTTTGATAAAGCAGTTGCACAAAGTTCTGACTCATCTTGTTCAGCAAATACATCATTTAGGGCTTTTTTTGCTACTTCAGAAGGTACTTGTTTTTGTGTTAAAGTACGTTGTAGCCGACTTCTACCTAAAGCCTTTATATTCAACTTATTAGTAGCATATTGAAAAGCAAATTTTTCATCATTTAAATAGCCTAGTTCTAGTAAACGCTTAATTACTCGCTCAATAATTTCACTGCTAGCAGTACTTTTTTCCTCTAACTTTTCACGAAGTTGTCCAACACTACGAGCTTGTCGCCCAAGCATCCTAAAAGCTAAATTAAGTGTTCTTTCGTAATTTTTATCAATCATAAAATTTTATTCTTAGCTTGTAAAAGGCGACTAATATTAACAGACTCTTGCTTTAGATGAGATATAAAGATTCTATTTTTCTATAAATATTAGTGCTATAAAACAAAATAGGACAGAGAAAGAATCTCTGTCCTATTTTGTTTTAATTTATAAGCTAATTAGCTATTTTTCTTCTAAAGTAAAATATCCACGTTTTGTTTTAACAGCAACATCATTAATTTCTTTACCACTAGAAATAACCTTTATCTTTAATTTTCTTAATTTACCATCATTTTTTGTATTAGAAGAAACAAAACCAACACTATAACGTGCTCTTAAATGCTCTATTAGTTCAACAAATTTTTCTTCAATAGGTGCTTTACGTGCATCTATTATTTCTCCACCTGTTTCTTGAACATATTCATCTATTACATCACGACCTACACCTGAACCTGAGTTAGCTACAACAGGAGGTCTTTCTTCAGGAAGAACACGTATATCAGGTGTTACTGTAGAACGCATAGTACCTTGACCACGACCATTAGGTCTTCTAGTAGGGCCACCTTGTGTACTTCTTGGATTTATAGTGGTGTTAGACCCTGGTATAAGCTCTAGTTGTGGATTAGGTCGGCTTACATTTCTATTAGCTGATTGAGCACCAGGAATTGGGCTGATCCTAGTAGTATCTTCTACTAGTAATCCATTCATAGTAATTCCTGCTTCTAAAAGGGTAGTAATAACCTCTTGTTTTTCTTTTTGTAGAGGTTTTAATACTATGTTATCCGTAATTGTAACTATGACTTTACGATAGCCAGGATTAGCAAACTGTTTAATATGGTCAATAGCTTGATAAGTAGCATCATTAAAGGCTGTAGACCGGCCAAAAGCAATAGTCTTAAGTCTAACATTTTCAATATTATCAATAATAATCTTTTTATCTCTAGTAAATGTATTTAATGCCCCTACTCCAGTAGCAAAAGCCATAAGGCTTACTTCATCTTCTGGTTTTAACAAATTTAGTGCTTTTATTGTTGCTTCTCTAAGCTCTGTGCTAATTCCTTCTACACTACCGCTAACATCTAACATTATCAGTACAGACAAAGGTAATTTATCTTGGCTAAAGTTAGATATCGTTTGCTTAACACCATTTTCATATATCTCAAAATTCTCTGGCATTAAACCATTTATTGGCCTTCCTGTTTTTTTGTTAAGTGCTTGGATATCAAAATTTACGAGTTCTGTATTTATTTTAATTGTTGTTTCATCTTGCTCTGGCGATTGAGCGACTGGAAATGCTGCTAAGGTTGGAATAACTAATGATAATACTATAAAAACAACTAATAGAGCTTTTCTGGTTAACATAAGATTTATCTCCTCTATAATGCTGATAAATATTGATTTTTTATTTTATTTAACTTTGGTGAAAAGCCCTTAGGCAAAGAATATGCCAAAAAAATCTTAACTAATGACTTTGCTTAATTGTTGTAGTTATTAGTATTAACAGATACTCAGAAGTTTATAGTAGGAAAAAACAAATACTTTATAGGATATTGATACACGTAATGGGATAGTAGCGGCGGACATCTTAGTCATTGGTGTCACCTTGGTTTGCCTCTACTATTTATGCATTAACAACTTTAGCTAATACCAATGCTAAAATTATTACTCCTAATATAATTCTATAGCCTACAAATACGTAAGTTGTGTGAGTTTGTAAATAGCGCATTAATAAATCAATTGCAATATAGCCTACAATGGCTGCAACTACTGTAGCAACTATTATAGAAAAATTTCTTTCTACCAAAAGTTGTTTTTCTATTTCATGTCGATATTTATATAGTTCATAAATGCCTGCACCAAAAATAGAAGGGATGCTAAGTAGAAAAGAAAATCTTGCAGCAGATTCACGAGTTAATCCAACAAATAACCCTGCTGTAATAGTTGTTCCTGAGCGTGAAGAACCTGGAATTAAGGCAAAAGCTTGAGCAATACCAACTAAAATAGCATCAAATATGGTTAATTGCTCTACAGTTCGTATTCGTCTACCATGAATTTCTGCAAATGCTAGAAAAATTGCCCAAACAATTAAACTAATTGAAATTACATAAAGGTTTTTAGTAAATATGCCCTCTATATGTTTCTTAAACAATAGCCCAAAAGCAACTATTGGAAAAGAGCCAATAATTATGTACCAGCCTAGTCTTGCATTAGGGCTAAGTACCATATCTTTGCCTTTTAAGTAGTATATATTACCAGCAATAAACTCACGTGTAATAGCTAATAAGTCAGGAGCAAAATATAGTAATACTGCTAGTAATGTACCTAATTGTATTACTGCCATAAAAGCTGTCCATTGTTCAGGAGAAAGCCTATCCATTGCACCTAGAAGTTTTCCAGTTAATGTCATATGAGCAGTGCTGCTAATAGGAAGGAATTCAGTTAAACCTTGAATAATGCCCAAGATTAAGGCTTGCCAAAAAGTTATCATTTATCTAATCCTAATATCTAGTCCTAACAAATTAATACTGCTTTTTCAATATAGGTTATTTTTCTTCACTAGAATCTACATGTTCTTGCTCAAGTGCTGGGGTATTTGTGGGAGTAAGCAATTTATTAACCATTGTTACTAGCTCACTACGTCGGAAAGGTTTTGTAATTAATCCAGCAAACCCAATAGAAAGAACTTTTTGTCTTTCATTTTCCGGTAAAAAACCAGAAATAGCAATTACAGGAATAACCGCTAAATCTGTGCGAGAATGTAAATCAAGCAATATATCATAAGGATTACGTCCAGGCATGTTTACATCCATTAGAATTATCTTTGGTAGGTGTCTTTCTGCCATACGCAGCCCTGCTTCAGTGCTTCTAGCAGTTAGTACTTCATAGCCTTGGCGCTCCATAATTGAAACTAATACTCGTAAACTATCTTCTAAATCCTCTACTATCAGAGATTTAGGCTTACCACTTCTTATACTGACCTCATTTAATTGTTTATCTGTTAATCGATTATTAAGAGTAACTATATTATGTTGTGTTATAGGCAGTTTTACTACAAAGGTACTACCTTGATCTTTACCTGGGCTTTCTGCTTGGACTTCTCCACCATGCACTTCAACCAAAGATTTTACTAGTGATAAACCTATACCTAGACCACCATATCTACGGGTAGAAGAACTATCACCTTGACGAAATCTCTCAAATACTAAAGGTAAGAAACTAGGTTCAATACCAATTCCATTATCTTCTACCCTTACTTCAATCCAATCATCATTATATCTAGTACTAATACGAACATAACCATTATTACGGGAAAACTTAATAGAGTTAGAAAGTAGGTTCCAAAATACTTGTTGTAGTCTATTACTATCAGCACTTATTTCTGGTAAGTCTAAAGCTAGATCTTGCTCAATTTTTACAGATCGATTATCTGCTACTTGTTTAACTGTTTGTACTGCTGAAATAATCACTAAGTTTATATCTGTTTGTTCAAGCTCTAGTTTAAGCACACGGTTTTCAATACGTGATAATTCTAACAAGTCATTAATTAATTGTTGTAGAGAGTCTGCATTATTAAGTACAGCTTTAAGGTTAGTTTGTACTTCTTCATCTATATCATTGCGGTCAATTAAAAGTTCTGTCCAACCACGAATAGAAGTAAGTGGTGTACGAAGTTCATGAGAAAGAGTAGCTAAGAATTCATCTTTAAGTCTATTTGCCTCTCTAAGTTCTTGTAGGGCATCTTGCAAGCTTCCTACTAGACGTGCATTTTCCATGGCTACGCCTACTTGACGACCTATAGCGCTAATTAATTGGATTTCATTAGTTTGGAATTTATGTTTTTGTCGATAAGCAACTAATAATAGTCCTAGTCCACGATTTTTAGACTGTAAGTTAGTAATTAATATTGCTCTTAGCCCAAGGCTATGAGCAAATTCTTTAAATACTGGATCAGGCATTTCATCTTGATCAATATTTTCAATTACATAGGTTTCTTTAAAATCTACTGCTGAGCGAATAAGACCACGTTGAGTATTAAGATTAGCTAGTACTTTTAAGATGGTTTCAGGTTGTTGGCCATGATAGGCAACTGGGCGTAGTAGTTCTTGGATTTCATCAAATAATAAGACTAGTCCAGTATCAGCACCCATTACTTCTACAGTTTTAGCAAAAGCGCTAACAATAATTTTATCTATTTCTAGGGATTTACTAATTTCTTCAGAAATAGCATTTAATGTAGACAATTCCCTATTACGTTGTGCCATTTCTTTTTCTGCTTGTCGTTCTTTTGTTACATCACGTACTACTAAAATTAAATTTGTTACTTTACCGGTTTGATCTAATATTGGATCAATATTTTGACGTAAAATACGTTTATGTAAGTCTTGTATCTCTACTTGCATACTAACACTAGAACGCAAGGCTTCTTCAATAGGCTCAAACCCACTATAGTTATCAGGAGCAATAGAAAAGAGTTGTACTCCTAGCTTACCAATAGCATCTTCACTAGTAATATCACATAATCTAATTAAAGCTTCATTAGCACAAATAACCCTACCATTTTTATCTAGTAAAGCTACTCCATCTGTCATAGATTCAAAAGTACGTTGCCAATGCTGTTGGCTATCAGTGATTCTACGAAATAGATAAGCATTATTTATTGCTACAGCCGCTTGTGCAGCAATTGCTGCTACTAAATCAATCTCTGCTTCTTGCCAAACACGAGTTGATTTGCAATGATGTAGCCCCATAATCCCAGTTAATTTACCAGATTGAGCAATAGGAACAATTAATAAAGATTGAACTGAAGCGCTAATAAGTTCATCTTTACTTTCCTTAAAAGGATATTCCAGCACATCATTAACAACTAAAGGCTTTTTATTTCTTGTTAACCATTTTAGTAAAGCAGGTTGGAAGACATCCAAAGTATCTTTTATAGAAACTATACCTTCAGCTAAGTACTCACTTTTATGCTCTAATTTATGTAAGTGTGAAGTATCATAAATAGGTTCAAAATAAAGAGATACAAAACAACGATCTACGGCTAAAGACTCTCCTATTTTTACTGCTAGTTTATCTATGATTTCTGTTCGGTTAAGAGAATCTGCTAAGGTTTGAAATATTTCATTAAGTAGTAGTTCACGTTTAGCTTGTGATCTACTTTGTTCTAATAAATTTGCTTGACTTACTGCTACTGCGACTTGATCAGCAACAGCATTTAATAAACCCATTTCTTCTTTTTTCCAAAAGCGTTGGTGATGAAGTTGTCTTAACCCAATTACTGCAATCAACTTTCTATCAATATAAACTGGGACATAAGCGGCTTGGGGTAAAATATCTTCCCCATTATTATCTTCTCTCATTTTTGCTAATGAGGCTTTTGCAGTAAGAGAAATAAATTTTCCACTCTGTGCCCAATCTAACTCATCACCAAAAAGTTTTTGATCAATGGCCCTATCTAGTAAAGAACTAATTCCTGCTGCACAAAACTCATTTTGAATAATTAATTTTTCTTTACTACTATCAGCAAGCCCTATAAAACAGTGATCTATATTTAAGGTTTTAGCTAATTCTTCTACAGTGGTTTGAAAAATTTGTTTTGGTTCTAAAGAAGCACGAATAGAGGCAATAAGACGGTTTAGTAAAGCTTCTCGTTCTGCTTGTGTTTGTAATTTAGCTATTAGTTCTGCTTGTTCTAAAGCAATAGCTAATTCTTGTGAAATAGTAACTACTAGATTATTTTCATCTTCAGTCCAAGTACGAGTTCGATCACATTGATCTAGACAAAGGAAAGC
>Ga0075163_10008617_pt1 | contig 13409 bp, 15 predicted proteins | sample JI1023141ADNA_FD_71478 | JGI IMG/M metagenome (GOLD analysis project Ga0075163, IMG submission 71478) | Wastewater effluent complex algal communities from Wisconsin, to seasonally profile nutrient transformation and Carbon sequestration -... | ecosystem: Engineered > WWTP > Effluent > Algae...
ACTATCAGCTAATGCTTTCATTACATTTTGATCACGTTTATTCATTTTATTAATTTAATTTTTGAGGAAGATAGAGTAATCGAAACCCGACCAGTTCACACCGGCCCCCAGGGGTTCAAGCCCTGTTTCGCTCCATTAGCAAGGTACCTTCCTTATTTTATTTTGCGGTGAATAAAGTAATTATTCACCGCACATTATGCGGAGAGAGTGGAATTCGAATCCACGGTGCAACTTTCGTCACACTCCCGCTTTCCAAGCGGGTGCCTTAAACCACTCAGCCATCTCTCCATTTTCAAAGAACTTCTATATTCATTGGTGTCCACAGTTTTTTATCTTTCGATAAAGGTTCACATGGATTTTTATACCACTACAGAGTTAGTCTAATAGTTCGTACTATCATAACATACAGTGAACATCAATGAACATTTGTGTGCGGATAATTGGATTCGAACCAATGTCTCTGGTTTTTCAGACCAAGCGCTACAAGCTTTCGCTACCGTCTCAGCTATATCCGCATTTTAATTTTTTTGAGCCATATGTCGGAGTTTGTGAATGACAATTGGGACATAAAAATCTTAGATTTTCCAATCTATGGTTTTTATTATCACCATTTATATGGTCCAGTTGTAATGTTAGTGTCATTCCATTCCATTCTCCATCATTATTACATTTTTTACATTTATATTCAATTAATTTATCTTTTATTAATCTTTGTCTTACAGTCTTACCATTCACAAAACTGTTTTCAATAAAAATTTCATCGTCAGATAATGTTCTCAAAAACGTATTACCTCTGTTGTTCTTATATTTAAAATTTGATAAATCAATATTATGTTTAGCACAGCGTCTATCAAGCGTTTGAAAATTTCCTGATTTAGTGCTTAAATTTAAATTTCTAAGTATATCAGATTTACACTCAGCACCGATTAACGCTTTTTCAATATTTTCTTTACTCCATTGATTTAAATTTTTAATCCATTTATGACCCGGATTAGATGCATGAGTTTTCAACTTATACGTTTTTAGCCAATATCTAATTGTTGAATAAGATAATTCAGTTTCTTTAGCTATTTGTCGGATAGACTTTCCTTCACTTGCTTTCTGTTCTAATACTTCTTTTTTCATTGTAAATTTTGCTTTTACAATAAATAGTTAGTAAATCACAAAAAGTAAATGCTTAGAATTTTTTCCAGCTTTTTACTATTAATGAGCTATTATTTCAAAGAACTAATTAATTTATCACGTTTGATAAATTTTGTGGTACCGGGTGGAATCGAACCACCGACACAAGGATTTTCAGTCCTTTGCTCTACCAACTGAGCTACGGCACCATGTAATTATTAAACACCAGTTTTAATAAATCATACCGGCAAGAGTATGGTATTTACTGTTTAGTTGGTTGCGAGCCTAACTTGTTTAATAATTTTTGAAGCGAAGGGGAGAGTCGAACTCCCGCACTCTTTACAGAGCTTGAAGGTTATGAGCCTCCAGAGGCATACCAGCCGGCCTTCATCCTCGCATATATTTTTCTATTCACATATGATCCTTAGATCAGTTTCTGAAATTCCTTTATTTCCTTTTCCGGTGCATGTTATATTTGGTTCACCATCTTCGTGTCGATCCAGTTTTCCATCTTTTATTTTCCATAAATGAAGAACATCTCCTGCTTGTTTTTGTATTGCAAACAATCCATCATTCCATTGGAAGGATTTTAATTCTGATCTCAACATAATAACTTTTAAAGTATTCATGTGATGTTGTTTTTAAATTTAATTATTCAATGAACGATGTACTCTTTACTCTTTGGTCAATGTTACAAAACAAAAAACCCTGAGAAGTGATCTTCCCAGGGTTTTTGCGGTCTTGCGATAACCGATATTTCTTATCAGTTACTTAGAAGCATAGATCGCCCTGGTCAGATCAAGTGTAAAACTTGATGACTTTTTAAATGAGAAGGACGATTTTATTGTAAGTAACATTGTTGAAGGTATTCTAATTTTTAACTGTTTGAAATAAATATAAGGAAATTTTATTTTCCCGTAAAATATTTTCTTCATTTCGATCATGTGCTACTGAACCCTGTCAGCCTACACTACTTTCTTTGAAAGATATGAAGAGTATCTTTATTTATGATGCAAAACTACAACAAGAGTTTTGATTACGCAAGAGGTAGTGAAAAATATTTCTAATTAGATTATGTAAATTATTGATTACTAGCAAGATAATTTTTATAATTTTCATGAAACTGATCAAAAAATATTTTGTCATAATCGATTTCCGGATTATTCCAATCTGAATTATAATTTTTTTGAAATCTTTCATATTCAGATTCTAATTCTAAAAATAAATGATTTGAATCAATATCGTAAACTTTTTCAGAACATAATTTTCGAATGATTGGAAATAGTAAAGTGCTTAATCTTTCTCTTGTTTTGATTTTAGAGAGTAGAAATAATCTATTTATTTCCAAAACTTCAGCCATTTTTATTTTTTGTCTCGGATCATCAAATCCAACAAGAAGACCACTGTTCTCCCAGTCTTTGTAATAATCAGTTATAAATTCCTCCATAGTATTTTAGTTTTTAAAATATTTTTGACGTACTAACTTTAAAAGGTCTTCTACTCTACAGTTTGTAATTTCTGCATCTTCGTTCTGCCAGGTTAAAAGATCGTGAATAGATAAGATAGGTTCAATGAGAAGCGCATATTCTTCAATGGCATCAATGGAGGAAAAATATTTTTTTCCATTTGGCTGATCAGAATTATCTGCTTGATTTTTTTGTTTAATGTAAGAATAAGATTCTTTATTGAATTCGAAATACCAAAAAGGGTCTCCAACTTTAATATCCTTACCATCGTGAGATGTAAACAGTACTTCTTCTTGTTTTGTAGATTGATCTGTGTGGTTCATAATTTATAGATTGATTAATTTTTTTATATAATTCATCATTTCAATTCTGGCCGGCAATTTTTCAGCTGCAATATTTTTTGCAAGATCAGTATGAAAAGTTAAAGTATTCATAAATTTAATTTGATTAAGGATAGCCGTTTTTAGATTCATGTTAAGTTCTCCCATTAAAAATCCTACAATAGTTTGTTGAAGGTAATTGTCTTCAAGTAATTGCATAGAATCTGCATCTCTGATTATTTTTTGCTGCAGGGAAAGATTTTCAGTAACAAGGTATGGATACTGAGTTGTTTCAATTAGCATGCATACTTTATGTTTTACAGATTGACTATCCCGGCTATAAAGGAGATAATACTTTTTTGCTCTTTCTATATTTACAGCATCCACATCTTTACCAAGGGAATGTCCAAAGTCATGATAGATAGAAGCGATAATAAGTTCTTTGGTTTCATCCTCGTTTAAGTTTTCGCTTTTAGCCAGGCGATAACAATTATGCATTACACATAGTGAATGATTTAGGTTATGATAAGGAGAATCATTTGATCTGTTCTTTTGAAGGAGAACGGCAAAATGAAAATCCAGATGATATTCCTTGATTATTTGTAGAAGTTGATCCATTGTTATAAACAAATATAACAAAAAAAACAATAAATCTAATTATTTATAATAAATTCTAATTAGAAATTATGTTAAATAATATTCAGCCGGTTTTTGTTCTTGTTGTGCCTAAAAAACTGGAAGATGGCAAATTATATATAATGTTGGAAAATGACATGGCAATTCATAATTGTTGTTGCGGGTGTAAGACGGAGATTGTGACCAGGTTCTCAAGCGATAAATGGCATTTCAGTTATATGAAAAAAAAAGTATCCTTATATCCGGCAATAGATAATGTCCATTCAATCTGCAGATCACATTATCTTATACTGAACAATCAAATAGAGTGGTATTAATTCAATTTTAAACATTCACTTTTTACTACTTCTATAATATCCTGGATATGATTATTCTCTAAAATTTCTTTGTTATGTAAAAAAGTGATAATAATGGAATTGTAAATAATTCTTTGGGTTAAAGAATCAAGTTCTAAATTCCGTACATAAACGGAATTAAAATAGTGTATAAGTTCGCACTTTTGTGTGATGTTTAATTTTGAAAAATGAAAATTATCATGATCTTCAAAATAAGTTTCCCAGAATTTTAAATCCATATTTAATTTTTAAAAACGCAAAATCCCTCATGTGATTTGACTCTCATGAGGGATTTTCTTTGCCAACTAAATTTTTACGTTATCAATTTTCGATTTGAATGTATATTTTTTTACATTCTAAGTTGGTCATTGTGATCTGTGATGGATTTGAACCACCGACAATTTTTCAAATTTTATGAATTTTCAACAATTCTTGCGAATTAGTTTACGATTCACCACTCTTACGAGTGTCACTACAATTAAAGATATTATTCCTTAATATTCCTTGCGGATTAATTTAAAAAACTGTTCTGTTTAAATCAACTTAACTGGTGGGATAAGATGTGGTAATGAATCACTTGATTTAACCCGGATTGGATACCGGACCGAGCTGAACTAACAGATCATTAATAAGTTTAAAAACAAAAAAGTTGAGATTACACTTTTTTCAACAGATCATAAGAAGCATTATGTATTCGCTTTTCGTATCCACATATCACATCGTTGGGCAACATTTCAATTAATAATAAATTATTAACTGGGAAAATTACTTTAGATATAAATGTTATCTGTCATTCTCAGTCCGATATCGATTGTTTAAACAAATATGTCTAAATTCGAAAGTGGACCAAACCTTCATTCGTCAGCGCTACTACAATTGAATCATAAACGGTAAAGTTCATAAAACAATTTTACAAGTTGGTTACAGATTGCTCTATAATTTAACAGTGATCACTTCTTGTACTGAACAAATGAGTTTTTCAAATGTTCAAAAGAGAATTTTGTTCGCTTGACGCTTGCCAGCATTTTAACCGCTTTCCTTTATGGTTTTAAGACATAATTGATTTGTCAGCGGATGGCCTTGATTTTTTACTACATGAACTGGAAGTAGTGGTTGATCTCAATTCGCAAAGAGATGAATGCCACACATATAGTTTGATAATTGTTAGTTGCAATTATCTGTTAATGAAGATCGCACGTTACTAAGTTCATGTAACAAGATCATATCGCTATGATCAGGACACTAATAATTTAACATGTTACCTTATCAACTGGTATAAAGCTCCAGGGTACTACCCCTACGAAACCTTTATCCAATGTTTCTACACATTGGACGCTTCTTTGAACATTATATAAATACAGTGTTCAGGGAAAAGCTACCTTGAGTATTTCCTGTTAGTTTCTCAACTCGATATGAACTCAATCACATTTTGTTTTACAACTTCAATCGTATTTGGTCAAGCCCTTTACGATATAATTCTTTTTCCGGATTCCGGTAAGTGATTATGTATCCTCAATTGCCTAAGTGTCTTTTATTATCAATATTAAAATCCGAAGATAATAACAGGGTAATAATACAAGCGAATAACGTTTAATTTTGCCCTACGTGTATTCTTTTAGATTCTTACATTTGCATGCAATAGAATTTTTATCTTGATTCACATTGTCCTTATGTGTTAGACATGTGATGGGTTTAGGCACCCAGTATATTAATATTTTAATTTCAAAGAACGGAGTTTCTTTTCTTTCGTTGGAAACGTGAGTGCAAATATACTACTGATTTTCTAATTAGCAAGAGTTTTTAAAAATTATTTTTAATTTTTTATTTTACTCTGTGCTTTTTATAGCACTTCACTTTTACAATGTTTAAGAACGAGAGTGCAATGATACTTCTATTTTTTCTATTTGCAACAATTGTTGAAAACTTTTGCTGAAATATTTTTTGTAGAGGAGAAATCAACCGTTGTTGATCTTTTATTGCGATGCAAATATACATCATTTGATTTCAATCATGCAAGAACTATTTTTAAAAAAATGGTTTCTACTTAGAATTCAGTTACATAAAATAAAAAAGACATCTAAAAATTAGATGTCTTTCCAAATTGTAATTATTATTAGATCAAATTAGCATTTTGCGCAACCACAACTGCAATCAGGATCACCTCCACAGCTGCAACCGCACTCACAAAGCTCAACGTCAAAGAAATGCATTAACCAAATAAGTTCACTGTTTAAACTGTATCTTTTAAGTAAGAATTTGTTAATCCATTGAATGTTAAAGTATTTCAAAAACCATGTAAGTTTCATTTTTTTCAGAATATGATCAGGGTCAGTAGGTTTAGCTTTAAATAAGCGGCTGATCCAGGTAATTTCAGGAGAAACAACTACCGGCACATTCATGCTAACAGCATCAGCGGTAACAATATTGAATGTTTCAGAGAAACTTACTTGTAAGCACATATCCATTGTTGAAATAAGGTCTAAAAACTGATCATGATCCAACCATTTGTGTTCAACAAGTTCGTGATCACTATTTTCAAATAGCTGACGCAGATTCTTTAAAACAGGATCACCATTGTTTTCTATTCGAGTCACGTTAATATGGAAACGCATGTGTTTTCCTTTTTCCTCTGCGAAACGAATTGCAGCAATAGCTTGTGTTAAATGATTCTTTAAAGGACGAACTGCTCCAAACACTGCGATATCTATATGTTGTTTTTCTTTATTTTTCATGAGTTATAGTTTTAATTTATTATATTTTTCCTTGCATGTAAAGGATTAATCTTTGAAGTTCTTCAATAGTTGAGTCTTGTTTTATTCTATTTGCTCTCATACTTATAACTCTAATATTTCCTTTAACATATCCTTTAGAAGAATCGATTCTGTCCAAAGATGGACTATTATCCGTAGAATTACCGCTTTTGCTTACAATAATTTCAATATTAAGTATCGGACATATCTTTGGAATTATAACATCAGATAGTTCTATATTATAATCTCTATTAAGTTGCTTAGCCCTTTTTCTAGCATCTTTTAGTATTTTATATTCTGTTGTTCTACTTTGACCATGTTTTCTGAATCTGTTTCCTACTGTTTCTTTCATTAAACATCCACAACTTTTACATTGTCCATTATTTAATCTTGCAGTTGGAACTATTTTAGTATTACCGCAGGTACATTTACACAACCATTGAGCAGATGGACCATTATTTGCTTCACGACTTAAAACAATTAATCTTCCATAATTTTTTCCAATTAAATCAATACATTTCATATAAATACATAGATTAAAAATGCAATAATAGATAATCCAATTATTCCAACTTTAATAAGCGTTTTTAATATTTCATTTTTTTTAAACTTCACCGGGTAGTAATTCGGTAAAAATAACATTGGCTTAGGTGTAATGGCATTAAACTCAGTCAATGCTCTTAATGAATTAACAGATACAATTACTTTTGGATAATTTAAGTACTTAAAAATCCAATCCATTGCAATTCCTTCATTTGCAATAAAAGGAACTTCACTATGAATTCTGATTATCCATTTTACTTTTGGATGGAGTTTTGTAAGTATTTCGAATTTCTCAGGAACTACCCACAATGCTTCAATGATTACATGTGTAGGATTGTGTTTTTTAACTTCACGATCAATACAATTATTGTCGATCACTTCGATAATTGTAGAATCAATTCCGTTTTCCACCAACATATCGTTTACGAAACGGGCAGAATTTAATAAACCAGAGCTAACAATATGGGTATAAGGACCAGTACCGTAGGTCTTACGTTTTTTACAGATAAATAATATTTTGGGTTGCATGTCTTATAGGATTTCTATTAATAAATAGAATGTAAATCCTTAGACAGGTCAGTTTAGAAAAAATATTTTTTATTTAACATTCTCCTATGGAATCGGAGGAAATTATTTCAAAAGAAATAGGATTTTTTAAAGAATTACTAGTTAAAGTTCCGGAATAGCCATTCTCTATCCGCTGAGCTTCAATTTTTAAATTTTCCAGCTGTACGTTAAAATTTTTAGAGAAATAAGTGGATAAAGTTTCTGAAAGATGCTTATTGCTTTCAAAGACTACTTCTTTTAGATCGTATGAGCTAAAAAAGGTTGCAATAAGTTTTGCGGCACTTTTTGACAGTGTATCAAATTTCATAATTATTTACATAAATATCCCAAATTCACCTGCATAAAGATATTTTCTATCTGGTTGGTTCAATCTTTCTTTTATGATTTTTAACAATGTCCAAGGAGTTTTTAATCCTGAATTCAATTCAATAAAATCAATATTAAGATCGCGTAAAAGTTGTTTTACATTTTCACCAATTTTATCTGCATCTTCTTCACTTTGATATCTTCCGGTAGAGTCGTAAGGATGTGCACGATTTAAAAAAATATTTAAAGTACTAAATTGATTATGTCTTTTTAAGACTAAAGCTTTAAATTCAGGATCATTATTGGAATCATAAATAATAGAATGTAAAAGCGGAGCATCTGTTACAATGACTTCTACTTTGTTATTACATCTGGTAGTATGTAATAACTGTTTACCAAAAACATAATCCTGTACATCCAGTGTTTTATGACTTTCTTCATACATTTTACCTTTAGCATATTCTGGCACATGCTCACAATGTATATTACTTGACTTTAAGAGAAACATTATACCGTGTGCTAAAGCTGTTTTACCAGCACATGGTGCACCCATGATGTTAAGTACGAAAGTATCCATTATTTAAAGTCCTGAAGTGTGTTTTTAAAGATTTTATTTGAAATTCCTTCAAAAGAATTTTTAATTTGATTAAAAATTCCATTCAACAATTTCTTAATAGGGTCATTGATCATGGTCCATAAAAGTGAAACCGGCCAATGACTGATCCATGATAGAATCAGAGATTTATGTTCTGCAGCAGAAGGAGTTTCAATTGTATATTGTTCATTCATTCTTATTATATTGTCTCCAATTTTTATTTCTTTAAGTAAAGAATTTGGTTTGCTATGGAATTTTATCCCGGTAATGTATTTTTGAGATAAAGAATTCATTATATATATTTTTTTGTCTTCTTCAGAAATAACTTTATCTTTTATACTGTTTATTATATCTTGTTTTGCAGATTCATAACGATTTAAAATGTTTTTTAGATAAAAATACCATTTCACGAATGCCCATATTACGCCAAGCAATAGATAGCTACCTAAATATTTAACAATGATCCAAGGATCGGCTTTAATATCTGATAGAAGATAAGAAAATTTGTATCCAATTAAGCAAGCAGCTAAAATAAACCAGGTATGCCCCCAGCCTAAACTATCTTCTTTACTTTCGTGAACGTAAATGATACCAATCACAAACAACAAAATAAGGACATAAAATACCCAAGGGATTAGTACTAATGCTAAAATTGATTCCATAAATTTTATTTTTTAAAGTTCGTCAATTACTTTTTTTAAATACTGTGGTGCTACATAATCCGTTAAATACACACCGTTGTTAGAAATATATATTTTGTTACCATCCTCGTGCATTTTTACAGCATCTACAACCAGTACTTCAGGTGTTCCATGGCGGGAACCAACTTTTAGTGCTGTCGGATAATCTTTAGATAAATGAACGTGTTGTCGATTTTGCTTGGTAATTCCAAATTGTAAAATAGATTCTACATATTTTGTAGCAGTTCCGTGATAAAGGTCATTGGTAGGAACAACTTCCTGCAATTCAACATCTACAGAAATGCTATGACCTTGCGCTGCTCTTATTTTAGAATGATCAGAATTAAATTCGAATCTTTTTTTGTCATTGTTAGAAACAATAGATTCAAGGTCTGTTTTTTTTACTAAAATTGCTGATACAATCTCATTAACCTCAGCCCAACCGTTTTTGTCTAAAACAATATTGAATTTTGCCGGATCATGGCGAAGAATAAGAGATAAAAATTTACTCTTTCTTATCAGTTCCTTGTCCATGATTTGGGTTGTAAGATGCAGGTGGTTGTACTTTTTTCTTCGCTTTTGGCGCATCTTTGCTGTTTAACCAAAACCAGAAGCATTCGAAATTTTTTTGAGATGAATTTACGCTCATGTAGTAATATTTTCTATTTATAAAGCAAATATAGGATATAATTTTCTAATTAGGAAATTTTTTTCTTCTTTTTTTCTAATAATCTTTTCAACAGATCATCAAAAATCGATAATTCTGTTTTTGATACGGTTTCATGACCATCCATTACTTGTGAAGTGATTTTTTCCTTCATATCTAGCAATTCATTAATATCCTCATCAATGGTGCCTTGAGCAATTAAACGCATGATCTGAATATTATCTGCTTTTTGAGAGGCCCGGTGAATGCGATCTTCTGCCTGCTCTCTGGTTGATGGGTCCCAAGCATGATCGATAAATAATGCAATGTTTGCAGATGTCAGAGTGATTCCTACATAGGCAGCCGAAGTTCCGACAAAGACTTTACAATTTTCATCGTTCATGAATTTATCTACAGCTGCTTGTTTTTCAGAAGAAGACTTGCTTCCATTGAATAAAACGGCAGAATCTTTAAATGTATTATAGATAAAGTCAGTGGTTGAAATAAATTGACTGAATACAACAATTTTTTGATCTCCATCTATAATATTTTGAATAAATTCTATTGCCCTTTCTGCATTTAATTTTGAAGTAAATTGTTTAAGCTTCTGCACTCTGGCCAAATGTGTGATCTTTTCATCTTTCTCATCTGTTTCGTCAATAATATCGTCCTCAATTCTTTTGTATTGTCTGGATTCTTCACTTGTTAATTCAATAGGAATGATTGTGAATGTCTTTGGTGGAAGAAATTTTAATACATCTTTTTTTAAACGTCTTAAGAACAAATAAGAAATACGATCAAATAATTCCGGAAGATTTGAATACCCTTTATAGTCCCAGTGACCATATTCGTCTTCATGACCATCGCAATATTTCACACCAAACTGATGAGCATTAACCCATTCGTATTCATCAAGGAAATTTAAGAGTGAAAAAAACTCATATGGTCTGTTCTTAATGGCGGTCCCGGTTAATAATATTTTTTTTGGTACAACCTTTAGTGCTGATTTAACTGTCTTGGTAATGTTTGTTGTAGACTCTTTAATATAATGCGCTTCATCCAAAACAACCAGATCATAACTGGAAGGCACCAGTTCACTTCCGGTTTTATCTGAATGTGATTCCAAATCTACATTCCGAGATTTAACTGTCTTTTCTTTAAAACAAGAGGGACATTCTTTGTATTTTCTAACTTTACTTGTTTCTTCCCAATTGCAATAATTACATTTGTGAGATACATTGAATTTTAAATATGTTCTTAATGATTCGTAATTAATAATATGAAACAAGGATTCTTCCGGAGAATAATTTACGACACCTTCTGCTTTTTCTTTTTTTGAAGGTTTATATTTATATATGAATGCTTTTTCGTGACTGAATTTTAATATTTCATTTCGCCAGTTCAGTTTTAAAGAGGCAGGACAAACGATTAGTGTTTTTAAATTGTTTTTTACAGAATATAAAATTGCCGTGAGCGTATTGTGAGTAACTATATAATGTTTTACAACATAAGTATGATCAGGAGAATCTACAGAAATACATTGCATTGCTTCTTTACCAGTTAATTCTACATTTTTTATATATCGTGAAGCATAATTTCTTTTTGCCGGCCACCAATGCTTTATTTTATCACTTAATTTAAAAGGACAAATATTTAAACGAACATTAACTCTCCATTCGGAAGATTTATTTTGATGATCGCGGTTATAATAATTAACAATAGCTTGTCCGCCTAAAGACTGAACCAACTCAGCTACATCATAAGCTAATTGTTTTGAAGTGGTATGATAATTAATTCTATTGTTTAATGCGCTACCATCTGTATCCATTAAACCTTGTAATAATTCAATTCTCTGTTCAACAGTTCCAATTAAATAATTTTTGGGAATAAATTTCTGACCTGATTTAATATTTAATCCCAATTGTTTTATCTCACGATTAAAGATATTGATGGGAGTTCTTATTTTTTGAACAATATTGTACTGAGGACATACTTGATCATGTTTTGTAAACATTAGAGAGTCAGGTAAAACATTTTCAATGTGTGTTTTTGTTTCCAATTGAAAATCAGGAATAGAAATTAAAGTTTTAAAATTGCACATTGAACCATCTCCAATTAATGCTCCTAAAATATATGGATCAATTATATATTCTTGTGCAGGGTATTGAATGGGTTGGACCATTGGTATTTCCCATTTTAAAACCGGTTGACGATTTGATTTTGCACGATTTTCATTATGATTATAATGAAGTCCGGCATCCATTATTTCTTTTAGTGTTTTTACAATCCACCCAGTTCCTCTTCTTCTGCGATTAACATCCCGTACCATCCACAAATGATCCAAGCTACACTCTACAGAAAAATCATCATTGAAAGTTACTTTGTATGAATCTAGTTCACCTTGAGGATAAATTCCTGTCACAGGATAGGCAGTACCATCATGATGAAAAATTTTATCACCCATTTTGATATCACCCATTCTTGTCCAACCATTTGGAGTTGCTATTAACTCATTGATTTTGACGCTCTTTCCAACGCCAGGCTGATCCCCAATTAATGCTCTTCCATTTGAGGCTTCGCAGAAAGCTGCACCAATTTTTTGATACTCATAAGGTTGTAATTTCATAAAAGAAGTATCGTATGTCGATAGATCAATTCCCTCTTCTTTTATCTTTAGAGCAGCTTCCTTGGATTCTTTTTTATTTTTAGCAAAATTTTCTATTTTTTCAATATCAGATTCTTTAACATTTGTATATTGAATGGCTATATTATTGTCATTTGCAAAAGCAATGATCTTAGACAGGCCGGCAATGTTACAAACCTTGAACCAGTCTTCTTTTGTTTCATTACCAACCATAATTGGTTCCATTTTGGTTTGGACCTGATCCTTTGGTAATTTTTTTATGAAATCATTTAATTCTTTATGGAAATCAAATCTTACCTGAAAATTTACTCTTATCCGTTTAATTGTTATCATAGATAATATAAATTTATTAATTATATTAAAAATTAGAAATACTTGAATTTAATTAGTGTGATAAATGGAAAAATCAGACTATTTATTCCTATAAACCATCCAAATAATGAAAATTAATAAAAACGATTTACTGAAATTAGTAAAAGAAGAAGTAAATAAACAAGATAAAAAGCAATTATTAGTTCAACAAATTGAGCAAATACAAGAAGAAATTTCTCGTATTGACCAAGGGTTGGTTATTATGAATGAATTTGTTAATGCACCTAGTCTTAATCCTGGTGTAAACATGCAACCGCAAGCTCAAGACCAAACTCAGGTTCAAGCTCAACCACAAACCAATCAGCAAAATTTTTCAGGCGAAGTTGAAGAATCTGAAAGTATTTTTGATGCTCGTCCGGGAGAAACTGTCATATTCAACTTTCAAGATGTAACTATTAAGGTACAACGTCAATTAGATGATCTATTT
>Ga0075163_10008618_pt1 | contig 13405 bp, 7 predicted proteins | sample JI1023141ADNA_FD_71478 | JGI IMG/M metagenome (GOLD analysis project Ga0075163, IMG submission 71478) | Wastewater effluent complex algal communities from Wisconsin, to seasonally profile nutrient transformation and Carbon sequestration -... | ecosystem: Engineered > WWTP > Effluent > Algae...
TACATTTATACAAAGCCTTGCTCCATCAACCTTGATTTAAATCGGGTACGGGGCGGAGAAAATAATTTTACTTTTTTTAACCGATCCAGTATAGCTGGACTCTCGTTTAGCAACTTGCTAGTGCAATAAGGCACAGACCAAGTTGTCGCGGTTACCGAAAAGCGAATGAGTAGGATGCATGAAATTTTTCTTAAAATGAAAGAATTACTCAAATCTTTGAAACTGAATGCTGAAAACATGCTTAGTGTATCAGAGCTTTTTAATATCCGAGGTGGTGTACCAGCATGTAATGTAGAAACATGTTTTAACTGTGTCTGGACAGCTGTTGGACAAAATGGAAACGGTGGGGCATGTGCGCAGAGTTGTGGGTGTAATAACTGTGGATGTTGGGTTCAGTGTGCTCAAAATATTACTGGCCAATGTTTTGCACATTTTTCAAGTGCATCGGTTGGTTGTTATTGCCAAGAGTGATTAGGATGATGTAGAGAGTGTTTTCTTGTTTGCTGTAATGAATATTAGACTGATTGTTAACTTTGAAAAACGATCCATGCTTGTTTTTGGAAATTGTTTTGTAGGTGTATTCCTTATAATAAGTCATCTGCAATTAGTAGCTCAAACTCCAACTGAAATATTGAATAAATATTATGACACGGTTTCATTTGGTGACTTTGAAAACTGGAACAAAATTAGGACAGCAAGTATTGAATTGAGTTCTTTTGATAATCAGAATAGTTTCGGGGGAACTAAAAACCCAGGTCAGAATGGACTGTTAAAAATATTCATTTATAGAATTTGGCCAGACTCTTGTGTTATTGAATCATTAGTAGATTCTCTTCAGGTAAGCAGACTGTATCATGTCGGCAAAAAGCAGTTATTCGTTTATAACAATATGTCCCCCGTGGAGATGGCAGGCGATGGGTTATATGAACCCTATTTTGAATTTGACCCTGTGATGGTTAAGCATACGGTTCAAAGAAGCAAATCTGTTAGGCTAATGGGTATTGAGAAAATGGATAGTGTTCAATGTTACAATCTGCGTGTACTTACAAAGGGATTGGTATGGCACTTTTATTTTAACACAAAAACATTCTTACTTGAATATTGGAGTAACTCTCAGACTGATGAAGAAAATCCTGCTCTGACAAAGGTTTATAATTATAAGAGGGTTGAAAACGTTCTGATACCTTTCTCAGAACTAAAGAAAAGGAATAATTCCGTTTTTTATTCTTCCGAGATAGTTCAGATTTCTTTGAACACTTTTATTGACCCTAAAAAATTTGAAATCAAAGAGTAAATTACTGCTCCTTGATTAAAGGAGTAATGAGAACAGAACTTTCCATATTTCTGAACCTACGCTTCGTGGATATCATGGTTATTTCTAAAAAATACACATTGTGTTCAAAAAGCACAGGTACCTCCAATTGCTTATATCCAACCAAAGCGACTAATATTAAGATAGAATCGCTTTTAAGAATAAGGTTAAATTCTCCGTTGCTATTGGAAACAGTCCCAATGGGTGTGCCTTTTAATAGGATATTGACACCCTGTAAGGCCTTAGCGTTTTGATTGATGATTTTTCCCACTACTTCCTTGTTCTGAGAATAAATTGGACCTGATAAACATAGTATTATGACTAACTTGAATCCTGAAGAGAAGAATCTTGTTGACATTGCGATTAATCTTCTAACACAACTCAAAGTACCCTTTTCTGCTCTTTATGTCAAAGAATTTTTGACTGAACACAAAGATTTTCCGACTTTATTGTCGATTGTAGCCTTATTAGATGATTTTAATATTGAAAACATTCCCGTTAAACTTTCAATAAGCCAGTTAAATCAAGTTGAAGGCCCTGTGGTGACTTGTTTAAATGGAGAAATGGGAAATAAGTTTATTGTAATCCGAAAGAGAGAGGAATATGATTCAATTACTTATTTCGATTCTGAACTTGGAGATGTGACTGAATCCATTTCAGATTTTCAATCAAAATGGTTGGGAATATCCCTATTGATAGAAAGTGGTGAGTATTCAGTAAGTCGAGGAAACACAAATTATATGTTGGAGAGAAGGAATAAGAGGGTTTTTAAAACGATCTCCGTTGTACTTTTATCAATTCTTTTTACATTCTTTTTAGTAAATTCAGAATTTTCTGTGATTTTTGTTGTACTCTCTATATTGTTGGCACTTGGTGTCACTTTTTCTTTGTTGCTTCTTTTTAAAGACATTGGTTTGAATACAAAGCTGGCTGACTCTGCATGTACAATGTGGGGTATTAGTAAGAATATAGGTTGCGATAGAGTTTCATATTCAAAGGCAAGTGGTTTTTGGGTTTTCAGGATGAGTGAGATTGGTGTGTTTTACTTTGTTGGAGGATTTATCTGTTTATCATTTGGTGCTTTAACTGGTCAAGGCTCAATTCTGTTTCTGCTTTTCATATTGTCAATTTTGGCTTTGCCTTATACATTTTTTTCAATCTATTATCAATGGCGCATTGCTAAACAATTGTGCCCCCTCTGTACGGCAGTCATGATTGTTCTTTGGGCTGAGTTTGCTGTAATGTATTTTTCTAATATTAGTTTTGACAGGCTGACATCAACCAGTATTGGCCTTGCATTTTTTTCATTTTCAATTCCGGTAATATTCTGGCTCACCTTTAAAATTGAAATTGCTCAAAGTGGGTTTTTACCCCATGTCAAAAAAAAGCTAAATTATTTAAGTTCACCAGAATTGATGAAAGCATCGATTGATGCAAGCAAGATTGTATTTAGAGGAGAAGTCCCAGAAACGATCAAGGTTAATAATGGTGATTTTAAAATTATTGTTGTGTTAAGCCTTTCATGCTCGCCATGCATGATTGCGTTTAATGAAATAATGGATATAGCATCACGGTATCAAAACATTCAGTTTAACATACTTCTTTTCACAGGGGATCATTCAACAATCGAAAAAGCAAAGACTTTTGTAAAAATGAAACTTAAGTATGGTGATAGCGCGGCTATTGATTGCCTTAAAAACTGGTATGCAAAATCAACCCTTAATGAATTGGATGGAGATACAGAGTTTGAAGAAGTTGCAGAAAAAATAGTTAAGACTTGGTTCTCTTGGACGATTCAAAATGGTATTAACCATACCCCCACTATTTTTTTGAAAAACTCTTTGAAACCGAATTTTTTAGGACTCTATGATTTTGAACCGTTATTTAAATACTTAAAGAAGACAGAGCTTATGTCAGCTTGATTGTGTTTACCTCGATGCATTTTAAACGTGGTAAATACAAAGAACTAATGGGTAAACCACCACTTAAAATCCCAACTTCGCAAGCTGGCTGAAAAAATTACCTCGCCCGAATTAACCGCCTGAACTCATAAAAAAACCTTTCCAGCAATCTTAAGTCTTCCGTTATGATTTCCGTTGTTCCGCTCAACTGCTGCTTAAACGGTATTGTTCGCTTTTGTGAAGTAACCAACGTGGGTGGCAATTCGATGTTTACAAAGTACTTGGCCTCATTGGGGATTTCAGAAACAGACTGCACGGTTCCGCGCAGCAACCCAAATTGCTCAAAAGGATAATTCGCCAACCGGATATTTACCTGTTGCCCTGCCTTTACCCTGCCGGAACCTTGTATTGGTAATTCAGCTCGGGCAATCAGAATGCCTTCATCTGGAATGACGGAGAACACCGGTTTTCCTGCTTCAACGTTCAAATCGTTTTCTAAAAAACCGAGGTAAGCCACATGGCCGGTAATGGGTGTCGTAAGTAGATAGGTTTCTTTCCACCGTGCAAGTTGGCTTAACAATTCCTGCCGGGTGTTGGCAACACTTAAGGTTAGTTTTTGTTCCTGTTCTGCTTTTTGCAATTGCAGGTTGGTTACTTGTTGGTGCAGTTGGTCAGCTTGTAGTTCATTATTGATCAACCCGGTTTCTGAGTTACGCACGTTGCGTTGTTGTTGCAGCCAGGTGGTTTTGGCCGCATTAAAGTCTAACGCAGCCGTTACTTTCTGTTCAAAGAGAATGGAGTCGGTTTTAAATTTTTGTAAGGCTAATTGTAATTCTTGTTTGGCTAATTGTTGCTGCGCCAGCAAGGCCTTGTTTAACTTTTTGTAGGTGGCCAATTGTTTGGTTAACTGTTCAATCTGTTTATCAAACGCAGCCGTTTCGGTAAACACACTATAATTCACCTGCGCTTGGGTAAATGCCGAGAGGTAGAGTTGCAGTTCACCTACTGAACCAATAAAGGAAATGGGCAACTCGTTTACAATCTGCTTTTCTAATTGTAATACTGCTTGCAGGTTGGCATTGGATTGAATAATGCCAACAACATCGCCAGCTTGGCAAGGCGCCTGATCGGGTTTATGTAATTGAATACGGCCACTCGTCCTGGCCACTAAGTTTACCGGTGCCGGAGTGGTGGTGATAACTACCGGTGCAGTAAGTAAATCGGGGTATTTAATAAACCAGGTTACACCGAGCAACGCCAGCATCACCACAAAAATTACCGTAGTGCCCCAGCGAATCAGTCCACCGGACACTTGCCCGATTATTTCCTGCACTTCCTCGCTGCGGATTTCAAAACTTTGTAAGATTTCCTTTTCCATACCAGTAAAGTAGCAAGAGCAAATGCCATACGCAACAGTACGGGGCAAATTCTTACCTTCGAAAACTAAACCACAATAACTGAAAGTCCATAGATTTGAATGAGGACTGAAATTCATAAAGAAGCCACAGATTCACTGATACTTGTTTAAAAACTTCTGTTCAAATTTGTGGAATCAGTGGCAAAAAAATCATAGAAACTGAAATACTCGGATTGCTTGCTTACCCTAAAATAATACTATTTGTTCCACACCGTATTATTCTACATTTTCGTTATTCTCTTATTCTTAAAATCATAAATCGTACTTTGTAAATCGTAAATTAATACCTCATGAAACTCCTCGCTTTTTTTCTGCTGCTCCTTACCAATTTTACTTTCGCTCAATCCGGAAAAGTTTTAGACAGCGAATCGCTGCCCAGCAAAATCTTAGGTGGTAATCGCAAATATGCGGTTTACCTGCCACCCGATTATGAAACCTCCAAAAGAAGTTACCCCGTGTTGTATTTGTTGCATGGTGCAGGCGATGACCAAACCGGCTGGGTGCAGTTTGGTGAAGTGCTGAACATTACCGACAAAGCAATTGCCGATGGCACGGCCACCCCCATGATTATTGTAATGCCCGATGCCAAAACCGGCCAGATGGGCTACTTCAATAGCATAAAAAACGATTGGCGGTATGAAGATTTCTTTTTCGATGAGTTTATTCCTTATATCGAAAAGACTTACCGCATAAAAAGTGAGAAGCGGTTCCGCGCAGTGGCCGGCCTTTCCATGGGCGGTGGTGGTTCGTTTATGTATGCCTTACATCGGCCAGATATGTTTTCATCGGCTTGTCCGTTAAGCGCTTATGTGGGACCACTAACCATAGATGATTTGAAAAACTTTTTGAATCGAACCAATACCAAAGCTACCGATGCAGAGTTGGAAACGTATTTTAAAAAACATAATGCCATCAATCTCGTAAACGACATTAAGGACGACCAGAAAAAAGCCGTGCGGTGGTATATTGATTGTGGTGATGATGATTTTTTATACGAAGGCAACTCCCTTATTCATATTGCGATGAAGAAAAAAGAAATTCCGCACGAGTTCCGCATTCGCGAAGGCGCCCATACCTGGACCTACTGGCGAACTGCGTTACCCGATGTGTTACATTTTGTTTCGCAAGCCTTTCATCAGTATTGATCTTTAATCGTTTATAGTTAGCCCATGAGGAAAATTCTTTTTGTTTTAATGATGGCGGGAACGAGTGTTTCTGCACAAGATGTGGTGTTGGATGTTTTAAAAGAAGAACTTAATCGCGAAGTAAAAGAGTTTGCGAAAGTTGAATCGCCTCCATATTACCTGGCCTATCGGGTAAACGATGTTTCATACACGCAAATAGAATCTTCCTTTGGTAGCCTGGTACAATCGTACAGCAACCGCAACCGGTTTTTGTTTACAACGGTGCGGGTAGGCGATTATGCGTTTGATAATACACACCCATCGGAAGAGGGCCGTTGGGGTGGTGGTGATGAAATGGGCGGAGCCGGTAACGCCATGCAAATTCCGGTTGATGATTCGCACGAAGCCATTCAATATTCGATCTGGCGCGTAACACAAAACAGTTACAAACAAGCCCGCGAAACTTTGAAGTCGTTAAAGAATAGTCCGGCAAGCGAAAAAAATAAATTACCCGATTTCTCTAAGACTACGCCCGAGCAATTTGTTGAACCTCCGTTGCCTGCCGATTGGTATAATCTGGCAGAGTGGCAGGATAAGGTACGCAAGTATTCCGCTCCGTTTCAAAAAAATGCCGACATGGTTTCAGGCGATGTAAGTCTGCAATTAGTAAGTGAACGAAAATACTTTGTATCGTCCGAAGGTACCAGTGTAGTGCAAAACCAACGGTATGTGTATCTGATGATCAATGGAAACATTCGGGCAAAAGATGGCGATATTGTTCCGTTGCATAAATCATTTTTTGCATTTACACCCGAAGGCTTGCCAAACGATGACGTAGTGTTGCAAGAGGTTGATAAGCTCATTAACATTTTAGCAAAACTAAAAGATGCGCCATTGGCTGAACCGTACACCGGGCCTGCCATTCTGGATGCTCAGGTAGCGGGCGTTTTCTTTCATGAAATTTTCGGCCATCGCATAGAAGGTGAGCGCTTGCGTAATGATATGGATAGCCAGACGTTCAAAGAAAAAATTAATCAACCGGTATTGAATAAAAACCTGAGTGTTACTTTCGATCCGACCATGAAAGAGTTTCAAGGCAAGCCACTAAACGGATTTTATCGCTATGATGATGAGGGAGTAAAGGGCCAGCGGGTAGTAGTAGTTGAAAATGGTATCTTGAAAACATTCTTAATGTCACGAACTCCATTGGAGTCAGTAAAAACTTCTAACGGGCATGGGCGGGCAGATGCCAACAGCGATCCGGTATCACGACAATCCAACTTGATTGTAGAAGCTAACAAGTCGGTAGCCTTTCAGGATTTAAGAAAGATGTTGATTCAGGAAGCGAAGAAACAAGGCAAAAAGTACGGCTACTATTTTAAAGATGTGGTGGGTGGCTTTACTACAACCGATCGATTTAATCCAAACGCTTTCAATATTTTTCCAACGGAAGTGTATCGTGTTTACACCGATGGTCGCGCAGATGAATTAGTGCGGGGTGTGGATCTTATCGGTACACCGTTGGCTATGTTTGCTGAGATAACCGCAGCCGATAAGCAGTCAGCAATTTTTACGGGCTTTTGTGGTGCAGAATCAGGGAGTGTTCCGGTTACAGCCATTTCGCCTTCTTTGTTTGTGCGCAGAATCGAAACGCAGAAAAAACCACAAGCAGACATTGAATCTACCATTTTGAAAACACCAACTACTAACGAATATTAATTATGAAGAGGCGCATCTTCTTTTTTATAGGTCTTCTTGTGCTGGTGCAGCATGCATTTGCACAACCGAATGTAATTCAAAAAGCTATGCAAGACGAGATTGATCGCAGCATGAAAGAATTGCAGTTAAATACTTTCGAGAAACCTTGCTATGTAAGTTGTTCGATCAACGATGTTACCGTTTACGCCATTACTTCGGTATTGGGCGGTGTAGTTAACTCAAGCGAATTGAAAAACAGAGTGAAAGGAAATCGCGTGTTGGTAGGTACGTACGAATTGAATGACGAAAGCCTGGATAACAACTTATTCTCATCGCCAGAGATGAACGACATTCAAGTGCCATTAGATGATGATTACCTCGGGGTACGCAGGGCGCTATGGGTTTCTATTGATAATGTGTATAAGAATGCAGCGCGGCAACATGCTAAGAATGTAGAAACCTGGAAAGAGCAGAAAAAACCGTTGGAAGAAATTCCACATCGGGTGTTTGCGAAATTACCAGCGGTAAAAATTCAGAATAATCAAAACTTTGCCGCTTTCGATAAAAAGAAATGGGAAGCCAATCTGCGCCAGCTTACACAACTATTTGTAAAGTCGAACTACCCGGCATCCAATCTTTCGCTAAACTACATTCAGGGTTACGACTATTTTGAAAGTAGCGAAGGCACATCTTTGAAGTTGCCGGTGCAGCGAGCCACGTTGCAATTAGCGATTATTGGTCGCGATGAGGCAGGCGAACTGGTATTTGATCAGGCAGTTTGGGCAGCCACTCATCCCGATGAATTACCTACAGTGGCACAACTTGAGGCTGACATTGAAGGCCGCTTAAAGAAGTTAGAAGAAAGAAAGAAAACCACAAAGTTTGATGACGACTACACCGGTCCGGTTTTGCTGGAAGGTAGTTCAGTAGCTGATTTTATGTCAGCATTGTTATTTATGGGGCGCGAGCGTTTGATGTACGATAACAACATTCCAAGCCTTACGGGATTCAGAAACGATACCCGCAACTCAATGGAATCGCGCATTGGAAAAAATGTGACTTCTACTAATTTATCAGTAAAAGCATGGGCTCATAAAAAAGAACTTTTAGGCGTAAAATTATTAGGTGCATTCGAGGCTGACTCGGAAGGTGTGGTGCCGCCTGATGAACTTACGCTTATCGATAAAGGTATGCTGAAAGATTTATTGAACGACAGAACGTTAACATCAACCACTCAAACTGCCAATGGTCATCGCGATGGCCCAGGTGTAATTCAGGTTTTGGTAAGTGAACAATACAACTCGAAACAATTAAAGGAAAAATTAATCGCGCAAGCCAAAGAAGCCGGACTTGAGTATGCCATTATTATTCGTAATGAAAACTTTGGCCGTATAGGCTTATTCAATGTGTATAAAGTTAATCTGCAAACTGGTGCTGAAGAGTTTCAACGTCAGGCTCGGTTCAGTTCACTTTCGTTACGCAACCTCAGAAAAGTTTCTGCTACAACAGGCGAGGCGGCCTTCAATCAGCCTGGTTTTGGAGCTGAAGGTGGCTTTACATCTTATATCGTTCCGCAAGGTTTGTTAATTGGCGAAGTGGAAATAGTGCGAGCCGAAATTCCATCTTACAAAGAAGATGAATTTGTAAAGGATCCGCTAAAGCAATAGCCGATTAGAAAGTTAATAAGTCGGCAAACACCCTACCAGTACCAGTTCTTCTCTGTTACCTTTGCGCTATGAAGCGGATACGGTGTTTTTGTTTGGCAGTAAGTGTGCTGATTCTTTTCGGTTCATCCGCTCTACATGCTCAACTTAATCAGTCACGTATAGCGCAAAACCGGTTGCATGCCGGTAAATGGGAGAGCGCTTACCGCGGATTAAAAAAATCTATTCGAAAAGATTCTACTGATCTGGAAAGTCAGGTAGTTCTTACCCAATGGTTTTTGGTAGCCGGTAATCCTGATTATCAGGTGGACTCTGCCGATTATTATCTGCGAAAGTCATCATTATTATTTGATTCGCTTTCTATTCGTGAGCGCGAGCGGATTCAACGATTTCCAATTGACAGTGTTTTACTGGCTTCGCTTCGTATGCAGATTGATAGTCTTGCTTTTGAAGAAGCGAAACAGATTAATACCGAACAGGTTTATATCCGCTACCTCTCGCGGTTTCCACATGCAAAACAAGTTGCGCGTGCTATTGAGTTACGCGATGAAGTAAGTTACCTGGGTGCGATGAAGGAAAACACCTATCCGGCATTTCAGCAGTATCTGCAAAAGTATCCAAACTCATTACGCGCAGCTGAAGCAAAATCGCGCTACGAAAAATTATTGTTTGAGGAAAAAACGCGTGACAAAAAGTTAACAAGCTATCGCACTTTTGTAAGTCAATATCCACAAAGTCCGTATGCATCGCAGGTGCATAGGCAGATTTTCGAAATCATGACAGCTTCTGGTCAACCTGAAAGTTTTAGACAATATCTTTCCGCCTATCCAACTACGCAAAGCGCAAAGCAAGCGCGGGATATTTTGTTTCACTTGTACAAAGAGTGGGAAGAAAAAATTCCTGAAACTATTCTTACAGATTCGCTCCGAAATGTATTGGCGCTAGATAAACAAAGCTGGGTAACCATTTATAAGAATGGACTATTTGGCTTTATGGATCAAACCGGTAATGAAGTATTAGCCCCGCAGTTTGATGATGTGGAAGAAGACTACAAATGCGAAGCTATTCAGGACGATGTGCTTACGCTGAAAGAAGGTGTATTCAGTCGAACCGGAAAAAAACTTGCTGATGCAAACGCGCAGGTAACAGCTATCGGTTTTGGTTTTTTGAAAGTAGAGAATAAGAACTGTACACAATTGATTCATAAATCGGGTTCTGAAATTGTTTCATCTTGTTACGATGATTTCAAAATAGCAGGCGAAAATTTTATTGTAGCCTATCGAAACAATGAAGCTGATTTGTTTACGCTTGCCGGCCGTCAACTAACAATATCGGGTTTAACCGATGCCCGTGAGATTGAAGATGTGCTGGTGCTTACGCGTCTCGGAAAAAAAATTCTGGTAACGCCACAACAGCTGGCTGTGCTTGCCGATGGTCAGCTATTAAGCGATCAATTTGTTTTTGATGATGTGGTGGCATTGGCCAAAGGATTATTGTTGGTGCGTAACGGAGCACTGGAAGGAATCATCAATAGTAACCTTGAATTTACTGTGCCGCTGGATAGACACACCTTAGTACAAACACCTTTTGCTTTGTTGGAAACGCGACCAACTGGTACGTTGGTGCATGGTCTTTCCAATGAATTGAACGGGAAGGAGTGGCATAAGGTGCTCTACCATCAACAATGGTTATTACTTAATTCAGAAGGACGTACGCAACTATATCACATACCTTCAAAAAAAATGGCTGCGGTTAAAGCCGATAGCGTTTGGTTTGAACAACGGTTGGCGTTTGTTCAATCCGGAAGTGCGGTTCAGGTGTTTCTTTCGGCCACACGAACTATTGACCTTACATCAGACTCAAAAATCAAATTTATATCTGCGCGCGACTCAGTTCAATATTTCTATACCGAGAATCGTAACAAGCGCACTGTATTTAACCTTTCAGATGGTGAACAAAAATTCACAACCGATTTTGAGTTAGTTGAATCGATTGGAAATTATTTTGTAGTAACCAAAGCGGGCAAGAAAGGCGTGTTGAATGCACAAGGTAAAGTGGTGGTACCGGTTGAAATGGAAACATTGGTATTAAATCCGGAAGGGCAACTTTCCTTATTGAAGAACCGAAAATTCGGGCTTTATGATTTCAAGCAGGGCAAATTGATTAAACCAGAATTTGAGCGTAATCTGGTTCTGCTTAACGCTACCTATCTGATTGCTTTCCGCGAAGGCATGTATGGAATTATGGGTTGGGATATGAAATCCGTAACGCCTTTTGAATACGATGAAGTAGTGTTCTGGCAAGGCGATCAGATTTGGGTAAAACAAAACCGGCAATGGATGCTGGTGGATTTCAAAACAAATGAAGTACTGATCGATAAAGTGCGTGCGTTTACATGGATCAGAAAAAGTGCAACCGAAAATGTTTTGCGCATTCAGCGCGAAAACTTTTATGGAATAATCAGCAGTACAAAGGGTATGATTATTCCACCAACTTTCCATGAGGTGATTAACCTGGGCACAGGCGATCAACCTTTCTATTTCACCGAAAAGCAAGTGGAGGAAGCCGGTATTTACGTAGTAATTTATTACAATGCCGAGGGTAAACTGGTGCGCAGGCAAGCACTGGAAGAAGACGAATACGAGAAGTTGGTTTGCGATGCAAAATAGGGTTTACAACCTTTAGTTCTGCCGCGTAAAAGGTTGTAAACCTTGTGATTCTCTCATACACCATTCACAAAAGATTAATTTAATAAGATGCACATTGTGCGTATTATTGAGAAAAATTTTGAAAGCTATGAAGCGACTTGGTTTCTTCCTTTTACTTAGCATCTCATGTCAGATAGTTATCGCCCAAACCCAACCCAAACTGGTGGTGGGCATTGTGGTCGATCAAATGCGGCAAGAATATTTTTATCGGTACGAATCAAAATTTGGAGCGAACGGTTTTAACCGGTTTGTAAAACAAGGCTTCATGCTAAAAAATGCGCACTATAATTATGTGCCCACCGAAACCGGCCCAGGTCATGCCTCCATCTACACCGGAACAACTCCGGCTATTCATGGTATAGTAGCTAACGATTGGTACGATCGCACTTTAAAAAAAGATGTGAATTGCGTGGGCGATGATCAACAAACACCTGTAGGCACTACGAAAGGCGGAAAAGTTTCTCCGGCAAGATTACTCAGCACAACAATTACCGATGAATTAAAATTTGCTACCCAAATGCGCGCAAAGGTTGTTGGGGTATCTATAAAAGATCGGGGTGCTGTATTACCAACTGGCCACATGCCCGATGGTGCCTATTGGTACGATGGTTCAACCGGTAATTTTATCACCAGCACCTATTACAAAACTGAATTGCCTGCATGGGCACAAAAATTTAATCAACAAAAATTAGCGGATCAATATCTTGCATTAGAATGGAAACCGTTGTTGCCAATTGAGCAATACACCGAAGTAAGTGTGGATGATTCGCCTTACGAGTGGAAGTGGAAGGGAAAAGAAAAAGCAACGTTCCCCTACAACCTTAGCGAGTTGCGAAAAGAGAATGGTAATTATGATCTGGTAGGTAATACACCTTGGGGTAACACCATAGTTGCTGAAATGGCCAAAGCGGCTGTGGCAGGTGAGGGCTTAGGTAAAGATGAGATCACGGATTTTTTAACGGTATCATTTTCCAGTACCGATCGCATTGGACATGGAACAGGCCCTAACTCACTTGAGTTAGCCGATACTTATGTGCGATTGGATAGAACACTCGAAGACTTTTTCGCTTACCTCGATAAAGAGGTGGGCAAAGGAAACTATACCGTATTTCTTACGGCCGATCACGGTGTGGCTGAAGTAGCCCAATACCTGAAAGATAAACGTGTGCCTGCCGGTTATTTCAGGCCGGCCTATGTAGAAGCCGGACTAAATGAATACCTGCAAAAGTACTTTCCGGGTAAAACCATTGTAGAAAAAGTAACAACCGAGCAAGTGTACATTAATCAACAAGCATTTGAAGGCGATCCGCGTACAACCGGAATAGATTTGTTGGTTGCTACCGAGCTGATCACAAAATACCTGATGTCAACCGATGGGATTGCACAGGTTTATACCACCACTACCTTACGTCAGGCTAGTGCCGATGAAGAAGGGATTCGTGGAAAAGTTGTGCGTGGATTCCATCCCAAACGCAATGGCGATATAGCTTTTGTGTTAGAACCCGGCTGGTATTCGTGGGGTGGTGTTACAGGTTCTACCCACGGTTCGGCTTATACCTATGATACGCACATTCCGATTGT
>Ga0075163_10008619_pt1 | contig 13404 bp, 10 predicted proteins | sample JI1023141ADNA_FD_71478 | JGI IMG/M metagenome (GOLD analysis project Ga0075163, IMG submission 71478) | Wastewater effluent complex algal communities from Wisconsin, to seasonally profile nutrient transformation and Carbon sequestration -... | ecosystem: Engineered > WWTP > Effluent > Algae...
TGTGACTTCACGCCAGATGCTTATGGAATTTGGCGGTATCCCCGGTGGTTTTAATATGTATATAGACGGCTTCCGTTTACATGCTGGAGTATGGGATCAATTACGTGCATGGCATTTGAATCGTCAAGTATTGCCTAATCGCGTGTATTTGGTGCAATATGTCTATGATGGCAGTCGTAATCGTTTATCGCTTAACTCTACAAGTTATCTCATTGAAGCTGCTTCATTGGCAGTTAATTTCCGTGACCCCAACATACAAGGCGGTAATCAATTGAATGGCATCGGTGCCGTTGTGGAACAAACGCGCTATCATAATGCTTATTCGTTTTTACCATTTGGCGATCCATTTTTGGGTCAAATAGCTGAGGTTATTATGCTTAACACAGCCGATGTGGACGAAAGAACAGCGGTGTTTGATGAGTTAAATCTTAAATATAATATCGGCGCATTGGGCAATCCTTTGCTCAAAGAAAGTGAAGAGGAAAATATAGCCAATCAACCATTGCCATCGGTAGAATTAATGCCAAATCCGGCAAATGACCTTATTACACTTTTCAGCAATGGTGCGGCGATACGACAAATCACCATTACAACAATGGAGGGTGTGGAAGTGCAAAAATTGTATCTGAGCGGCGAATATACAACCCGTACTTTTGAAACAAATCGCTTGGCTGCGGGTATGTATCGTGTATCGGTAAAAACTACTGAAGAAACCGTGAATATACCATTGACAATTGTTCGTTAAAATTTATTTTTATTACAGAAAGCTCATTCCATCTGATGGAGTGGGCTTTTTTTATGTTGTGAAAACAAGAAATTCACCATTTTTGAAAATATTTTTATCAATTTTGTTGATGACAATGAAAACAATCGCTGTATTTTGTGGTTCAAGTTCGGGTAATGAAGAACTGTATGCCGAACAGGCATACACATTAGGCACATACCTTGCTCTCAATCAATATTCTTTGGTCTATGGCGGAGCATCCATTGGTTTAATGGGGGCTGTAGCAGATGGTGTTCTGGATAATGGTGGTAAAGTCACAGGTATTATCCCTTCTTTTTTTACCAATAAAGAAATTATGCATCAGCATTTGACAGAATGTATTATCGTAGAGTCCATGCATGAAAGAAAAATGAGTATGTATAAACGCTGTGATGGTATTATTATTCTGCCCGGCGGTTATGGAACAATGGACGAATTTTTTGAAATACTGACATGGGCACAATTAGGATTGCATACTAAACCCATAGGACTATGGAATATTGAAGGATTTTATAATCCATTAGTAACGATGATAAAGACAATGGCGGAAAAAGGATTTGTTCGCGAAGAACATATTCCATTATATATAGTTCACGATAACTATGAGCAATTACTTGCTTTGATGGCTTCATACTCCCCTCCGCGACTTCGGCAATGGGTTGAGGAAACAGGACTTTAATACTAATATTAGGTTATGCTCATTGTTTTTTTCTCAAGTTTTTTATATCTTTGATTCTAAAACATTTAATCGTACAAGAAAGAAATAATAATAGTACTATGTGATCATGAATTATACTGATGTGGTAGCAATTAATCTGTCGCTTTTTTCTTTGCTATTATTATAGTATGAATTTCAATATCTGTGGCATTTCTTTTATATTCCACGTTCATTATTCTCAAGTCGTCAAAATTATTTTTAGCCAATTGTGATGTGAAGTCATTGAGATTGTAAAAATAAAAATAACTTCGGTGCCCATTGCTTCCTACTTGGAAACCTGATGTGCTTGGGTCGCCTTCGACAAAACTAATATAAAGAAGTCCATCATCATTCAGTAAATTGTAACAGTCGCTGATAAATTTATGACTGTCGGTATGTGATAAATACGGTAAGCAAAACCCACAAATGATTCCGTCATATTTTATTGTAATTTTATCAATATGTCTTATATCCATAATCGCAAAATTTGCTGTTGGATTATTCTTTTTTGCAAGTTCAACCATATTGGGTGCAATATCAATTCCAACAATATCAAAGTCGGGTCGAGTTGATAGAAGATACTTTGTGATATTACCCGGTCCGCACCCAATGTCTAACAGTGTAGCATTATTCTTGGCAATGGAATGACAAACAATAGAATATGTTTCATTATAAATATCCAAGTCCATGAATTTGTCTTGATACAATGAAGCAATGGTATTCCACGTTTCGAATGTTTCTTTATATCTGTCCATTTTTTATAGTTTGATTATGTTTTTCTCATTATCATTTATGGTAGAGCAATAAATTTTTTCACTATTGATTACAATATATCTACAAGCCAATTTTTGCAATTGGACAATAAATTGTTCTTCTCATATTTGTCTGGGTTCATTAGCCATAAAATGTATCTTCTGCCCATTTAGCAGGGTTATTGATTATGTAATTTGTAATGTTATGATAGGATTTTTCATTGCGGATAATGTGTTCATAATAATTGCGTTGCCACAATTTGCCATCAAATGGTTGCCAACCCAAATTTTTCACCCCACGTATATATTCATTGGTTGTCATTGTTTTAAACCATTGCACGACACGATATAGGGGCGAACCGATGTGTTCGCCCTCTGTTTTATTAGAATCATTGTTGATGTATTTATCAGGATGATTGTTGATGTATTTATTAGAATCATTGTTGATGTATATATCAGGATGATTGTTGATGTGTATATCAGGATGATTGTTGATGTGTTTATCAGGATCATTGGTAATGGGGCGGACACGCAGGTCAGCCCCTATTGCCCCGACATTCTCTATGATACAATGGAAATGATTGGGCATTATCATCATTTGATGACATTTAATATCAGGGAATTTTTGTTCCAATACATAATACCATTTTTCAACCATTTTACCGGCATCGTTCAAAATCATTTCAGGGCAGACACGTAGGTCTGTTTCGACAATTTTCCCAAATAGACATTTCCGTTTTTGCACACATATTGTTACAAAATATAATCCTGCTTGGGAATAATCGTATCCTTTTAACCGTATGGAACGCCTATGATGAATCTGTGGGTTATATTTGTTCATTTTGTGATATGTTGTATAACTATCTCTGGTATTAATTTCCTGTTGTTTACTCATATTTGCTGAAAAACAACTTCTTTTCTTTCCCCCAAACTACAAAAGTTTATCTACACAAACAAATGTGAATTTCTTATACTATACAGGAAATAAAGTGGTTTTCGTTGTTTTTGTTTTTATATCCTGACACATCAAGAACGTATGTACAAGTGCTGTAATCATCGGGTAAAGTATAGGGGGATTTCTAAACAATGTTGTGTATGAACACGAATGTCCGTTTCTGAAAAAAAGCGGACATTCGTATGGTAAAAGCAATCATTGAGGTAACAAAGTGGTTTTGGAGTTTTCAGTGTTTCAAATCCCTGCAAATCAAGAAAGTCAATCATGAAATCTCTACAATCACTTTAATCTTGGTATAAATCCGCTAATTTTGCTTTTGAAATCTTCATTTACATATCCGATTGACAGACTATGGCAACACTTTTTCTTGATGGTAACTCTTTGACAATTGAGCAGCTTGTTCATGCTGCCCGTGATTATTCTTCGGTTCTTAGTCTTACGGATGCATCACGTTCGGCAATAGAGCGTGCGCGTGCTGTTGTGGATGACTGGGTGGCGGAACATCGTGTTGTGTACGGTATAACCACGGGGTTCGGGGAATTTGCGAATATTGTGATTAACCCTCATGAAATCGAGGATTTACAAGAAAATCTTATTATCTCGCATAGTGTTGGCACGGGAGATTTTTTGCCCGATTATATTGTGCGTGCAATGATTATCTTGCGTATTAATGCTTTGGCAAAAGGTCATTCGGGTATTCGATTGTCCACCGTAGAAGCATTGATAGCCATGTTCAATGCGGGCATAGTACCTGCAATTCCCTCGCAAGGTTCTGTGGGCAGCAGCGGTGATTTAGCGCAGTTGTCCCATATAGCTTTATCATTAATTGGAAGAGGCGAAATATTGAGTGCGGACGGCGGCACAGAAGAGTCGGCAGAGGTTTTAAAACGTCATGGCATAGAGCCGGTTCGATTAAAAGCAAAAGAAGGTTTGGCATTGATTAACGGTACGCAGATGATGTGTGCGTATGGTGCTTTTGCAGTATTTACGGCACAACAATTGGCAGATAATGCGGACATTGTTGGGGCGCTCACCACCGATGCTCTGCGCGGCACGGATAAAGCCTTTGATGAACGAATCCATGCTTTGCGTGGTTTTGCGGGGCAAATGAGTTCGGCATATAATCTTCGTGCATTGCTTGAGGGAAGTGAAATCCGTGTTTCCCATCTTGAAAATGATGATCGTGTGCAAGATGCCTATTCTTTGCGATGTATGCCCCAAGTGCATGGAGCTTCGCGCGATGCCATTGATTATGTCTATAAAGTGATTGCCACGGAGCTTAATTCAGTGAATGATAATCCATTGATTTTTCCGGAAACAGGTGAACCTATCGAAGGAGGTAATTTTCATGGACAACCATTGGCACTTGCTTTAGATTTTTTGGCAATCGCTTGTGCTGAATTAGCGAATATTTCCGAGCGTCGCACCGAACGGATGGTCAATGGTGCATTAAGTTGCGGTTTACCTCGATTTTTAACAACCAAAGGCGGCGTACAATCGGGTATGATGATAGCGCAATATAATTCGGCTTCTATTGTGTCGGAAAATAAAGTTTTGTGCCATCCGGCGAGTGTGGATTCCATACCGACAAGCGGCAATCAAGAAGATCATAATTCGATGGGAAGTATTGCAGCACAAAAAGCATGGAAGGTGGTGCAAAATAGTATCTCTGTGATTTCTATAGAATTATTGTGTGCTGCACAAGCAATAGAGTTCCATCGTCCCTTAAAAACAAGTGAACCTTTAGAGCGCGTCATGGCAACCGTGCGTGCTAAAGTACCCTTTGCAGAGACGGACAGAGTGCTGTATAAAGACATTGCTGCTGTACGCACTTTAGTTGCTCAGGGGGCTGTATTGGATGCTGCGGGAATGGCGGAGATTAAACGATGAAGCAGACGATACAAAGTGTTTTACTCCACGGCATACTTTTGCTTATAGCTGCGGGCATGATTTTCCCGATGTTTTGGATGATTTTACTGTCATTGCGTGAACATCCCGAAAGCTATGAGACATTTTTTTCTTTATTAAGTGCCCCGACGGTACTGAATAATTATGCTGATGCACTCGGGTCAGATACATTCGGTATGTACTTTCTGAACTCTGTTATTGTGGGCTTAGTTGTCACTGTGGGCAATATGCTTTTTTGTTTGATGTGCGGTTATGCTTTTGCCCGTCGGGATTTTATAGGAAAACCCCTATTATTTATGACAATTCTGGGCGTATTGATTATCCCTCCGCAAGTAATCATGATACCATTATATCGTTTAATGGTGCAATTCGGGTGGATAAATACCTATTGGGCATTAATTGTGCCATGGATGGTGACACCGTTCGGTATTTTTTTATTGAGGCAATATATTCAAGGATTACCTACGGATATTGAAGATGCAGCACGTATTGACGGCGCAGGTGAATGGTATATCTTATTCAGAATAGTGATGCCTTTGTGCAAACCTGTATTGACAGTCTTGGGTATTTATATTTTTCTCGGAAATTGGAATTCTTTTTTATTTCCGTTTTTATTTACGAATGAAGAAAGTATGAGAACACTCCCGGTTGGATTAGCATTCTATATAGGAAAACAATCCATAGATTGGGGGCATTTAATGGCGGGCGCAGGAATTTCCGCTATACCTGTCCTTGTGTTATTTATTGTGTTCCACAAGCAAATTATTCAAGGATTAACAGCCGGAGCATTGAAAGAGTAATACGTATATAAGTCGAAACATACTCATTTGTTCATAGACATAGTAAAGAATTATATGGCAAATCGTTGGGGCATTCCACAAGATGTAGAAACTGCTGTTATAGCACGTGATCAATCATGCGTCTATTGCAGTATTCCATTTGACAATATGAGTACAACATCAAAAAAAACATGGGAGCATATTATTAATGATACAGCATTGAATGGTGCAGATAATATAGCCCTGTGTTGTTGGTCATGCAATGCAAGTAAAAATAATAAAGTGCTCAAGGATTGGTTGCAGAGTCCATACTGTCAACGAAAAAATATTAATAAAAACACGGTTGCTTCTGTTGTGAAAAAACACTTAGAAAAATAATTATATTGTCATAGTGAGCAATTATTCCACAAATTGCAAAGCACATAAGGATGCATATTTACCACCGAGAGCGATTAGTTCTTCATGTGTACCCGATTCGATAATGGAACCTTTGGCAAAAACAAGAATATTGTCGCATTGACGAATAGTAGATAAACGATGGGCAATGATGATGGTAGTGCGTCCGCTCATAAGTCGTTCCAATGCTTGTTGTATAAGCTGTTCACTTTCCGAATCGAGTGAACTAGTTGCTTCATCCAAAATAAGAATAGGTGGATTTTTAAGTATAGCACGTGCAATAGCAATTCTTTGTCTTTGACCACCTGATAATTTAACACCGCGTTCACCGACTATCGTTTCCATACCTTCGGGAAAATTGCGAATAAAGTCCGCAGCATTTGCCAGAGTTGCCGCTTGCCATAATTGTTCATCGTTTGCATGGAGATTGCCATAGAGAATATTATCGCGAATAGTGCCGCCAAAGAGAGTAATGTCTTGCGGGACAATGCCAATGGCTTGACGTATTGCACCAAGAGGCAAACTGTCTGACGGTAAAGAATTGAAAGTAATAGTGCCCTTTTGCGGAGCATATAACCGTTGTATAAGAGCTGCCATAGTTGATTTGCCTGCGCCGCTTTCTCCGACAAATGCCACTCTTTGTCCTGCCTCAACAGATAAAGAAATATCATTCAAGACATTGATATCGACGTGAAGGATAGGCAAATGTCACATGGTCAAAACGGAGGGAACGCAATTCTGCGCTATGCAAAGTGTCATGGGGAAAATCATCATGTTCTGCTGTTTCATTGAGTATTTCTTGAACCCTTACTGCTGCCCCTAATGCCCTTTGTACTTGGCTGAGTAATTCGGCAAAGCTGCCCATTGCGCCACCGACGAACATAGCATACATAAGAAATGTAGCAAAATCACCAAAGGTTATTTTTTGTTGATCAATCAGGGATGCACCATACCATAATACACCCGAAATACTGCCAAAAAAAGCAAAAAGAATAAATGACACAAAAGCCGAACGCATCTTGGCGGTGAGTATTGCCAAATGTACGGAAGTATGCAAAGCCGTGCCGTAGCGCGAAGATTCATACTGTTCATTTCTATAGGACTTAACGCTGGCGATTGCTTGTAAAGATTCCTCAACAACCGTAGAAGCATGGGCAAGAGCGTCTTGTGTTTTTGTGCTGTGTTTACGAATGCGTCTGCCAAAAAGAACTGCTGCGGCAATTAACACGGGCAAAGCTGTAAGGATGGGCACGGCAAGTTGCAAACTTTGAGTCATAATAAAAATAATTCCACCAAAAAGAAATACCGTTTGGCGTAATATTTCAAGTGAGGTAAAACCAAGCGTTTCTTGTATTTGTGTTAAATCAGCAGTTAAGCGCGACCCAAGCTCCCCTACCCTTCTTTCTGCAAAAAAGCTCATCGGTAAACGCACCAAATGTTCAAAAACATGAGTGCGTAATTGTGCAACAACTTTTTCTGTAATGGTCGTAAGTTGCACGGAGAAAATATAACGAATGATACTTTGTAAAGCAATAAGCGAAAGAAGTCCGAGAGCTATTTCCCCTGCGGAAAAACGTACAGTGTCGGGATGGAGCACGGCATCAAGCAAACCGCCGGTGAGTCGCGGGAAGAGTAAACCCACTGATGCGGTAAGTGTCATAAATACCAATGAGACAACTGCTCGAAAAGCGAAGGGCTTATAAAGAGAAAGTAAAAATGATAATTGACGACGCGATTCCACACCTGAAAGTCGTTCGGAAGGAAGAGTAGATTTTTTTGCCATAAACTTGTTGATAATATAGCCCGAAGACGTATCTGTCGCTTATGGTATTATATGAACTTTACACGGATTCAAACATTACACGGTTGTATTTACAAAACATTTTCAGAAAATTGTTGTCAAATAATACACAATAACTGAATCGGAAAATTAAGGATAGATACACTATTTATAATCGTGATTATTGAGAAGACATTGAATTGATAGATATATACGATTGTGTGCCGAATTTCATAGTTTTTGCAAAAGTTTGCAAGCTATGACGTAATGTATCGGCATATTCGGGTTTGATTGCATAGCACGATACTTTATCACCGCCGATAGCACAATCATTATGCCCTAAGACAAAAGTACCTATATGCTTCCAAGAATGTGGAATACCTCCGGGAACTTTTTTACCATACATATAACCGGAACGAAGCCAATCATCATATACTAAAGCAATTTCCACATTATTTTTTTTACAGTACTCCTCTAAAAAAAATGGTGTATAAATACGTGCTTTTTTTGCTCGCGCAATATCAATTGTTGCCAAACCATACGCATCTACACAATGAATATCCGTATAATAACAAGCTGCGCCAATATCATTCATTACCACATGGCTCTGTGGAAAATACTGCTTAATAAACCGAGCCATCTGTATCTGCTGTAAATAAATATCACGAGCAGAACGAAGAGGTAACAGATAGCCGTCTATGCTGCGTATAATGGTTCCACCAATAATACAGGCAATCAAGAGAAAATAGACATAACGTGAGTATTTATTTGAGGATAGTACTATAGAAACTGTGTCGCGTGATAGTGTGATTGTCGTGATTGACATAAGAACAAGATACGCTTCATAGCGATAAACCCACCCAAACTGTGCAAAACCGAGATGAAGAACAAAAGTGATTACTGTTGTACATGTAAGAGAAAATCGGGGATTTTTATGTGTAAATTGTGTGTACAACAGACCACATAAAAAAAGTAATAATGCAGGGAATGGTGAATAATTTTGAATCATGACTTTCATCGAATAGCCAATACCACGTGCAATGCCGATAATTCCACCATTAATATTACCTTTAATTAAAACAGAATTAGGGAAAAAATATCCGCCTTGACTGTAAAAATAAAGCCCGAATGCGAGAATGGGAATACAAGTAGCAAGAAGAATAAGTGAGAGAGTTTTCCATTTTTTTTTGTATAGTAACGGTATAGATAATGCTGCTGTGACAAAGGCACCTTCATAACGTGTTGCTGTCATACAAAATGCAAATATAAAGATGGCGTATGGCATATATTCTTTTTTTATAAGGACTACATAGATAGTACATATAACAAAAAATGCAAAAAGAATATTTTCCATGCCTCCGGCAATAAGTGGAAACAATGGAACGCAAAAAATAAGTATTCCTAAAGCTGTTGCTGCCCGACGCTGCGTCACACTTTCATGCCGCAGTATTTTTTGAAACATGAATATAATACCGAAAGCACTGAAAATAGTGAGTATCAAAGGTGTATATATATACCATGAACCTGTGATATGATAAAGTGTAGCCAGCAAAAGTGTCCACAATGGCGATGAAGAAGCTGAAGAAAATTCATACATTGTGATTCCCCACACACCATGTTCTGCAAGGTTCTTTCCTATAGCCAAATGAATGTAGGCATCGTCCAAAGCATAGGTAAACACCCCATACGTTGCTTTGTGCCAAAACCATGCACATATAACAATGACAGCAATAAAAAGGGCATAAGCCGGAAAAGATGAAAATCTCATATTGTGCATTCTATTCAAAAAAAAGGGTTGTACTTTCAAAGTACAACCCACAAATTTACGATTCTTTTCTGCACAAAGCTATACCAAGATTAAAGTCATTACAGCGATTGTCATGATTGATTTTCTTGATGTGAGCAGATTTGAAATAGTGAAAATTCCAAAACCATAGAACTCTGGCTCTATAATAGCAGCCGCATATTAACGTAATCTGAATTTAATGGGAATATAGACAGTATAAGCAACTGCTTTACCATTGTTCATTGCCGGATTTGTTTTATAGTGCTTCAAGGCGTCTATGGCTGCTTGATCGAATAGAGCCGATGTTGAAGACACAATTTCTATGTTTTCAGCTTTACCATTTTCATTGATAAGTACTTTTAAGACTACGTCTCCTTCTTTTTCCAAACGAATTGCCATACTTGGATAGACCACGTTTTTTTGTATTGATGCAATATCAACGTTGGGTTCAATTTCCGGAATAAATTCAAACTCATTTTCATCCTCGTCGAAATTTGGTGGAATTGGTGAAGATACTAAGGACGATTGGGTTTTATTGCCATCTCCGAATATAGATGCAGCGACTTTGCCATCGCCATTGATTTCCGAGAATCCGGAAGTGTGTGTGTCGGTTGTTGCTTCCGTTACGGTGTCTTGAGTTGTTTGGTTTGTTGTACCAATCAATCCTTTTGTGTTTTTTGTTAAGGGAGCTTCGGCTTTCGGTGTAGTTTTACTATCCGGTATTTTAGGCTTTCCAACATCAATAATGATTACCGGCGGACTTATATCCGGAAAAACAAGGGTAGTGTAACAAAAAGAAAAGCATAACATTATTGCCGAAATAAGGCAGAGTGTGGACAAAAAACTGTAGAGGGTTGTTCGGTTCATACTGTCCGAAAGTTCATAGGTGCCACTATGATGTGCCGAGAGATGCAGAAGCGTAGTCATAATATCCTCCATTGTTGTTGACTAATGAGTCAGTCATTCTGGTAAAAGTTACAATTCTGTACTTTTTTTGTTCTTGGAACCAATATGAGCTATGCACTCATGAAAAAATACTTACTTATCTCATAAATTCTTGTAAAGGAATTATAATTGATTATTTGTGTTTCGTAGTATGTAAAGTGATTAAAAAAATATGAATGAAAAGTAAGAATTTTCTCTATTATGCTAAAAAGACAAGCGTGAAGAAATTATGAACATAAATTAAGTTTGTGTTTATTGTAAAAAGTGTAAGTTTGCATAAAGTTTTTTTCGACATGTATAAAAGAATATTTACCGCTTCCTCAAAGTGAATACCTGATTTATTTTGTTGTGAATGAGTGGTAGTTTGTATGTGAGAATGTTATTTCTGTTTCACTTATATTAAGGAGACTGTTTTATGAAGACAGTACGCTACGCGGTTCTGCTATTGTGCTTATGTGCAGGACTACATTTTTCTGCATCTTCGCAGATTACGGTATTTCCCTCATATTATGAGGATTTTGAAAGTGGTGACGGTGGATGGTCAGCATCCGGCACTAATTCATCATGGGAACTTGGCGAGCCATCGGGCTCGGAATTATCCGGTGCATATTCCGGCAGTAATGCTTGGGCAACAGGTTTGTATAGTTCATATAATACAAATGAGCTTTCATACCTGACATCGCCGCAATTCGATTTTTCCTGTTTAACCGAAGACCCAACTTTGCGTTTTGCTCAGGCATATTGGCTTGAAGGAAATTGGGATTTTTATTGGATTGAGATTTCCGTTAATGGCGGTGCTTGGACAAAATTGGGAAGTTCCGGTTCGGGCGACAATTGGTACAATACCTGGTATGACTATGGCACTGATTCCGATATTGATGTTTTCTGCGGATATTATGATTATTCTTATGGCTGGGATATTTCGGGTCATACATTAACAGGAACTGCCGGTTCATCGAATGTTCGTATTCGTTTTGTGCTGGACTCAGATACCTCGTATGAAGAAGACGGTGTCTATATAGATGATATCAGCATTGAGGCAAATAGCAGCACTTTGCCGGCAGTTGTTCTTGATGCTCCCAATAATAATATGACAAATGCCCCATTAGATATAACATTGTCATGGGATAGTCATAATTGCGCTGATTGGTACGAAATCGAAGTTTCTACCACAAGTGATTTTTCTAAGGTGGTGTATTCGGAGGGTAAATTCACAGATCTGTTTTATGATGTGATGGGTTTAGATTATGAGACACAGTATTTCTGGCATGTTCGTGCAGTAAAAGACGGCAATCCGGGCGAATGGTCATCAACACGTAATTTTACGACAATTCCATCTCCGCCTGATAATCCTGTGTTAATTTCACCCGCTAACGGTGCTCTTAATCTTAATCCAACCGGTGTTGCTCTGCAATGGCAATCACAACCCAAAGCAACTTCTTATCGCATTCAACTTTCAACTGATCCTACATTTACAGGCGGTATTATTGTTGACGAATCTGTTTCCGGCGGTTCGAAAGATGTGAGCACATTGTTGGTTTATGGTACACGCTACTATTGGAGAGTCAATGCTTCAAATGTTTCAGGCACAAGTGGATGGTCACCTGTATGGAGTTTTTCCACATTATTACCTTTACCTACTTTAGCCGCACCTGCCGATAATGAACAAGGGCTTGAATTACCATTACAACTTTCTTGGCAAGGTATAACAGGAGTCACTCTCTATAATTTGCAAATTGCGAATGATGCCGCATTTACTTCTCTATTATTCGATGGTAATGTCAATGGCACAAATTATAATGCTTCTGCATTGAATTTGGATGCTCAATATTTTTGGCGAGTTCGTGCTGTCGGCAATGGTGGAATATTCAGTTCTTACACAGCATCACGTAAATTCAGCACTATTGTACCAACACCAATATTGTCATTACCATTTAGTGGTGAAGTAGATAAAGCCACAAATTTGGACTTGGTATGGAAAGAAAATCCCAAACCCGCAAAGTATCAAATTCAGGTATCGAATTCATTAATGTTTGCAACAAATAATATTATTCTCGATAAAATCATTGACGGGAATACACTTACACTTGCTGATTTACCGAATAATACCTTATTGTATTGGCGTGTACGTGCCGTGACTACGGATAAAGGTAATAGTAATTGGAGTGATGCTTATACATTTATGACTATTGTTGCTTCGACGCAAAATACATTGCCTGCGAGCAACTCTCGTTCACTCGTTTTCCCAATTGAATTTGAATGGCAGTCTGTAGGTGCACAAATTTCTTATGATATTGAAATTGCCGAAGACAAAGATTTTAAAAAAGTTGTTGTGCGTGAAATAATTGGTGAGGGTACAAAAGTAGAATTCAGTAATTATCACGGCTTAGCACATAATCAAACATATTGGTGGCATGTAAGACCAAAAACAAGAAGCAATCAAGTTGTGGCTTGGTCATCTGCATTTAATTTTACAACCATCATCGGTAAAGCTACAGCTATTTCACCGATGGATAAATCTACGGATCAAAGTTTGATGAGCCGCTATGTTTGGAGTCAAGTTTCTGGTGCTGAGCAATATAGTTTAATTGTATCGAAAACATCAGATTTATCAAATCCGGTATTGAGTGTAGAGAATTTAAG
>Ga0075163_10008620_pt1 | contig 13402 bp, 23 predicted proteins | sample JI1023141ADNA_FD_71478 | JGI IMG/M metagenome (GOLD analysis project Ga0075163, IMG submission 71478) | Wastewater effluent complex algal communities from Wisconsin, to seasonally profile nutrient transformation and Carbon sequestration -... | ecosystem: Engineered > WWTP > Effluent > Algae...
CCCAAAACCCCAAAACCCCAAAACCCCTTGCAGCCAATATTTAATAATTAAGCATATGGAATAAGATACGCTTGAGAGACTGGAAGCACTTTCAGCCTCGATCTAGCAGGTTTACATTCCATTGATGGAGTCAAAGGTTGACATAAAGATCCAAATGGAGAACTTTGTCCGCCAGATTCAGACCTCAGTAAGGCAGGCCTCAGGAAACGTTACACTTAAAGTAACGGAAATTCCAGAGGGCATGTCGGACGGTGAAGTGATGCACTCGCAGGAGCTTATTGAAAGACTTACCGCCGATGTCGTAAGTGGCTCTAACTTCAGGAAACTTGGACTGAGACGATACGCAAGACGATTGCAGCTGAGGAAGCAAAACCTCCAGAAACCAACACTGCTTCAGGCGAAGCCGCCAGGTGGAGGGGTCGTTCTGCCACTTTCAATACCCTGTATCAGCAGCTCACAAGCAAACCCGTCAGGAACGTCATTACCGTAAGCTATCTCTCTCACTCCAGATCATGACAAGGTACGAGGAGAACCCGAGCGTTGAAAGTAGCGTTATCGAGAACTACAATCAGGAGTACACGCGCTTTACCAAACTTCACGCTCAGGCTTTGGACTTCGTCAAATTCCTCACCACCCTTGAGCGCCAATTCAAAAGCATAACCCAAGGTGACTTGGTGGGCATTGAGGAAACCATCCCTTCTCTTCTGAACGGACTTAAACTCATCTTCACTATTTCTCGTCATATAAACGCAGAGACAACGAAGATGGAGAAGCTTTTGCACTCAATTTCAAATGAAATTTGCGAAAAAGTGGCGCACAAAATAAATTTAAAAACCATTTTCAGAGACAAACCTGACAAGTCGATTGCAATCATAGAGCAAGGTGAGAAGTGCCTGAACAAATGGGTGAACAAGTTCCAAGAAACAAAGAAGGAGATTGAGAAGGAGAATAACGGCCAAAATAGATGGGACTTCTCAACCACTGGAGAGCTCTTCGATCGACCCCGCTACATGCGACAGGTCCTTGGCTCCCTCAAGGAGGCCTGTACCATCCTCAAAGACTTCTTCGCTATTCTTGGGCCTGATCTAAAAGCTGTCACTGGAGACGCTGAGTAGATCGATGAACTTATGGACAAAGTCAAAGCCTCAACAGACCCAATAGTCAACTTTCCTAACGACGTGTTTGACAAAACCTACGAAAACAACTGGAACTAGGTGGTCAAGGACTTCCAAGACAACACTGAAGAATGGGCTGGCAAGACAGTTGACCTCATCAACAACACCTTTTAGCACAAGCTCAACTCTTCAGAGGGTGCGTTCGACCTATTGCGGAACTTCAAGGTTATCAAGACTCGTGACGTCATTGAGAAGGAACTGAGCAATAAATACAAGGACGTCATCAACTAGTACAAGAAAGAACTTCAGGAAATGAGCGAGCTATTCAACATGCACAAGGAGAATCCGCCAATCCCGAAAAACATGCCTCCAACTGCTGGAAAAATAGCATGGGCTAGGTCTATAATGAACCGGATAAAGGGGCCAATCTTTAAGTTCAAGACCAAGGAAGGGCTTCTGACAAAGGACGAAGGGCCAGAGGTCACTAAGAGGTACATCACCTTGTCGAAGCAGCTGGACGTAGAATACGAGGAGAAGATTTTCACCGCTTGGAACAGCAAGAACACTGAGCACGCTATTAGTGATCTAAAACTCAACATCCTGGCAGTGGCAGAGGGACGGTATTAGGTTAATTTCTCGAACCGACTGAAAGTGATAATAAGGGAGGCGAAGTTTCTGGACAGGATTGGGAGAGAGATCCCGCCAACGATCATCAACATTGCTCTCCAGGAGAAGGAGTACGCCCACTATGTGGATCGCCTTAACCAACTGTTACGCGAGTACAATGCTGTCCTTGAGGACTTAAACAATGTGGAGAAGAAACTCTTAGAGTAGTAGATCAAAAAGCTTGACCATTAGATGAACAAAGGTTAATTTATTCACAACTGGTTCTCACTTTCTATTAAAGAATTCATCATTGAGTGCAACCGATCAATTGACGAATTTAAAGTGGTGAAGAATAACGTGCTGCAAAGTGCTCACAACATAGAAAAGAAAGTAATGAATATTTAGAACGCAGTTATCTTGAGAGAAATTGACTTCGGGATCAAAGAGCCGATGGAGATCTCTGAGTTCATGGAGTTTTTTGATACGCACATGAAGAAGGTTCTCGCTGAGCTTGAGAAGGACTACCAGAACATTGGAGACTAAGATCTTAAGCAAATCGAAGCTGCTACTGTTAGCTCCAAAACGAACTCCCAGAATGAGTTGAAGGAAGAAATGAGGCCATACTTCTAGTACTGGGAAAGGCGAATCTTCAACGCCATCACCAAGATGATCATTCGCGCGATGGCCGCTTGCAAAGTTCTTTTCTGCAGGAACAAACCGTCCTTGCTTGTCATTAGAGCAGACTTAAACTACCCTGCCGTGACACTCTACCCGCCGCTCGACGAACTGATGTCGCAACTAGAAAGGTTCACGCAGAACATCTTGAACTGCACTCATCGCTTTGGAAGATGGATGGATGGTTTCTGCCGTATTTTCGAACCGAAGATTAACCCTGAAACTTCGGAAAAGTATCTACCCTACACTTTCTACGACGACGTAGTTCAGAATCCAATGGTAGTTGATTTGTAGTACGAAATCATTTAGCAGAGGAACCAGATCCATGAGAAGCTGGCTCTTAGGACAAAGCCTGAATCCTAAAACGAAAAAACAAAGTTCAAGATCTTCGAAAAAGGAGCACTCGGAAAGGTTACCAAGACCATCGAGAAGCAGCCTCAGCAAACTGTGCCAGTGATAGAGTAGATAATGAATATATTACTTGGTATCAAGGAGAACTTCTAAAGATCTCAGGACACCGCTACTGGCTTCTTCATTCTCATCGACTGGAAAGAAGCTAAATCCAAGAAACTAGTCAAGGTGCAGGAGTGGATCGACTTGCTCGGGGACATGTTACGAGACAACGCAACTAAGTAGCTCAATGGAGTTCTGAGGGAAATCGAGGAGTACGACAAGCAGTTGAAAAGCGACATGGGAGGAAGCCTCGACATCATCAAACATTTACTCAAGGTCATTGACGAAATCCGACTGAAATCGATGGACATGGAGTTTGAAATCCACGAAGTTGTTGAGCAGTTCCGCATTTTGAAACGGTATGAATACAAAGTAGATGAAGAAATTTAGGAAACTGTAACAGGCCTGGCTCAAGCTTGGGCTGACCTGCTTGAGCGCGCCGAACGCAAGGACTTTGAGGTGGACGATTACAAGAAAAATTATGCTGAAATGACTAAGGGAGACGTTCTCAGGTTCAAAGGCGAGTTGAAAGAAGAGTACGAAAAATACATCGTAGGAGGTCCGGGAGCTGAAAAAGTCAGCCTTGACGATGGTCTGAATTTGCTAGAGATCAGCAAAGACTAAAACAGGAGGTTTAACCAACGGAAGGAAGAGTGCGTGCTTGCAGAGAAGCTATTCAATTTGCCGATCTCAAAGTTCCCAGAGTTAATAAACATGGAGAGTGACAATTTAGTGTACGATCAGATATACGGCATCTTCAAAGAGCATTTAGCAGCTGTCAGAGACTGGTCTATGATGCCTTGGACTAAACTTGACTCACAAGTTCTCACTACTGGTGCGCAAAAATTCGAAACTGCAGTGCGAAAGCTGGGAAACAAGCTTAAAGACAAAGACCAGGAGCACCTGCCTCCTTTCCAGAAACTGAAGACAACTATCACCGGTTTCAAAGACTCTCTGCCTCTCATTACCATTCTCAAGGGACCTGCCATCAAGGAACGACATTGGGCTAGGATCATGGAGACCACCGGAAAGAATCTGGGAGAGATCAACATAAAGACACTCACCCTTGCGAAAGTATTCGAACTAGAACTCAACAATTTTGAAGAAGATGTTCGCAAAATTTGCAACGAAGCCTAAGAGGAGGCAAGGAATGAAGATTTGCTAGCTAAAATTGAAAATGCATGGAAGACAGCCTAGTTTGACATTGGACCTTATAGCAAGGGATCAGATTTCCGAGGATACGCCATGAAAGCCCCAGATGATATAAGGCAACTTTTGGAGGAGAACATCCTTATCCTCCAGCAACTCAACGCTTCTAAGTACATTAAAGCCCTGAGAGGCAAGGTGAGTCAATGGGAAAGAGACTTGAACATAATTTCAGAGACTGTCGACACGTGGCTGGCAGTGCAGCGGAAATGGATGTATTTAGAGTCTATCTTTGCGTCTGAGGATATTAAGATGCAACTGCCCGATGAAGCTAAGAAGTTCCAGAGGACTGACTAAAATTACAAGAAGATTATGGATACTGCCAACAAAACTAAGAACGTAATTCTGTGTTGTGTAAAAGGAGAAGGCGCAGGAAGACTCGGAGAACTCAAAAACATCTCGATAGAACTAGACAAGTGCTAGAAATCTCTCACCAACTACCTCTAGTCTAAACGTATGAGCTTCCCTAGGTTCTACTTCATCTCAGACGAAGATCTGTTGTAAATTCTCGGCTCATCAGAAGTGAAATCGATATCCCCTCATCTTTTAAAGCTATTCGATAACTGCAAGAATCTGTAATTTGGAAAGGGTGACAAGTTGGTCACAGGCATGGAATCTGATGAAGGAGAGAAGTACGATTTCGAAGTTCCTTAGAAGCCTGAAGGAAAGGTAAGAAATATTTCTAACTGGTAAAGATTGAAGAATGGATGAATCGTGTGGACGACGAAATGAAAAGCACTCTTCACTTGATTGTGAAGAAAGCTGTTTACCACTACGCCAAATAAGATCGCATCGAATGGATCCGCGAACAACTAGGAATGGTGGCTATAGCAGGAACCTAGATCTGGTGGACGTTCTCGGTAGAAGACGTGTTCAGCAGGGTGAGGCAGGGAGATAAGCACGCGATGAAAAATGAGCTGAAGAAAGAGTCTGCGGACCTGAACGACCTGATAGCGTTGGTGCGGCAGAACCTGAACTCGTAGATAAGAAAGAGTGTGAACACTTTGATTATCATGGACGTACACGCAAGAGACATTGTAGACGGGTTCGTGCGCGACTCGATCCTGGACGCGCGAGAGTTCGAATGGGAGAGCCAATTAAGATTCTATTGGGACAGGACTAAAGATGACATCTCCATTCAGCAGTGTACTGGAGTTTTCGACTACTGCTACGAATACTAAGGCTTGAATGGAAGACTAGTTATTACGCCCTTGACTGACAGGTGCGTTATGACTCTAACAACAGCTTTAACTTTCAAATTGGGAGGAGCTCCAGCTGGCCCAGCAGGAACGGGGAAGACTGAAACTGTCAAGGATCTAGCTAAATCGCTGGCCATCCGTTGTGTAGTCACTAACTGTGGAGACACACTTGACTCCTTCGCCATGGGAATCCTCTTTTCAGGGCTGATCCAAACAGGTTTCTGGGGCTGCTTCGACGAGTTCAACCGAATCAACCCTGAGGTACTCTCGGTCGTCTCCGCTCAGATCAAGACAATGTAAAACGGGCTTATCTATGAGAAAAAGAAGATCGAGTTCGAAGGCGAAGACATGCGTTTGATTCCAACTGTAGGAGTGTTCGTTACTATGAATCCAGGATACGCAGGCAGATCTGAATTGCCTGACAACCTTAAAGCTCTGTTCAGACCTGTCACTATGATCGTGCCTGATCTGGTTCTTATTTGCGAGAACATGCTCATGTCTGAAGGATTCTAACAAGCAAAGTTGTTGGCTAAAAAGATGACTGTGCTGTACAAGCTTTCGAAGGAACAACTCTCGAAGCAGTACCATTACGACTTCTAGCTAAGAGCACTGAAATCAGTGTTGGTGATGGCAGGACAGCTGAAGAGAACATACAGCGAACTGCCTGAAAACGTGGTGCTGATGCGCGCACTAAGAGACATGAACATGCCCAAGTTTGTTTTCGAAGATGTTCCACTCTTCTAGGGACTTATCGCCGATCTCTTCCCAGGTCTCCAAGCTGACAGAGTCGGTGAGGAAGACCTTAAAAACATGGTTGCAGACTCGCTGACTGAGAACAGATACCACCACTCAAATGAAGAACTTTTCCAGATTTAGGTTGACAAAGTAATTCAGCTTTACGAGACCATGAACACCAGACACACAACAATGGTGGTTGGACCTACAGGTTCGGGCAAGTCTGTGGTTATTAGCACTCTGGGCAAGGCGCTCGCAGTCTTCAGAAAACGCGCCACTATTATCGACACCATTAACCCCAAGATGGTGACAAACAGCGAACTCTACGGAGTTCTAGACCCTGAGTCAAGAGACTGGACTGACGGCTTGCTTTCAAAGCTGTTCAAAGAGGCCAATACAGAACAACCAGGTGGAAAGGTGGAAACTAGGTGGATTCTCTACGACGGAGACGTAGATGCAGTTTGGGTCGAGAACATGAACTCTGTAATGGACGATAATAAGGTGCTTACTCTGACTAACGGAGATCGTATCAGACTTCTACGCAACTGTGCAATGCTCTTCGAAGTATTTGACCTCCAATACGCTTCTCCTGCTACCATCTCCCGTTGCGGAATGGTCTACGTGGACCCCAAGAACTTGGGTTACGAGCCTTTCTTCGAGAGGTGGAAGGGAGAAATGATAACCAAACATTCTGAACAGCTCGGCGAAAACCTCAATGAGTTGTATGAGAAATTCGTAAAGCCCTGTATCGATAGGATCTTCGAAGGAGTGGTTCCGAACGAAGAAGAACTTGTAGAGCCTTTGCGATTCATTACCCCCAGAACAACTCTTAATCTAGTCTAACAGCTTGCCCTCCTATTGGACTCTGCTCTTCAGGGTGACGGTCCAGAGGCACAGGCAAAGTAAGAATTAGACGCTCTGGAGCGAATCTTCGTGCTTTGTTTGACTTGGTCCCTTGGCGGAGCTCTTGTGGCTGAAGACAGACAGATTTTCTCAGAGTTCATGCGAAGTGTTGCCCAAATGATGCTTCCTCCTGGAACCATGTATGACCACTAGTTACTTGAAACCAACTCCTGGCAAGAGTGGTCAAGAAGCTTACCAGACTATGTACCTCCAGCGTCAGGAAAGTTCTCAGAGATTTTGGTGCCAACAGTTGACACTTAGCGATATTCTTGGTTCCTGGGGCAAGTAATGAAAATAAACAAGCCTTGCATGTTTTGTGGACATTCAGGAACTGCTAAGACAGTCACTATCTTCTCGCATTTCAAGACTCTTTTGCCTGAGAAAAACATTATCCTGAACATCAATTTCTCTTCACGAACTACTTCTGTCGATTGTCAGAAGACCATAGAAGAAAATATAGAGAAGAAGTCATTCAAGAACTATGGACCTACTGGTGGTAGACGCCTTACTTGCTTCATTGATGACCTGAACATGCCCAAGATCGACACCTACGGAACGCAGCAACCTATTGCGCTCCTAAAGTTCCTAATTGAACGAAACTAGCTGTTCCAAAGAGGAGGCGAATTAGAGCTCAGAAACATTGTGGATACTTCGTATGTTGGCTCGATGACTCCTCCCGGAGGCGGAAATAATCCGGTTGATCCTAGGTTTATGTCGCTATTCGCAGTTATCAACATCACCTCGCCTTCCAGGGAAGACACTGAGGAGATTTTCAAGAAGATCATGCGAGCTCACTTGGTTGAATTCCCTCAAGAGATCCAGGGCATCGTGGAGAACCTAACAAGAGCCACCACAAAGCTGTTCTATACAATTGTGGAGAAGTTGCCTCGTACTCCTCTTAAGTTCCACTACATCTTCAACTTGAGAGATATCTCAAGAGTTTTCCAGGGTATGTGCTTAATGACTCTGGACAAATTCACAACAAAAGAAAAGACAGTAAGGTTGTGGCGAAATGAAACTACGAGAGTGTTTGTGGACAGACTGATCAATGCTGAAGACAAGAATCTTGTCAACGGAGAGATACTGCCCCCGTTGGTCAAGGAGTTCTTTGCGGATGTTGAACAGCCTGTACTGGCGAACCCGCTGCTGTTCGGAGACTTTGCTAAGGCAGAAGGAGCTGAAGAAAGCGAAGAACCCAGACTGTACGAGGACCTGGGTGGTTACGAGTAGGTCAGAAAGAAGTTTGGACAAATGTTGGAAGAGTACGGCTACGATCATAAACCGATGAGCCTTGTCTTGTTTAACGACGCGCTCGATCATCTAACTAACATTCACAGAATAATAAGGTTCCCGAGAGGCTGTGCCTTACTAGTAGGTGTGGGTGGCTCTGGAAAGCAGTCCCTCACGAAGCTTGCTACGTTCACTGCTAACTACGATCTCTTCAGTATAAACCTAGTCCGAGGATATAAAGAAGACGACTTTAGAGAGGAGCTCCGGACCCTTTACAAAGAAGTCCTAGAAAAGCCAAAGACTTTCTTGTTCACTGATAGTCACGTTGTTGAAGAGGGCTTCTTGGAACTATTAAACAACATGTTGACAATCGGAATGGTTCCTGCCTTGTTCCCTGAGGAGGAGAAGGACGGCCTTACGATGCCGATTGAAGATGAAGTAAGGAAGAAGGGCCTTCCTGAAACAAAAGAGTCGAAGTGGGCTTACTTCGTCGGCAAGTGCAGAGACTAAATCCACATCGTGCTCGCCATGTCTCCTGCTGGCGAGAATCTGCGTATGAGATGCAGAAACTTCCCAGGACTTGTAAGCAACACCAGTATCGATTGGTTCTTCCCCTGGCCTGAAGATGCCCTAAGTGCTGTGGCTAAACACTTCTTGATTGAAGTACAGCTCGAAGACAATATAAGGACTCCAATTAACGATCATGTCGTACTTGTCCATTAGTCTGTGCAGAAGTTCTCTGCTGAATTCGAGTAAATCTACAAGAGAAAAAACTTCTCAACACCAAAGAACTACTTGGACTTCATCCAGAACTACATGAGCTTCCTAAAAAAGAACCGAATCCAAATCGATAAGAACGTAACGAGGCTTGAGGCCGGCCTGCAAACACTGGCGAAGGCTGCAACAGACACATAGGTTCTGAGTGAGGAGTTGGCAGTTGAGAACGAAAAGATCAGAGCCAAGGCTGAGGAGGTAGGAGAGCTCATCAAGGAAGTAACTCGTGACTCGGAAGACGCGGCAATGAAGAAATAACAAGCAGCCGAAAAGGAGGATCTACTTGCAATCCAGAGTGAATAAATCAGGGTCGAGGAAGAAAAGGCCCAGGAAGTGCTGGCTATTGCCGAGCCAATCCTGGCTTCAGCCAAGGAAGCTGCCTCTAAGATTTCGTCAAAACAGGTGGTTGACATCAAAGCATTGAATAATCCTCCTGAGGTAGTAAAGATGATTTGTACATGCATCTACCTACTTTACCAAAGAATCGAAGAAAAAGAAGGAGGAAAGCTGTTCAATGAGGGAAAGGTCAATATTAAAGACACCGAATGGGGAACAGTAAAGGCAACTGCGCTTGGTGATATGAAGCTTTTGTATAGAATGATGAACTACAGAATTGAGTTCCTAAAGAAGGATAATGTCAATGCAGTGCAGAAGATTTTTGATGCATTGGAAAAACTCCGTAAGTCTGGCCCAGACCCTCCGGACATGTCTGCATTTGTGAAGAGCAAGTCAGAAGCGGCTTTGGGTATGTACAATTGGGCCACTAACACTGCCAAGGTCTACGAAATTTGGAGAGACGTCGAGCCAAAGCAAATTAGAGCGCAGTAGTTAAGAGAGGAGAAAGCTGCCGCAGAAATCGATCTCGCTAAAACGAAGCAGGATGTTGCAAGGATTTCAGCTCGCCTCGAAGGTCTCAACCAAAAGAAGAAAATAAAGCAAGATGAGCTTGATGATCTGAGTGAAAAGCAGGCTGTCATGCAAAGGAAGCTAGATGCAGCATCAAAGTTGATCACTGGTCTTGGATCTGAAAACAAGCGTTGGACAGAGGACATGGTCATACTGAAGGAGAACAAAGTAAAACTCGTTGGGGACTGTCTTATCAGCTCAGCATTTCTATCTTATTGCGGTGCCTTCAACTTTGAACTAAGGTAGAAGATGGTCTTTGAATGCTGGATTTAAGACATAAAAGCCAAGGAAATTGCTCATCAAGAGGACTACAGACTGGAGAAGATGCTAGCTGATGATGTCAGCATTTCCAGATGGGCATCGGAAGGCTTGCCAACTGATGAGCTCTCTGTCCAGAATGGTATCTTAACTGTGAACGCTAGCCGCTTTCCTCTTTGCATCGACCCTCAGATGCAGGCAGTTGCTTGGATCAAAGAGATGGAGTCCAAGAACAACCTCCAAATCCTCTCCTTCAATCAGAGCGATTACATTACAAGACTTGAAATGGCGGTTAGTGGAGGCCTTCCTGTTCTGTTCGCAGCAATTGACGAGGATCTCGACCCCATGATCGACCCAGTACTTGAGAAAAACATCATTAACAAAGCTGGTGTTGACTACCTTAAGATTGGAGAGGAAGTTGAGTACAACCACAATTTCAGGCTCTATCTTACTACAAAGATATCGAACCCGAACTATGCACCTGAAGTCTTTGGTAAAGCCATGCTTATAAACTTCAACGTGACGCTCTAAGGTCTGGCGGACCAGTTGCTAAACGAAGTCGTGGGTTTCGAGCGAGAAGACTTAGAACGACAGAGAAAGCAGCTTGTGATCGAGACTTCCTAGAACCGAGCCACTTTGAAAGAGCTTGAGGACACTCTGCTCAGTGAGCTATCTAAAAAGACCGACATTCCTCTCGTCGACAATGAACCTCTCATCCAGACGCTCGACAACACCAAAAGCAAAGCAACTGAGATTTCAGTTGCAATTGCCAATGCCAAAGAGACTGCTAAGATCATCGATGAAAGTAGGCAGAGCTACAAGGGAGTGGCAAAGAGAGGCGCAATCCTCTTCTTTGCAATGCAAGGACTATCCGCTATTTCAGAAATGTACGAGTACTCTCTTAACTCCTACCTTACAGTCTTCATGAATGCTCTAGCCACTGCTAGGAAGGACAACATTCTTTAGAACAGACTGAAGAACATTACAGACAGACTTACTACGCTGGTGTACGAGTTCACTTGCATGGGTATTTTCGAAACCCACAAGCTAATGTTTTCTTTTTAGATGACCACCATGATAATGGATGGCGATGGTGTTCTTGATAGAGGCGAGCTAGACTTCTTCCTTAAAGGAAATACTTCTCTTGACGCAGTCACGAGGCAGAACCCTTACAAGTGGCTGAGCACTGCAGGATGGAAGGACATGTAGAAATTGGCTACTCTTGGCCCAGCATGGAAAGACATTCTCAACGATGTTGAAGGCACAGGCAAGAAGTGGAAGGCCTGGTACGACTTGGAGACACCTGAGCAGTCGAGCATGCCAAATGGTTATTCAGAAAAACTCTCGAAGTTTTAGGCTCTGCTGCTTCTGCGATGCTTCAGACCAGACCGTATTATCAACTCGATCAAGATTTTCATTATCCACCAGATGGGAAACAATACGTATGTCAATCCTCCCTCCCTCCAATACAAGAAGATCTTCCAGCAGAGTACGGAGAACACGCCAATAGTGTTCATTTTGTCTCCAGGAGCTGACCCTCAGTCCGATGTCTAGAAACTAGTTGAGGAGGAAGGAGTTGGAATGAACAAGTTCAGATTCCTAGCTCTAGGTCAGGGAATGGGACCCAAAGCTGAGGAACTCATAACAAACGGAGCCATAAGAGGTCATTGGGTAATGCTCCAAAACTGTCATCTCCTTGTCTCTTGGCTCAAAACTCTCGAAAAGATTGTGGAAGCAAAACAAGGTAGAGCTGACAAGAACTTCCGACTCTGGTTGACAACGGCTCCCACAGACATGTTCCCCCTTGGAATCCTGTAGAGAGCTCTCAAGGTTGTTACTGAGCCTCCAGAAGGTCTTGGTCAGAACATCAGGCAGTCTTACACCAAAATTTCAGACGAGATGCTTGATGAGTGCCCAAAATAAGAGTTCAAGAGTTTGGTTTACGTCCTGGCTTACTTCCACGCGACGATCCAAGAGCGAAAGAAGTTCGGCAAGATCGGCTGGAACGTTACCTACGACTTCAATGAGTCTGATTTCAGAATTTCCTTCAGATTGATCTCCATGTACTTAGCAAAGGCACACACGAACAACGAAGAGAACCTGCCCTGGGATACGCTAAGGTATCTCATCGGCGAAGCTATGTACGGAGGAAGAGTTACGGATGACTTTGACCGAAGGGTACTAAATACCTATCTGAAGGAGTACTTCGGCGATTTCATTTTCGACAAAAACCAAAAGTTCTTCTTCTCACAACAGAAGGACTTCGAATACGTGATTCCAGAAAACATGGACGTAGAGAGGTACCTCGAATACATTGGGAACATTCCAATCTACCAAAGTCCCACAGTCTTTGGGCTGCATCCTAATGCTGAAATCCAGTACTCCACAAACTCTGCAAAGAGTCTCTGGCTCAACATGATTGAAATGTAGACCTCAGACGGAGCGCAAGCTGGCGGAGTTAACCGTGAAGAATTCATCAGCCAGATCGCCACTGACCTGCTCGAAAAGATCCCCCAGCAATTCGACCTATACAACATAAGAAAGGGATACGATGTGCCATCTCCAACTCAGATTGTGTTGCTCCAAGAGATTGAGCGTGTAAACATCTTGATCATTCGAATGCTCACTTCCCTCAAGGATCTGAAGAGAGCGTTGCTAGGAGAAATCGGAATGAGTCAAGAACTTGATGTCCTCAGCACACAACTTTTCAACGGTTTATTGCCAGCAATGTGGGCTGCCAGAGCACCTCAGACCCAAAAGCAACTTGTTTCATGGATGGAGCACTTCTAAGGCAGGCTAAAACAGTACAATGAGTGGCTGAAGGTAGAGGAACCGAAGTGCATCTGGCTGTCTGGTTTCCACATTCCTGAAAGTTATCTCACAGCATTGGTGCAGATGACCTGCAGAAGCAAAGGGTGGGCTCTGGACAAGTCGACACTCTATACAGTTGTGACTAAATTGCGCGACCCAGCAGACGTGAAGAAGAGGCTCGACTAGGGTTGCTACATTCATGGATTCTACCTCGAAGGAGCCAAGTGGAACATCGAAACTGACTCTTTGGACTACCAGGATCCGAAGGAACTAGTGGTTGAGCTGCCCATCGTCCAGATCGTGCCAGTCGAAGCCAACAAGCTTAAACTGAGGGGAACTCTGTAGACCCCTGTTTACGTTACATAGGCTCGGCGAAACGCTATGGGTGTAGGACTGGTGTTCACCGCTGACCTGAGAACCGGACTCCACGTCTCTCACTGGATCCTGCAAGGCGTCGCGCTTACCTTGAACATCGACTGAGACGCTATTAATAATTAAACTTAAACTCAATGGGGTTTTGGGGTTTTGGGG
>Ga0075163_10008621_pt1 | contig 13400 bp, 10 predicted proteins | sample JI1023141ADNA_FD_71478 | JGI IMG/M metagenome (GOLD analysis project Ga0075163, IMG submission 71478) | Wastewater effluent complex algal communities from Wisconsin, to seasonally profile nutrient transformation and Carbon sequestration -... | ecosystem: Engineered > WWTP > Effluent > Algae...
CGACGTTGGCGCGGGTGGTGTCGAAGTGGGTGTTGTTCGGCACCACCTTGCCCGGCCCGCCGATCACCGAGAACAGGATCTTCTCGGCGGCGCGGCCCTGGTGGGTCGGGATGACGTGGGTGAACGGGAACAGCTCCTTCACCGCCGCCTCGAAGCGGTACCAGGACGGCGAGCCGGCGTAGCTCTCGTCGCCGTGCTGGATCGCCGCCCACTGATCGCGCGACATCGCGCCGGTGCCGGAGTCGGTCAGCAGATCGATCAGCACGTCGTCGGCGTGGAGCGCGAACAGGTTGTAGCCGGCCTCGGCCAGCCGCGCGCTGCGCTGCTCGAGCGTGGTGAACCGAACCGGCTCGACCGAGTGGATGCGAAACGGCTCGATGATGGTCTTGAAGCGCTGCACGCGGGCGATTGTCGATGGTCCCGGCCGCTTGCCAAGCGCCGACGCCCCAGGCTCGGTGCGGCATGGTGACCGAGGCGATCCGTCACACCGGGCCTTGCGCCCCGCGTACGCTCAGGGCATGCCGCTCGCCCGCCGCCAGCTCTTCGAATGGAACGACCTGGCCGCGACGCCGGCGCCGCTGCGCGACACGATCGTCGAGACGCTGTCGCGGACGCTGCGCTGGGGCAAGATGATGGCCGGCCTGGTAGCGCCGCTCCGCGAGTTCCTGGCGGCGGCCGGCACCACCGAGGTGCTCGACGTGTGCGCCGGCGCCGGCGGTCCGGCGGCGATCCTCGCCGACGAGCTGGCCCGGGTCGGCGTGGCGCCGCGGTTCTTGCTCACCGATCTGTTCCCGCGGGTGACCGTGTGGGACGCGCTCGTCGCGGCGCGCCCGGGCGTGATCGACTACGTCGCCGAGCCGGTCGACGCCACCGCGATCCCGGCCGGGCTCGCCGCCGGCCGCGCGCGGATGGTGGTGAACGCGTTCCACCACTTCCCGCCGGCGCTGGCCCAGGCGATCGTCGACGACGCGGTGGCCCACGGCCGCGGCCTGTTCATCTCCGAGGCCTTCGAGCGCAACCCGCTGGCCTTCGCGCGCTTCGCGCCGGCCGGACTGGCGGCGCTGGCGGCCGCGCCGGTCTTGACGCACACCGATCGGGTCGCCAAGGCGCTCTACACCTGGGCCACGCCGCTCGCGCTCCTGGCCGGCACGTTCGACGGGCTGGTCTCGACGCTGCGGATCTACGACGAGCGGGATCTGCGCGGCATGGTCGCGCGCCACGGCGATCGCTTCCGCTGGACCTACGGCACGTACCGCTATCCGCTGGGCGGCGTCGGCACGTACTTCTGGGGCGTGCCTCAGCGGGCGTGACGCACGCGCAACCGATCTCCCACGTGGGACGCCGGCGCCGCCGACCGCGCCCCGACATCCCACGTGGGACGCCGGCGCCGCCGACCGCGCCCCGACATCCCACGTGGGACGCCGGCGCCACCGACCGCGCCCCGACATCCCACGTGGGACGCCGACGCCACCGACCGCGCCCGATCTCCCACGTGGGACGCCGGCGCCACCGACCGCGCCCGATCTCCCACGTGGGACGCCGGCGCCACCGACCGCGCCCGATCTCCCACGTGGGACGCCTGCGCCGCCGACCGTGCCCCGACCGCGCCCGATCTCCCACGTGGGACGCCGGCGCCCCCCCGCTCGGGCTCGGACCATCGCGGCGCGCGCCACCATGCCAACTCCCTCAGCAAGCCGCACGCCAACCGCAAGCCCGCGAGACCTCGCGTCCGCTGTCCGAACCTCGGACATAGCGTCCGGTTTTGTCCGGGAGCCCGGACATTCCCGGACAGCCGCGCGCGTCCGCCGCGCGTCACCCGCGAGCGCAGCCGCGCCACCTCAGCGGTCGCGCGGCCCGCTACCGCGCCGCCCTCGGCGCTACCGCGCCAGCTGGTGCGTCGGGTACAGGACGATCTCGATGCGGCGGTTCTTGGCCTTCTGCCGCGCCGCGGGCCGGTACTGCCCGAACGCCACCGCGGCCAGCCGCCGCGGATCGACCTTGGCCTGATCCTGCAGGTAGTGGACGACGGTCAGCGCCCGCGCGCTGGCCAGCTCCCAGTTCGACGCGAAGCGCGGCGGCGCGCCGCGGGCGCCGCGCATCGGCGTGTCGTCGGTGTGGCCCTGCACCCAGATCTGCTTGTCGGGCACGTCGTTGAGCGCGGCGCCGACCTGCGCCAGCACCTCGGCGCCGCGCGGCGTCAGCTCGGCCTCGCCGACGCGGAACAGCACCTTGTCGACGAGCTCGAGGGTGATCTCGTCGCCGCGCTGGCTGACCTCGCCTCGCGCGCCGACGACGCCGGCGAGCTTGTCGCGCGCGGCAGTCGCGGCCGCGGCCTCGGCGGCCAACGCGCGATCGCGAGCGCGCAGCTCGTCGATCGTCCGGGTGGCGGCGGCGAGCTTCGCCTCGACGGCGGCGACCTGGGCCTCGGCCGACGCGCAGTCGGGCGCGGGCGGCGCCGCGATCGCCGCCGCCGCGGGCGCGCCACCGCCCTCGCCGCCACCGCGCAGCGACCACGCGCCCGCCGCGGCCCCGGCGACCACCGCGAGCGCCCCTGCCAGGAGCGCCCAGCGTCGACGGCCGCGCGGCCGCGGGCCGCGCTCGCCCTTCGACGGCCCGCGCGCCTGTGGCCCGCGCACCAGGATGCCGCTCGCGTCGATGCTGGAGATCGCCATGCGCGACGGTCAGAGCAAACTCCCTGCCGACGCCGCGCTGCGCCTGGGATCGCGCGGTTGGGTCACGACCGCGTGGCGACCGCGGCCCCATGGTTTCAGGTGCCCGTGCCCGTGCCCGTGCCCGTGCCCGTGCCCGACTCCGACTCCGACTCCGGCTCCGGCTCCGACTCCGACTCCGACTCCGACTCCGGCTCCGGCTCCGACTCCGGCTCCGGCTCCGACGCCGACTCCGGCTCCGGCTCCGACTCCGGCTCCGGCTCCGGTTCCGACTCCGGTTCCGGCTCCGGCTCCGGCTCCGACTCCGGCTCCGGTTCCGACTCCGGCTCCGACTCCGGCTGTCACACCGCCAGCAGCGTCCGTGCGCCGGGCGCGGCGCGGGGCGGCGGCGGCGGTTGCGCGCGACCGGGGCGGCGATCGGTGGTGAGGTCGTCGTCGTCGCGATCGCCGGCGTGCGCGAGCGCGGCGTCGAGGTCTTCATCGGTCGCCGGGCGCGGCGGGGCGATCGGCACGGCGATCGGCGCCGGGCGGTCGCCGCCCTCGCGTCCGAGCCCGGCGGCGTCGAACAGCGCGCGGTAGGTCGGCGGCAGGTTGGCGTACTTCTCGATCAGCGCGGCGCGCGAGACGAACAGCTCCTCGCGCCGGCCCTGGCCGAGATCGCGCTTGAGCGACAGCTCGCCGGGGACGCGGCTGCGCTCGGCGATCGCGCGGAGGGTCGGCGCCAGCAGCGCGAGCAGCACCCGCCCCGGCTCGGCGGGATCGCCGAGGCTGCGCAACGCGACGCCGCCCAGCGTCACCTCCCGGGTCTTGCGGTGCGCCAGCGTGGCGGTCATCGCCGCGTCGATGGCGACCACCAGCGCGCCGACCGCCGCGGCGTCATCGCCGCCCAGCGTGGACTCGTGGCGCGCGCTGCCGCCGCGCTCGTCGAGCAGCGCGACGGTGATCTCGGGCGCGTCGGCGCGCGGGCTGATCACGCGCCAGCCTGGCGACGGCTTGTGCGCGTGCTCGCGCAGCACCAGCGTGACCTGCGCCCCGTCCTTGCGCGCCTCGAGCAACGCCGCGCGATCGAGCGCGACCTTCGCCAGCGCCGGCGCGCCGATCAGCTTGCGCCGCGGCAGCCGCAGCGCGGCCGTCGGGGCCAGCGTGGCCAGGCGCACCGGGCCGGTCCACGGCGGCGCGGTCAGCTCGAAGGTCATCGCGAACTCCGCCGAGGTCGCCGACGCCTCGCCGCCGCCCGACGCCTTCCACGCCCAGGCCCACGCGGTGCGCGGCAGCGCGCGCTTCGCGAACAGCGACGCCGCGGCGGTCGAGGTCACCGCGAGCGCGCGATCGAGCCGCGGCGCGGCGGCGGCCTGCGCGACGGTGCGCTCGAGGCCGGCCCGCGCGCCGGCCAGCGCCTGGCGCGCGCCGTCGAGCGCGCGCTGCGCCGCCTCCTGCACCGCGCTGGCGTCCTTGCCCAGGCGCGGCTGGCGCGGCGCGACCGCGGCCACCAGCGCCTGTTCCAGCTCGGCGAGTTGGGCGGTCGCGGCGTCGGCGTCGGCGCGCGCGTCCTGAGCCTGGGCGCGCAGCCCGTCGAGGTGCGCGGCGGCGCCGAACATCGCGACGCACGCGTCGACCACCGCAGGGATCAGCTCGATGACGTTGTCGTCGAACGGGAACGGGGTGCCGTCGCCATAGCGGTACATGAGACCTCCTCGCGACGCCGCGCGTCGGACGATGGCCGTGGATTCAGCAACCGATGTGCCAGCGGAACGGCGGGCTGAGGCGCGTTCCGCTCGACCGCGCCGGGGCCGGTCGCCCCACCCTGGGAGCCGCCGCCCCGCGCCGGACATCCCGGTCGCGCGGTGGCGCCTCGAGTCGCCACCTGGGGCTGCCGATCGAGACCATCGCGTCACACGCGTCCTGGCGCGTCGCGGCAAGTCCGCGCCACGCACGGCCTGCCACCGGCGTGAGCCGCGGTACGCCGCGTGCAGTGATCGAGCGCGTGCGCGCAAGCTCGGTGACGACGGACGGCGGCTACACGGTGGTAGAGGAACGCTTCGACCACGGCGATCTCGATCCCAGCGGGGATCGCGGCGACGGGGATCGCGGCGAGGCTGAGGATCGCACGCTCGATGGCCGCCCGCGCCCGGCGCCGCTGGCGCCGATCCTCGCCGAGCAGGTGATCGAGCTGGTGCTCGAGCGCGCCGACGCCCGGGTCGCGCAGCGCTCGCTCGGTCCGCGAGTGCCGGTGATCGCCATCACGCTCGGCGCGCGCGCGATCGACCTCGGCGGCACCGGCCTGGCGCTGGCGGCGCTGACCGAGGTGGCGGCGCGCGCGGTCGCGACCTTCAGCGACGCCGGCGCGCTGACCGTGGTCCGCCCCGGCGACGGGCCGTCGTTCCTGTTCCCGCTGGCGCAGGATCGCGACGACGACGACGACGATCCGGTCGTGCGCTGGTGCCGCGCGCAGGACGACGAGCAGACCCGCTACCGCGTCGTGGCGCTGGCCGAGCGGTTCCAGCACGAGCTCGAGCGCTCGAGCCTGCTCCGCGACGTGCTGATCGAGGTCCGGCTCGGCGAGGGCGCGATCGTCGGCGCCCCGGCCCGGGCCGGCCGGCTCCTGCCGAGCGCGTCCTGGCGCCCGGCGTGATCGCCCGCGGCTCGCGCGGCGCCGGTCGGCCGCGGTAGCGTCGGCCATGGCCTCCCTGTACCGCCGCGCCCACGTCGTGACGTGCGCCGGCCCGCCCGCCGATCCGCTCGGCGCGATCGTCGACGGCGCGCTGCTCACCGACGGCGATCGCGTCGCGTGGGTCGGCGCCGACACCGACGCGCCGGCCGCCGCCGCCGCGCTCGGGTTGACCGTCGACGATCAGCTCGACCTCGGCGGGCGGCTGCTGACGCCAGGGCTGATCGACTGCCACACCCACGCGGTCTTCGCCGGCGACCGCGCCGGCGAGTTCGCGCTGCGCGCGGCTGGCGCGACCTACCAGGCGATCGCCGCGAGCGGCGGCGGCATCGTCGCGACGACCGCCCCCACCCGCGCGGCCTCGCTCGATCAGCTCACCGCGCTGACGGTCGCGCGCCTCGAGCGCGCCCGCGGCTTCGGCACCACGACCATCGAGATCAAGACCGGCTACGACCTGACGGTCGCCGGCGAGCTGCGGCTGCTCGACGTGATCGCGCGCGCCGCGGCCGCCGCGCCGATCGCGGTGGTGCCGACGCTCCTGTGCCACCTGGTGCCGGCCGAGCGCGCCGACGATCGCGACGCCTACGTGCGCGAGCTGGCGACCGCGCTGGTGCCGCGCGCCCGCGGTCGCGCGACCTCGGTCGACGTGTACTGCGATCAGGGCGCCTTCATGCTGTCCGAAACCCGGACCATCCTCGGCGCCGCGCGCGCCGCCGGGCTGGCGGTGCGCGCCCACGTCGGCCAGTTCGCCGACCTCGGCGGCGCCGAGCTGGTGGCCGAGCTCGGCGGCCGCTCGATCGATCACGTCGAGCAGATCGGCCCGGCCGGCATCGCCGCCGCCGCCGCCGCCGGCACGGTCGCGGTGATGCTGCCCGGCGCCTGCGTGCAGCTGCGGCTGCCGGTGCCGCCGGTCGCGGCGCTGCGCGCGGCGGGCGTGCCGCTGGCGATCGCCACCGACCTCAATCCCGGCTCGAGCCTGACCGAGAACCTGCCGCTGCAGATGTGGCTGGCCACGACGCACTACGCGATGACCGTCGCCGAGGCGTGGCTCGGCGTGACCCGCCACGCCGCCCGCGCGCTGGGGCTGACCGATCGCGGCGTGCTCGCGCCGGGCGCCCGGGCCGACCTGTGCGCCTGGGACGCCGGCCACCCCGCCGAGATCCCGTACCACTACGGCGCGCAGCGCCCGAGCCTGGTGGCGATCGCCGGGCAGCGCGTCCTGCCGGCGGCCGTGGCATGATCGGGGGTCCCGATGTCGCCAGACCACGAAGGCCGGTACGAGGCCCGCGATCGCGGCGTCGACGCGCCGTGGCACGCGGCGATCGTCGGCGACGACGGCGCCTGCCACGACCTCGGGCCGCGGCCTGACGCCGAGCGCCAGGCGCTGGTCGGGCGCCGGGTCGCGCTGCGCGCCGGCGCGATCGTGCCGGTGGGCGAGCTGCGGCGGATCGATCCGTTGCCGCTCGAGGCCACCGGCGCGCGCACCGACGTCGAGGTGATCGAGGTGTCGCTGGAGATGGCGCGGGACCAGGCCCCGGCGCCGGTGCCGCCGCCGCCGGGCTGCGCGGTCGCACCGGTCCGCGCGTCGGTCCGCTTCTACCGCTACCTGTACGACGCGGTCGGCGCGCCGTATCACTGGTGGGATCGCAAGCGCTGGAGCGACGCGCGGCTCGCCGCCCGGCTCGCCGATCCGCGGGTCGAGATCCATGTCGCCACCGAGCACGGCACGCCGGTCGGCTACGCCGAGCTCGACCGCACCGCGTCGGCGAGCTGCGAGCTGTCGTACTTCGGGCTGGTGCCCGAGGCCATCGGCCGCGGGCTCGGCCGCTGGCTCCTGGCCCACGCCGTCGCCGCCGCCTGGACCGACCCGGCGCTGGCGCGGCTGTGGGTCCACACCTGCAGCCTCGACGGGGCTGCCGCGCTGCACACCTACCGCCGCCTCGGCTTCGTGGCCTACCGCCACGACCGCTTCTACCAGGCGATCCTCGCCGGAGGCACCGCACCATGAACACCCACTCCCCCGACTTCGATCAGCTCGCCGCGATCGGCGCCGTGCGCTACCTGCGCGCCGATCGCCCGGCGACCCCGCCGATCGGCGGCGGCGACGAACCCGGCTGGGTCCGCGCGATGCCGTTCCCGTGCGGCGAGGCGTCGGAGCACCGGGTGCCCGCCGAGACCCAGGCGACGATCCACATCTGGGTGCAGATCGCGCCGATGAACCTCGCCGACCTCGGCCTGGCCCGTCAGGCGATGTGGTCGCTGCACCCGCAGATCGAGCTGGCCTGCCCCGACCCCGACGGCCGCCTGCTGCGGATCGCGTTCTCGGGGTCGGTGCTGATGCCACCCCGCGACTGGGTGCGATCCATCGTACAGATCCCGCTGGTGGCGCTGCACGCCTCGCGGCCGATCCGCTCGGTCCTGATCGGCCTCGAGCGCGCCTGACGTTCGGGCGCGCGACGCGGCCCGCCGCTCGGCCGGCGGTGACTTTGGTTGCGCCCCGCTCGCACGAGGCTCGCGTTCGCACCGCGACTGTCGATACAATGGCGCCCATGCGCAAAGCCTTGCTCGCAGTGTTGGTGGCGACGGCGGCGGCGTGTGGCAGCAACTCCCAGCCCAGCCTGTGCGATCAGGATCCGGTGCCGGTCGAGTGCAACGCGGTGTGCGATCCGGCCGGCGGCCAGCCGGTGTGCCCGACCGGCTACCACTGCACCGCGAGCGGCCACTGCGACGCCGAGTGCACCGCGGGCGGCACCGAGTGCGGCGCCAACCGGCACTGCACGCCGGACGGCCGCTGCATCGACGACAGCCAGTGCGTCGGCCTCGAGTGCCAGGTCGCCAACTGCGCCGCGATGAGCATGCCGCCGACGACGCTCACCGGCACGGTGTTCGCGCCCAACGGCACGCTGCCGCTGTACGGCATCGACGTCTACATCCCCAACGCCGCGCTGCCGGCGCTGGCCGAGGGCGCGGTCTGCGATCGCTGCAACGCCACCCTGCCCGGCGCGCCCCTGGTCCACACCCAGACGGACGAGCACGGCGCGTTCCGCCTCGAGAACGTGCCCGCCGGCGCCAACATCCCGCTGGTCATCTCGAGCGGCAAGTGGCGGCGCGAGCTGACGATCACCAACGTCGCGCAGTGCGTGACGACCGACCTGCCGGCGACCGACACCCGCCTGCCCAAGAACGCGAGCGAGGGCCACATGCCCAAGATCGCGATCTCGACCGGCTCGGCCGACGCGCTCGAGTGCCTCGTGCGCAAGCTCGGCATCGACGACGCCGAGATGGGCACCAGCGGCGGCGGGCAGCGCATCCACCTCTACGCCGACCCCGGCTCGGGCGGCGGCCAGGGCGCCAACTCGTTCCAGGGAGGCTTCCCCGGCGGCAACGGCAACTTCGCCAACTCGACCAGCCTGTGGGGCACCGTCGACAGCCTCAAGAACTACGACATCGTGATCCTGTCGTGCGAGGGCGGCCAGCACCCCGAGACCAAGCCGCAGACCGCGATGGACGCGCTCAAGGCGTACGCCGACCTCGGCGGCCGCGTGTTCCTGTCGCACTGGCACAACGTGTGGATCGAGGGCTCGACCCAGGGCGGCGGCAACCAGGCGCCGGCGGTGTGGTCGGGCGCGAACGGCATCGCGACGTGGAACAACAACAACACGACGTTCTCGACGCCGCCCGACACCATCGACGAGACCAACAACCCCAAGGGCACGGCGTTCGCCGACTGGATGGTCAACGTCGGCGGCTCGACGGTGCGCACCCAGATCGAGATCGGCAACAGCACCGGCAAGAACACCTGCGAGGCGGTCGACAACAGCAAGGCCGAGCGCTGGGTGTTCTGGAACAACGGCGGCCGCGAGTACCCGCAGATGTTCCAGTTCACGACGCCCAACGAGGCCGCGGCCGAGCAGCGCTGCGGCAAGGTGGTGTTCTCCGACATGCACGTCTCGGGCGACTCCGACTCGTCCCCCGGCACGCCGTTCCCCGGCGACTGCGCGAGCTCGGCGCTGACGCCGCAGGAGAAGGCGCTGGCGTTCATGTTCTTCGACATCGCCTCGTGCGTCGGCCCGCCGATCGGCAAGGCCGCGCCCGCGGTCGCCGCGCCGCTCGCCTCGACGCTCGAGTAGCCGGCGCCGGCCCGCTCCGATGCGGCTGCGCCTCGCGACGTTCAACCTCGAGAACCTCGACACGTCGTCGCGCGGGGTGCCGCTCGACGAGCGCTGCCGGGTGCTGCGCCCGCAGCTGGTCGCGCTCGACGCCGACGTGCTGTGCCTGCAAGAGGTCAGCGCCCACGCGCGCCACGACGGCCACCGCACGCTGGCCGCGCTCGACCAGCTGCTCGCCGACACGCCGTACGCCGGCTTCGCCCGCGCCACCACCCACGCCGCCGGCGGCGGCCTCGCCGACGTCCACAACCTGGTCGTGGTGAGCCGCTGGCCGATCGTCGGCACCCAGCAGCACCTCCACGATCTGGTGACGCCGCCGACGGTCCGGCTCACGACGCCGCCGACGCCCGAGGAGGTCGCGGTGCGCTGGGATCGCCCGCTGTTGCAGGTCGAGCTGGCGGTGCCCGGCTCGCGGCCGCTGGTGGTGTGGAACGCGCACCTGCGCGCGCCGCTGGCCGCGGCGATCCCCGGCGGCAAGCGCGCCCACCAGTGGCTCAGCACCGCGGCCTGGGCCGAGGGCTACCTGCTCGCGGCGATCAAGCGAGTCGGCCAGGCCCTCGAGCTGCGCCACCACGTCGATCGCCGCCTCGACGCCGATCCCGACGCGTGGATCGTCGTGGCCGGCGACCTCAACGCGGGCGCCGACGGCGCGGCGTACCGGCTGCTGCGCGCCGACGTCGAGGACACCGGCGCCCCGGCGCTGGCCGGCCGCGCGCTGGTGGCGCTCGAGGAGCGCGTCGACGCCGCCCGCCGCTACACCGTGCGGCTGCGCGGCCGGGCGCTGTTGCTCGACCACCTGCTCGCGACGCCGGCGCTGGCCCAGCACCTGGTGGCCGCGGCGATCGACAACGCCGCGCTCGAGGACGAGCACGACCTCGAGCAAGCGGGCCGCGCGCCGGTGGGCTCGCTGCACGCGCCGCTGGTCGCCGAGTTCGCGTTGCCCACGTCGGCGTGATCGCGATCGCGCGCCGGTCCGCGCCGGCGCAAGCGATGGCCGCGCCGTGGTTCCATCGGCCATGGGTCGACGCGCGCGGATCATCGTGATCGTGGTGGTGGCGGCAGCGGCGGCGGTCGCCGTCGCGCTGTGGAGCCGGGCGCGCACGACCACCGGCACCACCGCGCCGGGCCACGCCGCCACCGCGCCCTCGGCGTCGACGCCCGCGCCGGCCCGCCCGGCGCCGCGGCCGGCCCGCGATCTCGATCCACCCGGCGCGCTCCGGCTCGAGGGGCTGGTGCTCGACGAGCGCGACCAGCCGGTGCCCGGCGCCACCGTCGAGATCGCCAGCCGCCCGCCGCGCACGGTCAGCACCGACCGCGACGGCGCGTTCGCGATCGACGGGCTCTTGCCCAGCGCCTACGAGGTGGCCGCGTGGCACGCGGACCGCTACGCGGCGCCGGTGCGGCTGGTGGTGCGCGCGACCACCGAGCCGCTGATCCTGCGGCTGGTCATTGGCCAGACGCTGGCGGTGCGGGTCGTCGACGACGCCACCGCGGCGCCGATCGCCGGCGCGCTCGTCGACGACGGCCGCCAGGCGGTGCCCACCGGCGCCGATGGCGTGGCGGCGCTCGGCGGTCGCGGGCCGTCGTTCTACGCCGTCGCCGTGCAGGCCGACGGCTACGCGCCGGCGATGCTCACCGGCTCGCTGGCCGACGACCCCGGCGGCACCACGACCGCGGTGGTGCGGCTGGCCCGGGGCGCGCCGGTCCGCGGCCACGTGATCGGCGTCGACGGCGCCGCCGCGGCGGGCGTCCGCGTCACCGCGATCAGCGACGGCGCCGAGGCCGAGGCCACGACCGACGCCGCGGGCGCGTGGCGCATCCCGCGCCTGGCCGCCGGCCGCTACGTCTTCGCGGTCGACGCGGCGGCCGGGCTCGGTCAGGTCGAGGTCGACCTCGACGGCGCGACCGCGCCGGCCGACGTCACGATCCGCCTGGCCCGCGGCGCGACGCTCACCGGCGTGGTGGTCGACGCCGCCGGCCAGCCGGTCGCGCAGGCCACCGTCACCGCGCAGCGGACCGCGACCTTCGACGAGCGCCACGCCACCACCGACGCCGCGGGCCAGTTCACGATCACCGGGCTGGCCGCAGCGACGCTGGCGGTGTTCGCGACCCGGGGCGCCGAGGCGTCGGCGGTGGTCACCGTCGAGCCGGCGACGTCGCCCGGCCCGCTGCGGCTGACGCTGGCGCCGGCGCTGATCGCCGGCGTCGTCGTCGACGCCACCGGCCAGCCGGCCCCCGAGGCCCGGGTCCAGGCGCTCCCCGACGGCGCCGCCGCCGCGCTGATCCGCGCCGCCGACGTGGCCGACGGCGCCGGGCGCTTCGAGCTGGGGCCGCTGACCGCCGGCCGGTATCGGCTGCTGGCCGCGTGGCCCGACGCGCCGATGACCAACCGGTACCTGACGCCCGACGCCACGACCGCCGCCGCCGGGGAGCGCGACGTGCGCATCGAGCTGCCCGCGGCCGGCGCGATCCGCGGCACGGTGACCCGCGACGGCCGACCGGTCGAGCGCTTCGCGATCGCGCTGGCGACGTTCGAGCCGGGGCTGGCGTTCGCCGAGCCCGAGGCCCGAGCCGCGCCCGATGGCCGCTTCACCCGCGGCGCGGTCCCGCCCGGCACCTGGGTGGTGCGCGTCGTCGGCGCCGACTTCGTCGGGCGCACGCTCACCGACGTCGAGGTCACCGCCGGCCAGGTCACCGACCTGGGCGCGATCGCCGTCGAGGCCGGCGCGAGCGTGCGCGGCCGGGTGGTCGACGCCGCCGGCGCGCCGGTGGCCGACGCCGCGGTGACGATGGCGCCGCGCCTGACGATGTTCGGCGCGCAGTTCGGCCTCGGCGGCGACCCGCGCCAGGCGGCGCTGCTCGGCACGCACGCGACGACCACCGACGCCGACGGCGGCTTCGCCTTCGCCGGGGTCGCGGCGCCGCGGCCCGAGCGCCCGTTGCGGATCGTCGCGCTGCACCCGCAGCGCGGGCTGTCGGGCACGACCGCGGTCGCGCTGCCGGCGGCGCCGCTGGTGCTCGCGCTGGGGCCGAGCGGCGCGATCGCTGGCACGGTGCGCGGCGCCACGGTGCGCGCGGCGGTCGAGATCACGCCGGCCGACGGCGGCTACCAGGTGATCGCGGTGGTCGGCCCCGACGGCCGCTTCCACGCGCCGCAGGTCGGCGTCGGGCCGGCCCAGGTCGTCGCCAAGCTCCGCGGCCGCGGCGACGAGCGCGCGAGCGCGCCGGTCACCGCGACGGTGGTCGCCGGCCAGACCGCGACCGTCGACCTCGCCCTGCCCGCGCCGTGACGGTCACACCAGCGGCGCGCCGGTGAGCTTCGCGACCGTGTCGCGATCCACACCCGGCGCCAGCTCGATCACCTTGAAGCAGCCGTCCGGCGTCGGGTCGAACACGCCGAGCTCGGTGATGACCCGGCTGACGACGCGCGCGGCGGTGAGCGGGTAGCTGCACGTCGCGACCAGCTTGTGCTCGCCGTCCTTGGTCGCGTGCTGCATCACCGCGATCACCCGCCGGCAGCCCGAGGCCAGATCCATCGCGCCGCCGATGCCCATGATCTTGCCGCCCGGCACCGCCCAGTTGGCGAGGTCGCCGCGCGCCGACACCTGCATCGCGCCGAGGATCGCCAGATCGACGTGGCCGCCGCGGATCATCGCGAAGCTCTGCGCCGAGTCGAAGGTCGAGCCGCCGGGCAGCACGGTCACGGTCTGCTTGCCGGCGTTGATCAGCTGCGGATCCTCCTCGCCCTCGTACGGGAACGGGCCCATGCCGAGCAGGCCGTTCTCCGAGTGCAGGAACGCGTGGCCCTCGGGCAGGTAGTCGGCGCACAAGGTCGGCAGGCCGATGCCCAGGTTGACGATCGAGCCGGCCGGGATCTCGGCGGCGGCGCGGCGC
>Ga0075163_10008622_pt1 | contig 13400 bp, 11 predicted proteins | sample JI1023141ADNA_FD_71478 | JGI IMG/M metagenome (GOLD analysis project Ga0075163, IMG submission 71478) | Wastewater effluent complex algal communities from Wisconsin, to seasonally profile nutrient transformation and Carbon sequestration -... | ecosystem: Engineered > WWTP > Effluent > Algae...
CCGATCGTATTGCACGCGATCTGCCGCTCGGCATCGATCCGAAGGAAGTGCGCACCTACGCAGCCTTGTTCAACCGACGTCCGGTGGAGGTGGGGAACACCCTACCCGACATCCTCCGCTTTGGTGGATCGAGGGGAAAGGACGATTGCATCGATCAGCAACAGGGTGGGAGATGGTACACACGGTGGTTCGAGGCCGAGGGCTACGGTGATTCCGTGGAAGTGCGTCAACTGCGCGACCGTGCCGGATATGTGCTGCGGTTCAAGAAGGATGCTCCGTTGAACGGTCAGCGCCGCATGTTGCTGGTTCCCGCTACCGTTCAGGATATCCGATCCGAGTACCTGGAACTCATAGCGAGTGAATTAGGGCTCCTTACACCGAGCATCGGTTATGTGCGTGTGATCGGTTGCGGGAAGGAACTGGGGCTTTTCCGTCGCGAGGAACGTGTCGATCAGGATTTCATCGAACGACGTGGCTTGCGCAATGCAAGTCTGTTGAAGGTGGGTATGGATCCGGAACGACCGGAGGAGCAGTTCGCCGTCGTCGCCGGGGATAGCGCCGAGTGTGTCTTCCTGCGCGGTTCCTTGGAGCGCGCTTACGCGGAAGCTCAACGGGGGAACACGGATGCACTCGCAGAGTTGGTCGACGAAGAGGCAGCCACCGCCTGGTTGCTGATGGCTTGGATCGATGGTCGTGATAGACGAAGCGAACCGGTCGTTCTCGCACATCAATGGACAACAGGGCGCATGATCCCGCTTTACCGATCGCCTCGAGGCGCCATGGTGGACAGCTCTGATGCACCGCTGGCCTTCAACCCGATCACACCGCTCCTTGCTCGTCCGGACTTCCGAGCGCGCTTGGTTGAACGTGCCAAGAACCTAGCGAATGACCTGCCCGTACTGAAGGATCGTTTAGAAGGGGCACGCAGATCGTGGTTGCCTGTTCTTTCGGATGACGCATCCATGCCCTTCGCGCTCACGGTAGCGGAGCGCGAAGAAAAGCGGATCGTGGATCGCATCAGCATTTCTCCGGATGTGGATCATTGGCCGCGCGAACATGTGTTCGGTCCGGGTCATGCCACGTTCCTGAGTGGAATGCCGGTGCCTCCAAAGACCATCGCAAGCCGATCCCATCCGGACCAATTGGCCATACTGGTCCAACGTTACAAGGTGCAGGTCTTCGGCGATACGGTGTTCTTCGCCCGTGGCAAGTATTCCATTGATGAGGACCTGATCTTCCCTTCGGGTACATCGGTGGTACTGAACGAAGGGGCACGGCTCTTTCTCGCACCGAAGGTGAATGTTCGCTGCTCCGGTGATCTACACGTCCGAGGAACGCTAAGGAATCCCGTGTTCATCCGTCCGCAGATCGAAGCATCTCCGTTCGGAACGATCGCCGTTCTGGGAAGTGGGTCACGAAAGTGTAGCATCAGTGGTCTATTCATCTCCGGTGGGTCGGGGGCGCTGATCGATGGTGTTCGGCACGATGGCATGATCTCGGTACAAGGCATGGCACACACCGAATTGCGCAATTCGGTGATCGAGGAGCACGCCGCCGAATCGGGTATTGCAGTGTTCGGTGGCCAGGTCGGGATCGAAGGAGTGCGAAGCAGTGATGCCCGAAAAGCAGCCATACAGTTGTCCTTTGCCCAAGGGACGATCCGTTCATGCCAGTTCAAGCCCGGTCCATCCCAGCGCGGGTCAGGCGTTCACCTCGAGGCTTCGCGTGTCGCCATCGCCAGCTGTTCGTTCGATCTGCCGAATGGAACCGGTGTGAAAGCCGATGCGGCAAGCCAAGTGTTGGTCCGCGGTTGCACGTTCACCGAATGCGCCAAGGCGATCGAAAGCACCGAAGGCGCGCTGATCCATTTGGCTGACAATACGTTCGCGAACAACCGCGTTGCACTTTCGGGAAGCGGTTCCACCTCCGGTGCTGGCGCACATTTCATTCTTTACACCAATACCTTCACGGACAACACGACGGATCGGGCATTGGATGCGAACTCGAGGGTGGAACTGAAGGTCGTTCTGGAAGGAACGACACTTCGAGCTTTCGGACTTCCTGAGACCGAGGAGCCGGTCGTCAACACCGCGCGACGCAGGCGTTCACGGAACTGATCGAACGACGTCGAAGATCTCGTTGCGGTCCATCGGTCGCTCGGTGCCGCGCCAATCCGAGCCTTTCATGCGCAACTCTTCAGGTGGCACTTTCTCCAAGGGGTAGAGTACGGCATCGGGTCGATCGAGAAAGGTCACGGTGCTCACCTTTCCCTCGACCAGTCGAACATTGATGCGGCTACAGTCCGCGCGGTTCACGCCCATGATGGACTCCACGCCGTTCTTCATTTCGGTGGCGAAGTAGACGGTACGGCTGTTGCCTTCCACGAGCAGGTTACGCAATCCATCCTCGCCGAATCGACCGGTCATTGTGGTGCCTGTTACCTGGTCGTAGTGGATGCTGTCCACTTCGGAGATGAGGAAGGCATCCTCTTCCACGTACAAGGTGTCGGCCTTGCTCTCCCGTAGCTTGATCCGGATGCGAGCGCCAGTGATCTGATCGGTACCGCTCCAGAGCACCGGTTCGTGGAAGAGCGAGATCAGGCTATCGACCTCGCTGTAGACCAGTGTGTCACAGGCCCCTTGAAGATCGCTGCGGTAGAACCGCACGTTCCGATGGGCTTGGATCCGTTTTCCGCTGCTATCCGGTGTGGTGAAAAGCGTGTCGCCGTGCAGGAAGAGGGTGTCCCTGCCCATGAGCAGTTCCAATTCCGCATGACCCGTGATCACGGCCTTGTCGCTTTGTTCGTTGTACCGTCCGAGGTCTCCCCGAACGATCATGTCACTTGCGGTATCGGTCACCTGCACGCGCCCCCACGCGAGTCCTTCACCACTCTTGCGATCGTAATGCAGGCTGTCCCCTTCCAACGTGCGCCCTTTGCTGAGGATGCTGGATCGCTTGGTGAACCGGGCCTTCTCGTTGCGGGTATCGTACTGACCGCGCGTGGTGGTGATCACGGTCCCGGCCTGCGTGATCGTGGTTGGTCCGAAGAATTCCGCGATGCCGGTGGAGGTAACGTAGTGCATGGTGTCCGCCACGATCCTCCGCTCGGGATGGACCAATTCCACATGGCGACTGAAGATGAAACGTCGTGCATCGGTGAGGTAGGTGCCGACATCGCTGGTGAGCGTGTTGTTGCCGCTCTTGCTCACGATCCGTCCGCCAGCGGTGTACACGGCGCGACGATTCTTCAGGTCGTAGTCCAACGAAGGGGTGCTGAGCTCCATGTCGCTGTTGCGCAGGATGACATTGCCTTCCAGCCGCGCCGTGCGATCAGCGCCGTTGTACGTGGAACGATCGGCTTGAACGTGGAGCGTGTCTCCTTGGTCGATGGAGACATGCCCGAAGGCCTGCACCCGCTGATCCTGATAGAGATAGGCACTGTCACAACGCATGACGGCATCCTTGTGCTTGAAACGCACATTGCCCTTCAAGCGCTGGGCACCGGGAGCGATCTTGTTGTCGAACTCGCCCCGGTCCGCATTGAGGATCTCGATCCGTCCTTCCGGTGAACCAACCTGGGATTGGGCGAAGCCCGCAAGAGGCAGGAACAAGAAAATGGTGACCAAGCAGCGCATCCGTAGCGCGAGTGGCAAATGGCGTACCACCCGTTGGACCATCAGTTCATGGATACGCCGGGCAGCTTGCGCATCTGCTTGTAATGGATGCTGAGGTACTCCAACAATTTGCGCATGAGGCCTTCAGCTTCCAAGGTGCTCGCGCTGATCTCCTTGCCTTGCGCACGCAGCACCATCACGCCATAGATCGCGGTGAAGCAGGTGGTGATCGGTCCATCGGCGCTTTCATCGGCTTGCGCTTGAAGCGCTACGATGCCCGGGCCCGCCGCAGCGTACAGCGCATCGTACGTTTCGTCGTTGAGCACTTCGCTCAGGGTCGTGTGCAGGAATTCCAGCTCATTGAGTACCTCTTCCACTTCACTCAGGTGGCCGCGTTTCTCAAGGCCCTCTTCCTTCATACGGTCGATGACATCCATGTACCACGCCCGCACTTCGGCTTTGGCCTCGTCGTCGGCATCCATGCCTTCGATCAACTGCTCATCGAGCACACGCAGGTCGAATCGATTGGCGCGCATGAGGTCTTCGATGTGCCACATGCTGATCACATAGCTCGCGATGTTCTCCTGCTTCTTGTGGTCCAACAAGCCCATGGTCACTTCTTCTTTCCTTTTGCTGCGAGATAGCGTTCGTTGAGGCCGTTGATGATATCATCACTGATATCGAGTCCCTTGTTGCCCACCCACACCTGCCCACCATTCTGCACACTGAAGATGTAGTCGAACCCTGCTTTGGTATTGTAGGATTCCAGGTAGTCCTTGAGCTCTTTGGTGATCTCCGTGAGGATCTCCGCTTCCAACCGGGCGAGTTGTTGTTCGCTATTCGCCTGCTGGCCTTGGATGCGGGCCATTAGTCCTTGTAGCTCCTGTTCGTCCTTGGCCACCTCGGCCTGTGTGCTGTACGTGTGGTCCTTCTGCATCAACTCCTCGTACCGAGCTTGGGCCTTCGCCATCTCATTCTTCAAGTTGTTCTCCAACTGCTGGCCTTTGCTTCGGAAACTCTTATCCCTATCACTGATCATTTTGTACTTCTTCTGCACGCTATCCATGTAGAAGAAGGCGATCTTGGCATCGGTGAGTGCCCCCGGATCCCGCGGCACAACGGAAGTGGGAAGAACCTGTTCGATCTCGGCTGGGATGTCGTCTACAGCAACAGCAGTAGTTGTTGTCGAGGGCGTCCGGAGAAGCCCCCACGCTATCAAAGCGCTCAGCAGTACATTCCAGATGATCAGGAGCAACACGGTGTTCTTGGGCATGGTCGGGTAATAGAGCGCCCCTTCACATGGAAGGGGCGCACAAAGGTAGCGGCTTCGTTGACGTGGCCTCAATGCTGCACGAGTACGCGGGCACTGTAGGTCGTTCCGCCCTGTCGGATGCGCAATTGATAGAGGCCTACGTTCAGGTCGCCGACTGGAACGGCAAGTCGTTCCGTGCTGGAGGTGATGGCCCTTTGGCGCACAAGCCGACCGTGCAGATCCAGCACTTCCACCGAAACAGGACCTGCTCCGGGTAGCTCAACGAAAACGTTCTGATCAGCAGGATTGGGCCAAGTGCGGACAGCGATGGTCTCCAGTTCTTTCACACCCACGAAGACATTCACGCTCACGCAATTCGTGTCGTTGGTCAGTTCAATATCCAGGTCCCAATTGCTCCACGCGCAGAGGTCACCCGTGCCGGTGATGTTCGGGTCGAATGGCTGCGTGAAACTGAAGAGCGTTTGCTGCAAAGGCGCAATGGGTGCTCCGGTGTAGTTCTGCGTAACAAGCGCATCATTGCCGAAGCGGTAGCTCACGCTGAAACCGGGCGCTGGTTGGTTACCGTAGTTCGTGACCCACGTTCGCACGGTGATCGGCTCCACGATGTCCTGACCGGGCGCTGTTCCGAAGAAACCGCTCACACCAACGTCATTGATCGGCGCTTGCGTCAAACGCAATCCGATGTGGAAGTCCACGTTCTCGCGGTCGCGGTATTCCGCCCAGGTATCACCCAAGACCTCATAGGTCTGCAAGGAGAACGGAGCAACGATATCCTGTGCGATGTTGACGTTCGGTCCGTTCATGTACCACAGCACATACACACCACCGCTGGGTATGGTGAGCAGTGCGCTCAACGGGATCACCTGATCCCCGGTCGTTGCATCAAGCGGTGCCACATCCACCTGATCCAAGAGCGTACCCGCTGTTCCGTTCGGACCATCATCATCGTACACCTTCATGCTGAAGCCCGAACCACCGGTATTGCTCGCGATCCGCACTGTGGTCGCAGCTGCATAAGCAGGATAGTAGGGCGGTTCCAGGTACATGGCCACACCGCCGTTGCCACCATCCCAGCCTAATCCGACACCATCGTCGGTGGTTCCGGTGAATTTCAGATCACGGATCGCGAGGGTGGTATCCACGACCACCAGCTCTTGGGTCAAGGTGTTGTTGATGCTCACCAATTCACCGGGGATCCCGCTCAAGGTCGTGGTATACCGGTAGGTTCCAGCTGTTGTCGGATCGAAGCTTGTTCCGAAGCTCACATCCGCATCCTGTGAAGCCAGAACGAATGGGACCGTACTGCTCCCGCTCACCTGCACTTGGTTGGCTGCGTTACGCACCTCACCACTCACTTGTATGTCGCTCAGGTCCACGTTGCCTGTATTCTCCACATTGGACACGAGTGCCAACGGCGTTCCATTGCGCACGAGGAAGCGTCCACCATTTCCGGGCTGTGTGTTCCAGCTCATCGCCGCGTCCGCTATCACCAGGTTCGTTTGCACCGGTGGATAGAAGCGCACCGCGAAGCCCGCAGTAGGATACACATCCGCCGAGTGTTGCAGACCGATGCTTCCCGCCACGCTTTCGATCCCAACGAGCACGTCGTTGTTCTGCGTCAAGCCGAACTGTTGCTGGTATTGAATGGTGATCGTACTGTCCACCTTGTTGAGGATCACTTGGAATGTGTTGCTGCCGGTGGAGCCAGGTGCAGCACTGGTCCAGAAAGGGACGTTCTCGTAAGAGATGATCGTAATGTCACTGTTGTCGTAGAAGTAGCAGCGGGCCACGTTCCCGTCCCCTGCGAAGGTGAGGTCCGAGGCCATCAGAGCGATGTAGTCATTCACGCCTCCCGCTTGAGGTATGATGGGGAATGGCGAAGCGATGTTGCCGTTGTTGAAGGCGATGTAGCCATTGCTGCCGATCCACACGTTCTTACGTCCGTACCAATAGAACGGGTGATCGGTATCCATCGTGAACGGCCCGACCACATTGTCATCGCCCAAGCCCGTCACCTCGATGCCCGTCGTTGTTATATCGACCCACTCATACACGGGTCCGTCGGGCTCGTTGATGTCCTTCCAGGTGTAGCCATAAGAGTCCGGGCCACCGTTGGCCGCGAAGAGCGAGGCGCCGAACATCATGAAGGACATTAGGGTAAGGTTGCGGTTCATGGGCGTAGGGTTGTACGACCAAGGTACGGGACGGATGGTTCGGTTGTATACGGACGGTGCGCCGCAGTGACCGCAGCCGAGCGCGTTTGTAACCCCGTGGACTTATGCGCAAAAGGAGTTCCTTGGAAGAGCTGGTCTGCGCCTCTTCACCGAATGCATGGAGGCAAGAACGAGAGGATACGGTCGAACTACGAAGCCCGCCGCAGATCCTGCGCGCGCTCGTCGGGCTCCACCACTTCGAGCAGGTAGCTGCCGTGATCGGCCATGGAAAGGCCGAAGATGTCCTGCTCCAACCATGTGAAGAGGAGGGTGTCGGTGCTGATCATCACGCTGCGGCCGCGCACCACGCCGAGGGATAGCTCCACTTGTCCATCAACGGTGGCTCCCGGGACTTCCACGGTGAGTTCCACCAGCAGGTCCACACCGCCGAGTCGTTGCGTAAGCCAGTTGGTCGCCAACTCAGGCAATTGATCCGGGCCTTCGCGCAAGGTCTGCAGATCCTGTCGCACGTCGGAGAGCCAATCGAACAACTCGTGCAAGGTCGCCTGCCCCAATTCATCCACGCTCCAGATACCGAGCAACAGGGCGGTGCCTTCAGGTCCCGAGATGCGGTACCGTCGCAATTCCAGACCGTCCATGGTATTCTCCACCAAGGATTCCACAGCGCCATGGAAATAGCGCGCTGCGGCATGGGATTGCTTGCGACCCGGCTTGAAGGTGATGTGCAGTGGCATGGTACCGATATTGATCGTTCGCGTGGTTCATTCCTGTGTACGAGCACGATCCCAAAAAGTGACACTCCGGATGCGGCACGGATGCAGGTTCGGGAAGGGCCGGATGCAGAACGACCTCGCACCGAAAGGCACGAGGTCGTAGAACATGAAGACGGTTGAACGGACCGATGCCTTCACAACTGGTTCAAGGAATGTTCACGGGCGATACACCAGTCGGCGCGCACTCACCGATTTCCCGGCGAATACCCGTACGGTGTAGATCCCCGGGCGCATGGTGCGCATGTCGATATCGAGGATGGGGCTGGGTTGGAATTGGCGCATCATGTGGCCTTGGGCATCGAGCAGGTGTACCATCGTGGCTTCTGCGGGAAGTTCCAAGCGCACGCGTTCGGTTGTTGGGTTGGGCGACATGTTCCAGGTTTCATCCAATGCTACCGGAGCGGCCTGTTCATCGATGTGGTCGCGCTGTGGGTCAGGCGAAGTATTCATCTGCTGGGCCGAAATGCCGCAGATGCAAAGAAGAACGAATGTTGAAGTAAGTGTGTAACGCATGTGCATTTGGTTCGGCCCCTTGGGAGCAAGGGGGCATGGATCGGTTCATACGCAAGTTGGTCTGGTGTGGTTTCAGTTCATTCCTACAAGTCATGCCCTTTCCCTGCATGGCCCAGGGTGAAGGCCTTGCACGCGCGTGATATCTTGCGCGCCATGACCCCTGAACAGCTTGTGCGGCAACTGCGCCGGTTGAAACGAATTTTGGAACAACTGGAGTCGGAGTTCGCCCAGCACCACATCGATGCGGAACTGCTTGCGGACATCGATCGTATGGTGGAGAACGGTTTGGCGCACGAACCCCTGATCGCCGAGCTCTGTTCGCAACTCGAACGCTTGCGCGAGACCACCTTGACACCGCGCCCTGAGCTTTACACCGATGGGATCCGCTATTGCCGTCTTTCAAAAGCGAGCATTGAGGAATTGATGGCCGAAGTGGGGTAGCCTTGGGTGGGTGAGGAAGTGGAATGGCTGTCCGGTTCTGGGGCGAACTTTCCCCGGTACAGTCGTTTCTTGCCAGCATAGGGCCTTGGTCAATAGGTCGTTACACTTTCGGCCTTGCTCTTGCCTTCAGGCATCCAACCCTATGTCCGTCCCATGCGATCACCTATCCTTGCTGCACTTGTTCTATCGTTCCTGACGTCAAGTGTCTCTGCCCAGAGTTGGGGCTTGGGACTTCGCTTGGGCGATCCCAGTGGTATCACCGTGAAGAAGTACGGTCAAGGCCATGCGTGGGAGTTCAGTCTCGGACGCACGCACTTGTTCAATGGCGATCGGTATTACTACGACCGCTACGCGTACTGGTACGATCACCAGAACTTCGGTCATAAGGATCATCAATTGATCGGGTATCGCAGCTCTGTGCCACTAGGTCTGCAAGTGCACTACCTCATACAAAAGCCGGTGAAGGATGCTGGTGGCTTGAACTGGTACTACGGCTTCGGTGGTCAATTGCGCACACAGCGGTATTCCTATGATTATCGCTATAAAGTGCAAGGCGGTCCCGACTGGATCGTGGTCAACAACACGGTGGTTCGTGAAACGGATCTGGGCATCGACGGGGTCATCGGGTTGGAGTATCGTTTCCAAGATGCTCCGGTCGCCGTTTTCCTCGATGCCACGCTCTTCATGGAAGTGATCAATGAACCCTTCGTCTTCGATGGGCAAGGGGGACTTGGTATCCGCTATACGTTCTAGACGGTGCATGTCGGGTTGCCTGTGAGCTGACATTCTCGGTCGCCTGAATTCATTCGCTCCTCGGCTTTCCATGTCGACGTGGGTAAGCCCATGTCTTGCTATCGTGCTGGAACAGGTGAAGTACGTGGGGTATCGATTGCCCAACCAAGAGGTGTGCACTCCTCGTAGCCAACGGATCCGCATGCACCAGATGCCTTGAAACCCCTGTAATTGCAGGTGTTCAATGGAGCGGCACGCGATCAGGGTAGGTAGTTGAACAACCACAAAACACAGGAACATGCATTTTCCCAAGTCCATCCATTTCACAAGTATCGCATTGGCACTTATCCTTTTCGGTTGCAATGCGTCGCGCACATTGAAGGGCGGTGCGATCGGCGCTGGAGCCGGCGCAGGTGCTGGAGCCGTTATCGGCAACCAGATCGACAATAAGAACGGTACCGTGATCGGGGCCTTGATAGGAGCGGCTGTGGGCGGTGCCACCGGTGCTGCGATCGGCAACCACATGGACAAGCAGGCTGCCGAATTGCGCGATGACCTGAAAGGAGCCACCGTGACCCGCGTCGGCGAAGGCATCCAGATCACCTTCGATAGCGGGCTCCTCTTCGCTGTCGATCAGAGCGACTTGAACACCGCCGCGGAGAACAACCTCGTACAGTTGGCCGCCACGTTGAACAAGTACGATGATACCGACGTGCTCATCGAAGGGCATACGGATTCCGACGGTGCCGATGCGTACAACGAGAGCCTCTCCGATCGTCGTGCCCGCGCTGTGGCCAATGCGTTGCAGGGGCAGGGGGTGCAGGCCTCCCGCATCACCAAGAAGGGCTATGGCGAAACGCAACCCGTAGCGGACAATGCCACCGCCGAAGGCAAGGCACAGAACCGCCGGGTGGAAGTGGCCATCTACGCCAACAAGCGTATGAAGAAGGCAGCCGAGCGCGGCGAGTTGTAATATGATCGTGATGAACAAGAGGTTCGCTACAACGGACCTCTTGTTCATTGCTGAAAGGACGCGGAAGATGTCGGAGGGCTCCTCGAAGAGGCAAGTCCTTTTGACGCCCTGTCCTCGCAATGGACCGATCCCGTTCCGTCCGATCCGGTCAGTGGTCCAGCATCGTGTTCGATCGTTCGTGTCCCAGCATGCATTCGATGGGGTGCAAGAGATAGCGTCGAAGATGAACGGTCCGGCGCTAGGTGACGATCATCACCCGCTGGGCCGATGGCTCGGCAGAACTTTGTTCAACGAAAACTTCACAGCGATGACCATCAAACAGATCTACACCGGCTGCATCGCGCATGCGGCCTATTACTTGGAGAGCAACGGTGAAGCCGCCATCTTCGATCCCCTGCGCGAAGTGCAACCCTACATCGACCGCGCCACGGCCGACGGGGCCACCATCAAGTACGTCTTCGAGACCCACTTCCACGCCGACTTCGTGAGCGGCCACTTGGACCTCGCCGCCAAGACCGGTGCCACCATCGTTTATGGCCCGACCGCGAAACCGGGTTTCGAAGCACACGTCGCCACCGACGGCGAAGTGTTCAACGTGGGCAAGGCGAAAGTGAAGGTGATCCACACCCCCGGCCACACCATGGAGAGCACCACCTACCTGCTGATCGATGAGCAAGGCGAAGAGCACGGCATCATCACCGGCGACACCCTCTTCATCGGCGATGTGGGTCGCCCCGATCTGGCCCAGCACGTGATCGCGGACCTCACCGAGGACAAGCTCGCAGGCCATCTTTTCGATTCGCTCCGCAACAAGATCATGCCCTTGAGCGATGACCTGATCGTATACCCCAACCACGGTGCTGGCAGCGCTTGTGGCAAGAACATGAGCAAGGAGACCACCGACACGCTGGGCCACCAGAAGCAGGTGAACTACGCACTCGACCCGAAGCTCACCAAAGAGGAGTTCAAGAAGGTGTTGCTGGCCGGGCTCGTTCCGCCGCCGGGCTACTTCCCGAAGAACGTGCTCATGAACATCCAGGGCTACGAGTCCTTGGACAAGGTGCTGGAGCGCGGCAAGCGGGCACTGAACGCGAACGAATTCGAAGTGGTGGCCAACGAGGAGCGACCGCTCGTGTTGGACACGCGCCCCGCTGGGGAATTCGCGCAGGGCTTCATTCCCAACAGCGTGAGCATCGGGCTCGATAGCAACTTCGCCATGTGGGTGGGCGAGCTCATCCCGGACATCAAGCAGACCATCCTCCTCGTCACCGAACCGGGCAAGGAAGAGGAGAGCATCGTGCGGCTCAGCCGCGTGGGCTACGACAATGCCATCGGTTACCTCGATGGAGGATTCGCTGCTTGGAAAGCCGCAGGCAAGGAAGTGGATACCGTGCAGCGCATCAACGCGGCGGAGTTCGCCCAGCGTTATACGAGCAAACCGCTCATCTTCGATGTGCGCAAACAAAGCGAGTTCGACAGCGAGCATGTGGTGGATGCCATCAACGTGCCACTGAACCGGATCAACGAACACCTGGCCCAATTCCCCAAGGACAAGCCTTTCATCCTGCACTGTGCCGGTGGATACCGCAGCATGATCGCGGCCAGCATCCTCAAGCAACGCGGGTGGGACAACTTCGTGGATGTGGAAGGCGGGTTCAATGCCATCAAGGAAACGCCCGTGGCCCGCACCGAATACGTTTGCCCGAGCACCATGCTGTAGATGTCCCGGTGTGGTGGTTGCAGCGCCCTGGCCGTAAGGCTGGGGCGCTGTGCGTAATGCCCAACAAATGAAGCCGGGCCGAGAATGCATCTCGGCCCGGCTCCATTTCAAAGGGTATGGTATCACTCGATCTCCAATGCACCCGCCAGGTTGTCCATCAACTGTGCGTTCACGGCTTCGTTGCCGTGGCCCATCGGCGTGGTGAGCATGTCCACACCAGTAACGAGCTGGTTCACGCGCACATGGATGTGCTGGATGTAGCTGCCACCAGCGGCGATGGAACCGAGCATGGGAATGGATGCCGTGCGCATGCACGCGTCGGTGGCACAGTGGTATTCGAACGCAGGATCGGTATCGTCGATCATATTATCGCCATTGCCATCCACGCGGCCTTCGAGCACCAAGAACTTGTAGCCCGCAGCGGGGTTCCAGGACCAGTGCATGCTGGGATCGTTGAGTGGTGCAACGGCCAAGGTGGGGTCGGCGTGGTTCACCTCGCTATCCAAACCAACGGTGATCGCCAAGTTGTCAAAGGATCCGGCGGTCAAGTTCCCCACGGTATACACCTGTTCGTTGGATGCATCGCCGAGGATGAAGCTGTTGTGGAAGTCGCCCACGATGCTGCCGGCGTTCTCCACATGCGTTTCGCTGAGGTAGAACTTGACGGCGCTGAATTTGATCGTATGGCCTGCACCATCGGTGTACGTGTCGTCGAGGTTGAAGTCCGGCTCACCCCAGTGGAAGCCGAGGCTGATCTTGAATACGCCTGTCGTAGGCGCGGGGGTAGGAGTCGGTTCTTCGTCCTTGTCCTTTTTGCAACCCACGGCCACAAGGGCGAGGGCAGCGAGCATCAGTAGGTTCTTGTTCATGTGCTGTGTTGTTCAGTTGTTGATGAAGTACGAAAGCCCGGTGATCAGGCGGAAGTCGGTGGCGGTCATGTCGTCGCCGATGTTCCAAGCCATGGCTTTCTGGTAATTGACGGTAAGCATCCAGTTCTTCCAGTAGGTGCGCAGGCCAGCAGTGGCGTACCACGTGGTGCCGCCGGTGTTGGTCTGCACAGCACCTTTCTCGTTGTCGTACCCGGCCCATTCCATATAACCCCCAAGGGAGGGCAGCACATTGATATGCTTGCCGACGGGAAAACGGTGGAAGAGGTCGAGGGTACTGCTGGCGGTATGGCCCAGTCG
>Ga0075163_10008623_pt1 | contig 13398 bp, 10 predicted proteins | sample JI1023141ADNA_FD_71478 | JGI IMG/M metagenome (GOLD analysis project Ga0075163, IMG submission 71478) | Wastewater effluent complex algal communities from Wisconsin, to seasonally profile nutrient transformation and Carbon sequestration -... | ecosystem: Engineered > WWTP > Effluent > Algae...
CACCAGCGCGCAGTCGTCGCCCACGCCCAGCGCGGCACGCCGCACTGGGCGCGTGAAGTGGCGCGCGATCAGCTCGAACTCGCCCACGCGCGGGGCCGCCTGCCCCGTCACGGGCCGGCCCGGTCCAGCGTGGCCAGCAGGTTGGCCAGCTCCACGGCGCTCTTGACGTCCATCTTGTCGAAGATTCGCGCGCGGTGCACTTCCACCGTGCGCACGCTGATGCCCAGTTCGTCAGCGATCAGCTTGTTGGGCCTGCCGTCCACCACCAGGCGCATGACCTCGCGCTCGCGCTCGGTCAGCTCAGCCAGCGCACGCTTGAGCTGGTCGTTGCCGCGGCGCGCCTGGATGGCCCGTGCGCTGGTGGCCAGCGCTTCTTCCACGCGGTCCACCAGCCCGTTGTTGGAAAAGGGCTTCTCGACAAAGTCAAAAGCCCCGCGCTTGACGGTGGCCACGGCCGTGGGCACGTCGCCATGGCCGGTGAGCAGGATCACCGGCAGCAGCTGCAGCAGGCCGCGCTCGGCCAGACGCTCGAACAGCACCAGGCCGCTGGTGCCCGGCATGCGCACGTCCAGCACCAGGCAGGCCGGCGACGCGGGCCAGGGCGTGGACTGCCGCGCCAGCCAGGCCTCGAAAGCGTCGGCACTGGCGAAGCCTTCGGACAGCAGCCGGCGGGACCGCAGCAGCCAGGCCAGGGCGTCGCGCACCACGTCCTCGTCGTCGACGAGGTAGACAACGGGCAGGCCTAGGGTGGGGTCCAGGTTCATGGTGCGGCGCTCGGGGGCCGCTAGTATGAATCGGCCCGCGGGGTGTCTGGCGGAGAAGGCGAGAAAGGCGCCACGCGCTCGGCCAGCGGCCGCGGCGTGGGCAGGGTGAAGCGGAACTCAGTGCCGCACTTGCCCGGCCCGGGGCCGAAGTCCAGCGCGCCGCCATGCTGTTCTATCACCGTGCGGCACAGGCTCAGGCCCAGGCCCATGCCTTCGCCACGCGTGCTGAAGAAGGGCGTGAACAGCTTGGCCGCCACGTCGGGCGCGATGCCGGTGCCGGCGTCGGACACATGGAAGGTCACCCAGCGCTCATGCGTGCGGCGCGCGCCCAGCGTCAGCACCCGCTGGCTCAGGTCGGGCACAGCGTCCATGGCCTGGATGCCGTTGCGGCTGAGGTTCAGCAGCACCTGCTCGACCATGGTGCGGTCGCAGCGCACACGCGGCATGGGCTCGCCATCACCGGCAGCAGCACCGGGCAAGTCCAGTTCCACACGCACGCCACTCTTCTGCGCCTGCAGGCGCACCAGCGGCAGCACGGCTTCGAACAGCTGGTCCACCGCGATGGTCTCGTGCTGCTGCTCGCGGCGGCGCACAAAGGCATGCACGCTCTTGATGACGCGGCCGGCACGGTCGGCCTGCTCCGCAATACGAGACATCGCCTGGTGCAACAGGCCTGGCGTGCTGCTGTCCGGCGCTTCCAACAGGTTCAGCGAACCGCTGGCGTAGCTGGCAATGGCCGCCAGCGGCTGGTTCAGTTCGTGGCTCAGCAGCGAGGCCATCTCGCCCACGGTGGCCAGGCGTGCGCTGGCCTGCAGGCGGTCCTGCTGCTGGCGCGAAATTTCCTCCACACGGCGCTGCGCACTCATGTCCAGCACCGCGCTCATCCAGCCGGCGTGGCGGCCTTCGCCGTCCACCAGCGGGGCTTCGTAGATGACCACCGGGAAGCGTTCGCCGTTCTTGCGCATGAAGACGGTCTCGTAGCCTTCGCGCGCCTCGCGCAGGCTGCGGCCCTGGCCGACCAGGCGGCGCTGCTGGCGGCGTTCGTAGTCGTCGGCAAACTCCGGCGGCCAGTAGGGCTGGCGAGGGCCGGCGTTGGCGCGCAGTTCGGCTTCGCTGCAGCCCACCATGGTGCAGAAGGCCGGGTTGGCGTAGGTGATGGCGCCTTGCAGATCGCGCGCGCGCAGGCCCGTGGGCAGCGAGTTCTCCATGGCACTGCGGAAGGCCAGCGCTTCGCGCAGCGCGCGCTCGGCGTCGGCGCGGCGGCGGCCGTCGCGGCCCAGCAGGATGACCACGCCGAAGAGCAGCAGCGACAAGCCCAGCACCAGCGCGGTGGTGAAGTTGGGGATGAGGCTGGGCTGGCGCAGCGTGCTGTCGGCCCGCATCTGCAGCGAGGGGCCCGGCAGGTCCACCACATGCTGGCCCACGAAGACACCGCCGCCGCGCGCTGCGCCCACGCGTGCCAGCCGGGTGCCATCGGCTTCAATGACGGAAAACTCGTGGCGACGTGACGGGTTGTTGCCCACCGCCGCTTCCAGCATGCGGGGCAGGCTGAGGGTGGCCACCATGAAGGCCGCGTCGCGCCCGGCCTGGATCACCGGCACGCACAGGTCGATGACTTCTGCACCCAGCCCGCCGCTGAGCGGCACGAAGTAAGACCGCGAAAACGCCGGTGCACCGCTGCGCCGCGTCTCGCGGCAGGCCAGCTCGGCCTCCAGCGCGAGCTCGGTGCGTGGCATCAGGCTGAACAGGCGCGGCGGGTAGGGCGAATCAACGGCGCTGACCACGGCCAGGCGCGCGTCCCGCCACTCCACACGCTGCAGGCCGCCGCTGCGGCGCAGCAGTTCGGTGGCTTCGCGGACCCAGGTGGCGTCGGGTTGCCCTACAAACGCCAGGGTCTGCACGGCCAGGGTCTGGCGACCCAGTTCGCGCTTGAGCTCGGACGCGGCTTCGGTGGCGGCACGTTCGGCGTCGTCCTGCTCGCGGCTGGTCTCGTACTGGATGCTCAGCGCCACCAGCAGCGTCTGCGCCACCAGCAGCAGCGCCACCAGCGCCGCCCACAGCAGGGCCCGGCGCAAGCGGCGCGGTCGCGCCAGCGGGTCGGGTGGGGGCATGGCGGGCGTCAAGACAGTCCTTGGCAACGGAGCCTGGTCGGCTGGCGCAGTATTGGCGCGCGGGGTCTGGCGGCGGCTACGCACTATTGCGCATGGGATTCGGTGCCAGGTGGCGCCATGCTTGCCCACCTACAATCCGCGCCCGCCCGTCCGTGGCTCAGGTGCGCGGCACACGCCGCGGTACCGCCGCGGGAACACGCTGGGAATCCAGGAGACTGCGCGATGCCGAACGACCAAAAGCCCAACGACAAGCCCGACGACAACGCCACGACCAAGCCGGCCGACCGTGCCCAGGAGCTGCGCCAAGCCGCGCTGGAGTACCACGAGTTCCCGACGCCGGGCAAGCTGTCGGTCAATGCCACCAAGCAGATGATCAACCAGCGCGACCTGGCGCTGGCCTACAGCCCGGGCGTGGCCTACGCCTGCGAGGCCATCGTCGACGACCCGGCCAACGCCTTCCGCTACACCGCGCGTGGCAACCTGGTGGCGGTGGTCACCAACGGCACCGCCGTGCTGGGCCTGGGCAACATCGGCCCGCTGGCTGCCAAGCCGGTGATGGAAGGCAAGGCGGTGCTGTTCAAGAAGTTCGCCGGCATCGACGTCTTTGACCTGGAACTGGCCGAGAACGACCTGGACAAGCTCTGCGACATCATTGCAGCGCTGGAGCCCACCTTCGGCGGCATCAACCTGGAAGACATCAAGGCGCCGGACTGCTTCTACGTGGAGCGCAAGCTGCGCGACCGCATGAAGATCCCCGTCTTCCATGACGACCAGCACGGCACGGCCATCGTGGTAGGCGCGGCGGTGATGAACGCGCTGAAGGTGGTGGGCAAGAACATCAAGGAAGTGAAGCTGGTGGCTTCCGGCGCGGGCGCTGCGGCGCTGGCTTGCCTGGGCCTCTTGATGAAGCTGGGCCTGCCGCGCGAGAACATCTGGGTGACGGACCTGGCCGGCGTGGTCTACAAGGGCCGCACCGAGCTGATGGACGACGACAAGCTGGGTTTCGCACAGGACACGCCGCACCGCAAGCTGGCCGACGTGATGCCGGGCGCGGACATCTTCCTGGGCCTGTCGGCTGCGGGCGTGTTGAAGCCCGAGATGCTGGCCAAGATGAACGCCAACCCGCTGATCTTTGCGCTGGCCAACCCCACGCCAGAGATCGCCCCCGAGCTGGCCAAGCAGACGCGGCCGGACGCCATCATCGCCACAGGCCGTTCGGACTACCCGAACCAGGTCAACAACGTCCTGTGCTTCCCGTACATCTTCCGCGGCGCGTTGGACTGCGGCGCCACCACCATCACCGACGCCATGGAAATTGCGGCGGTGCATGCCATTGCGGAGCTGGCCCAGGCCGAGCAGAGCGAAGTGGTGGCCGCAGCCTACGCCGGCGACACGCTGAGCTTCGGGCCCGAGTTCCTGATCCCCAAGCCTTTCGACCACCGGCTGATGGAGAAGATCGCCCCCGCCGTGGCGCAGGCCGCGAAGGACTCCGGCGTGGCGCGGCGGCCCATCGCCGACATGGACGCCTACCGCGAGAAGCTGCGCAGCTTCGTCTACGCGTCGGGCACGACCATGAAGCCCATCTACGACCAGGCGAAGAAGGCGCGCAACAAGCGCGTGGCCTATGCCGAGGGCGAAGAAGAACGTGTGCTGCGCGCGGTTCAGGTGGTGGTGGACGAAGGCCTGGCGCGGCCCACGCTCATCGGACGTCCGGCGGTCATTGCGCAACGCATCGACAAGTTCGGCCTTCGCCTGAAAGAAGGCGTGGACTACGACGTGGTCAACGTCGAGCAGGACGCGCGCTACCGCGATTTCTGGACAACCTACCACCAGCTCACCGAACGCAAGGGCGTGTCGGTGCACCTGGCCAAGATCGAGATGCGCCGGCGGCTGACGCTCATCGGCTCCATGCTGCTGCGAAAGGGCGAGGTGGACGGCATGCTGTGCGGCACGTGGGGCACCACGGCCAACCACCTGCACTACATCGACCAGGTCATTGGCAAGCGCGCTGGCGGCAGCCCCCGCACGCAGCAGGACGTGCGTGTCTACGCCTGCATGAACGGCCTGCTGTTGCCCGGCCGCCAGGTCTTCCTGGTGGACACCCACGTCAACGCCGACCCCACGGCCGAGGAGCTGTGCGAGATCACGGTCATGGCCGCTGAGGAGATGATGCGCTTCGGCCTGATCCCCAAGGCAGCGCTGCTGTCGCACAGCAACTTCGGCACCAGCGACCACCCCAGCGCCGTGAAGATGCGCCGTGCGCTGGCGCTGATCCGCGAACAGGCCCCCTGGCTGGAGGTGGACGGCGAGATGCACGGCGACGTGGCGCTGGACGCCGAGCAGCGCCAGAAACTGATGCCTGGCAGCACGCTGACGGGCGAGGCCAACCTGCTGGTGCTGCCCAACATCGACGCCGCCAACATCGCCTACAACCTGCTGAAAACCACGGCCGGCGGCGGCATCGCCATCGGCCCGGTGCTGCTGGGCGCGGACAAACCCGTGCACGTGCTGACACCTTCAGCGACGGTGCGGCGCATCGTGAACATGACGGCACTCACCGTTGCAGATGCCGAGGCGGGCCGGAAAGGCACCTGAGAACCCTGTGGTCAAACCCGTGGGCGCTATGTGAGCGCCCACTGATAACCCTTCCCTCTTGCCCCAATTTCGGGCAGCACCTTGAGTTTTCAGGGGGGTTACGGTAGCATTTCGGTTTGATTTTTCAGGGTTAACCCGTGTTCTGGACCGGATTGGCCACGTCGGACGCAACGTTCCGGCGGGCACTGCACAAGGCTGGCGCCGCCGTCATGGTGGCGGGTGCCTTGGCCGCCGGCAGCACCGGTTGGGCCCGCACCGCTGACGCGGAGACTGGTGCACTGGCCCCGGTCCCCCTGGCCAGCTTGCCGGCCCAGGCCCAGTCCACCCACCAGTTGATCCTTGCCGGTGGGCCGTTTCCCTACCCCAAGGACGGCACCGTGTTCGGCAACCGCGAACGCATCCTGCCGGCCAAGCCCCGGGGCCACTACCGCGAGTACACGGTCAAGACGCCCGGCTCGCGGAACCGGGGAGCCCGCCGCATCGTCTGTGGCGGCAAGCCGCCCACCCAGCCTGACACCTGTTTCTACACCGACGATCACTACGCGAGCTTCAAGCGCATCGTCCCCACGAAAGCCGCCCCGTGAACGCCATTGCCGACACCCTTTTCTCACAGCCACCAACAAGGAGGACCGCGACCATGGAGTTGCAGACCATCCGACCGAACCTCGTGCAGGCCATACGGGCCTACAGGGTTGACGACCTTCTCAAAGCGGCCGAAACCGCAGGTCATCACTTCCTGTATGCCAACCTGTCCAGCGCACAAACCAAGCAGGACGTGCTGGACGGCATCGCCGCCGCCTTCACCTTCCCGGCGCACTTTGGCAAGAACCTGGACGCGCTGTACGACTGCATGACCGACCTGGTCCACAAGTCCGGCCAGCAGCCCGGCTTCGTGGTGGTGCTGGAGCAGTTGCCCGACAACCCGCGCTTCGACCGCGAAGCACGCGAGCAGCTGCTGGAAGTCTTCCGGGACGCCGCCGAATTCTGGGGAGAACGACGAATACCGTTCAGGTGTTTTTATTCTTTTCAGTAGCCCGCTCCCAGGAAAACGGGTCATGGGAGCGGGCGACGGAAGTGGCCCCCAACGCAGCAGCTACTGCAAACAACACCACCGCCGTGGCCAAGCCGGCCGCCAAGGTGGTGCCCAAGAATGGCACCAACCCCAACTTCGGCATGAACATGCCGATGATGAGCAGTGCCTTTGATACCGCGGCCTGGCTGAACGCAGCCTAGGCGACGGATCGCACCAGATCGAGGTACTCGGCAACGGGTACCTCCTCCGCGCGGCGCTGAAGGTCAAACGCGACCTTCACGCCGCGTTGTTCCATCCAACGGCCCAGCGTGTGGCGCAGGATCTTGCGGCGCTGCGAAAACGCGACCTGCACCAGCTCGCTCAACAGGGCCACGTCCACCGTCGGGTCCTCCGGCAAGGGCTCCATGCGCACCACGGCGGAATCCACGCGAGGCGGCGGGTCGAATGCGTCTGGCGGCACGAAGAGCACCTCCTCCACGCGGTAGCGCCACTGCAGCATCACCGACAGGCGGCCGAAGTCCTTGCTGCCGGGTGACGCGGCCATGCGGTCCACCACCTCCTTCTGCAGCATGAAGTGCTGGTCCTGCACCTGGCTGGCGTACGGCAGCAGGTGAAAGAGGATGGGCGTGGAGATGTTGTAGGGCAGGTTGCCCACCACACGCAGCTGCTGGCCTTCGGGCCGCGGCAACGCCGCGAAGTCCACCGTGAGCACGTCGGCCTCCACCACCTGCAGCAGCGGCTGCTTGCGCAGCCGCGCGGCGAGGTCGCGATCCAGTTCGATCACCGTCAGCGCACCGGCGCGTTCCAGCAGCGGCTGCGTCATGGCGCCCAGGCCGGGGCCAATCTCCACCAGCGCCTGACCGGGCCGCGGGTTGATGGCCCGCACGATACCGTCGATCACGGTGGAGTCGACCAGGAAATGCTGGCCGAAGCGCTTGCGCGCGCGGTGCTCGCTCACGCCTTCAGCGCCCTTGCGCGGCCGCTCACTGCGGCGGCTCGCGGAACTCGACGTAGGCGCGCGAGCGCAGTTCCTTGGTCCAGTCCAGGTAGGCCTGGTCGAACTTCTGCTCGCGCAGCACGTTGCGCGCCTGTTCGCGCAACTGCTTGGGTTCCTGGGCCACGTCGCGCCGTTCCAGCACCTGGATCAGGTGCAGGCCGAAGCGCGAGGTCACCGGCTCGGACAAACCGCCGATGGCCAGCTCGTTCATGGCCTGCTCGAACTCCGGCACCATGACACCAGGCGAGGCCCAGCCCAGGTCGCCACCGCTGGCGGCACTGCCGTCTTCGCTGTACTGGCGCGCAATGTCCTCGAAGGTCTTGCTGCCGCTCTCGATCTGCTTGCGGTATTCCGACAAGCGCCGTGCCGCGGTCTGGGCGTTGAGCTGCGGGGACGTACGCAGCAGCACGTGCCGCGCACGGGTCTGCGTCACCAGGCCGCTGGCCGCGTCCTTGCGCTCCACCAGCTTCAGCACGTGGAAGCCGGCACCCGACCGCACCAAGGCCGGCGCCACGTTGCCGGGCTTCAAGGCTTTCACCGCCTCCACGAACAAGTCCGGCAGGCGCGACGCGGGCCTCAGGCCAATCTCACCACCCTTGGCGCGGTTGCTGTCCTCGGACAACTCTGCGGCCACCTTGGCGAAGTCTTCACCACGCTGCACACGCGCCAGCGCGTCTTCAGCCACCTTGCGGCGAGCGGCCAGCTCAGCCGGGCTGAGGCCTTCCGCCACACCGACCAGGATCTGCGCGATGTTGGTTTGGGCGTCAGCCTGCGCAGCCTCGCGGCGCAAGGCAATGAGCTTGTCGACCTCTTCGTCGCTGACGCGGATGCGCTGGTAGACCTCACGCTCGCGCAGCCGTTCGATCATGATCTGGTCGCGCAGGTTGGCGCGGAAGCGGCCGTAGTCCATGCCTTCGGCACGCAGCCGTTCGCGCAGCGTCTCCAGGTTCAGCTGGTTCTGCTGGGCGATGTTCTGCACCGCACGGTCGACCTCGAACTCGTCCACCTTCATGCCGCTGTCGCGGGCCGCGGTGATGATGGCGCGCTCGTCGATCAGCGAGTCCAGCGCCTGGCGGCGCAACTCGGTCTCGGGTGGCAGGCGTGAACCGGAGCGCGCAGCTTCGGCCTGCGCGCGCTGGATGCGCGACTCCACCTCGCCTGCGGTGACCAGTTCCTGGTTGACCACCGCCGCGATGTAGTCGCCGTTCAAGGGCGCACGCGGCTGCGCCGCAGCAAGGCCGGCACAAACCAGCAGGGGCATCAGCGCAAAGCGCAATCGTGCAGTCATGGGCGAGGAAAAGTGGGGCGGGGCAAAAGCTGCAGAGGGCTTCAGGGCCGATCGGCGTCCGCCGAGGAGCCCGTCGTGCGCTCGTCGCGCAGCAGGCGGTAACCAGGGATATTGTCCTTCAAGACCTTCAGCGGGTTGGACCCGATGCGCGACAGCCCCACCAGCTCCAGCTGCAGCGACAGCCGCGTGGTCGCCTGGCTCTGGCCCGTGGACACCTGCTGGGCCACGAAGCGACCTATCCAGCAGCCGGCGTCGTACTCCACGCCCAGCACGGAGTCGGTCAGCCGCCGGTCCTTCATGCTGTAGTTGAAGCGGCCGACGCTGTACCAGGTGCCACTGCAGCTGTTGCCCGACAGGTTCTGCAGCGAAGTCGCCCGGCGCCCGGCATAGGGCTCACCGAAAAGCGGCCACTGCCAGCCCACTTCCAGTTGCTCCGACAAGCCGCGCGCCAGGCGGTAGGTGGTGCTGACGGTGCGAAAGGGGCCCGGCGAGTAGCGCGCGCCGACGATGGAGCGGATGGACCGCCGCAGGTCGGTGCTGTACTGCACCGCGCCGTCCAGGGTCCAGTTGGGCAGCACGCTGGTGGAGCCCACCAGCAGCGCGTCAGAAAAACGCTGCGTCAGCGGATCGCCGTCGGGCGAGCCGTCCGCCTGGGGCGTGACGCGCTGCGTGCGCAGCAGCACGCGCTGCACCAGGCCCAGGCGCAGGGCCTCGGCACCGCTCTGCGCGTCGACCAACCGCGTGGTGAAGCCCGCGGTGAGCTGGTGTGAATCGCTGACCCGGTCAACACCCGAGAAGGCGTTGTCGCTGAACAGCGAGACGAAGTTGAAGTCCTTGGCCGCGGAGTCGTAGTTGGGCAGGTTGCTTTGCAGCCGGTAGGGCGTGTTGACGTACAGGAAGCGCGGCTCCAGCGTCTGGTGCAGGCGGCGGCCGAAGGCCTCGGTGCTGCGCTCCAGCTCGAAGCCCGTGTCCAGGCTGAAGCTGGGAATGGCCCGCGACGCCCGCAGTTGCGACAGCGGCGACAAGGCCGTGTTGTCGTAGGCCGCCACATTGACGGCCAGCTTGGGCACCACCCACCAGCCGGGCTCGCGCCAGGGCCTGCTCAACGCGCCCAGCAGGTGCCAGCGGTCGCCCGTGGCGCGGGTGACGGTGGTGCCAGCGGCGTTGGTGGTGGTGACCTGGTCGCCCGGCAGGCCGAAGCGGTTGAACTCGGTTTCTGCAGCGAATTCGAAACCCCAGCCCAGCCCACCCGCCAGGCGCAAACCGACCTGCGGCGTGCGTTCGTAGGGCGCGGCGATGACCGAGTCAGCCGCCTGCAGCACCTGCCACTTGGTGACCCGCGCGTAGAGCTCACCTTCACCTTTGCTCTCGCCCAGTTGCAGGCTCAGCGGCCGGCGCACACCCAGGCGCAGCGGCAACAAGCGCGCGGTGATGCTGCGGCCGGCGTCTGGGAAGTCCTTCCACCAGTCGGCGTCAGACACGCGGGAGACGTGCGCGTCGTACAGCAGGCCGCCGGGCAGTTGGCCGTCGTGGGTCCACAGCAGGGCGTGGCGTGAGCCACCGAAGACGCGGTCGTGCGGCAGCCAGTCCACACGCAGGCTGCCATCCAGGCTGGGCTCCAGGTATCGGAACTCCGTGTCCACCCCGAAGCCGCGCCGCGTGACCAGCCGCGGCGCCACCGTGGCATCGCGGTTGGGCGCGATGTTCCAGTAGTAGGGCATGGACAGGATCAGGCCGCTGCGGTTGTCCGTGTCCATGGAAGGCGGCAACCAGCCGGACTTGCGCGCGTCGCCCAGGGGGAAGCTCAGCGTGGGCATGGCCAGGATGGGCGTGCCCAGGAAACGCAGCACCGCGCCTTCGGCCACGCCCTCGTTGGCGTCCAGGTCGATGGTGACGCGGTCGGTGCGCAGCACCCAGGCGGGCTCGGTGCCGTCGCCGTTGCGGGGGCAACTGGTGTAAAGCGCCTGCGTGGCGCGTGTGCGGCCCTGGCCCAGGAATTCCAGCTTCTGTGCGCTGCCCCCGGCCCCCAAGGACAGGAACTCGAACTCCGGCCGCAGAAAGAAGCCCTCGAAGCGCTGCACGCTCACTTCCAGTTCCGGCCCGCTGTACACCGCGCCTTCACGCGTCACCTTCACGCGGCCCTGCGCACGCGCCAGGTCGCCTGGCGTGTCGTAGGACAGGCGGTCGGCCTGGATGACCAAACCGCCGCGGCGGAACTCCACATCACCTTCGGCCACGGCCTGCAGATCAGGCTGCGAAGTGATCTTCTGCGCCTGCAGCACGATGGGCAGCCGCCGCGCGGCGTCTCCACGCGGCAGCGGCATCAGCCGCGGGCTGCTTTGCAAGCTGGGAGACGAGGTCGCCGCAGCGGGCGCCGCCGGTTCCGCCGTCTGGCCGGGGGCACCGTGGGCGCCAAGGCCACCCAGGGCGGCCACCAGGGCCAGCAGGGGGGTTCGCATGCGGTGCAATGAGGGGCTGGGTTGCGGCGCTGGCTGGGCCAGTTCGCGCGGGACGGATTTGTAGAATCAATTATCCATGAGGGCCTGCCGTTGACCGTGTTGCCACCTGTGAACTGGGCCGACGCGGCCCGCCAAGCCGCCTTCGAACGCTGGTTCGAAGCCATCGCGCCACGCCACGCGCTGGACGCCCGCACGCTGCAGCCCGCGTCGGCCGACGCCAGCTTCCGCCGCTACCTGCGCGTGCAGGCCGGCAGCGGCTCGCTGGTCATCATGGACGCGCCACCGCCCCAGGAAGACGTGCGCCCTTTCATGCACGTGGCCGGTTTGCTGCAGGCTGCTGGCCTGAACGCCGCACGCGTGCTGGAAGCCGACACCGGACAAGGCTTCCTGCTGCTGACCGACCTGGGCCAGAGGCTGTACCTGGACGCGCTGCGCCAGGCCGACGAGGCCGAAGCCAACCGGCTGATGCGCGACGCTTCGGAAGCCCTGGTGCAGTTCCAGCTGCGTGTGCCCGCCGACACGCTGCCCGCCTTCGACGAAGCCTTGCTGCGCCGCGAGCTGGACCTGTTCCCCACCTGGTGCGTGCAGCGCGAGTTCGGCATCACCTGGACCGACAAGCAGTCCAAGACCTGGGCGCAGATGTGCGACAAGCTGGTGGCCAGCGCGCTGGCGCAGCCGCAGGTGGCTGTGCATGCGGACTGGATGCCGCGCAACCTGATGGTCATGCCGAATGCCGACAATGTGGGCAAGCCCAACCCCGGCATCCTGGACTTCCAGGACGCGGTGCGCGGCCCCATCACCTACGACATGGCTTCGCTGCTGCGCGACGCCTTCATCTCCTGGCCCGAAGACCAGGAGCTGGATTGGGCCGTGCGCGCCTGGGAAGCCGCGCGCAAGGCCGGGCTGCCGGTGGACAGCGACTTTGGCGAGCACTGGCGGGCGCTGGAATACATGGGCCTGCAGCGGCACCTGAAGGTGCTGGGCATCTTCTGCCGCCTGAAGCACCGCGACGGCAAGGGCCACTACGCCCAGGACCTGCCGCGCTTCTTCGCCTACGCCACCAAAGTGGCCAACCGCTACCGGCCGCTGGGGCCGCTGCTGTCCATCCTGGAACCGATGTCCGGCGCTGAAGTGGCGCAGGGCTTCACGTTCTAGCGGTCACCGGCAAGCCCGGGTCGTCTCGCAGCCGGCGGCGCCATGTCCAGGGCGCGTGCGGCCTTGGCGAGGACTCTCATGGCGCGGGGCATAGATCGAAGTGACTAAGGCCGTGCAGGCGCTGCGCCAGCCTGCGCGGAGACAATCGCCCATGTTTGCCTTCTTCGAATCCCGCATCCGCCCGACCGCCCTGCCCGGCAGCGCGCCACCGCAGGGGCTGATCGCCTTCTACTGGCACTTCGTGCGCCAGTCGCGCCACCTCTTCGGCGCCATGTTCGTCACCGGCCTGGTGGTGGCGATGATCGACACGCTGATCCCCGTGTTCATCGGCAAGCTGGTGCGGCTGATGGAGTCCCAAGACCGCGCCGCGGCTTTGGCGCAGCACCTGCCCGCACTCGTCGCCATGGCCTTGCTGGTGCTGCTGGGCCGGCCGCTGGCGCTGCTGGCTGACAGCCTGGTGCGGAACAACGCCGTGGTGCCGGGCGTCACCAGCCTGATCCGCTGGCAGAGCCACTGGCACGTGGTGCGCCAGAGCTGGCCCTTCTTCCAGAACGACTTCGCCGGGCGCATTGCCAACCGCGTGATGCAGACCAGCAATGCCGTGCGCGAGAGCGTGGTCAGTTGCATCCGGGCCGTCTGGTACATCATCGTCTACGGCCTGTCGGCCCTGGTGCTGATGGCCATGGCCGACTGGCGCCTGGCGCTGCCCACGGTGCTGTGGTTTGTCGGCTATGTGTTCTTCCTGCGCTACTTCGTGCCCAAGATGCGCGACCTGGCCAAGACCAGCAGCGAACTGCGCAGCCAGGTCATGGGCCGCGTGGTGGACAGCTACACCAACATCCTCACGGTGAAGCTCTTCGCCCGGGCGCGTGACGAGGACGCCTACGTGCGCGAGGTCATCGACGACCACGCCGGCGCCATCGCCGCGCACATGCGGCTCATCACGCAGTTCATGACCACGCTGTCGGCGCTGAACGCGGCGCTGCTGGTGGGCAC
>Ga0075163_10008624_pt1 | contig 13398 bp, 14 predicted proteins | sample JI1023141ADNA_FD_71478 | JGI IMG/M metagenome (GOLD analysis project Ga0075163, IMG submission 71478) | Wastewater effluent complex algal communities from Wisconsin, to seasonally profile nutrient transformation and Carbon sequestration -... | ecosystem: Engineered > WWTP > Effluent > Algae...
GCTTGGCCAGCGTCGGATGGTCCTTGAAGCGGAGATGCCCGTACCAAGCGAGCGTCATGAAGACGTTGCTCAGGATGAGAAGGACGATGGACCACGTACCGCGCACGCCGCGAAGTTCCCGGCACGGACGGGGCAGGCGGGCTGAACATGGAGTGGAAGGCTAACCGTTCGGTGTTGATCGGCACATGCCTTCATGCCGAATGGGATCGGAACTCAGGCTCGCGCGGGCGCCACGCCCCTGCGTTCGCGTTCGTGGCGTCTGCGCCACAGGAAGAGGAAGCCGATAGCTTCACACCGATGAAACTTGAACACCACAAACAACCCTTGGCCCCGGTGCGCGTCTACCGGCTGCGGCAGCTGAAATACCTGACCGCCGCGCTCCTGTTCGTTGGTTTGAGCCTTGGCATCGGCGTATGGGGCTACATGCGCTTCGGCCACCTCACCGCCGTTGATGCCTTCTTGAACGCCAGTATGATCCTGGGCGGCATGGGGCCGGTAGATCCGCTGCCCGATGAAAGCGCCAAATTGTTCGCGTCGTTCTATGCCTTGTTCAGCGGCATCGCTTTGCTCACCACTGTAGCAGTGATCCTCGCACCGATGGTACACCGGGTACTGCACAGGCTCCACTTGGATGATGGCGAGCGCTGATCGGTCTTCCAGCAGGGGCAGGCGCGATCACATGCCCAACTTCTTCCGCAGGTACTCCCACGGATACGGCAGGCTGAACTCGTCCCGTGGGAAGAGGTCCGTATTCACCTGGTCAACCGGCGAAGGTCCGGGCTCCACCGGCTGGATCCGTCCCTTGTAAGCCGCTGCGATCGCATCGATATCGATACCGGCTTGTTTGAAATGGTCCTGCGTGAACGGATCGCTCGCACGCTGCTGGATCAGCGCATCATCGATCAGGATGGGCTCGTTGCTGCCCATGACCAGGAATCCCTCCACCTGGGTCAGATAGGGGAACACTTCGCGCATGGTGGCGAGCACACGCGGCGTAGGGCACCAGGTCACGGCCATACCGCCCGGTTTCAACCGCTCGCGCAAGAGGGTGAAATACTCCTTCGAGTAGATGTTTCCGGAAAAGGCCGAATTGGGCCTCAGCGCGTCGGCTTCGATCATGTCGAACTTCTCGGGCGACACGGTGAGTTTGTACCGTCCGTCGTGCGGCACGAGGTCCACCCGGCTGTCGTTCAGGATCCGGTCGAGGGCCCCGTCTTTGAAGCGGTCCGCGTATCCGGCCAGCACGCCCCGCTGGTTGCTCATGATCTCGAAGCAGACCAGCCGCTGCGTTTCGGACCGCGCCGCCGTGCCGTAGAGCGTGCCGCCTGAACCGAGCCCGATCACGGCCACATCAACGGGTTTCGGGTGCAGCAGTACCGGGATCACCCCCAGTTCGATGTGGATGGGATCCTGACGGTAGGGCATGCTGCTCTGGCCCAAGCCGTTGGCGAAGACCACCCCGATCAGTTCACCGCGCTTCTCGTACCGCTTCACGATGGACAGTCCCGATTCGTTCTCGTCGTACAGGAACCTGTCAGGTTCCATGATGCCGTTCAGGCGGCGCCAGAAATCCGTGTTCCACGGCAAGAGCAACACAACGGCCACCACACAGAGCGCACCTGCGGCGAACACCCCACGCCGGACGTGCTTCCGGACAAGCAGGACGATCAGGTACAGCAAGGCCAGCGCGGCGAGCAGCTTCACCATCACACCCGAACCCAGGTAGTTGAAGCCTATCCAGGTGACGCACCATGCCCCGAGGGCGGACCCGAGGATGTTCACGAACTGCAGCGCGCCCACCTTGCGGCCCACCTCTTCGAACTTGTCCTGGATCAGCGACTGGGAGATCGAAAAGCTCAGCCCCATGAGGAAGGTGGGGATGAACATCAGGAACAGGGGGATGAGCAGGTACGTGGGCAGGATGATGTGCAGGCTCAGATCCGGTTCATAGCTCTTGAAGTAGTCCCAAAGCCGCTGCAAGCCGCCCATATTGAAAATTGCGCCGATGAACGTGAGGAAGGAAAGGCCGACATAGGCGTACAGGACGGCCTGCGACCAGAGGAAGGCCCGTTCGCGCTCGGGGGCGGGCCGGTTCTTCGCCCAGCGCTCGCCCATCTTGGTTCCGATGGCCATGGAGCCGAGGTAGACCGCCAGGAGCAGGCTGAAGGTGATGGACACCGATTTGATCAACGTTTCCAGCACGCGGAACCAGATCAGTTCCAGCGAAAGCGCGGCGAAACCGGAAAGACCGTACTGGAGCATCCAGGCATACAAGCGCGGGGTCCACACCAGGGGACGCAGTTCTGTTACAGGTGCGACTGGAGCAGTCGACGAAGACGGCACGCTGACCTTCCCCCTCAACAGGAGGGCACCCACGGCACAGATGGCATTGCAGACAACGCCTGCCCAGATCGTATCCGCATAGCCGATGGAGCGCACGAAGACCACCCCGGACAGCAGGGCCCCGAATGCGGCCCCCAGCGTGTTCACGAAGTACAGCGAGCTGATCAACCCGGCTTGCTCTCCTTCGCCGGAAAGCCGGAAGGCTTTGGAAAGCAGCGGGAGGGAAACCCCCATCAGAAAGGTCGGTACCAACAGCACCAGGAAGACCATGAGGTACAGCACCAGCGCGTTGCCGTCAGCGTTCGGACCGGAAACGTACAGCCAGTCGTACAGGATGGCCTTGCTGAACGTCGCGAAGAGCAGGATACCGACCTCAGCGAGCACGAAGAGCAAGAGATTCCGTTGCGGGGTAGAACGATCGGCGAGCCTGCCACCGGCGAGGTACCCGATGCCGAGACCGGTCATGAAGGCCGTTACGATCAAACTGATGCTCACCGTATCCGAACCGGTGTAGAAGATGAGCATCCGCTGCCACACCACTTGGTACAGGAGCGCGGCGAAGCCTGAAAGAAAGAAGAGGGTCAGGAGGATCCTTCGCGTGGTCGGATCCATCGCACCCGGATCCTTCCCGGTACGGACCGACCCGGCAAACGGAGTACGTGTTGGTCGGAGTGAGGACTGAAAGTTCTTCCACATGCTTCCAAGCAGGATAGATCAGCTCACGCGCGCGGCGCATCGATACGCGTGCGCACCACATACTGCGGTTTTCCTTTCTGCATGAGGTAGAGGCGCCCGAGGTATTCCCCGACCAACCCGAGCATGAGCATCTGGATTCCGGAGAACACGAGGATCCCAGCGGAAATGGAAGCCCAGCCGGGCGGGTTGCCGCGCGTGATGCTCTCATACACCACGTACATCGCCAGCACGAAGCCGGTGCCGCTGAACACGAAGCCCATGATGCTGCTGATGCGCAAGGGCATCACCGAGAAGTTCACGAACATGAACAGCCACAGACGAATGAGCTTGCGGAAGGTGTAGCTGCTGCGGCCCTCAGCGCGCGGGGAATGAACGACCTGCAAGGTACCGATGCGCTGTGTGCGCTCCAGGATGATCCCGTCGATGTAAGGGTAGGGACCGACGTACTCCATGATGCCGTCGCAGAGGAAGCGGCTCACGCACCGGAAGCTGGAGAGATAAAGGCCCTTGGGTTTGTCCAGAAGGAAGCTCGCCACGCGGTCGTTGAACTTGCTGCCGAGGTTGCGGAAGAAGTGGTGCCGCTTGCGCGCGTACTTGGTGTAGACCACATCGAACTCAGGGTGCGCTTGCGCGTACTGCAGCAGCTTCACCACCTCGCTGGGCGGGTTCTGGAAATCATCATCGATGTTGATGATCCATTGGCCGCTGCTCGCCGCGTAGCCGGCCATCACCGCGTTGTGCTCTCCGAAGTTGCGGGCCAGATCAACCGCCACCAGCGGCATCGGTTGCTCCTTCACCAGTCGCTGGATGATCTCCCAGCTGTTGTCCGGACTGCAATCGTTCACCAGCACCAGTTCCACACCACCATCCACATCCAGTTGCGCCAGCTCGCGCACGAGCCGTTCGATGCTGCTGGCACCGTTGTAGACCGGGATGATGATCGAGAGCGTCTTCACTTGGCAGGTCGCTGGGCTACGATGAGCACCGAGCCACCGAAAGGCAAGGCTACTCCGCGGCGGATGAAGGCGCGTTCCATGGCGAGGCAGGTTTTGAACGCGTTGTTCACCAGCGGGTGGAAGGGACGCACATCACTCGCACCGGAAGAGCGGACCAGCTTGCGCTGGGCCACCATCAGCGGGAAGAGGATCGTGTTCCAATACGTCGCGGAACGGACCTCGAACCCGTGCTTTTTCAGCAAATTGATGGCCCCGGACCGTGTGTACCGGTGCGATTGCCCCACCGCCTTGTCATGGTAGGAGAGCATCCATTGGTAGGCGGCCAAGTTCAAGATGGCATGTCCGCGCGGTTTCAACACACGGAAAAAGCCGCTCACCGCCGCATCCACATCCAGGTCATAGCCGAGCACATCCAAGGAGATCAATGCATCGAAGGACTGATCTGCGTGGGGGAGCGCATCCACAGAACCGAGCAACACATCCGCGCCTGACTTGGCGCGCGCAGTGATGCAGGCTTGCTCTGAAATGTCCAGCCCGTGCAAGCGCATGTCGGGGAACTTCCCGTGGATCATCTTCAGCATGCCTCCCGTTCCGCAACCCGCGTCGAGCAAGCTGCCCGCATTGGGGGCGCACCTGGTCAGCGAGTCCAGGATGTTCGCGTGCAGGCCGTGGTACCACCACATGGTGTCTTCCACTTCCTGCATCAGCGTGTACTCCACGCTTTCCATGCCCGCCTTGCTCATCCGCGCTTGTAGGCCTTGTACGCGGTGCGGTCCCGCATGTAGTCCTCCTCTGTGTAGGGCTGGTCGCAGAAAACCGCGATCACCGTCTCCGGTCCGGCGAAGGTGAGTTGGTTCCACAGCCCTGGTGGGATCGAAAGCGCTTGATCGGCACGGTCCAATTCCACGCGCGTGAAATCGTGTCCATCGTCGATGCGGATGGAGACCTGACCACGCAGGCAGACCACCACTTGCGTGCAGTCGCGGTGCGCATGGTCACCGCGCAGGCCTCCGCTTGGCACATCGGTCACGGTAAAAACCCGTCGCACCGGAATGCCCAAACTATCCGGGCCGACATCCGGGATCACCGTAAGTACACCATCCGCACGCGTGTGCTGGCGGAGACGAAGCACCTTCAGGTCGGCGATCGTGGAGCTCTTCATCGGCCACTGTTGAAGAATGAACGCACGGCGACGCAAACACGTTCATGGTCCGCATCGCTCAACTCCGGATACAAAGGCAGCGAGAGCACGGTCCGGGCGAGTTGTTCGGTCACCGGCATAGGTCCTCTGTGCACATCGCGGTAAGCAGGCTGCTCATGCACGGCGAACGGGTAGTGGATACCGGCATGGATGCCGGCGTTCGCCAAATGGGCGCGCAAACGATCACGTTCCGCTTCCTCGCTCAACGCCACAACGTACAGGTGATAAACATGGGTGCGGTCGTCACGCTCTGTCGGCAGTGAAAGTGGCAGGTCGTTCAAGCGTTCGCGATACCGGCGCCCGAGTTCCTGTCGCCTCGCCGTGTGCGCATCCAGATGACGCAACTTCACCGAAAGGATGCCGGCTTGCAAGGGATCCATGCGGCTGTTCCACCCTTGCAGGATGCTGTACTGCGGCTTCGCCCACCCGTACTGTCGCAGCAACCGCAGCTTCTCCGCGATGGCAGGATCGTTCGTAGCGACCAGGCCAGCATCGCCGATGGCACCGAGATTCTTGGTCGGGTAGAAGCTGAAGGTGGACACCCGACCGAAGGAACCGGTCTTGCGGCCTTTCCATTCAGCACCGTGGCATTGCGCACAGTCCTCGATCAGGGCGAGGCCGTGTTGATCGCAGATCCGCAGCAAGGCATCAAGATCAGCCGGGTGACCATAGAGGTGAACCGCGATGATCGCCTTTGTTCTGGGCGTGATGAGCGCCTCAGCGGCCGTGGGGTCGATGGTGCGCGTGCGCGGATCCACGTCGGCCAATACGGGCGTCGCACCGGCCATGCCGATCGCTGCCACCGTGGCCACCGCCGTATGCGAAACGGTGATCACTTCATCCCCGGGTCCGATGTCCAGCGCACGCAAGGCGAGATGGATGGCATCCGTGCCGTTGTTCACGCCAACGCCATGGCCCACACCGATGTACCCGGCGAAGTCGGACTCGAAGCGTGCGACGGTCTCGCCGAGAACGTAGCCTGGACCGTTCAGAACAGAGGCGATGGCCTCATCGATCTCCGGCTTCAAGGCCAGATACCCGGCACGCGGATCGGCGGTCTGGATGAAAGGTGTGCTCATGGACGAGGCGAAAAATAGACGGCGGCATCGGGCTCGGCATTCGTCCGGACAATCCGTTGATGAACGGCGTTCTGTTGGTGGAAAGCCTGACCGTGGCAGACCGGTTCAACAGCGCAGGGTGGACAGCCGATACGGGCGATCATCGCTGCGAGAACCAACACGGACTAACCTTGTCCGCATGAGCAGCGATGCCCTTCGTCAGCACGAGCACGAACCGACGGTATGAAGACCCTCACAGGAAAGACCCTGATCGAGCGGCGCTGGGCGATGTTGATCGCCATAGCGCTCCTGATGCGCGCGCTTTACGTGTTCTACCACATCAGTGCGAGCGAACCCGGCATCCGCATCGGCACCTTCGCCATTTTCACGGGCGACACCGAATCCTATTTGCTGCCGGTCGAGAACTTCATCGACCACGGATCTTACAAGCCCGATTACCGTCTGCCCGGCGTGGGCATTCCGTACTGGTTGTTCCGCTTGGCCATGGACCCGCAGGCGAGCCGTGATGGGCTGGTTGTCTTCCAATGGCTGTTGTCGGGCGTCAGTGTGTACCTGCTGGCGCTCATCACACTGCGCTGGTCGGGTTCTGAACGGGCATCGTGGGCTGTCTACGGCCTGTTCCTGCTCAGCGCGTATTCCAGTTGGTACGATGCGTCCATCAGCTCGGACAGTCTCTCGGTAACGGTGCTGATCATCCAGATCTACATCATGCAGCTTGCGATGGACCGACAGCGGATCCCACTAGTGGTGCTTGCGGGGCTGCTTCTGACGTGGCTCGTCTTTCTGCGGCCTGTTTGCGCGGCGCTGGTGGCACCGGCGGCGTATCTCCTGTTCCGGCACTGGAAAGGCGGGCGTGTGTGGCGCACTGCACTGCTCTTCCTGTTGCCGTTCGCTGTGATCGACGGCGCGTGGGCGGTACGCAACTGGCGCGTGAATGGCCAGTTCAATCCGCTTACGAACGAAGGCGTGATGCCCGTATACGTAACCGATGGTCGTTGGTGGGAGGTGATGAAGTTCATGCAATGCTGGGGCGGCGATTACATCTGGTGGAATCCCGGTACCACCATGCGCTGGTTCGGCGTGTGGAAAGGCGGCGGGAACATGGACGACGAAGGACGGAAAGCCGAACCACCACCACCGTATGCTTACGTACCGGCCTACAACGAAGACAGCTTGCGGCTCGTCGCGGATGATGTGCGGCTGCTGGCAACCCGCACGTTGTCGACCACGGATTCCTTGGCGACCGCAGTGAGCATCGCAACACGCCTCCAGCGCTATTCCGAGGAATACAAGAAGGATGCTCCCTTCAACTACCATATCATGAGCCGCATACGCATGCTGAAGAACATGCTCGCACAGAACGGTACCGAATCGTTGGTGATAAAACCGTTCGCAGCCATGCCGCTGTGGGAGAAAGGGTGGAAACTTATGCAGATCGCGCTCTTCCTGTTCAGCTTGATCATGGGCAGCGCAGCGATGATCGTCATGCGTTGGATGCCGCAGAATGAAGGGACGACCTTCAGGAAATGGGTGCCGTGGTTCACAGCCTTCACCATCCTGATCTATCCGTTCGTCTTCCGCATGTGCGAATGGCGCTACCTGGTGATGATCTTCCCGCTGTTGCTGATGATGGCGGTGATGCTTTGCGATGGGCTATGGGAACGCCTACGCCCTTCGCCCGGACCGAAAACCTGATCAATGCGCCTTGTAGCGCCACGGCTCAGTGCGCAAGAACACCGTGTCCCCATGTGAAGACGACTCGAAGTGCCGGTCAACAGGTACATAGCCGTCCTTGGAGATGTGCAACTGCACGGGAGGTCAACGGAAGCCCCCTGAAATATCAGTGAACTCGAAAAGGCCCGAGTCGTTCGTCATGAAGTACTCGTATTCGTAATTCCCGCCAACGGATCGTTCGCGTACCCGGGCTCCTTCGATCGGCGCGCCGGTTTCCGCATCGAGCACCAAGGCCTGTACGGAGCGCAGGCGATCACACCCGGCAAGCAGGGCGAGGAAGAGGAACACGCCCACTTTCAGAGGATACCGCATCTGGACCTTACTGAACGATCCTCCGATCGGCTAAAGGCACTTGAACTGATCGAACGGCTCCAAGCAATCGTTGCATTTCCACAACGCCTTGCAGGCCGTGCTCCCGAAGGCCGAGACCATCCCCGTGTTCTTCGATCCGCATTGCGGGCACGTGACGAGCGGCGCTTCTCCTTTCAGCGCGCGGATGTCAGCGGTCTTCTCCGGTGGCGCGATCCCGTAGGCCAAGAGCTTCGCTTTCCCATCCTCACTGATCTGGTCCGTGGACCAAGCAGGGGAGAGGACCTGCCGGACCTCCACGTTCGCGATGCCGGCGTCGTGCAGTTCCTTCTCGATATCCTGCCGCATCACGTCCATCGCCGGACAGCCCGTATAGGTCGGCGTGATGGTGACGATGACCTTATCGCCTTCCACCTCCACGTGCCGCAGCACGCCCAACTCGCGCACGCTGATCACAGGGATCTCCGGATCGGTCACGCGGTCCAGCAGCGAAAGGACGTGCTCTCGGGTGATCATGGGTATGCTACTGGTTCACTGCATGACGCCAAGAACGCCACAGCTCCACGTGGTTGTATTGGGGTGGCGCATGCTTGGCGCACTTAGCGCCTTGGCGGTGGAAAAGATCACCACTGCACCCCCGGATGTGCCCGGTGCAGGCTCTGCATTTCCGCCAACAGGAAGCCCATGTGCTCACTGTGCTTCCCTTGCCGACCGCCGCTCATCATGAAGCCATCAACGGGTCGCTTCAATGTCGCTTCGGCCAACACGGCATTCACTTTCTCATCGAACGCGGCCTTGATCGGCGCCATGTCCGGCACGACCCCGGCCTTCTGCAAGAGCGCATCCGTCTCGTCCGTCGCGAAGAGCTCACCGGTGTAGGTCCACAGATCATCGAGCGCGGTCTGCGCACGCCGGTGACTTTCCTCGGTGCCATCGCCGAAGCGGATCATCCAATCGGCGCTGGTCTTGAGTTGATAGTTGATCTCCTTCACGGCCTTGGCGGCGATGGCGGCCAATTGCGCGTCGGTGCTCTGCATCAGCGCCTCTTGCAAGGGCAGGTGCATGGCGTCGAAGAGGAAGCTCCGCGCGATCGTGTGCGCATAGTCGCCGTTCGGTAATTCAACGAGTTTCACATTCGTGAATTGGCGATCCGTGCGCAGGTAGGCCAGATCATCTTCCGTGCGGTTCTTTCCTTCCACCTGACCCGCGTACTGCAGGTAGTTGCGTGCTTGGCCGATGTGGTCCAGCGCCCGGTTGGTCAGCGCGATATCCTCCTCCAGTTGCGGCCCGTGCCCGCACCATTCACCCAGTCGGTGGCTGAGGATGAGGTTGTCATCGCCGCGGCGGAGGCAATAGGTGAAGAGGGCTTGTTGTTCGGTCATTGGTCAGTTGTCGGTTAACAGTTGTCGGTTGTCGGGCTGCCGACGGCTTACGGCACTGATCGTTGCCGGATGCCGGTTGTTGGGCTGCCGCCATTGCTCAGCGACGACTTGCGAAAGCGCGATGATGGATCGTTCCGCCCTGCCGGACAACCGACAACGATCCGATCCTCTGGCGCACCCACCGACAACAGCATATCAGATGTACTTGGCCCCTTCAGGCATGATGTAGAAGGTCGGATGCCGGTAGGTCTTATCGTCGGCGGGATCGAAGAGCATGGCGGCATCATCCGGCTGGCTGGCACTGATGGCTGCTGCTGGTACCACCCAAATGCTTTGGCCTTCTTGCCGTCGCGTATACACGTCGCGCGCATGCTCGATGGCCATCTGCGCATCAGCGGCGTGCAAACTGCCGACATGCTTGTGGTCCAAGCCGCGCTTGCTCTGGATGAAGATCTCCCAAAGGGGCCAGTTGTTCTCGTTCGGGTTGCTCATGGTTCGGTTGTCAGTTGTCCGTTGTCCGTTGTCGGGCTGCCGGACAACCGGCAACCGACATCCGGCAACTAAGCGGCTTTCCTCTTTGCCTTTTTCGCCGCGTAGGCCATGGCCGCTTCGCGCACCCAAGCACCTTCGGCGTGGGCCTTGTTGCGCGCGGCGAGGCGTTCCTTGTTACAGGGGCCATTGCCGGCCACCACGTTGTTGAATTCGGTCCAATCGATCTCACCGAAGTCATAGTGCTGGGTGGTCTCGTTCCATTTCAGCATCGGGTCGGGGATGGTGAGGCCGATCACCTCAGCCTGTTGCACGGTGCGATCGATGAAGGTCTGGCGCAGCTCATCATTGCTCTGGCGCTTGACCTTCCACTTCATGCTCTCGGCGCTGTGCGGGCTGTTCGCATCGCTCGGCCCGAACATCATCAGGCTCGGCCACCACCAACGGTTCAACGCGTCCTGCGCCATTTCGCGCTGCTCCGGCGTGCCTTTCGCCAGCACCCCCATGATCTCATAGCCCTGGCGCTGGTGGAAACTCTCCTCCTTGCAGATCCGCACCATGGCCCTTGCGTACGGACCGTAGCTGGTGCGGCACAGCATGACCTGGTTCATGATGGCTGCACCGTCCACCAGCCAACCCACAGCACCGATATCGGCCCAAGTAAGGGTGGGGTAGTTGAAGATGCTGCTGTACTTGGCTTTGCCGCTGAGCAATGCGTCGATGGTCTGTTCACGGGAGGTACCGAGCGTTTCACATGCGCTGTAGAGGTACAATCCATGACCCGCTTCGTCCTGCACCTTGGCGAGGAGAATGGCCTTACGGCGCAAGTTCGGGGCGCGGGTGATCCAGTTGCCTTCGGGCAACATGCCCACCACCTCGCTGTGCGCGTGCTGGCTGATCTGGCGGATGAGCGTCTTGCGGTACTTCTCCGGCATCCAGTCCTTGGGCTCGATCTTCAGTTCGGCGTCGACCTTGGCTTGGAAGCGCTCTTCGAGGTTGTTGTTGTCCATGTGGGTTTGCTGGGCGTGGCTAAAATAGGGTGAGGTCTCCTGGCGGAAAGGACAAATGTCAGTCAGTGAACACTTCAGGTACGATGGCGGTTCTTCAACCCGCTGCGGCCTTGGTCGGTTCCTTTCGATCCGCGCAGGAATGAACAGCCCGAATACATTCGCCCTCCCTTCGATGAACCCATCCACCGCCCGCATGGCCCGCTTCCATTCCCTACAGGTCACCGATGTGAAACAGGAAACGGCCGACGCCATCGTGGTGAGCCTGCGGATACCAGCGGAGCTGAAGAGCGAGTTCACCTTCATCCAAGGGCAGTATCTCACGCTGAAGCTCTTCGTGAACAACGAGGAACTACGGCGCAGCTACAGCATTTGCAGCAGCCCGTTGGATACGGACGGGATCCGCATCGCGGTGAAAAAAGTAACGGGCGGCCGGGCTTCCACCCAGCTCGTGGACAAGCTGAAGCCCGGGATGACCCTGGAGGTGATGACGCCGATGGGCAACTTCCACACGGCGCTGGACCCGGCGAACGCCAAGCACTACGTGGCCTTCGCGGCCGGCAGTGGGATCACACCGATCCTGAGCATCCTGAAGACCGTTCTGCGCACCGAACCGAAGAGCCGCTTCACCTTGTTCTATGGCAACAGCGATACGGACCGCATCATTTTCCGGCAGCGATTGGCCGAACTGAAAGCCCAGCACCCGGAACGGTTGGACGTGCACCACATCCTGACCAAGGGCGTGGACGAGGACAGGCTGTTCAACGGGCGAATCACTACGGACAAGGCCAAGGAACTGGTCGGCCGCTTCGTAACGGATGCCCTGGAGAAGGAGTATTTCATCTGTGGCCCCGAACAGATGATGGTGAACGTGAGCGAAGCGCTGGAGAAAAGCGGCGTGCCGAAGAAGCGGATCCACATCGAGCTCTTCAATACGCCTGTGAGCACGGACGCCAAGAAGGAGACGGCGCACGCCACCTCACCGAGCGCCACGGGCAGGTCGAGGGTGAAAGTGGTGCTGGACGGTCGCGAACACGAGATCGAGATGGACCCCAAGGGCGATGCCGTGCTGGACGCCGCGATCAACGCTGGATTGGACGTGCCCTATGCCTGCAAAGGCGCGGTGTGTTGCACCTGCAAGGCGCGCGTGCTGGAAGGCCAGGTGGAAATGGCCATGAACTACGCGCTGACGGATGAAGAAGTGGCGGATGGCTACGTGCTCACCTGCCAATCGCATCCGCGCAGCCCGCGCGTGGTAGTGGATTACGATCAGCATTGACCGGAAAGCAAGACGGACACCCATGGGATGTCCGTGCTGCTGAGCCATTGACGGCTGGTGGCTATCGCGTCTCGACCTGAGCACCGAGCAGGGCCATCTTCAATTGGATGCTCGCCAGATAGTTCTCGTTGTGCAGGAAGGTCTTCTTCTGTCCGTCCCACTGGATGATGGCGCTCGGGAAGTCCAGATAGAACTGGTCCCCATGCGCGAATTTGTCCGCGCCTTCCATGTTGATGGCGAACGAGGTGGACTTGTACTTCATTTCGTCCTCGGGGAGATGCGTATCGATGAAGACCGTCTTGTCCCGGTATCCTTCTTTGCTGGCGCGAACCGTGTAGGAACAGTCCATGTCCAGGTCAAGCAGGAAGGACGACTTGTTCTTTTCGGGGCTGAGTTCGAACGCCACTGAATTGTCCTTGAAAACGGTGAGCGTGACCTTGTCGGTAGGTCCGCCGTTGGCCGTCACATGGCACTCTACCGGCAGGTACATCTCCTTGTGGGGGCCGTCCGGGGTATGGGTTCCCTTGTTCTTGTTCTTGCCTTTTGTCTGACCCATGGCTGTGCTGACGAGCAGCAGAGCGGTCATGAACGGTAGCGAGCGGATATGCATGTTCCGATGGTTCTGGGGCTGTTACGCGGATGTGACTTCGATGGTTCTGTCAACCTGCCATACGGTAGGGCAGTTCACCGGCAGCGGCCGGGAAACGGAGATGGACGGTCGCGCCTTCACCTTCACGGCCCTCGGCGCTGCAGGTCCCCCCGTGCTTCTGCACGATGCGCTGGACGATGGCCAAGCCGATGCCGGTGCCCTCGAATTCATCGCTTTTGTGCAGCCGCTTGAATACCCCGAACAGCTGGTCGCTGCGTTGTGCGTTGAACCCGATGCCGTTGTCGCTGATGCTGACCACATGATCGCCGTCCGT
>Ga0075163_10008625_pt1 | contig 13396 bp, 9 predicted proteins | sample JI1023141ADNA_FD_71478 | JGI IMG/M metagenome (GOLD analysis project Ga0075163, IMG submission 71478) | Wastewater effluent complex algal communities from Wisconsin, to seasonally profile nutrient transformation and Carbon sequestration -... | ecosystem: Engineered > WWTP > Effluent > Algae...
GGCGGTGGTGGCGGCGGCGGCGGCGGCGGTTCGATGAAAGTCACTTCAACGATTTCTTCCGCTTCTTCCTCCGCTTGAGGCGGCATCACCGGCACCATCATCAACATGAACGCGGCAGCGTGAACTGACATGGCCATGGCCAAGCCAATGATGCGCGTCCAGCTGAGTGACTGGCCCTGTGTATCTGGATTTGAAAAATTGTCTGTCATGCAGGGCTGTTCAGTCGGGTGTTGATACTTCATTCCGCGTCGTGTTCTTTCCCGTGCCACGAGGAAACCATGAACAAGACCGGAACGGCGTAGCTTATACCAAGTAGCGCGTGAAACCTACTCGCATTCGTATCCTAGCTTAGAGCTTGCCCGCTTGGCGCAGGTAACTCTCGGCCGATGATTTGGTCTCGGGGTACTTCGCCGCTTCGCGGTAGGCCGCGATGGCGGCGGGTTGATTGTTCAACCCGAATTCTGCGGCACCAACGATGATCCACGCTTCGCCCATGCGCTTGACGCCTTTCGCGATGGCCGCTTGCGCTGCGGCCTTACATTCTGGCCAACGCTCAAGCTCCGCAAACATGCGGGCTTGATTGAGGCTTGGTTCGCCGTCCGTCGCGTAGGTTGCTGCTTTGCCATAGGCTTCTGCCGCTTCCGCGAACTTGTCGGTGAAGTAGTACGCTTCGGCCATCACCCGATAGGGTTCGACCGCAGGCTTCAAGATTCCTTTCTCCAAGCCCTCCTTGATGGTGGCGATCGCTTCCGCTTCTTTTTCGTTGAAGTGATAGAGCTGGTAGAGCTGCTGGTAGTCTCGTTCTTCGGTCAGCAGACCGCGTTGGCGAGCGCTATCCATCAACTGCATGGCTTTATCGGCCATGTCCGCATTGATGTAGATCGATGTCAGATTGCGAACCAGCGCTTTGTTATCCGGCTCTTTCGCCAACAGGCCTTCGGCGATCGCCGCCGCTTCCTGCGGTTGTTCGAGTTCAAAGTAGCAAGCCATCAGCAGCTGGGCCAGCGTCGACTGCTGCGTTGTTGCCGACTCCATTGCCGTCCGCAACACGGGAACCGCTTCCTGGTAGCGCTCCAAGCGATACAAGGCATTGCCCTTCAACGCCAGATGTTCGGATTTCTGCGTCTGGGTTTCCGTGATGAACCGCTCCATCGTCGCTAATGACTCGTCGTACATCTCTTCGGCGAGCTGCATCTGCGCGATGTTGTACATCAACTGATAGTGCTGATCGTTATTCAGGCCGCCCGCATCGATGGCAGCCTGCAGGTAGGTGATCGCTTCGGGATAGTTGTCGGCGTTCAATCGCGCAAAGCCAAGGACCTGGTTGGCGATTGATTTTTCGTAGGCACCCGCTCGGCCGTTTGCCAGCATCTCCTGCGCAAGGGCTTCAGCCTCTGCTTCTTTGCCCTCCTCCTGCGAAGCGTCATACATCTTCTGCAGTTGCTTCTGCAGCCGTTGCACCGGCTTGGCTTCCGGCTCGACGCGGGTTGCATTGGGATAGAGCGGCTCTGGTTCAGGCTGCTTCTTGTCTCTGCGTGCAGCAGACACGGGAAGCGCCATCATCAGCGATAGGATGGTGACGAAGAAAATTTGGCTGGATTTTGCAGTACGCATACGGCTACCTGACGGTCTGCTGTGCGGTTAAGGTCACAGCGGGGTTGCAAGACTACCCGCTTTGATTTGCAAGACTCAAGGCATCCTGCAGCGATATTTGTTAGGGGCAAGCGAGCCGCGTGCCTACGTTTGCCATCTAAGCTGTGGTCTATCGTACTTTCGTCCGTGGGCGAGTCGCGTAGAAGGTTCGGTTGGCGCGGTCTTTGAGCGCAGCAGCGATCCTTTGCTTCGCCAAGTGGCCTGAGCCGCGGAGATCCGCTAAACCGTCGGAAACTCGCGGCGCGAGAATGCAACCCTCTCTTTCGGATCGACCGAGAGTTGGCCCGCCTCTTTCAGGGCTTCGACCTTGCGCAAACGGTGCAACAGGCCGTTGCCGTTGGCGATCTGGATCGCTAAACCAGGCCGAGCATTGAGCTCAAGAATCAATGGTCCCTTGTTCTTGTCCAGAACAAAGTCGACGCCGACATAGCCGAGCTCGGACAGCTCGTAGCATTGGGCGGCCATGTAGAGCAACTCATCCCAGCGCGGTATCTCCAAGCCGACAATGCTGTGCTCGGTGTCGGGATGTTCCTTGATTGGTTCGTTGCCCCAGACGCCGCGTCGCGTGACCCCGGTCGGGATATCAATTCCGACGCCAATCGCGCCTTGATGCAGATTTGCCTTGCCATCGGACATCCGGGTCGGCAGGCGAATCATGGCCATGACGGGATATCCTAGGAATACGATGATCCGCACGTCCGGGACGCCTTTGTAGCTCACTTGGTCGAAAATCGGATCAAACTGCACGCAGTACTCAACCAGCAGATGGTCGCTTTGTCCGCCGAGCGAGAACAACCCTGACAGGCCATTCGATAGATGGTGATCGAACTCGTCTCGATTCATGAGGTGTCCGTTGGACCGGCGATATTTGTCGCCACGTCTACCGGTTATCACCAGGATTCCGTCGCCGCCTGAGCCGTGGGCTGGCTTCACGACAAACTGATCGTAGGGCTTCAGCTTTTCATGCAGCTCCGCGATCTCATGTTCCTCGCGCACCACGGCATACAAGTCCGGCACGGGTAAACCGATCCCCTGCGCCAGACTCTTGGTGATGAGCTTGTCGTCAACGCGCGGATAAAAGCGCCGCTTGTTGTATTGCAGAACAAACTCCGCGTTTCTCTGACCGAGGCCCATCAAGCCAATTTCACGAAGTTTTCTAGCCGTGCGGATCAGCCCAAGCATAGCTCAACCCTCTTTGCCGCTTGGCGCTGAAACCTCTCGCGCCAGCGCGCGGAAGCGGAACAGCTCGGTCAGGCGATAGCCCGAATATCTGCCCAACAGAAGTGTTGCTGCCAGCAGGATGAGCAAGCTTTCCGGGAAGACGAACACCAGGTGCTCCAGCGGTGCCCAACTCATGACGAGATAGGCCAAGCTGGCGACCAGTAGAGTTCCAATTCCCTCTTTCACAGCGTGCCCCGCGCCGCGTTCTTCCCATGCAATGGACATCCGTTCGATCGTCATGGCCATGATGACCATCGGGAACAAGGCAATGGACAGGCCCACTTCGATGCCAAGTCGTTGCGAGACAATGGAGACGATGGCCATCAGTATCACCACGATGATCAATACGGACGTAAGTCGCGGCACCAGCAACAGCCTCAATCGTTCCATGTAGAAGCGGACCAGAAGACCCGCGCCAACCACGGTGACAAACAGCAGAACCCCAGCGAGGATCTGGGTCTCTCGAAACGCGATGGCGATCAGAACTGGCATGAAGGTACCGAAGGTCTTGACGCCCACGATGTTCCGCAGCAGCAACATCAAGAAGGCACCAATCGGCACCATGAGTAGTACGCGATAAACACTTTGTGTCTGCAGCGGCAAGCTCAGCAGCGAGTAGCGCACGACATCCGCGTTCTGGACTTCGAGGCGTCGCTCCGCAGTGGCGATGGCATCCGCGAGATTCCGGCTGACAGACAGACTGACTTCGCTCTTCGGTGCGCCGTCGACATGAAGCAGTGGATCGTCGCTCTTTGACCAGAGAAACAGATTATCCGGCCAGCCATCGCGCGCGGTGGTGAGGTTGATGGTGATCCAGGCGCTGCCGTTGTGTACCTGCAGTAGTGGTTCGAGTGTGACGTTTGTTCGTGTATCGCCAAGTTCGATTCCATGGACCACGCGTGCGGGGATTTTTCGCATAGCCAGCAACTGAGCGATGAAGCTTGCTCGCTGTTCTGGCTCGGGATAAAGGCTATCCAGCAACACCACTTCTTCGCTGGTGGGTTCGACGTTCATGCGACGCACCAATTCCTTGGCAAACGTCGCCACATCTGCGGAGCGTTCTCTGACGCCATCAAGAAGACTTTGAGCGGCGGTCGCGTAGGGTTCTTCCAGAGTTGGCGGCTCACTCAACTTTGGTGAGCCTTCCTCGGGTTGCTCGGTCGGGCCGAGGACTACGGTGGCTTGATAGTAGAGTGCCTGCTTACCCACCGCGCGCCGCGTCGACCACTGAACCAGCCGTGTGTCGCGGCGGGTTTCTTCAAGCTTCGAGTAATTTCGCGCAATGAATCGCTCATCAAGAATCGCGAAGCCGGGGGTCTGCGCGGGCAGCTGCAGGGTGAGTGTATTCGCGGATTTCCTCGGTACGTATTCAACCCGAGCCTGGACAGTCCAGACTTCGACGTCTTCGCCGGGTTGTATAGGAAAATCAAGAACTTGCCACTTGTACAGCAGGATCCCACCGCCGACTAGCGTGAGGATCGCCGCCAACAGGTAAAGATGCATCTGCTTCATTGGGACACCTGCGAATTTAAGTTATGTTCATCGTATGGCAAAGCGGCATGGCATTTCGAGTGCCATACGCGTTGGGCCGAGTTCTTTGAATTGGCGAGACGGAGGCTTGTACTACACCCACGTTGTTGCTGGCCGCTGGGGATTCTGTGATGTCCTATCCACAGCGGATCGACTGCCTTGCCTAGTTGTTGTGCATCGGCAAGGCCAGTCAGATGTCCAAGTTGGAAACGCGCAGAGCGTTCTCTTCGATGAAGTCGCGTCGCGGTTCGACCACATCACCCATGAGCGTAGAGAAAATCTGGTCTGCGGCAACCGCGTCTTCGATTCGAACTCGCAGCAATCGGCGGGTATCAGGATTGACGGTGGTTTCCCAGAGTTGTTCTGGGTTCATTTCACCCAAGCCTTTGAAGCGCTGCACGGTACGACCGCGCTTGGCTTCCTCGAACAGCCAAGCATGCACTTCGGCGAAGGAGCTGACGCTCTGTGCTCTTCCGCCACGTTGAATCTTCGCTCCCGCCCCCAGCAGATCATGGAGTTCTGCGGCTGCCTCCATCAACGGCTTGAAGTCGGCAGAGTCAAAGGTGGCAAGCGGCAATGCACTGGTGGCGACCAAGCCGTGCTGCAGCCGTTCAACGCGTATGTGCGCGGCGGTTTCGTTGTCGGTGTTTTGCAAGCTCAAACTGTATTTCGGCTTGCCAAGACTGTTTGCCGATAGACGCGCATTCATGTTGTTCAGCCATGCCTCGCATCGACGCGGATCAGCGAAGTCGTTTCTGCTCATTGCCTGGCACGAAAGCATCGCACGCAAGACATTGGGGTCGAATCGATGACTGAGCCTCGTCACGGTCTCGTCTGCAGCCACCTGCAACATCAGTAGCCGCTCCAAGCCGGTTCCGCTGATGGGCGGTAGATCCGTGGCGGTGAGTAGTTCAGCGTTGTCGACCGCGTTGCTGATGAGGTAAGAATTCAGCGCTGCATCGTCTTTGAGATACAGCTCGTGCTTGCCTTGTTTCAGCTTGTACAGCGGTGGCAGACCAATGTAGACGTAACCGCGCTCAATCAACTCGGGCATCTGGCGGTAGAAGAAGGTCAGAAGCAATGTACGAATATGCGAGCCGTCGACATCGGCGTCGGTCATGATGATGATGTGGTGATAGCGCAGTTTGGCCACGTTGAACTCGTCGCGACCAATGCCGCAGCCCAGCGCCGTGATCAGTGTTCCAACTTCCGCTGAGGAGAGCATCTTGTCGAATCGCGCTTTTTCGACATTGAGGATCTTTCCGCGTAGCGGCAGGATGGCCTGATTCTTGCGGTTTCTGCCCTGCTTCGCCGAGCCGCCCGCGGAATCGCCCTCGACCAGAAACAGCTCGGACAACGCGGGATCTTTTTCCTGGCAGTCGGCCAGCTTTCCGGGCAGTCCAGCAATATCGAGCGCGCCTTTTCTGCGCGTCATTTCGCGTGCTTTTCGCGCGGCTTCGCGCGCACGCGCGGCATCAACCACTTTCGCGGCAATCGCGCGTGCTTCGGAAGGATGCTCCTGAAGGAACTCTTCGAAGCGTCTTGCAACCACCGCTTCGACAGCGGGTTTGACGTCGGATGAGACGAGCTTTTCCTTGGTCTGCGATGAGAAACTCGGGTCGGGAACCTTGACGCTCAGGACAGCAACCATGCCCTCCCGCATGTCGTCGCCAGACATGCCTACCTTTGCTTGTTTGAGCAGACCAGACTGTTCGATGTAGGCGCCGAGTGTTCGGGTCAGGGCGGCGCGGAACCCGGCCAGATGGGTGCCACCATCTTTCTGCGGGATATTGTTGGTGAAGCAGAACATCGTTTCTTGGTAAGCATCGGTCCACTGCACTGCGACTTCGATCCCTATGCCGGACTCCTCACCAGTAAGCGCGATGACGTTCGGATGCAGGGGCGTCTTGAGTTGGGCCAGATGCTCGACGAACGAACGAATGCCGCCTTCATAGCTGAATACGTCCTGCCGTCCATCGCGCTCATCCTGGAGCTCAATGCGCACGCCTGAGTTCAGGAAAGAAAGCTCTCGCAGCCGCTTTGCCAGAATGTCGTAGTGAAACTCCACGTCCGAGAAAATCTCGACGGAAGGTTTGAACTGTACTTTGGTGCCACGTTTTTTTGATTCCTGACTGCGCTTCAGTGGGTACAGCGGCTCACCCAGCGCGTATTCCTGTTGATGTTCGTAGCCATCGCGCCAGATGGTGAGTTGCAGGTGTTCCGATAGCGCGTTGACGACGGAAACACCGACGCCGTGCAGTCCTCCCGACACCTTGTAGCTGTTGTCGTCAAACTTTCCGCCCGCATGCAGGACGGTCATGATTACTTCGGCCGCAGAGCGGTTTTCTTCCTTGTGTATGTCTACCGGGATGCCGCGACCGTTGTCTTGAACGCTGACGCTACCGTTCCCGTGTATGGTCACCGTGACGGTATCGCAGTGGCCTGCGAGCGCTTCGTCAATCGCGTTGTCCACCACCTCGAACACCATGTGATGCAAACCGGTGCCGTCATGAACGTCGCCGATATACATGCCCGGCCGTTTTCGTACAGCCTCCAATCCTCGAAGGACAGTAATTCGACTGGAGTCATACTGGTTGGGGGTCTGGTCGGTCATGCGAATCCTGTGTGTGTTGCAGTGACGTCTGATCGTGTCTTGGCGATTATACCTGCCGAGTCACTTCACCTTGTTTCACGTGAAACCTGGTTGCGCTGTGAGGCAGGAGCGGCGGCTGATCATCCAGACCAGAAAACCAGACTTGCGACGCCGAGACCTCAAGCCACGTTGCAAGCTTTGATTGATGCTCGGTATCGAGCTCCGAACCAACATCGTCGAACAACAAAGTCGGCCAGCGACCTGTCCGCAAGTGATACCAAGTCGCCTGAGCCAACAACACGCTGAGCACGTAGGCTTTTGCTTGACCTCGCGACGCAATCTCGCGGAACGGCTTTCCATTCCATTGGAGCCGCAGGTCACCTCTATGCGGACCAGACGATGTAAAGCCACCAATGAGGTCACGAGATCTCGTTGCCTCAAGTGCCGACCCTAGGCTTTCACTCTCTGCCCAGCCACTCCGAAAGCTAACCGCCACGTCCTTCAGTTCTGGGGCAATCTGTTCCAGAACGGCAGTCAACCCGCTGCTGAGCGCGGCCAGATACTCGACGCGGGCAGCATGGATCCGTTCTCCGTTGCTAGATAGCTCTGGCTCCCACGCAGATGCGAGCATCTCGTCTTGGACGCGCAGCGCGGCGTTTCTCTGGCGAAGCGCTCGGACATAGTCTCTCCAGACCCGAAGAAGCGAGGGTTCCACGTGAAACACACCCCAATCGATCATTCGCCGACGCACGTCTGCATCAAAGAGCAACGCATCCGCCGAGCCAGGGTGTAAACAAAGTATCGGTACACGCAAAAGAAGCGAAGACAGATGCTCGACCGCAACGCCATCAACTTTCGCCTGCCAGCTTTTCCCGCGCCGCTCCAAACCGATCTTCGATACCTGCCCGTCACCCAGAAAAACATCCGCGACCACCCTACAAAAGGGCTCCCCAGTCCGAATGACGCCCTCGATTGACCCAGCTCGAAAGGTTCGACCAAATCCAAGCAAATGAAGTGCTTCCAGCACAGAGGTCTTGCCAGAACCATTCTCACCGAACAAATAGTTGGCTCCAGAACCAGCGACGATGCTTACTTCTCGGAGGTTCCGGACGTTCTCGATGACGATCGACTCAAACAATCGCGACGCCGCGTTACAACCGCATCGGCATCACTACGTGCCGAACCTGCGCATGCTCAACTTCCCGCAACAACACGCTGGAGCCCGCGTCCCGAAGCATCAACAGAACCTCATCACCAGACAAGGCGCCCAAAGCATCCAGCACGTAGCTCGCGTTGAAGCCTATCGATAGCCCTGAAATACCCGTCTGAGCCTCCAACTCTTCGACCGCTTCCTCCTGTTCCGGGTTGTGGGCGACCACGCGCATGACACCCGGATCAAACTCGAAGCGGACACCGCGGTATTTCTCGTTAGACAGGATCACCGCACGCTGCAGGCTCGTTCGAAGTTCGTCGCGACCAATGCGCACTTCCTTGTCCGCCCCTAGGGGAATGACCGCCTCGTAATCTGGAAAACGGCCGTCAATCAACTTCGAACTGAACGCCAGGCCATCGCGCCTCACTCGAAGATGGGTCCGACCGATCTCAAGCTCGATTTCTTCCTCGCCAGACTCCAACAACCGTGCTAACTCCAGGACGCCCTTGCGCGGCAATATCAACTGCTTCCGAACCTGCGCGCCACTTTCAACAGCTGTCTCTGCGACCGCCAAACGATGACCATCTGTCGCGACCGCACGCAGCAAACTCGCCTCCACATCCAACAGCAGGCCGTTGAGATAGAAGCGAACATCCTGCTGCGCCATTGCGAAAGACGTCTGATCAATGACGCGCTTCAGATCACCTTCCTTCAGACGCACCCGTTCAACCACGTCGAGCTCATCGCTACTCGGATAATCGTCAGCGGGCAGACATGCCAATGTGTATCGACTTCTCCCGGCGGTCACACTCAACCGTTCGCCCGTCAAAGACAAGCTGACGGAAGCCCCGTCCGGCAGTGCGCGTACGATCTCAAAGAACTTTCGCGCGGGGACCGTGGTGGACCCCAAGGTCGCACCAACACAACCGGTCGTCGCAACCATCTGCACTTCAAGATCAGTCGCGGTCAATGAAACCTGGTCCGCTTCGACTTGCATCAGCAAGTTGGACAGGATCGGCATGGTGGATCGTCGTTCCACAACGTTGACCACCTGCTGCAGCGGTTTCAGCAGTACTTCGCGCGGTAGCGTCAGTCGCATAACAACAACCTCATACGGATAAAGAAGCATCTAGATGCTGATGATGATGAGCTCTGAGGATAACGGGATAAGGAAACTAACGCCATGTTTCTCAATCATTTTCCCAGCTCGACAACTGTGCAGACTCATGGCATCACTTGTGGACAACGTGTGGGGAGAAAAAGGAGTGCCACCTCAGCTCGGCAGACCCCACAGGTTTTCCACATCTTGCATGCCAAATACTTCACTATCGGCACCCCTATCAAAGCCTTGCGGATCTTCTGTTCGACCTATCCGTCCAAACGACGACCGCAAAATCGCCGTCGGCTGCTAGACTTGCCGACCGCTGCAGATTCCAAGCTCGCGCAACACGACGATGGATCGTGTTGTGTCCTGGTCACGTCTAAATCACCCGAGAATGCGTTTATGAATGCCTGGCTGAGGTGCTTGGAGAGATTGGAAGCCGAGTGCACGCCAGACGCCTTCCATGCATGGTTGAAGCCGCTTCAAGCCGTCGAGACGACGTCGAGTCTTACCTTGCTCGCGCCAAATCGTTTCGTGGTCGACACCGTCAAAGAGAAATACCTCACGCGGATTGTTGAGCTCACGCAGCATTTCCAGGGCAGTCAAGACTTCAAAGTGCTTCTGGAGCTCGGCACGCTGGAAAAACAACCAGCGGTCGAAAGGCGCCTTACCGCCGCAGAGGGCGTCGTTCCGGCAACCCAGTCGGCCACCCATGACGCTCGTGTCAAAACGGTGCAGTACATCAGTCACCTTGATGCCAGCTACACGTTCGATACGTTTGTCGAAGGCAAATCCAACCAACTCGGCCGCGCTGCCGCCATGCAGGTCGCGTTGAATCCAGGTGTCGCCTACAACCCGCTGTTGCTTTATGGCGGTACGGGATTGGGCAAAACCCATCTGATGCACGCCGCCGGGAATCTCATGGCACAACGCCAACCCGGTATGCGGGTGATGTACTTGCGCTCGGAACAGTTCTTCGCTGCCATGATGAAAGCACTGGCCGACAAGTCCATGGATGCCTTCAAACGGCAGTTCCATACCGTTCAAGCCCTGCTGATCGACGACATCCAGTTCTTTGCTGGCAAGGATCGCACACAGGAAGAGTTCTTCCATACCTTCAACGCCCTTTTCGAGCTGAAGCAGCAAATCATCCTGACCTGCGACAAGTTTCCCCGCGAGGTCGAGAACCTGGAACCGCGCCTGAAGTCACGCTTGGGCTGGGGCTTGTCGGTGGCAATCGAGCCGCCGGATTTCGAGACGCGCGCCGCGATCTTGTTCGCCAAAGCCGAACAAAAAGGTGTGGTATTGCCCCAGAACGTCGCGTTCCTGATGGCCCGCCGGATGCGCTCGAACGTTCGCGATCTTGAGGGGGCGCTGAACACGCTGGCGGCACGAGCCAACCTCACCAACCAACCCATTACGGAAGATTTTGCCCAAGAAGCGCTACGCGACTTGTTGCGGGCGCAACAGGCTGTCATTTCCATCAGCAACATTCAAAAAGTGGTCGCCGACTATTTTCAGATCCGGGTCAGCGACCTGCATTCACCGCGTCGAACACAATCCCTGGTCAGACCCCGACAGTTGGCAATGGCTTTGGCTCGCGAACTCACCGAGCATAGCCTCCCGGAGATCGGTGAAGCATTCGGTGGTCGAGATCACACAACAGTCATGCATGCCTGTCGCGAGGTCAAGAAGCGCGTTGGTGGTGATCCGAAGACCCGCGAGGATTGGGACAAACTGATGCGTCGACTCGCCGAGTAGTCGGTGGCTCTACGATTGGCGCTTGACGACGGTCCGACTTGGGTATATCGTTCCGAGTCTTTTCGAGCACCTTCGGGACTACCGCGATGAAGCGCACCTTCCAACCCAGCAATCTCAAGCGCGCGCGCACACACGGTTTCCGCGCACGTATGGCGACCAAAGACGGTCGCGCTGTCCTCAGCGCACGTCGTGCCAAAGGTCGTAAGCGCCTGATCCCATAAGCCCAGGATGATGACGGTCAGCGGACCTGTCATCCAGGCTAGCGCCATGAAAGAGCTCAAACCGGACGGTTTGGGCTCTTTTTCTGTTTGCTGTTACGAGACGCGCACCGTGAACGAAACCCCCGCCACGCCAGGTCATCGCCTGAGGCCATCGCAACGGATGCATACCGCAGGCGATTTCAGTAGCTGCATGCGAAGTGGTCGGCGCATCAATGGCAACTACTACCGGCTTTGCGTTCTCTTTCATACAGACGAGTCAACGCAGTGCCCCGCCAGAATCGGCTTCGCCATTTCCCGAAAGGTCGACAAGCGTGCGGTAATTCGGAACAGGCTGAAGCGCGTCGCCAGAAATGTGTTTCGCCAGCAGCCGTCACTGCTTCCCGGAGACTACATTTTCATGGCCAAGACCGAAGCCGCGACAGCAGACGGTGAGGCACTCAGCGCTGATCTCGCCCGATTGCTGCAACGACTGTCGCGTTGATGCTGAGCAACCGGACGGGCACAATGCTGGCCCGTCGTGTTTGGACTGGGCACAGCCCACCAAGTGGGTTGGCACGAAACCCGGTTCCGTCTCCTCTTTAATGGCGAGCCCACCATCGCCTGCAGGCTCTATTCATGTCCCAACAAAGAACGTTCTTGCTCATTGCCTGGCTGATGCTGGCCTATCTACTGTGGGAAGCGTGGAGCAGTCCACAAACCGTTGACTCGCCTGTTGTGGTGACTCAGACAGCGGACGTACCAACAGCTGTCCCCACAACGCCGGGTACGGAAGAAGTTCCCATCGCCTCGGCCAGCAGTGCCGCGCTGCCTGCAGTCGAAAACGCCGATGCTTTAGCGACAGATGTCAGCGTGGTCACCCTCAGCAACGACGTGCTCCGTCTGCAAATCAGCACCCAAGGCGGCAACATCGTTCGTGGTGAATTGCTGAACTATCGTCAGACCACAGAAGACGAAGCACCGCCGGTTGCCCTGTTGTCGTCGGAGCCCGGCCACTTTTTTGTCGCGCAGTCGGGTCTCACCAGTGCAGTGGCTGACAGTCTGCCAAGCCATCTGGCCACGTTTGCTGCCGAGCAAACCAGCTATTCGCTGGCCGACGGCCAAGAATCCGTGCAGTTTGCTATGACATGGACCGGAACCAACGGCAATCAGGTACGCAAGATTTTCAAGCTTGCACGTGGCAGCTACGTGCTGGATGTCCAACAAGAAATCCACAACGCCAGCGCGGAGCCCATCGCCGCCACCGCCTACACCCAGATTCAGCGCGAAGCGCCGAAACAGGTCGGCAACAGCTTTACCAACCCCGCCGCCTACAGTTTTACCGGCGCAGCCTGGTACAGCCCGGAGAGCAAGTTCGACAAGCGAAAATTCACGGACTTTGCGGACGATCCACTCAACATCACCGCGACGGATGGTTGGGTCGCCATGCTGGAACACTATTTCTTCGCCGCATGGATTCCCGCGACCGGTGTTGCGCAGGACTTCAATACGGCTGTCGTGAACGGGCGCTACCTCATTCGCAGCATCGCTGACGCGGCGATCACCGTTGCACCGGGACAAACAGTCAGTATCGATACTCGCTTCTACGCTGGCCCCAAACTGCAGGATCGCCTTGAAGCCATTGCACCAGGTCTGAAGTTGACTCTCGACTACGGCGTATTCACTGTCATCGCCCAGCCGATGGCGTGGTTGCTGGGGAGCTTGCACAGCCTCACCGGCAACTGGGGTTGGGCCATCGTCCTGCTGGTGGTCCTGTTGAAGGGCGGTCTGTTCAAGCTGTCGGAATCGCAATACAAGAGCTTTGCCAAGATGCGCGCGGTGCAGCCTCGTATCGAAGCCTTGAAGGAACGCTACGGCGATGATCGCCAGAAGTTCCAGACCGCGATGATGGAGCTTTACAAGAAAGAGAAGATCAACCCCATGGGCGGCTGTCTGCCCATCCTTGTGCAGATTCCGATCTTCATCTCACTGTACTGGGTGCTGATCGAGGCGGTCGAACTGCGTCATGCGCCATGGATTCTCTGGGTTCAGAACCTGACCGCTCCTGATCCACTCTTCGTGTTGCCGGTGCTCAACCTGATCACCATGTGGTTGACCCAGAAGTTGTCCCCGAGCCCCGGCATGGACCCGATGCAGAAGCGCATCATGCAGATCATGCCCTTGGC
>Ga0075163_10008631_pt1 | contig 13391 bp, 5 predicted proteins | sample JI1023141ADNA_FD_71478 | JGI IMG/M metagenome (GOLD analysis project Ga0075163, IMG submission 71478) | Wastewater effluent complex algal communities from Wisconsin, to seasonally profile nutrient transformation and Carbon sequestration -... | ecosystem: Engineered > WWTP > Effluent > Algae...
AAGAGTTTTGAATCTTCTTATAAAGTCAAAGGTTCAAAAGATTCTGAACTTTTGAGAGTATTGAGAGGTTACGACAAAACACTTAGTGACTCATTAAATAAGTTATACGTTGATATCAGAAATCAGAATCCTGTAGTGGCAGACTCTATAGGTTCATACCTACAGGAATACTATTCTACAACGATGGAAGAATTTGCCAGAAATTTCATCAGACAGAATTTGAACTCAATCGTTTCACTATCTGCAACTAAATTTATTAACCAACAAACTGAAATTGAATTATTGAAAGAACTGGATACAAAGTTGACAGAACTTTATCCAAAAAATAAGTATGTAGAGGATTTCAGACTTTTGGTATCAGAGTTAAATGTTCTACCTGCAGGAAGTATGGCGCCTGAGATCAGTTTAAATGATTACGAAGGCAAGCCAATCAAGCTTTCTTCGTTACGCGGAAAAGTTGTATTAATTGACTTCTGGGCAAGCTGGTGTGCGCCATGCAGAAGAGAGAATCCGGAAATTGTAGCGGCATATGAAAAGTTGAAAGGCAATGATTTTGAGATCTACGGAATCTCTCTCGACAACAATATGGAAGCCTGGAATGAAGCTGTAGAAAGAGACAAGATCACGTGGATACAAGTAAGCGATCTTCAGCGATGGGAGAGCCCTGTTGTAAAACTGTACCAGGTTCAGGCAATACCATACAATGTATTGATCGATCGGGAAGGCAAGATCATTGCTAAAGGAATAAAGGGAGACGATCTTTACAACAAGGTTAGCATGGCAATTAATTCCGGAAAATGATCAAACAAACGTCCATGAGAATTATTTACGGGATTTTGTTTTTTTTCTATCTGTGCCAGAATGTTTATTCACAAAATTATTTTCAACAAGACGTAAAGTATACGATCAATGTAACTCTCAATGATAAAAAGCATTTACTTACAGGGTCAGAAGATATTTATTATAAAAACAATTCAACAACAACTTTAAACGAACTATATTTTCATCTGTATCCGAATGCTTACAAGAACAATTCAACCACTTTAGCAAAAGAATTATTCAATACAGGAGACAACATTTTTTTAGAATCCGAGAATAAAGATCTCGGCTACATTGATTCACTGGAATTTAAAGTAAATGGAGTTCCGGCTGAATGGAATCTTCTACAGGACACGATCGATATTTGCAGAATAAAACTTCCTAAACCATTACAACCAGGAGATAGCATCCATATTACGACTCCATTCAAAGTTAAGATCCCGAACCACCGATTATCGAGGCTTGGTCACAATGCACAAGCATATTTCATTACTCAGTGGTTCCCGAAACCGGCAGTGTTTGACAAGAATGGATGGAACTACTTTAGCTACCTTGATAAAGGCGAATACTATTCTGAATTTGGTTCATTTGATGTGACAATAACATTACCTGAAAACTATGTTGTAGCTGCAACGGGTGAATTGGTCAATGGAGAATCTGAAATCGTATGGCTTGAAAATAAAGCTAAAGAAACGATGGCGATGTCTGATTTTCCTAAAGAGCTTGACATCCCTACATCGTCGGCAACGATGAAGACATTGCGATACAAGCAAGATAGCATTCATGATTTCGCATGGTTTGCAGATAAAAGATGGCATGTACTAAAAGGTAAAGTTGAACTACCTATAAGCAAAAGGAAAGTAACTACATGGTCTTTCTTTACCAATGCGGAAGCAGAAATGTGGCGTAAGGCCCCTGAATATATTTCGAACGGAATTCTTTACATGTCAAACTGGGTTGGCGAATATCCATATTCAACTTGCACTGTTGTTGATGTAACCTATGCATCAGGAAGTGGAATGGAGTATCCAATGGTTGCAACGATTGGAAGCTATGGTGATCCATTTGAATTGGATGTTACGATTGTTCACGAAGTGATACATAATTGGTTCTATGGAATTATAGGAAGCAATGAACGAAAACATCCTTGGATGGACGAAGGCATTTGCAACTTTTACGAAACTCGGTACATCTACACGGAATACGCAAGTGATAAATCAAAACAATTAAACAATGTCTATTCTTATGGAAGATTTAAAAAGCTGTTGAATCTTGAGAAAATAAATCACAAGGATATTCAATACCAACGGTATTTAGCAGGGGCCAGAAGGCATACCAGCGTATCACCGGATGATTACGCTCAAAACTTCTCTCGAGCTAATTATGGTGGAGCTGTATATTACAAGACCACCATAAGCACTGATTATCTTAAGGAATATTTAGGAGACTCCCTATTTGATCGTTGCATGAAGCGTTTCTATGAGAAGTGGAAATTCAAACATCCTGACCCGGTTGATATGAAGAATGAATTTGAAATTGAATCCGGGCAAAAACTGGATTGGTATTTCAATGATCTTGTACGTTCGGATAAATATATTGACTACAGCATCTGTTCTATCAAAAAAGAAAACGGTAACGCTAAATTGACACTTTCTAATAAAGGAGAAATTGCAGGTCCGCTTTGGATCAGCAAGATGAAAGACGGCATAATAAAATCGACAGAAAAAATTGATGGTTTTAGCGGAACGAAAAAAATTGAAATGGCATTTGAAGATGGAAGTTCATATAAGATTGATGCTAATAAAGAAATTCCTGAACTTGACAGAAAAAACAATACGATAAAAAGTTCAGGCTTGTTTAAGAAAACAGAAAAGTTGAATTTGCAGTTTCTGTCTGCGTTAGAAGACCCTGATCGAACACAATTGTTCTACATCCCCGTTATTGGTTACAACGTGTACAATTCATTTATGGGTGGAATAGCATTTCACAATGTTTCATTCCACGAAAAACCATTTGAATTTGCAGTAATGCCCATGTATGCCACCAAGACTCAAGACCTGGCAGGTGGTGCTGATTTCAGGTATCATTTTTATTTAAAAAACAGTGCGATCAAAAAAATAACAATTCAGGAAACGATTGGACATTATGCATATGCCGATGATGAATATGTGAACGGAACAACAGGAGAAACTTATTCAAATACTTTAAAATTCACAAAAGCTGACACCCGATTTATTTTCACTTTCAAAAATCCACATCCGCAAAAGAAAATCACGAAAGAGTTTGAGATCAGAAATGTACTCGTGAACCGCGATATCGCTTATTTCTATGATTACAAACCGCAAACTGTATTGTTCAATTATGTGAAAGCTGAATATAGGAGAATCAATTCAAATGCGTTGGATGCAAGTAGTCAAAAGATAGCAGCAGAATATGATGTGGACCACTTTAAGGCAAATCTGGAATTCAAACAATTCTTCTGTTATGGTAAAGAGAACAAAGGAGTTCATACACGTTTTTTCCTAGGGTACTTACATTTGAATGAACAGAATGTCAATCCCGATGTAGATTACAGATACATTCTTAGTGGAACACCCGGAAACAGAGATTACCTTTATGACGATATCTTCATTGGCAGGACTGAAGAAACAGGTTTATTTTCCCGACAATTTATTCGCAACGATGCAGGATTTACCACACCAACACTTTTCTACAGAAAAGCCAGTGAATGGATGGTTGGATTGAATGCTTCCACTACACTTCCAGGCTTTATTCCTTTCCGGTTGTATGTTAATATAGGAACATTCAACGATTCCGATCTTCCGGCAGGTACTGTAGAAACGTCAGGTGTTTCATGGGAATTAGGTGTAGAATTGCCGTTAGTGAAAGAAGTTTTAACGGTGTATTTCCCTTTTGCGTATTCAAATGACATTCAGTATATCAACGAACAGCAGGGGTTGAACTTTGGTGATCTCATTCGATTTGAATTACATCTTCAGAAACTCAATCCTTTGAATTATATTCGCACGACATTAAGATAGTGAAAACCGGAAAAAAAATATATTTCGCATCAGACTTTCATTTGGGTGTTCCAACCTATGAAAAAAGTCTTGAGCGCGAACACAGAATCGTCAGATGGCTTGATTCCATTCGAAACGATGCCGAAGAGCTTTATCTGCTTGGCGATGTCTTTGATTTTTGGTTTGAATACAAGACTGTTGTGCCGCGTGGCTATGTGCGTTTACTAGGTAAACTTGCTGAGTTAAGTGATTCAGGAATAAAGATCCATTACTTCACCGGTAATCACGATATGTGGACATTTGATTATCTGGAGAAAGAATTGAATGTTACGATTTACAGAGCACCAATTGAAAGAGTCTATAATAGCAAGACATTTTATATTGGTCATGGCGACGGACTAGGACCGGGAGATCATGGGTACAAATTCATCAAGAAAATATTTGCCAGTAAAATCTGCCAATGGCTTTTTGCCCGTCTCCATCCAAATTTTGGAATTGGAATTGCAAATTATTTTTCGAAGAAAAGTAGAATAGCAACAGGCACCACTGACGAGAAATTTTTAGGCGAAGAAAAAGAGTGGTTGGTGATCTATTCGAAAGAGATTCTCGCCAAAAAACACTTTGACTATTTAATTTTCGGACATAGACATCTCCCACTTGATATCAAAATCAACGATAGCAGATATATTAACCTTGGTGATTGGATACAGTATTTTACGTATGGGGTTTTTGATGGGGAGAATTTTGAGTTGAAAAAGGGGTAGCTTGGGGTCAAAGGTCAAAGGTCAAAAACATCTTCGTAGCATAGAACTTACTATAAGGTTAAGCGATTACCTTAAAGTAATCGCCTAACGCTTTTAGCAATCCGAAATCCTCATCCCGATAGCAATCGGAATTCATTCTTCATTCTCGATTCAACCAACCTTCACGGTGGTATTCAAGATCACTTTCGATTTGATGGAATTTGAAATGAGACAAGCAGCTTCAGATTTTTGAAGAACGCGTTCTGCTTTTTCTTTATCAGCTTCGTTTTTGATGGTGAGTTCGGGATTGAGAGCAATTTCTGTCATCAGATATTTACCTTCAATTTGTTCAAGTTTTCCGGCTGATTTACAACTGAAGTCTGTGAATTCCAATTTAAAATTTTCAGCAATTGCCAGAAAAGTTGTCATAAAGCAACTTACCACTGAAGCCGTTAATAAATGTTCAGGTGACCAAACACCTTCCACTCCTTTTGGGAATGGCAATGGAGTAGCGACATCGAATTTTGTATTCAATTCAGTTGATGATAATTCACCTTTCCTTTCTGAAGTCCATTTAAGATCGACAGCATAATAATGAGCATCCATAAGTTCTTACTTTAATTATTGTTTATTACAAATCACTATGTCATTGAACAAGCATTGACGTAACAAAAGTCCGATAATCAGGCAAAGAACACTGTGACTATAGTCACACAATGAGAAATAATTATTGGCTTTACTTTTCACAAAACGGCTAATAAGAGAATCCTTGGATATAATGCATTCCATACTATATGAATTGAGAAAATGCGGGAAAATTCACAAATTACCACATATTTAAATGGTCAAAGGGAAAACGACTTACAGTGTTTCCCTTTGACTTTATTTTCCACTCAAATTTTCATGACAAAAATTATCTCGAGCTCACTCTTCAGATTTATTCTTTAATGCCATTAACAGAGTGTAAGCATTTTTTATAACGATGGTCTCGTCTTTGAAAAGTTCGCCATTCAAAATCTCAACCCTTCCCTTTTCTTTTACACCAGTCTCCACTTCTTTCATTTCAAATTTATTCCCGGGTATTGAAACAAAAACAAAATAGTGACCTTCGAAATTGACAACGGCATCGTCGTTGGTTACCCATGTTTTGTGGCTTTTTACTTCCAAGTCTGCATTCATGTACATTCCGGGCAGAAGTGTTTTATCGTAATCGAGAAAATGACAATGCACTTCAGCAGTCCTGTCAGATGAGAGGTCTTTACTTATTAAAATGATTTCGCAAGGATGTTTTTCATTGGGCTTGCTATTCGTATAGGCTACTAATTTTTGACCAATTGATATTTTTTCGAGATCTTTTTCAAAGATCATCAAATTCAAATGTATGTCGGCCGGATTAACCAATTCAAATAGCACATCAGTAGGGCTAACGAATTTCCCAATGTTGACATTTACTTTTGAAACAAATCCATCAATTGGCGAATAAATGTTTATGCTTTTCGAAATACCATTTTCAGAAAGTGTTTTCGGATTCAATCCAATTAACCTTAATTTTTCAGTCAGTGCATTCAAGTTGATCTTTTGCGTTTGATAATCCATTTCAGCCTGTTGTAAAACCTTATCACTAGAAGCTTTGCTTAGATTTAACTCTTTCTGCCGATTGTATTCTGCCTCGGTATAGATCAATTTTGATTTTGTGGTAAGAAATTCCTGTTGCAGTTCGATATAACGCTGGTCTTCCATAACGGCAATTACTTCCCCATTGTTGACATGCATTCCGGGCAATAACTTTGTAGATTTCAGATATCCGCCTAAAGGCATGCTGATGGACACCATATTCTGTGGTGGAACATCGATCTTTCCATTTACTTTAATGACTGAAGAAATACTCTGCTCCTCGATCTTTCCCAATTCGATGGCCGCAGATTTCAACTGGGCATCATTGAGAGTCAAAACATCCAGCTCTGGCTCTGTGCTTACTGCAACCTGATCCTGAACTTTATTATTGCCACAAGCACTAAATGTGAAAATAGCAATTATCAATATATATATTCTCATTGTTGATTTCATTTTATAGTTAAATAATTAAGCTGAATGATTGCCATATTTAAATCATTGACTGCTTCTATGTAATTACTTTGAATAGATGCTGAGTTGTTGATCAGAATTGCCCATTCAAGAAAATTTATCTCGCCATTGACAAATTTAGCACTTGCGATATTCTTCATATCCATTGCATTTTGCAATCCTTTGGATTCAAAATAATTTACATTGCTATTCTTCAATTCATATTCTTTTGATGCAGCGAGCAATTCATTTCTAAAAGAAATAAGACCAGTTTGATAATTGTTTTCCGCAATTACTTCCAGATATTTTGCAGCCTTAACTTTTCCTTTTTGTGAGCCAAAAAACAAAGGCACTCCAATTCCGAACTGTGCTGATTTGAAATTAGGTGAGTTATCGTAAACGACATTGTCCGGGCCCAACCCTTCTATACTCATCCAATTGTAACCAACGAGGAGATCAGGCATCAATCGGGAACGCTCTAGTTTTACTTGTGCGAGTGAGATCTTCTTTTGTTGATCCAGCACAAGGATAGATGGATGTTTACGAATAGCAGATGTGTCAGGAGTAACTGCAAGTTCCAGTTTGGTGTTTACCGGAGATGGCACTAAAACAGAATCTACATTCAGCAAAAGTTGAAATCGTAAGGCCAACATTTCCTTGTCAAGTTGTAACTGCTTTAATTGCATTCCAACCTGAGAACGTTGGCTCTCGGCCATGATCTTTTCAAGAGCACCGCTCTCCCCTTTTTCGAATCGCAATTCTGCTTTAGATAAAAAACCACTGTAGATGCTATCAGTCTGCAATAAAATGGCTTCCTTTTGTTGCAAGTATAATTGCCGGAAAAACACTTCGCTGACTTGCTTTCGCAATTCTGCTTCTTTAAGAACGAGATTCAGCATTCCGGAATTGTACGTTTCTTTCAGTACAGATTTTTGTTTTGCATAAACTGTTGGAAAACTAAGCGACTGAGAAACGCTCCACTTCACATCGTTATTGATACTGTTGAATTGTCCATATTCAAAACCTAATCCTGTTTGAGGTATATTGATGGCAGATTTAGCAAGCCTGAGTTGGTACTCATTCTGCAAACGTTCATTTCTGACAGAAGTATTGTTCTTCAATGCAATTTCAATTGCTTCATTCAGAGTCAAGCTTTTTTGTGCATTAACAAAAGAACTTGCTGCTAAAAGAAATCCTGCTATAAGAAGAACTACTTTTCCTGAACTTGTTTTTACCTTCGATAGATTAACTGTCTCAAACATTACATATAGTATTGGCAACAAAAATAAAGTCAAGAAGGTAGCGATCAACAATCCGCCTATGACAACTGTTGCAAGAGGTCTCTGGACTTCTGCACCGGAACCATTGCTCAATGCCATTGGTAAAAATCCGAGAGATGCGACAAATGCTGTCATTAGAACAGGTCGTAAACGAACTTTCGTACCCATTATCACAATTCTTCTCAGATCTGTCATACCATCTTTTTTCAAACGATTGAATTCAGCGATCAATACAATTCCATTTAAAACAGCTACACCAAACAAGGCAATAAAACCGACGCCGGCACTGATACTAAAAGGCATTCCCCTCAATGCAAGAAAATAAATTCCGCCAATAGCGGATAAAGGAATAGCTGTATAGATCAGTAAGCCATGCTTAACAGAATTGAAAGCAAAGAACAAAAGTAAAAATATTAGTAAAAGCGAAACAGGAACAGCTATTAACAATCTTGACTTCGCAGCTAATAAATTTTCAAATGCTCCGCCATAGGTTATATAGTAACCAGCGGGTAACTTCACTTTATCTTCAACTTTCTTCTGGAGTTCATTGACGATCGTTTGCACATCTCTACCGCGGACATTAAATCCAACAACGATTCTTCGCTTTGCATCTTCTCTTTGAATCTGGTTCGGTCCGTTTTTAATACTTACTTCTGCAAGTTGATATAAAGGAATCTGATTTCCGTTAGGCGTAGGAATGAGTAGATTTTTTACGTCATCAAGATTTTCCCGTCGTTGTGAACTCAGCCTAACGACCAATTCAAACCGCCGCTCCCCTTCGAAAACCAACCCTGTACTTTGTCCTGCGAAAGCAATATTGACAACTCTGTTCACATCGGCAATATTCATATTATATTGAGCTAAAACTGCTCTGTTGTATTCTATAACGATCTGCGGCATTCCGGTAACAGGTTCAACATACAGATCCCGACTGCCTTCCACTTCATTTACAAGGACACCCATTTTATCTGCATAGAATGCTAACGTATCTAAATTTTCCCCAAATATTTTACAGACAACATCCTGCCTTGCACCCGTCATTAATTCATTGAATCGCATTTGAACAGGGTATTGAAATCCGGCTGTAATACCGGGAACATCTTCCAGCGCTTTACTCATTTTTGCAGCAAGTTCATCGAATGTTTTTGCAGACGTCCATTCACTTTTATCTTTCAGAATGACCATCATGTCGCTTGCTTCAATTGGCATAGGGTCGGTAGGTACTTCCCCACTACCAATTTTTGTGACTACTTTTTCGACTTCAGGGAAACGTGTTTTTAAAATATGCGCAGCCTTTTGTGTTCCTTCAATAGTTGTATTCAAATTACTTCCTGTGAGTACACGAGTATCGACTGCAAAATCTCCTTCTTCCAATGCAGGAATGAATTCTCCGCCCAAATTTGTCAGAATCACAATTGCTGAAATGAACATCACTACAACAGTAGCAATTATCGTTTTCGGAAATTGCAAAACCTTTTCCAGTAAATGCTGATATCTTCTTTCTATCTGAAACATGATGCGATCTGATAATCCCGGTTTAGGATCATTCGTTTTCTTTAAGAAAAATGCACTCATCATAGGTACATAGGTGATGGAAAGAATGAATGCACCTAGCAATGCAAATGCAACCGTTTGCGCCATTGGCTTGAACATCTTTCCTTCAATACCTTCGAGTGTAAAGATCGGCAGATAAACAATTAGGATTATTATTTGTCCGAATACGGCACTGTTCATCATCTTCGATGCAGACTCTTTCACCTGAGTATCCATCTGCTTTTGTGTAAAGAGAGTGATGCCGGAGAGTTTTTTGCTATGATAAAGCTGATGCATAACAGCTTCAACAATAATTACGGCACCGTCTACGATCAATCCGAAGTCAAGAGCACCGAGGCTCATTAAATTCCCGCTTACACCAAATGTGTTCATCAGAATGATCGCAAACAACAATGAAAGTGGAATGACAGAAGCTACTAATAATCCGGCTCGAAAATTTCCCAGGAAGAGTACCAAGATAAACACTACGATCAATGCCCCTTCGATCAAATTTTTAACCACAGTGCTAATTGCGTTGTTCACCATTTTCGTTCTGTCAAGGAATGGCTCGATCACAATTCCTTCAGGCAGAGTTTTTCGGATCTGTTCGATACGCTCTTTTACATTCTTAATTACTTCGCTACTATTGGCACCTTTCAACATCATGACCACAGCACCGGAAACTTCGCCCTCATCATTGTAGGTCATTGCGCCATATCGTGTTGCATATCCTGTTTGAACTTCCGCCAAATCCTTTATCATAATTGGAGTTCCGCTATTGGTTGCAGATACAGCGATGTTTTCAATATCATTAACGGAACCAATCAAGCCTTCACTTCTTATAAATAAAACTGTGGCACCTTTTTCTATATATGCACCACCTGTGTTTTGATTATTCTTTTCGAGTGCGGCAAAAACATCATTTACTGTCAAGTCATACGATTGAAGTTTGTTGGGATCAACTGCAATTTCGTACTGCTTCAGTTTGCCTCCGAAACTGCTGACTTCTGCAACACCCTTTACTCCTATTAATTGACGACGCACGATCCAATCCTGGATAGTTCGTAAATCAGTTTCATCGTATTTATTCTTATAGCCATCTTTTGCTCTTACTACATACTGATAGATTTCTCCCAGTCCGGTAGTGATTGGACCTAATTCCGGCGACCCTATTCCTGCTGGGATCTGAGACTGTACCTGCTGCAACCGTTCAGCAACTTGTTGTCGTGCCCAATATACGTCAACATTATTATTGAAAACGATAGTAACAAGCGATAGTCCGAATCGGGAAAAACTTCTGATCTCTTTTATTCCATTGATATTGCTATTGGCTTGTTCAATGGGAAATGTGACAAGACGTTCGATATCTGTTGCACCAAATGAAGGGGCGATTGTGATGACCTGAACCTGATTGTCGGTGATATCAGGTACAGCATCAATGGGTAATTTTGTAGTCTGATATATCCCATAACCGACAAGTGCAAGGATAAATAGTCCTACGATGAGTTTATTCCGTATAGAAAACTCAATTATTCTGGTAAGCATACATTTTTCTTTAATTAATAGTGAATAACTAATAATTAAGAATGAATGATTAATAATTTAAGCAAGCTGCAATTATTAATCATTCATTATTAATTATTTCTACCTGAAAAAGGTATTCACGCTTTTGGGGGTTGCCAGATTGTAGAGAGAAAAGAAGAAGGGAGAAAAGATTCTTTATAAGTAAAAAAAGTTTTTGTTTCGCTACAATAAGGTTTTAAGATCAAGTCAGAAAGTGGGCAGCTGATAACTGCTGTGAGCGTGATATTAATGCAACCATCATCCGATTTGAAAGGCAGCTTCATATCCTGAGTATGATCTTCATCAACAACAATATTATCGGCATAATGCACCTTCAAAAAGGTCCAGAAAGTAAGTTCGCTTTTCTGTTCTTTATGTTCAAAATAATGATCAATCAATAAAGGTAATTTGACCAGTTGGTACAGTTCCGTCGCTGTAAACAAATGGACGATCAAAAGTGATATGGCGATTAAATGCTTCAAGACTTCAAAAATAGGGAATTTTCTTTACCTTTTATATTTCCGCGAAATTGTATAAAAAAATAGGATAAAGTATGAAGCAAGGTCAAATGAGCAAACAAAAGCGGTTTTTTCTTATTCCTTAATGACCTTTAAGCCAAGCAATTTATTATTAACAACGATCTTGCAAAAATATACACCTGAATTAAATCCGGTCAGATCAAACGTAAAAGATCTTGAACTTGAATCGAAAAGAATTTGTTTCTCTGTGAGGATGACCCTTCCTAATGGATCAACAATTTCTATTTCTGCTACATCCACCTGATCCATTTTGAAGTGAATGGTAGTCGTATGATGGAATGGGTTTGGAACTGCAAAAGCCATATCTTGATTACCTGACAAAAGATCAACTTCGGTAATTACACTAGGCGATAGGGTACTGCATCCATTGGTGTCATAAACAAGTACAGAATAATTTCCTTTCACTGAAGGCACAAAACATTGATCCGTGGAGAGTACATTTGTTAGATCAGAAGATTCGAACCATTCATAGCCAAAGTGAGCATCAACACACAAAGTATCGCCAGTTACCTGAATAAAAGGAATGGCAGGCACATCATATTCTGTAATAAAATTCGGATATGTTATCGAATCACAACCAAAAGCATTACAAGCAACCAAGGTCACATCAAATGATCCGGCGGTTGGATAATAGATCCCTGTTGGATTTTGCAAAGTAGAAGTTGAAGGAAATGCACCGGGAAAGTACCAAGTCCATGAAGTTGGATTGTTAGTAGAGTTATCGTAAAAACTTGTTGCTTGTTTATTGCACCACGTAGAATCCAGAGCACTAATAGTAACAACCGGAATAATACCAGGTGTATTGCAAGTAAGTTTAAAAAATACCGGTTGATCAGCAATTCCATTTACTTTGTTAGGCTCATACGCTCCGGCAGTAGTAGGAAAATCCTGTGAATGTGTGGTTGAACTAATACAAATGGTATCATTATTTCCACCATGTTCACGAATAGAAACGTGAGGAGATGGATAATCATAGAAACTCCCTGAATAATCTGCAGATGACCCTCCAATATAAGTAGAGCCTCCACATGCATAGCCGGTGCCACTTGCATTCAAATTCACCGCAAAGAAGTCATAATGCCCTGCATTATTTGGTTGAACACTTCCTGCTGAGGTAGGAAATGAATCCTGAGAAATTCCAACTACATATGCTTCGCCGGCAGAATTCGTTGCAACACTTGTAGCCCAATCACTCATATAACCACCAAGAAATGTTGAATAGACCAAAGCACTTCCTGCAGCATTAAGTCTGACTGCAAAGCCATCTGTATTACCCGTTCCAGCATGCACAGATTGCAAGGCTCCTGCAGTAACCGGGAATGCAAAAGTGAATGTAGAACCAACAATAATAGCATCATCAGTGACAGGATCCACTGCTATTCCATTCCCGGTTCCGGGAACCAGATATGTAGAATAACTTAACGTGACAGGAGTTGTTGGATCAAGTTTTGTAACGAATGTCATTACGCCATCCATGCCTGTACTATAAACATTTGTATATGCTCCGGTTGTAATTGGATACGTCGGAGTCCCGGTGCTTTTATATATTTTTCCTGTAATAAAAACATTTCCTGCACTATTGACTGCAATGCTTCTGCTATCGACATAACAAAAAGGTCCTCCGCCAATTCTGGCAGAATAAACCAAACTATTTAAACCACTTTGGTTAATATCAAATTTTGCAATGAATGCATCTCTATCTCCAGTTGGGAAGGCACTCGATGCTTTTACCGGAAAATTACCTATTGATGTACTTCCTGTTATGTATGCGATTCCGGAACTGCCTAATGCGATGCCATAACCTGTTTCACTTCCTGTTCCACCGAGAAA
>Ga0075163_10008632_pt1 | contig 13390 bp, 2 predicted proteins | sample JI1023141ADNA_FD_71478 | JGI IMG/M metagenome (GOLD analysis project Ga0075163, IMG submission 71478) | Wastewater effluent complex algal communities from Wisconsin, to seasonally profile nutrient transformation and Carbon sequestration -... | ecosystem: Engineered > WWTP > Effluent > Algae...
TAATACAACAGAGTGTCCTAAGGTAATTAGAGAAGATGTTCCTTGCGAACCATACACACCTCCAACAAAAACCGAGTGCATCGACAGATACTCGATTTATCTTAATACCATAGTTGCTTATAATGCATCGAGTTATGCAACCACCAATAATTCATATTTAAATCTTAATTTATTCTCGAGTCCTGAAAGCTTCACTCAATTAGGTTATTGCGAATGTGTATTAGCTTACATAGGTTATTTAAATACATACATAAATAATGCACCAATAAATGCAGCACCTCCGGTTCCAATTACTATTTGGCCTGGTTGCGGAGCTGATCAACCGCCTGGAGGTTGTCCTAAGACCTATGATGATTATGTTGCTGCTACTGATGATTATGTGAATTGGTTAAGCAATGTGATCAATCCAACTCAATATCCTCTACCTCTCATTTATGATTATGCCTCATTTGTAAGTTCGGGCTATTGTAATTGTGCGCAGGGATACATAGGTTTCCTTCAAGGAATTGTGAATGGTGCCATAACTGATATTGCGTATATACAGAATAATTTTAGTTTAGGTGTGTTCTGTTCTCCTATCACTTATACTTGCCCAAGCAAGAACACTTTGGAAACATACGAAACTCCTCCTGTTCCTTCTTCGGAAAATCCTTGTATCAAATACCAGAAAGATCTGTTTGAAGCAAATGCGAAAGCTAAGTATGAGCAATATTTAAAAGATCAAACTGCCATATTTATTAAGAAGTATAACGCTTATTGTTTAAGCGCTACTGAATCTCTTATTCGTACGTATCATAGTAAAGAGTTCCATTATACATTATATTATTATGACCAAGCAGGTAACTTGATTAAAACTATTCCGCCTGAAGGGTTGGATGTAACACATTACTTAAGTATAACGGCGTACAATAGTCCAAATGAGATAAAGGCAAAAAATGATCGAAAGTATAAAACAAAAACTTTGTTTACAGATCATGGTATGGCAACAACATACCAATACAATAGCCTTAATCAATTGGTAAAGCAAAAAATGCCTGATCATGATGCATTGAAGTATATTAAATTCCAGTCAACAGATGGCATTGATCCAAAAGTAACTGTAGTATCATCTCAATTTCCGGAAGCGAATAAAGGATATATTGCTGTAAATGAAGATCTTCAAAATGTAACTTATTTCAATAATATTACGCGCGGTAAAGTGTTTGAAAGCACAGATGGTAGTTTATCATGGAATCCTGTGAAGAACATTATGGGCGCTGATATTAATAAGATACAGTTCCTTAAAGTTGGTAATAAAGAATATGGATTAGCGGTTGGAAATGATGGAACCTTTGCCTTCTCTACTGATGGAGGTGTTAATTGGGATTATTACCCAATTCATGAACATACAAACGATAATAGCAATCTCAACGACCTCGTATTCTATATTAATGCAAATAATCAACTCGAAGGAATTTTGGTAGGGGATAATGGCGTGGTGATCAAAGTTGTGATCAATACAGGTGGAAGCGCTACCATTGCACCGTTTAAAACTAAAACAACAAATGTCGACTTTGCTATAACCGATAATATTACAGATGTCACTTTGGATGTTGGTAGTACCAATAATTATTTTATTACCGTATTGGATAAAACAACAAATACCTCTACTGTTTACCGCAGTAATGGCGTGGCAAACTGGCAAGATATTACAGAGATCAAAATACCATCACTGGCAAAAGTGCGAATGATCAAGTCAACGAACTTCTATTATGCTGTTGGTGAAGATGGAGATCTTATCACTTCAACTAACGAAGGAAGCACGTGGAAACTTGTAGAAACAAATCACTTTAATGATTTTAGAGATGTATATTTTGCAACTCAGCAAATTGGTGTTGCGCTTATTAATGATGTTACAAGTGTTGCAGGATTATACAAAACAGTTGATGGGGGTAAGAATTGGACACTCATAGATCAACCAACAGGAACTGATACCTATTTAAGCTTGAGTCCATTTGAAAACCCGGGTTCTCAAACTATACATAAGTTAACTGCTAACGGAACCAGTGGAATAGTTAAGCGAGTAACTGTTGATTTTACAACGCTCAACTCACCGAATATCGGGGTAGTTAATACTTCAATAGCAACCACAAATTTTGTGAATGATGTGTGTGTTGTGCCTTACGATGTAAATAGCAGTACCAGTTTTAAATGGTATGCACTTGCAGTTGGAACAAATGGCGAGATCAATTTTTGCACAGATTATAACCAAAACACACCTGTATGGGGCAATTTGGGAAATACCTTAGGTACGGCAGTATTAAAGAAAGCGTTGGTTAATGTTATCCAGCAAAGCACGTTGCCGCAACTTGAAGCTTTTGTTCTTACAACAACAGGAGATTTACATAGAGTAGAATGCCCGGATATCAGTTCAACTTTACCTGCGTATAATGTCTACCAGTTACCTTATTTATCCAACTATAACTGTAGTGATATGGTTTATGATTTTAATAATCTTAGTAATCCATACAGCGCAGCTTATATGATCGGAAGTCAGGGTGCTAATATCACTTTTGCTCATCACTCACTCTTTAATTTAAATACACCTAATCTTCAAATACAAGGACCTAATCTTCCAGCTACTTCGGCCCCTGTTAGTATTGTTGTTGACGGAAAAAATAGTGCAAATGTTCCGCAAACGATGTTAAGTGTTGGAACAAACGCAACAATAGTAAAGCATGAGTATACTGATATTACAACTACAGCTAGCGGAACCCAATTTGATAATACTCTAAAAATAACACCGGTTAAGCTCAACGATATTTGTTTTAGCAATGCAGGCGGTAATAACATAATTTCCATTATTGGAGATGGAGGGTTTTATGCTGAAAAACCTTTAAGTACAAGTAGCCCGTTCCAATCAAAACTGATAAGTACAGTAAGTGATCTCAATGCCATTAAGTACACAGTTCCTTTTTTCTCAGCTCCGGTATTTAATCTTGTAACCGAGCAGGGTGAGATGATCTCATTTATTAGTGGCATTAGTATTTTCGGTCTGCAAATAACACCGCTAACAAACTCTCCTTTAAACGATATTGATTCTAAAACCACTAATAACGTCACCAAATTATATATGGTAGGTGATAACGGTGAGGCTTATCATTTTGATGGAACCTTATATAATCAGGTGTTTGTAAGCGGAACGGAGAACCTTAATACTGTGTCTTATCCTACCCAAAGCAGTAACGTACTTGCAGCAGGTAATGGCAACAGTGCCTTCAATTTCTTTGCGCTTAGCGCCATACCAAATAAGAATTGGCATACCAACCAGATCAATAAGCTCCATTTTACGGATGCTGATAACGGCTATTTTGTAGGTATGAAAGGTTTAGTGCGCCATACTCAAGATGGTGGCGCAACATGGAAAACGGCAAGACCACCGTATGAGAATTTTAATGGTAAACCGGTGGATCTTTATGCAGTATATACCACAACACTTAACAAAGCAATCATTGGCGGAGCGTATAACTATGTTGGTAATGTAGATAATGTAACTATTGCAAATACTGCTCTTTCTACATTGGTTAACCAGGCAAATCGCATTTGGTATGATATTGATTTCTCAACTGCAACCGATGGATTTATAGTTGGTGGACAAGGAAACACTATTGCAAAAGCAGGGAACTTAACAATTAACCCAAATACCAATGCGATTACACTCACTGAGTTCCTTAATTCTGTTTTTCCACCCGGCATGGATAATTTCCGTTCGGTGTATGCGTGTCGCGGAATACAACAGGGTAAATTTATTGCAGTAGGAGCAAGTCAAACCTTTGGCTTCTGGGATGGAGCAAATTTTCCTAATGTTACATATCCTAACACCCAGCTTACTACTTTATTTCCTAATCTCAACGATATCATTTACGATATTGCTATGAGCGATAATAATGAAGGCTACATTGTTGGGTCAAATACACGCATGGCAAGTATTAATTTTAATTATAATGGAAATCCAAGCGCAAGTTTAACGCAGTACATTACAGCTCCTTTATATGCTACGCAATCTGCCAATCATATTATGACGGCAAGTTTAATAAATGATGTTGACGGATTCCTTGGTGGATACACTGGTACCGCCGTATTTAATCCTAACAATGCTAACTACGCTTGGAGGTTTACACACGAAAAAGGAAAAACATCTACACTCTTCTGGTACGATCGTTTGGGCCGAATGGTAGTTAGCCAAAACACAAAACAAATAAATAAAGCGCCAACTAAAGCATACAGTTATACACGTTATGATGCTTTAGGACGTATTGTAGAAGTGGGAGAGAAATCAGATAATACAGCTCTTAATATGGAATTTGAAAAGATCTTTGGTGATTACGTAGGTAATTATTTCAATAGTAATGTGATCAATGATGCAAAGTACATAGCTTGGATCTTTGATAACAGTGGTCAACGCCGTGATGTTACCACCACTTTCTATGATAATAATATTTTCTTTACACCACCTGCATGTTCACTTTTGGTAAGTTTTGTTCAGGAGAACTTGCGTAAACGCGTAGCAAATGTAACCTACGAAAGTGTGTGGGACGGAGATCCGTGTACTTACGATCACGCCACGCATTACAGTTATGACATACACGGTAATGTAAAGTCGCTACTGCAAGACAACTTTAAGTCAACCATGCCAATAACTAATCCTTTGAATCCACATCGCTTTAAACGGATTGATTATGATTACGATCTGATCAGCGGTAAAGTAAATATGGTGAGTTATCAGGCGGGGAAGGCGGACCAATTCTTCCATCAGTACGAATACGATGATGATAACCGTATTGTTGAAGTAAAAACAAGCCGTAACGGAATAGAGTACGAAACAGATGCCAAATACTTCTACTATAAGCACGGACCATTAGCGCGTGTGGAGTATGGTCAAGATAAAGTGCAAGGCATAGATTATGCTTACTCATTACAAGGTTGGATAAAAGGGGTAAATAGTGATGTATTAAATGAGAGTAATGATATTGGGAAGGACGGTAAGATAGTTGCCGCAAATACTAACTCTATATTTGCACGCGATGTAATGGGCTTTAGCTTGGGTTATTTCAACAATGATTATAACGCAATTAATGCAACACAGTGGAGTGCTGCAAATCGTTTTGAAGCGAATAAAACAGGAAGTGCTTTGTTGGCTTCTACAAATAATTTATATAACGGCAACATTGGTATTATGGCTACAAGTATAGTGCAGCCATTAAATTTAACAACAGCATTACCTAATACATTTGTACAGCAAGCCTTACCTGCTGCGAATGGTTATAAATATGACCAATTGAATAGGATCGCTGAAGCCAAGAATTTTAATAATTTAAATTTAAGTACAAATACTTGGGAAGTTACACAACCTACAACTCCATTAGCTTATAAAAATACATTTGAGTACGATGATAATGGTAATATTACAAAACAAAAGAAATATGATGCTGCCGAGAATTTAATGGATGACCTTGAGTATTACTATAACAAAAGTGGTTCAGCAAATGGTAAACTAAAACAAAATCGTTTATATGGTATTAGAGATAATGGTGTTAGTGTGCCGGTAGTGGAAGATATAGAGACAGATGCTAATATGGCAGCATTTGATTTCCAGGAGGATATTATTAATTCAAATGTCGCTTCAGGTAATAATTATCGTTACGATGATATTGGTAATTTAGTTATGGATAGAACTGAAAGTATTAATGACCCAACAGTAATTAACTGGAATGTTTATGGTAAGATAAAAGAAGTTAATAATTCCTTACCGGGTAAGAAAAGCCTTAAATTTGATTATGACGCCATGGGTAATCGTGTAGCCAAACACGTGTATTCGGGTAGTAGTTTAGAAAGCAGCACCTATTATATGCGCGACGCACAAGGTAATGTAATGGCAACGTATACCTCCGGTGTAATTTGTGTTTTAAATTGTCAATCAACTACCCCAATTTACGGATTGAGCTTCAAACTTACGGAGCATCCTATTTATGGTAGTTCACGAATAGGAATGGACGTGCATGCGATCGACCTAGATGCAACCAGCTCATACAACAACCAGGTTTATGAACGTGTAGTTGGAAATAAAGAATTTGAACTTTCTAACCATTTAGGAAATGTTATTAGCGTGGTTAGCGATAGAAAAATTCCTATACCTAACGTGGCAAATACTTTAAGCGATCATTATATTGCTCAGGTAATCACTGCAACGGATTATTATGCATTTGGACAACAAATGCCAGGAAGAAGCTATAGTAGTAATGGTTATAGATACGGCTTCAATGGAATGGAGAAAGATGATGAAGTAAAAGGTGTAGGTAACTCTTATACAACACATTTTAGAGGGCTGGATGTTAGATTGGGTAGATGGTTAAGTATTGACCCGCAGTTTAATCCTTATGAAAGCCCTTATTCGACAATGGGCAATAACCCGATTCTATATTTTGATCCTTTAGGAGATATAATCCATGCTAGTTTTAGAACTTGGTTACATTTAATAAAGCATGCCGTTAAATCAAGTGATATCCGACAACGGTTAATCTCTGAAATGTTTGACACTCGCCTTATTAGTTTAACAGGTAAAGGTAAAACTGATGGGGGAGGAAAAGAATATCCTTTCAGTCAAAAACAAATTTACCATTATACTTATAACTCAACGTCAAAGAACACTTTAGACGATGCGCTAACTACAAATGAGAATCTTCGAGGTGGAATAAGTGACGAGGACGCGTCCGTTCGTACCGGTGGCGCTTTAAAAAGTAAAAATTATAAGAATGTTTCTTTTTCCGATGGCGTGAATGCCTATACGCCTGGTGAAAAGGGAAGGGAAATTGAGGATAATATAGGTGGCAAGAAGAATGTAAAAAGATCAACTGAGAAAAAATATACTGAAGGGGTAATTAGAATTTATGATGGTGGATCAAATAACGATACAGGCCCTGATCACATAAAAGTGACGATCAATGGGCAAATACTTATTGATCAAGACATGCCAATTACTAATGATGGCAAAAACACTCCTCTTTTTGATCAACAAGTTAATTTTACGACCGACAAAGCAAGTAAAATAAAAATCGAGGTCACCAATTCTGACGGAAAGCCAGGTGCGTTTGGATACAAATTCGAAGTAAAAGAAAGACAAAACAAAAATGGCGATAAAACTAATTAATTATATCAATGTTTTTTGGGCAAAAAAAACTTCAATAATCCTTGTAGTTTTTCAGATATCCTTGGCAGGATGTGTAGTTAATATTAAGGAATTGGAAAGTAAAGCCGAAAGTGAAATGGCTAAAGGGAACTATAAAAATGCAAAACGGAAGTATACAAAACTAATAAAGGAAGATTCAAATAATCCAAATTACTATGTCTTTAGAGCAGAATGTATGTATTTATCGCATGCAGTGAAAAACAAGTATTCGATTAAGGTAATAAATGAATATAATAAGGCATTAGCTATAACGCCATGGTATCTGCCAGCACTAAAGTCAAGGGCAAGGTTTTATTATTTTCTTGGGTCGGACACTTATTCTTATTCCATCAGAGATATAGATAAAGTTTTTGAGGTTGATTTGAAATATGCGGAAGGGTATCTACTAAAGTTCCAGATTTATATGGAAAGACGGGATACGGTGAGTGCATATAAATCATATAATAGTGCATTTTTATTATTAGAGAACGATCGAGACAAAAGAATACTATTGTTGAATAAAGGACTTTCTGAGTTTGAGAATGGCTATTTTAAAAACGCGATAATTTCATTAAAAGAATTACGAGTCATGAATTCAACATTGTTCAATAGCAATGATGTTTTAGCTCAAGCATATTGGAAAATGGGCATTAATGATAGCGCCTGTCACTACTTTCAATTAAGTACTAGGAAAATCCCTAACTCTACAATGAGAAAAATAGAAGCTTATTGCAAATAAAGTCACTTAAAACTCAGTTAGCGCCGATCAATTTTTCAGTCTATTCTTTTATTATTTTCCTAACTATACTATTTACCCTCACAAAATAAATCCCCTTCGGTTCTTTACTCAGGTCAACCACAGTTTTACTTTCTTTGATCTTTGTATTGCAAATAACTTGTCCCATTGAATTGTAAATCCTTAGCGTTGTTCCTTCCGCACCAATTATAGTTACCATTCCTGAAAATGGATTAGGATAAACCAATACATCAGCATTTTCTATATCAGCTTCTAATGATCCCGTGCAATCCACTGCACTCTGTGAAACAGTTGTTGTACTCGAACAACCATTAGCAGCTGTTCCTGTAACTGTATAAATGGTGCTTGCGCTTGGTGTAATATTAATGCTCGCTCCGGTTGCAGCGCCGGGATTCCATGTATAATTTACTGCGCCACTGGCCGTAAGTATTGCCATTTGCCCCAAGCAAATTAAGGTGTTGTTTGTATTTGCTGTAAGGGTTGGTGAAGGATTAACTGTAACATTTAATGTTTGTTGCAGTGAAGGTCCACAAGGATTTATTGCTGTAACAGTTAATATTCCTGTTGCACCGGGTGTTGCTAAAATAATATTAGTTGAACTTGAACCACTCCATCCTCCGGGTAAAGACCATAAATAAGAAGTTGCTGAAGCATCATTTGTAACTGAATATGTTTGTGATGCACCCGAGCAAACCAAAACCGAACCGGTAATAGTGGAAGGCTGCACTGGACCACTGCAATTATCAAATTTTACTAAAAAAGCTTCCTCGGTTCCGCCACTTGAACTCTGGTGACTTCCGGCAGTTGCTATGATGGTACCGGTAGAGCCTTGTGTGTATCCTGCCATGTAAATCTTGCCTGAAGCATCAATAGCGCAAGAGTAACCAAATTCATCTAGTAATCCACCGTAGTATGTACCGCTTTGACGCACGCCACTGCTATTGAATTTTACCAAAAAAGCATCATGCGTTCCCGCTCCACCAATAGAACTTTGGTAACTGCCTGGCGTTGCTATTGAAGTTCCCCCAATGGTTTCTGTAAACCCCGACATATACACATTTCCAAAGGCATCAGTAGCACAGCAATCTCCACCATTATCTATTGCTCCGCCATAATAAGTGCCCCACAAACGCAGTCCACTATTGTTGAATTTGACCAAAAAACCATCACGGTTACCACCAAAAGTATCCTGATGGCTGCCTACTGTAGCGATCAAAGTACTTGTAAAACTTTCAGTCCGACCCGTCATATATACATTACCAGAGGCATCTGTGGTACAAGAAAACCCCGCATCTTCAAGTATTCCACCATAATAAGTACTCCACTGTCTAACTCCACTACTATAGAACTGCACCAAAAAAGCATCCTCAGTTCCACCCCCATAAGTGCTTTGGTTGCTACTAGCCGTAGCTATAACTGTGCCTGTATTACTGTCGGTGGCTCCAGCCATATAAATATTTCCTGCCACATCGGCGGTACATGCTAAACCTACATCACTTCCAATTCCCCCGAAATAAGTGCCCCACTGTCGTAACCCACCGCTGCTGAATTTTACTAAAAAGGCATCGTTCGATCCTCCAAAAATATCTTGATGACTTCCGGCAGTTGCTATTACAGTTCCTGTATTACTAGTTGTTTGGCCAGTCATGCATACATTTCCCGAGGCATCAGTAATGCATGAATTGGCCCAATCAATTCCTGTACCGCCATAATAAGTTCCCCACTGGCGTATTCCGGCACTATTGAATTTTACTAAAAATGCGTCTCTGCCACCCCCAAAAGTATCCTGGTGGCTACCCACAGTAGCTATAACTGTACTTGAATTGGAGTCTGTTTCTCCTACAATATAAACATTGCCTGAGACATCCGTGGTGCATGAGTAACCTATATCAAGTCCTATTCCACCGTAATAAGTTCCCCATAGGCGAATTCCATTGCTATTGAATTTTACCAGAAAGACATCCGAACCACCTCCAGCAATTTGCTGGTGGCTTCCGCTAGTAGCTATTACTGTTCCTGAAGAGTTAGTTGTAAATCCCGTCATGTACACATTGGCGAATGCATCTGTGGCACAACAGTAACCATGGTCATTTGATGCTCCCCCGTAGTAGGTACCCCACAAACGCGTTACAGGATCGATGATCAGTTCATAATTGCTGTTGTAATTTTCTATCTCAAAAGAAATACAATTGTTTTTAATGATGTACCGGGCTTTTAATTGTTTGCCGTTCTGGTATACTAGCGGAGCCTGTTCCTGTATTTTACCAAGTGGAGTTTCGATCAAGAGGCTGCCGTCCTTCATTAATTTCAATGTTGCGCCTTCCACCTTTAATTGTATTTGTTTGTAATCGGCATAAGGTGCCACAATATAATCGTATTTTAATTGTCCTTTTTTTTCATAGTAATGCAGATCAATGTTATTGTAAATGTTTTGAAGAGTTATGCCCTTGTAGCTTTTTACTTGTAGAGCCCCATTGGGGCATTGCTCCAAATAATAATTAGAATAGCCCTGCAAAGCTTCATCAGTTTTTATGGTCAGATCTGGATTCGCATTTAACCATTTGATATCGGTGCGATAAATAGTTTGTTGATCTATTTCCTTTATTTTCTTTTTAAATTTTGGGTCTTCTACCTCTTTGTATTTATCTACCCTGTACAATTGATAACTGATTCCTTTGGCTGTGATATGAAAAGCCATCTGTCCATCGCTTCCGCCAAATAAAACATCAGGGCGGGGACTGTAATTCTGGTCTGCAAATTGTCCTTTGTTTTCGGTAAACGAAATTGTTGGGTGTTTTTGTTGTTTGAGATCTACCGAGGGATTTTCTTTAGCGATAACGACTAAAGAAACAAGGGAAGTGACAATTAATAAAAGGAATTTCTTAGTCATGGTTAATTGGATTCCTGATTTTCTAATACTATAAATATAATACAAAAGAGTTAGAATAAAAAGAGAGGGTTTGGTATTAGTTAGCGTTTGCATAGTCCAACAAATTTTGTAGCTTTACTAATCATGTCTAAGAGAAAGATAATATATATTCTCTCGTTAATTACCCTGACCAATTTTATTTCGGCACAGTGTAATTGGTTGCCAATGGAGTTTGATGATTTTAATCAGGCCGTTTACAAAAGCTGCAATAATGTTGCTATTGCCTGCGATAATTCAGGCGTTGTTTACGCAATAGGTTCAAAATATCATATCACAACCGGATATAGAGCGGAAGTTTCAAAATTTACGGGAAGTACATGGGAGCCAGTAGGACAGGGTTCTATTTCAGTTGGTACTGCAAACAACAACAATATTGTTATTGATGCAAGCGGTGTTCCTTACATAGCATTTTCAGATGCAGGCATTAATAACGTCGCATCTGTTTATAAATTTAATGGTTCTTCCTGGGTGCCGGTTGGAAGTGTAAGTGTTTCTCCTGGAAATGCCGGAAGTGTTTCTCTGGCACTTGACCAGGCTGGTACACCTTATTTGGCTTATTCTGATGCAACCATTGGGGGTAAACTTTCTGTAAAGAAATTTGATGGAACTAATTGGATCTATGTGGGCACTCCTTCAGTTTCAGCAGGTACTTCTACATTTATATCAATGGTTATTGATCCTTTGGGAAATCCAATGGTTGCCTTTAAGGATGGTGCAAATGGTAATAAATTAACTGTTATGAGTTATAATGGCTCGTTATGGTCGTCTGTTGGACCAGCAGGGTTTACCTCTTCTTTTGCTGATTATATTTCTTTGAAATTGGATAATCTTGCAATGCCTTATGTTGGATTTGTTGATAATGGTGCGGGCGCCAAAACATCGGTAATGAAATTTAATGGAAGCTCATGGCAATACATTGGGTCGGCAGGGTTTTCTTCGGCTGTTGCAAATAACATTTCATTAGTTGTTAGTCCTAGCGGATCACTTCATATCGCGTTCATAGATCAGATATCACCTGTTCGCGAATTAAAACTGATGAGTTATAATGGTAGTAGTTGGGTACTAACGGCCAGTGTTACTTGCGGTTCTTCGGGTAATAATTGTAAAATGATCTACGAACCGGTTAACGGAATCCCTTACTTAATTTATCTTGATAGTGATCATAATAGTGTTCCAATTGTTCGAAAATATGTGGGTGCCGGCTTAACCTTAGTTGGCCACCAAGGTTTCTCTAACATACAGTATTATGGAAGGCAGATGGATATAGATCCTTCCGGTATGGCCTATATTTGCTTTACGGAACGCAGTACCGTTCCATACTCATATGATCTTTATGTTCTAAAGTTTAACGGATCCAATTGGGTACCTGTTGGGGGTATAGCGTCAACTGGAGATATTCAGTTGCCTTCAATGTGCATCGATAATTTTGGAATGCCTTACGTAGCTTATGTTTCTAATAATCAAATTGGGGTATTAAAATTCAACGGTACTTCATGGATAAATCTTCCATCCATTAATGTTGGTATTCCTTTTATGAATTCTGTATTAATTAAAACAGACCAAGTTGGTACACCATATGTTATATTTCGCGATCAAAGTGTAAATCCTAATAAGTTATGGGCTTACAAATACATTAATAACAGTTGGGTGAATTTAGGGGCAGTTGATAATTGTAGTTCCGGGAATCCATACGCCCATGATATTACAATTAATTCTTTAGGCGAACCACTTGTTTCTTATGTAAATGGCGGTCCTTGTTTAAGGAGGTATAATGGTACAAGTTGGGTTAGTGTTGGAACAACCAGTACGCTGCCTGGCTCTGCCAGCCATGTTTATGTAGCCGTTGGCCCCGGCGATGAACCATATATTTTCTATTCAGGCGGCACCCCATACATTTTTAAATTTAACGGAACTAATTGGGTACAAGTTGGTCTTACTCCAGGAAATGGAACCGCAGCAAGAATTGCGGTTGATGACAATGGAACACCATTTATTTTTCGAACATCAGATGGATCTGTAGTCACTTATCCTGCTAAAGCAAATGTTCAAAAGTTTAATGGTACAAATTGGATAAATGTTGGTGATCCGGATTTTTCAGCAGGCACTTCTAATTATTGTAATATGTGCATGGATGATAACGGAAAGATATACGTTTCTTATGGTTATGGTTATATATGGACAAAAATGTACAAATCTTATATCAATATTACATCCAATCCATCCAATGTCGCAGCTTGCCCAAATAGTACAATAAGTTTTGTAGCTTCAGCAACTGGATCCATTACAAATATTCAGTGGCAAAAGAATTCGGGCAACATGTACGTTAACTTATCAAACGCAGGAATGTATAGTGGGGTTAACACAAATACTTTGACGATTTCGGGAATAAATGCTTCAATAAACGGGCATAAATTCAGGTGTGTTTATACAGATACTTGCGGAAGCAAGCATACGGCGTTTGCTGTTCTAACATGCTATGGTAATACCATTTCAATTCAAG
>Ga0075163_10008634_pt1 | contig 13388 bp, 9 predicted proteins | sample JI1023141ADNA_FD_71478 | JGI IMG/M metagenome (GOLD analysis project Ga0075163, IMG submission 71478) | Wastewater effluent complex algal communities from Wisconsin, to seasonally profile nutrient transformation and Carbon sequestration -... | ecosystem: Engineered > WWTP > Effluent > Algae...
TGCCCGCCGCCGGCCGCTGAAGCCGGTGCCACAGATCCAGGAAGCCCCGCCGCAGCTGCCGCCGCCGTCCCAGCAGCAGCAGCAGCCCCAAGGCAAACAGGGCGCTCCCCACCAGGCTGACCACGGTTCGCGACACCATCACCACATAGGCCGCGCGCGCCCCACCGGCCGAGCTGCTCGACGATGACATCATCTCGCGCTGAAACACGCTCTGCTCGCTGCCAATCGGCATCACGAACTTGGCCGGCAGACCCTGATAGGCTGCGCCGCCGCCCTTGTCATCGGCGGGCTTCGGCTTTTCGACCGTCGGCTCCTCGCTCAGGTAGCTGCGCCTGTCCGCCACGCTGGCCACCTTCGTCATCCCCGGCGACATCGGGCTGCGCGACAGCAGCATGCTCGCCCCGAGCAGGAACACGAATCCGCCCAGTACCAGCGCGCCCACCACCGTCCACAGGTTCCACTTGCGCCGATTCAGCCACGGCCAGATCAGCACCCCGGTCAGCGTCAGGTTGCCCACGCACAGGATCGTCAGCCACCACGACGCCGTCAGCGCTGCCTTGGCCAGCACGAGCGCCGTCACGATGCGGTAGCCGCGCCCGACGCCCAGAAGCGCCAGCAGCCGCTCGCACCACAGGAACAGCAGCAGCCACCCGACGATGAGCCCGGCGTCCAGCACCGGCAGCCGCAGCTCCGGCGAAAACTCTTCGTACAGCGGCAGCCACTCGTGCGCATAGCGCAGCTCCACCGCCGCGCTCGACGACGGCACCGCCACCTCGGGCAGCCACAGCGCCCCCGCCGCAAAGCCGCCCAGCCGCCGCACGCTCTGATGGTGCTGAACCAGCACCTCCTGCGGACCGTGCGCCAGCGGCAGCCACAGATCGCCGCTGTCGTCGCGCGTCAGCAGCACCGACTCGCGCCCAAGGCTCGCATAGCTCGGCTCCGCGTGCATGGGCAGGCTGATGGCCGGCGCCCCCTGGTTGTCCAGGTTGAGCACGCTCTCGCCCAGCGCCTGCCCGTCGCCCGACAGGAAGAATGTGTGCTGCGCCCGGTTCACGGCAAAGCTGGTCGTGCGCAGCGCCTCCAGCCGCACCACCTGCCACGACACCTTGTCCGCGTCGGTGAGCAGGAATCCGCGCGCCCCGCGATAGGGCGTCTTCAGGCCCGTCTCCTGCGCGCTGATGCGCTGCGCCGCCGCCGTGACGTTCGGCCGCAGCAGCGGGTGGCTCTCGATGAGCAGGTAGTGGACGCTGGCCGACACCGGCGGCGCAAACGTCGGCCGCGGCAGCGTGCCGCTGATGGTCAGCCGCTGCTCGCCCGGCGGCAGCTGAAAGCGGTACTCATTGCCGTTCGGCTCGAAGCTGATCGCGGCGTCGACCTTCTGCACGTGCTCGCCGCTCTTGAGCGACACCACCAGCGGCTGCTGCGCCCGGTTCGGGTTCATGACGTCCAGCTGATAGGTAAACAGCGTCGCCTCGGGCTGGAGCGTGATGCGATAGTGGCCCACCGCCGACGGGCTCGTGACCTCGGTGGTGCCGCCGCTGACCCGCACCACGGTGATGCTGCGCCGTCCCGAGGCGACCTCGCCGGCCTTATCGCTGCCGCTCTTTTCTCCCTGTTCGCTGTCGATGGCCGCACTGGAGGCCAGCTCGCCGTCTGAAATGTTGGATTCAATCCAAAGAACCGATGCCGTGGTCTCCAGCTGCAGGCGGTCGCTTCCCGACGTGGCCACCCGGCAGCGCAGCGTGAAGCGGTTTGCCTGCGGCACCAGCTCGAAGACCCCGCTGCCGTTCTTGGCCAGCACCGCCTCGCCCTCGCACCCATAGATCGACACCGCCGGCGGCGCCGCCAGGACCTCGATCTTGGGCCCCAGCCCCGCGGCCCGCCCGCTGAGCACCAGGGCCAGATCGCGCCCGCTGAAGCTCCCGCTCAGGCGCAGCGTGTCGACCACCGTGACCGACGGGCGCCCCACCAGCTTTTCGTACTCCGCGATCGGCAGGCTGACCTGAACTGCGGCGCTGCTGGACGGCGCCGCGGCCCCCACAGTTGCAGCCGCCGGTGCCGCCTGCGCGACGCCCAGAAATCCGCACGCAGCGGCCAGCAGCGCCAGACCAGAGACCCGAAATAAAAACGACATCGAGATGGCTCCCGCCAAAGGGCTAGACAGGTGATGGGCGAAGTTTCGCAAAGCTCACGGACAGCTGCCGACAAAGCGCAGCGCGACGGACGTGGGCTGGCTGGCAAACTGGCTGCCGGCGGTGCCCGTGACCTGCCCGGAATATCGGACACAGTCTGATTTGCCGCTGCTTGCGCGCACCGCATCCACATACACGCGCACCGGCCCGCGCGGCACCATCGCCATCGAGTAGCGATCCAGACCGCAGGTGACATTCAGGAACTCGACGTTCTCGCTGCGATCGTAGGTGCTGGCGACCAGCACGTTCATGGAGGTGATGCGCTCCGACTGGCAGGTGGTGGGGCTCAGCGGCACGCCGTTCAGCGTCCAGTTGATGGTCAGGCGCCCGTCGTAGCTGGAGAGGCTGCCCCCATCCGTGGGCCCCGGACCACAGCTGGCCAGGGCCGCCACCGCCATCGCCGCAGAAAAGAGGCCGGTCCCGAGGCCCCACACCGAGGCCTGGACCCCCATCTTGAGCTTGAAGCGCTTCGTGCTAGATTCGCCGCGCATGATGTCCTCCCGTGGTCTGCCCTGGATCCTGCCGGAAAGCGCCCCGTCGGCGCAACAGTCGGGTGATGCTGCCGTGCGTGGAGCCTCTCGCTGAGATGGCCACTTCGCCGGTATCGATCTCGCTCCCGCACAGGTCGCGACTGCTGCGGCTCGCAGTGCTGGTGGTCCTGGGGCTTGGCATCTGGTCCGCGGTGCGCCTGCTGCCGCGCAAGCAGCTGAGCGTGCGCGTCACCCGCTCGGTGATGGGGCCGGTGCGCGACGTCGTCACCTCGTCGACCGCGGGCGAGGTCTCGCCGCAGAAGCACGCCACCCTGCGAGCCGAGCTGACCGGGCGCGTGGTCGCGGTGCAGGCCCAGCGCGGCGACCGCGTGAAGAAGGGGGTGCTGGTGGTGGCGCTGGATCCCGCGGACTTCGAGGCCCGCCTGCGGCAGTCGCAGGCGTCGCTGGAGGCGTCGGTGGCGCAGCGGGCGCAGTCGCAGATTCGCCTGAAGACTCTGCGCCGGCAGGCCGAGCGCGCGCAGCTCCTGGCCGATCGCGGCGCCGGGCCGGTGCAGGTCAGCGAGGATGCCAACGCCAGCGTCTCCGAGGCCGAGATTGCCTTGCGTGCAGCCGACGGCCAGCGCGCCCAGGCCGAGGCCGCGGTGCAGGTTGCGCGGGTGCAGCGGGCGCGCGCCGACCTGCTGGCGCCGTTTGACGGCCTCATCACCGAGGTCAACGTCAACGTCGGCGACAGCATGACGCCCGGTGCGCCGGTGTTCGAGATCGTCGACGACAGCCGCCTGCATGTGGATGCTACCGTCGACGAGGCCGACGCCGCGCGCGTGCGGCTGGGGCAGGTGGCGGCGCTGCGCCTGGACGCGCTGCCCGGACGCGCGTTCGCGGGCAAGGTCACGCGGGTCGATCCCGTGGTGAAGCGCGATCTCAAGGGCGCCCGCACGCTCACCGTCGAGGTCGAGGTTGCAGCGGCCGAGGCGGCGCAGGCCGCGGGGCTCAAGCCCGGCATGTCGGCCAACGTCGACATCATCGTCGCCGAGAAGCTCGACGTGCTGAGCGTGCCGAGCAACGTCATCGTCGGCCGCGGCGTCAACCGCTTTGTCTACGTGCTGCGCAGCGATCCGCGCGGCTATCGCGTCTTCCGGCAGCCGGTCGACGTGGGGCTGGCCAACTGGGAGCGCTCCGAGATCCGCTCGGGCCTGGCTCCCGACGCGATGCTGGTCATGTCGCTCAACGAAAAGGGGCTCGACGACGGCGTCCTGGTGCAGCCGATCATCGTGCCCCCAGAGCCAGCGGCGGGCGCCCGGTGAGCAGAAGATGAGCGAGCCGGCGGTCATCGAGATCACGGACCTGCGCCGCCAGTTCCTGCTGGGCAGCGAGGTGGTCGAGGCTCTGCGCGGCGTCTCGCTGCGCATCGAGCGCGGCGAGTATGTGGCCATCGTCGGGCCCTCGGGCTCGGGCAAGTCGACGCTCATGAACATCCTCGGCTGTCTCGACACGCCCACCAGCGGGCGCTACCTGCTCGACGGTGAGGAGGTGCAGCAGAAGGACGACGATCAGCTGGCCGAGATCCGCAACCGCAAGATCGGCTTCGTCTTCCAGAGCTTCAACCTCCTGCCGCGCGCCACTGCCGTCGAAAACGTCGGCTTGCCGCTGCTGTACTCGGGCCTCAACCGCAGCGCCCGTCGCGAGGCCGCGATGGCTGCGCTCAAGCGGGTGGGGCTCGGCGAGCGCACCGGCCACCGTCCGGATCAGCTGTCGGGCGGGCAGCGGCAGCGCGTGGCCATTGCGCGGGCGCTCGTGAACCAGCCGGTGCTGCTGTTTGCCGACGAGCCCACCGGCAACCTGGATCAGCGCACCGGCGCCGAGATCGTGTCGCTGTTCGAGGAGCTTCACCACGACGGCGTCACCGTGGTGCTGGTCACCCACGACGGCAAGCTGGCCGAGCGCACCAACCGCCGCATCGAGATCGTCGACGGCCAGATCGCCGTCGACGTCCGCCAGCGCCTCGCCGCCTAGGCTCGCCGCGTCAGGCCCACGTAAAGCACTGCGCCGCCCATGGTTAGCCCCGGCGCCAGCAGCACGTTGACCAGCGGGATGCTCATGATGAGCAGCGACACCACCGCCAGCCCCAGACACGCCGACCTGTGGGTCTGCAAGAAGCGCCACTTGTCGGCAAAGGGCATCTGCCGTCGCGACATCGACGGATCCAGCAGATCGTAGGCCAGAAACGCGCCCGCCGCGGCAATCGACAGCGGCACCGCCGCGACGATGAGCGGCGGAATCACAAACACCACCAGCGCCAGGCCCGCGTTCACCCCCAGATATGCGCCGAGCCGCGCAATCCCCTGAAGCAGGCTGCGCCCGACGTCGATGATCTCCTCGCCCACGGTCAGCACCGGAGCGGGCTCGCCGCCGCACTCCGCCTCGGCCTGCGCGGCCAGCAGGTTTGCCACCGGCGCCGCAACGATCACGATGACCGACAGCAGCAGCGTGTAGCCAGCGACGGCCAGCAGCGCCACCGCCAGCAGTCCGACCAGCACCTTCTCCCCGACCTCCACCGCTCGCCCCGAGTGGCTGAAGTGGCCGAGCAGCCACTTCCACAGCGTCGGTGCCATCACCGCAAAGCCCACCACCGCCAGCAGCGTCAAGGCAATGCCCAGCAGCAGCGGCAGCGCACACAAGAGGAGCCGCCGCGGCGACCGGAGCAGCATCCCCAGCCCGGTCAGGGCCGCCTGAAAGCCCAGCCCAAAGCCGGTCAGTGAGCCAGCCACTGAGGAAGCGGGTTCCGAACTGGAAACATCGGCGGTCGGGGGCGGAGGTGTGGGCAGCGGCATGGGCGCCATTTTGGCACAACCCAGCGAGCATCAACACCCCAGCGACGAGATCGAATATAGTGAGCTATGGATTCTGAATCGCCGGCGGCCGAGCGGGAAAGTTTGCCTCCCGCTTCCGCGGCCCCGGCGCCCGCAGAAGTGCACGAGGCGCAGGTGTTTCTGGCGGTGCTCCAGCACCGGCGTCCCGTCGTGACCTGGGCGCTGCTGGGCGCGATCCTGGCGGTCTTTGGTCTGGAGCATCTGTGGGGTGGCTCGTCGACCGCGACGCTGGTGCGCATGGGCGCCCAGGTGCCCGAGCGCATTCGCGCCGGCGAGTGGTGGCGGCTCCTGGCGCCGACGTTTTTGCACAGCGGTTTTCCCCATATCGTGATGAATGGGCTCGTTTTGTGGATGCTGGGCCCGTTTATCGAGCGCTTGCTCGGCAGTGCTCGCTTTATCGTGCTCTACGTGCTGTGCGGGCTGCTCGGTAGCGTGTTTGGCACCCTGTTTTCCGGCTTTTCGAAGTTCGGGCTCAGCGTGGGGGCGTCGGGGGCGCTGTTTGGGCTCCTCGGCGCCAGCGCGGTGCTGGGGCTGTGGCCGCGCGGGCAGATCCCGGCGCTCATCGTTCGCGACCTCAAGAAGACCGCGCTCATCAACCTGGCGCTGAATGTCTTTGCCTCGGTGCGGCCCAACGTCGACTACCTGGCGCACCTGGGCGGTCTGGTGGCCGGCATCGTGCTGGTGGGCATCGGGCTGCTTCAGCCGACGGTGCTGGCGCAGCTGACGGGCCACGGACGGTCGGCGGCGCGCGAGCTGGCCATGCGGGTGGCGGCGGCCGTGTGTCTGGTGGCGCTGGTCGGCTCGCTGGGCACGGCGCTCTGGCGCGGGCAGCCGTGGCTGCTGGTAAAGCCGCTCCACTACGAGCGCCAGGCGCTCACGGGCACCGGGCTGTCGGTCGAAGTTCCGACGCTGTTTGGTCGGGCAGAGGTGGTCAAGCGCGACGACGGCGCGACCGAGGCTGGGTTTGGCAGCGGGCTGGAGGTGCCCATGTCGCTGGCCGTGGTCATCTCGCCGTTTGAGAGCCCGATCGATGACCCTGCCGGCGTGCGGCGGGTGTTCGATCAGGCCGTGCAGTCCCTGCGCAGCTTCAGTCCGGCCCCGGACTCGACCCGACTAGGGGAACCCCAAGAGCTGGAAGTTCAGGGCTTGCCGGCGCTTGCGATGCGATACCGTTACTCAAAAAGTGGCGCGGTGTTGCAGCGACTTTTTCAGGTGCGCACGCGGTACGTGGTGGCGCTAGAGTCGCTGGGCTCACCCGACCTGCCCAAGAACCTCCAGATCGACCTGGAGCAGGTGCTGGACAGCCTGCGAGATGATGACAAGAACCGGCGCGAATAGCTGGTGAGGAAAAGATGGCCAGGCGACCGACCCCAGACAGTGAAAAGCCGTCATCGGCAGCCCTGAGCACGGGGCAGCCAGTGAGCGGCGAGACCGGCGAGACCGGCGACAAGAGCGCAGCGGGCGCGCCGCCGGCCTCGGGCGCGGCAGCTGCTGCGCCGACGAGCGAGCGCCCGCGCGGAGGTCGTCCGGGGCGCAAGAAGAACGCGCCGCTGATCATGCAGCGCCGTCGCGCCGAAGGGGCCAAGCCGCGCGCCACCGCGGCTCCGGCCGCTGCGGCTGCGCCTGCGGGCGAAGCGGGCGATGGCGAGGCTGCCGATGGCGCGTCCGATGTGCCAGCCGAAGGCGAGCCGGTGCCCGAGATCGATGCCGTGGCAGAAGAAGTGGGCGATATGCCCAAGGTCCAGGACAACGACTTCCTGGTCGCCTACTTCAAGGATCTGACCCGCCTCAACCTGCTCAGCCCCGCCGCCGAGTACGAGCTGGCGCGCCGCATCGGCATCATGGAAGAGGTCCTGTGGGTGCAGGCGCTGTCGTTCCCGCGGCTGGTTCCGCACCTCTTGTTTGTCGTCGAGCACGACATCGGCAAGACGCTGGCCGAGATGAAGGTCGTGAGCGATGCCGCCGAGGAGGCCGTGCGCGAGGGGCGCACCACCTGCAAGAAGCTGGCGGACTCCGCCGGGCCGGCGGCGGCCAAGCTGCGCACGCTGGACCTGGATCGCCTGTTCATCACGTCGGTGCTCGAAGAGATCAAGGAGATCGACGCGGCGCTCAAGAACGGCCAGAGCCATGCCGCCTTTCCCGAGGGGATCGCGCCGGGGCTGTGGCAGATCTATGTGCAGGGCATCTCGGTCATCTCGCAGCTCATCCAGCGCGCCAAGGAAGAGTTTGTGAAGGCCAACCTGCGGCTGGTGGTGTCCATTGCGCGGCGGTTTAACTACGGCCGCATGCCGCTGGCGGACCTGATCCAGGAGGGCAACGTCGGCCTGATCAAGGCCGTGGAGCGCTTCGACTACCGTCGCGGGTTCCGCTTTTCGACCTATGCCGCGTGGTGGATCCGGCACGCGATCTCGCGCGGGCTGGCCGACAAGGGCAGGGTGGTGCGGCTGCCGATTCACACGCTGGCCGAGTACCACACGACGATGCGTGCGAAGCGCACGCTGACGCGGGAGCTGGGGCGACCGCCGTCGCATGAGGAGCTGGCGGCAGCCACGGGGCTCAAGGCGGAAAAGATCGAGAAGATGGATACGGCGCTTCTCGACGACGCTATCTCGCTGGACCGCGAGGTGTCGGACAAGGATCACCGCAGCTTCATGGATTTTTTGCAGGATGATGAAGCGCCCATGACGGTGAGTGAGCGTCTCATCAGCGAGACGATGCTGAGTGAAGTTCAGCGGCTGCTGGAGCACTTGTCGCCCATGGAGGCCGATATTTTGCGGCTGCGGTTTGGGCTTGATACAGATCAAGAGCTGACGCTCAAGGAAATTGGCGATAAGTACGGCCTCTCGCGAGAGCGCATTCGCCAGATTCAAGAGCAGGCTCTTAACCGCATGCGGCGGTCACTCGCACGCAAAGATCTGATTTGATGCGGGCCTCCGCAGCCGTTCGTGCGAAAGGAAAACCTGAGCGGTTTTCCTCTCGCGCTCGCCTTTCCCTTTTTGGGGCTGGCGGTTGGGCGTCCGGGGCCCATACGTCCTAGGCTCTGCTACCACCTACGATGCGCCGTCTGGCGGTTGGGCCGATCTAGATGCGACCGTATCGATTTGGGATGGGGCTGGGTGAAAGAGCGGCTCGTCCGCCAGAGGCGGATCGGCGGTGGTAGCAGAGCCTCAGATCTATGGAACTCGGACGCCCAACCGCCAGCCCCAAAAGGGAAGTGGGAGCGCGAGGGCGAAACCGTAGGTTTAGCCCTCGCTCTTCGGAAGGCAGCGGCGCCCCGCCGCAAAAAAGCGAGGGGCAGGCCGCGGCCTGACTAGGCCTTTTTCTTGGGGAAGATCTTACGGAGCAGACCCGCGACAGGGTCATAGTGCTGGTCGACGACGCGCTCCTTGAGCGGAATAATCGCGTTATCGGTGATCGTGATGTGCTCCGGGCACACCTCGGTACAGCACTTGGTGATGTTGCAGTACCCGATGCCCAGATCTTCTTTGAGCTGCGAGATCCGATCCCCCTGATCCATGGGATGCATCTCCAGCGCCGCGGAGCGGACCATAAAGCGAGGGCCGCCAAAGCCCAGCTCCTGATGGTCACGCAGCACGTGACAGACGTCCTGGCACAGGAAGCACTCTATGCACTTGCGGAACTCTTGGACGCGGTCGATCTCGTACTGGAAGATGCGCCACTCCCCGTCGGGACCCTTCGGCTTGGGCTGTAGCGGCGTGATCTTCTTGTTGACCTTGTAGTTCCACGACACATCAGTCACCAGATCCTTGATGTGCGGGAAGGTCTTCATGGGCTTGACGACGATCGGCCCGCCGGCCGCGGTCTTGACCGCGTCGACCATGCGGGTCATGCACATCAGCCGCGGCTTGCCGTTGATCTCGGCGCTGCAGCTGCCGCACTTGCCGGCCTTGCAGTTCCAGCGACAGGCCAGATCCGGCGCCTGCGTGGCCTGGATCTGGTGCACGGCGTCGAGGACGACCATGCCCTCGGACATGTCGATCTGGTAATCGACCAGATCGCCGCTCTCGCTGTCGCCGCGATAGACCTTGAGGGACACCTTGGAGCTCATGACTCTACGTCCTCACTTCTTTTCATCGTAAGCCAGAGACCGCAGGTCGGGGGGCATCTCTGGTAGCGCGGACTTTTCAAGCACCATCTCACCGTCGGAAGTGCGGCGAAGGATGTTGTTCCACTTGCCCTCCTCGTCCATCGAGTCGGGGAAGTCGATGCGCATGTGGCCGCCGCGGCTCTCCTTGCGCGAGAGCGCCGCCATGGTCAGCGCCTTGGCGCACACCAGGAGGTTGTTGAGGTCGAGCACCTGGTGCCATCCCGGATTATAGCGGCAGTCGCCGACGACCGAGACCTTCTTTGCGCGCTCCTTGAGCGACTCGATGTCCTGGAGCGCCTTTTCCAGCTCGCCCTGCACGCGAGCGATGCCGACGTTGGCCTCCATGGTCGTCTGCAGGTCAGACGTGACCGTAAAGGCGTTCTCGGCAGCGGGCCGATCGAACGGCTCGTACATCTCTTTGATGATGCCTTCGATCTGATTCTCGTCGATGGCAGGCAGCTTCGGGTTCGACTTGGCGAAGCTCGCGGCGCCGAGGCCCGCGCGCCGCCCGAACACCAGCAGGTCCGACAGCGAGTTGCCGCCCAGGCGGTTGGCGCCGTGGAGGCCGCCGGCCACCTCGCCGGCCGCAAACAGGCCCGGCACCGTCGCCATCTGGCTCTCGGCGTCGACGCGCACACCGCCCATGATGTAGTGCGCGGTGGGGCCGACTTCCATCGGCTCCTTGGTGATGTCGATGCCGCCCAGCTCCTTGAACTGGTGGTACATCGACGGCAGCTTCTTCTTGATGTCCGCGGCCGAGCGGCGCGACGCAATGTCCAGGAACACGCCGCCGTGGGGGCTGCCGCGCCCCTCCTTCACTTCGCGCACGATGCAGCGGGCCACGTGGTCGCGGGTCAGAAGCTCGGGCACGCGGCGGGCGGTCTTGTCGCCGGCCAGCCAGCGATCGCCTTCGGCGGCGTCGGTGGCGGTGTCGGCCTTATACAGGTCGGGGATCGACTTGAACATGAAGCGCTCGCCCTGGCTGTTTTTGAGGACGCCACCTTCACCGCGCACGCCTTCGGTCACCAGGATGCCGCGCACCGACGGCGGCCACACCATGCCGGTCGGGTGGAACTGCATGAACTCCATGTCGATGAGGTCCGCGCCCGCCTGCCACGCCAGCGAGTGACCGTCGCCCGTGTACTCCCACGAGTTGCTGGTCACGCGGAAGCAGCGGCCGATGCCGCCCGTCGCCAGGATCACGGCCTTGGCGCGGAAGATGATCGGCCGACCCGACTCGCGCCAGTAGCCGATGGCGCCCGAGATCGCGTCGCCGTCCTTGAGCAGCCGGTACACCGTGCACTCCATGTGCACGTGGATCTTCTTTTCCACAGTGCGGTCCTGGAGCGTGCGGATCATCTCCAGACCCGTGCGATCCCCGACGTGTGCGAGCCGCGGATACTTGTGGCCGCCGAAGTTGCGCTGGAGGATCTTGCCGTCGGGAGTGCGGTCGAACACCGCGCCCCAGGTCTCAAGCTCGCGCACCCGATCCGGCGCTTCCTGCGCGTGCAGCTGCGCCATGCGCCAGTTGTTCAGGAACTTGCCGCCGCGCATCGTGTCGCGGAAGTGCACCTGCCAGTTGTCGCGCTGGTCGACGTTGGCCAGCGCCGCCGCCATGCCGCCTTCGGCCATGACGGTGTGGGCCTTGCCCAGCAGCGATTTGCAGACCAGCCCCGTCTTGACACCGGACTCCGACGCTTCAACCGCAGCGCGAAGACCAGCGCCACCGGCGCCGATCACCAGGACATCGTACTCGTGAATTTCGTAGGGAAGGTTCATGGCGTTGTGGATCTGTCGTTGATTCCAGCGTGGAAGGCCGGCCTAGAACAACCGCATGTCTTGAATGATGTTCATCGCGCAGAGGCGGATGTACACGTCGGTCAGGCCGACCGAAAAGAGGCTCATCCAGGCGAACAGCATGTGACGGCCGTTGAGCCAGCTCACGCCCGACCACAGCTGGTGCCGCTGCTTGCCCATGGTCAGGCAGCTGAAGCAGTCGTGCTTGCCGCCGATGAGGTGGCGGAACGAGTGGCAGCTGAACGTGTAAAGACCCAGCAGCACCACGTTCACCAGCATCACCAGCGTGCCCAGGCCGATGCCGAACTGGCCGTCCCAGATGCAGGCGTCGACCACGTCCTTGACCAGCACGGACCAGACGATGATCGCCAGCGCCAGGAAGAAGCGGTGCAGGTTCTGGAGGATGAACGGGAACGACCGCTCGCCGCTGTAGCCGCCGCTCTTGCCCTCGCCGACGGCGCAGGCCGGCGGATCGAAGAAGAACGCGCGGTAGTACGCCTTGCGGTAGTAGTAGCAGGTGGCGCGGAAGCCGAGCGGCGCTCCCAGGATGAGGAACGCCGGCGACAGCCAGATCGGCAGCCAGTCGGGCTTGAACAGCGGTGAGTAGAAGGGCGACAGGTACGGGCCGAACTTGTAGAACTCGTTCTGCCAAGCTGCCCACGTCGCATAGACGCCGAACAGGCCCAGGATGAGGGCGGTGATCGCTGGACCAATCCACCAGGCGTCCTTCCGGTCTGAGGCGCCTAGGCTCAGGGTCACCAGTCCTTGGGGGCGAATCATGAGCTTTTCTCCATCTCCATTGGCGATGCCTACGGCCATGATGATAGGCCGGAATCGAAGGCAACTAAATAGACTCAGACAGGGGTACCAAGTCAAGCCGCAACCGAGCGAAACGCCATCGCAAAAAACAGCGCTCGCCCTCCGTCCGCCAAAGCCGGCCCAACCACCCTGTCCGAAGCCATTCTGGCGCCCAGACCCGGTCCGGCCAACCTGTCCACCCCCATTCTGGCCGCCAGAGCCCCCTCAGTCCCCCTCCCGAGTCCCTCTCCCCCCCGGGAAGAGGCCGGGTGAGGGCGGCCAGGGGATGGTAGGGCGGGCAGAATGAGTACGTTATGGTAAGACTTAGTCCAATGTTTGGTCACTGACCGGAGGGACCCGATGAATCTGGCTACTTTGAGCTCGAACATGTCGCTGGAGGCGCTTTATGACGACATTTTCTATACGATTGTGCAGCTGCGGGCAGCGCCGCCGGCAGCGGGGCTGGTGCCGGACTGGGAGAAGCTGCTGCTGGTCTGGAGCGGGACGCTGAGCAAGGAGCGGTCGCTGCGCGAGGCGGGGCTTCAGGCGCAGGCGAACCTGGTGCAGTGCGACCGGGTGCTGGATCGGCTGGTGGACCGGCTGGACAACACGCTGGGGGCGGTGGCCGGCGGCGGGCGCGAGGCGCCGCTCTATCAGCGCTATTTTGGGGCGCTGTCGCCGAGCAAGCTCAAGAAGCCGACGCTGGGCAAGCAGCTGCTGACCATGCGCGGCTGGGTGACGTCGCTCAAGGCGGCCAGCCAGCCGGAGCTGGTGGCGCTGAGCAGCGAGGTGGACAAGGCCGTGACGGCGGCCGAGCAGGCGCAGGCGGCGCAGAGTGCGGCCGGGGCGCGGCTGCGCGACTTCCGTCAGGTGGGAGACCGCAAGGTCCTCTTCGATCAGACCAATGCGCTGCGGCAGCGGACGTTTGCGGCGCTGGGCACCATGGCGCTGACCTCGCCGACGGATCACCTGCCGCCGGACTACGCCGAGGGGTTCTTTCGCAAGGGGCTGTGGCAGCGGCTGGAGCCCGAGGCCGCGGTTGCCGAGCTGACGCAGGAGATCGCAGAGGCGCAGGCCAGCCTGGCCGAGCTTCAGCAGCAGCTGGCAGAGCAGCAGGCGCTGGTGGCGGCGC
>Ga0075163_10008635_pt1 | contig 13388 bp, 7 predicted proteins | sample JI1023141ADNA_FD_71478 | JGI IMG/M metagenome (GOLD analysis project Ga0075163, IMG submission 71478) | Wastewater effluent complex algal communities from Wisconsin, to seasonally profile nutrient transformation and Carbon sequestration -... | ecosystem: Engineered > WWTP > Effluent > Algae...
TTGGTGACGACGACGTCGTAGTTGGCGGCGTCGAGGGCCACGACGCTGGGCAGCGAAAGCGTGGCCGTCGTGGCGGACGGGTTACCGACGATGTTGAAGCCGCCTTTGCGCCATTGGTAGCTCACCGCGGAGGTGCCGCTGGCGACGACGGAGAAGGTGGCGTTCGTGCCGGTGACGGCGCTTTGCGACGTGGGCTGAGTGGTGATGACGAGAGCGGCGACGCCCGTGGCGTTGAAACTCTGGCGCAGCATATTGGAAGCGAAGGCGCCGCCGGACTGGGTCGCCTGTAAGGTGATGACACCGGGCGAGAGAGGGGTGACGGTGAAGACGCCCGCCGCGGGGCCGCTAATTGAAGCGGAGCCGGTTGAGCCGGTCACGACGGTGAGAGCGATGCCGAGGCCGGAGCTGGCGGACGGGGTCACGGTGAACGAGCCGGAGGCAATCGCACGATCCGCAATGGCCGCGAAGCTGACGGATTGCGCGGTCGCGGAGCGCGAGCCGGTGGCATAGAGCTGATTGATGCCCCACACACCGGCGGGTCCGGTGGCGTCGAAGGCGTAGTTCAGCGTCTTGAAAACGCCGCCGAGATTCGCGATGTCCGAAATGGTGCGGACGCCGGGGACGAGGCTGGGATCGAGGCGACCGAGGACGGTGTTGCCGGTGACGCTATCGAGACGGAGGTAGTAAAACTGGTTGGCAGCATAGCCGCCGAAGGCGGTGGGCGAGTAAGCGAGGGTCGTGTAGCCGCCGACGCCAAAACTCCCGACCGCAGTCGTGAGGTTGATCTTGTCGGTGGAGGCGGCGGTCAGAGCCGGGATCATCTCGCCGAAGCGGGTGTTGGCGCCGTCGGTGCGGAGATAGAACATGCTGTTGGCCGAGTAGCCGGTGACCGCGCCGGAAACGAACGCCAGGCCGAAGTAGCCCGTGGTGCCGGGATCGGTCGGGCCGCCCGCGACGCCGCCCTGCCAGGACATTGGTTTTAAATCGACGGACGAGGAGTTACCGCCGGTGCGGGGCACGATGTTCGCGAAATAATCACCGGTGGGCCGGTGATGGATCGTGTAGAAGGTGCCGGCGATGGGCAGGCCGAGATCGTCGATCGCGAAGGTCAGGCCCGAATAGGAACTGCCGGTCAGCGCGGCAGCGACATCAGGGAAACTCCCGACGGCGGTCGGCGAGATCAGCGTGCCGTAGCTGGTGAAGGCATCGGCCGGATTTGGCGGCAGCGTCGAGCCGGTGAGCGTGAAAAAGGAAATCGAGGTGTCGACAGCGGCGGGGACATTGCCCGCGACGTAGGCGAGGCCGGCGAGATTATTGCCGACGGTGCCGGGACGATTGGTCGGCGTGCCGACGCGTTCGGTGATGGTGACGACGCCGGTCGTGATGGCCACGGTGGAGAGCTGACTGGTCTGCGCCCAAGAGTGGACGGCCCCCAAGGCCACAAGGGCCGATAATGCTAACGAGGTAATTTTCATGTGATTCGTCTTTCTTTGAGCTGGCAGAACGCCGACGCGGAAATCGCGCCGTCGATCAACCGGCAGCCTATCGGTTAGCGTCGGCGGCCGATATGGGGTGAACACGGGTCAAGGCGGTCGCGCGCGGGCGGAACACCGTCTCGGCGGCGTCGAACGGGGCGGCCGGAAAATTTCAGGACTTGGCACTGCATGCCAACGCGAGGGCACCGAACGGATCGCGAGCAAGGAGTCGGGCAGCACTCACAACGGAACGTGGCCGAGCTTTGGCTGGTAGCACTCGCCGCCATGCCGCAGCGACACCGAGCGAGACGGTGTTTTGCGGAGGCCAAACGAGAGTAATTACACCGGTGCGTTCTCTATCGTGAATCCCGGGTGTTTCCCCACCGTTTGAATTTCAGATGCATCTTCTCGCCTCACTGCGCTGGTTTCTGTTTGGCCTGCTCGTTGTGGCGAGCGGCTCGGCTCAAATCATTACGAACGGGTCGTTCGAATCGCCGGCCCTCGGCTCGACACAGAATTACTTCGGGGCGTTTTCGTTCACGGGATGGTCCGGCGCCTCGACCGGGGGCGCTGGCAATGCCGGCTTGGTAGTCGGAACGGATTTTGGTTTGGCTCCGTATGACGGCAATCAGGCCTTCGCCTTCAACGGCAACAATCCCGCGGCCGGAACCTACATTGAACAGACATTCAACACCGTGACCGGTCAGAGCTACTCGGTCACGTTCTCGGTAGGGCGAAACGCGTCTGAGCCTTCGCAGGCCCTCGGAGTGCAGAGCCAAGTCTTCAACGGTGGCGGATCGCTGCTCAGTGCAACCAATGCCACCCCGCCGGCGGGAAATAGTTATTCAACCTACTCGTTCAACTTCACCGCCGACTCCCTGACGAGTCGCCTTCGCTTCACCGATAGGTCTGGATCGAATCCCGGCGCCGACGTGTTTCTCGACGGTGTCGTCGTGAGTGCCATCCCCGAGCCTTCGACCTACGCCGCGATGGCGGGTTTGGCGGCACTGGCTGTCACCGTTTACCGCCGTCGGAAGGGGTAAGTTTGTTCCCTTTCCGTATCCTTTCCGCTGCTCTCCACTGAGAGTGGTAGCCCCTGCGGGAATCGAACCCGCCTTACCTAATTGAGAATCAGGTGTCCTAACCGATAGACGAAGGGGCCGGAAAACCCAACAACACTTACAAAAGAACGAAGGCAAACATTGAGAATCTCCTGTCCTAACCGATAGACGATGAGGGCGAAAATCGGATCGGCAGGAAGCCATGATTGGGCGCGGTGCGTCAAGCGCCTTCGCTGGCACGCTCCCTGCGAGAGCGGAATTCGATGAAATCTTGTGCACGCGTTTTCTTTTTTTGTGTTTTCGCCACGCTGGCGGCCTGGGGGGCCGAGCGTCCGCTGGTCGCCATCCTCGGAGCGTATCCGCCGGAGTTGGTCGCGTTGCGGAGGGACTTTCGGGTCGACGCGAAGGACAGCGGTTTTGTGACGACGACGGTGAAGGGCGTGCGGTTTGACCGCGGGGTCGTCGGCGGGCGCGAAGTGGTCATCTTTCAGGCAGGGCCCAGTGTGGTGAACGCGGCGTATCAGCTCCAGATGGCGCTCGATCATTTTCCGATCACGCACGTGCTGTTTGCGGGAGTCGCGGGCGGGATCGATCCGGCACTCGACGTGGGAGACGTGGTGATTCCGGAAAAGTGGGCGTATCACTCGGAGGCCGCCTACCTCAACGAGGATGGCAAGGGCGGCTATGTGCGGCCGGACTACCTGCGGCCGGCGGGACTCGAAAATTTTGGCATGATGTTTCCGGACGGCGTGCGGGCGATCCGCGATGGTTTGGAAAAGGCGGAGAGCATCATGGCGTTTCCCATCGATGCGGAGATGCTCGCGGTCGCGCGCAAAGCGATCGCGAAACTGCCGGCGATCAAGAAAGCGGGGCGCACGGTGGCGGTTTCGGTCGGCGGGACGGGAGTGAGCGGACCGGTGTTTTTGGACAATGCGAAATATCGCGAGTGGGTTTTCCGCGTTTGGCAGGCGCGTTGCCTCGACATGGAATCGACGGCGTATGCGCACGTGTGTTGGGCGAATCGGAAACCGCTGCTGGTGATCCGCGGCTTGAGCGATCTCGCTGGCGGGCAGCACGGGAAAAATCCCATCGATGCCAACGAGCTCACGGTTTCCGGCATCGCGACGAAGGTGTTGCTCGCGGTGCTCGACGAGATGCCGAAGTGACGGCGCGGACTCGGTGATTGCGGCGACGGAGCCGGCGAAAAATCAACGCGGGCCGGTGGCGAGGAGCTGACGTTGGCGCTCGGCAGGCAGTGAGGATTGCGCGAGCCACGCGGTCGCGGCGGCACGATCGTATTGAAGCCATTGGCGCGCGAGATTTTCGGTGGCGGCGGCGCGGCGACCGGGGTCTTGGATGGTGGCGACCCAGGGCGCGGCGGTTTCGGGATTCTGAAAACTGAGTTGGCTGACGTAGTTCTGCACGGCGCGTTCGCGGGCGGTGTCAGCGGGCAGGGACTCCAGCCAGCGGCCGGCGGCGAGCGGGTCGGATTGCGCCCAAGTCGTGGCGATGGACGGCAGGGTGTTGTCGCGCAGCGCGCCCTGCGCGAAGGTCGCGACCCACGCGGCGGCGGCGGCGGGTTCGCTGGCGGCCCAGCGGGAGGCGACGTTTTGGGCGGCGTCGTTCTGCGCCACGCCGGGTGGCAACGACGCGACGAGACGCGTGGCTTCAACCGGGGACGTGCCGGCGAGCGTAGCGGCGATGCCGACGAGGGCGGCGGTGCGCGCGGCGGTGTCGGGCTGGCGGTGGATCCAAGCGAGTGCCGCAGCCGAATCAGTGCCCGCCCACGTCTGCGCGACCTGGATCAAAATCGCGGTCTGCTCACGACCGCCGAAGCCTGACTGAATCAGGCTGATCGCTTCTGCGGGATTGGTCTGCCCGAGCTGAGTGATGACGGCGCGCGCGGCGCCGAGGCGGGCGTTGCCCTCGGGCAACTGTTGTATCCAGGAAAGTGCTGCGGCGGAATCGGCGCGGGCCCAAAAGCCGGCGATCGTGCCGACGAGGGAATCGCGCCCGGGACCGGCGGGGAGGGTGTCGGCAAACTCCGAGGCAGTGCGCGGATCGGAGGCGGCGAGACGGCCGACGAGGAGTTGCAAGGCCTGGCGGCGGGCGGGGTTGTCGGGGAGACCCTTGGCCCACTCGAAACCGGCTTTGGGATCGGTATTGGCAAAAGCGTCGGCGACGGAGCGGAGCGCGTTGGTTTGGAGAGGGCCGGTGGGAAGAGCGGCGGCAAAGGCCGCGGCCATGCGGGGGTCTTCGTAGGCGAGGGAGCTGACGATGTTTTGCAGGGCGCGATCACGGTCGGCGCCGGTGGGCAACTGGCCGAGGGCGTTCATGGCGGCTTCGGCGTCGCGGCGGGCGAGTTGGCCGAGGGCGGACGCGAGCAGATCGGTGCGCGTTTTGCCGGGCGCGAGGGATTGGGCGTAGGTGAGGGCTTTCTGCGGATCGGTGTTCGCGAGTTGGCCCACCAAGGAGCCGAGAAGATTTTCTTTCTCCGCGCCCGCGGGGAGATTTTGCGCGTAGGCCAACGCACCGGCGGAATCGAGGCTCATCCAATTGGACGCGATGTTGGCGAGGGCCGAGCGGCGGATAGCGGCGTCCGGGATTTGTTGGAGCCACGACAGCGCGGACAGCGGATCGGTCACGGCCCAGCGCGAGGCGACGGATTGGATGACGGCGTTGCGCTCTTCGCCGCCGGGGAGAGTGAGTGCGTGAGCGGCGGCGCGCGGGGCATCGGTGCCGGACCACTCGGCGAGGATGATTTCGCGGGCCGAGCGGATTTCGCCGGCCGAGGAAAGCGTGGTGGCCCACGCCAACGCGGCCTGCGGGTCGCGGGCAGCCCACGCTTGGGCGACGGCGCGGAAAACCTGTTGGCGAGGCGGGCCGGGCGGGAGGCCGGCGGCCCGCGCGGCGGCGGCGGCCGGTTCGCTGGCGGCCCATGCGGCGAAGATCGGAGCGAGGGCGTTGCGCAGCTCGCCGTTGGCGTTCGTCTCCTCGAAGAGAGCGAGGGCTCCCTGCGGATCGCGCGGGGCGAGGTAGTGGATCACGACACTCAGGGCGGTGGTGCGAAGCGCGCCGGCGGGTAATTTTTTCACCCACGCGACGGCTTCGGTGGGATGCGTGTAGGCCCAGCCCTGCACGACTTTCGAGAGGGCGGAATCGCGGGCGCGGCCGAGTGGGAGCGTTTGCGCGTAGGAGAGCGCGCCGGCGGGATCGCATTCGCCCCACCGCGAGAACAAAGCTTCGGTGAGCGCTTCGCGAATGGAGCGCGTGGCGAGTTGGCCGACGGCGGCGAAGAGCGCGGGAAAATCGGCGGGAGCGAGCGTGTTGAGCATGACCTCCCATTCCTTCGTGAAGATCCAGGTGCCCTGGCCGTCGAGCTCGCGAATTTTTGCGACGACGAGGGCGAGCGGGGGCTTTTCGCGCGACTCAAGCTGAGTCGGGCCGAGTGAGGCTTGGGCCGGAGGCAGCGGGGCGGGGCGTTGCCCGGAGCGGGGCGCTGCCGCCGAGCGTGAGGGGGCGAGGAGCGGGCGGAGAAAGAAGCCGGCGGCAAACGCGGTCGCGGCGAGGGCGAGGCCAAACAAGAAGGGTTTCGCGCGCATGTTTTTCTGAGGATGGCGGCGAAGGTGAGACGCGCGAGAGGAACAAATCTTAGCGGGCGGACGGAGACGGAGCGCGGGCGTTTTACTTTTTGGCGGCAGGCGGCGCGGCCGGAGCGACGCGGACCACGGTGCCGCTCACGAGCGAATCCGAGGGGTTGATGATGATGCGATCGGACGGAGCGACGCCGGCGAGGATTTCCATGGTCGGGCCAAAGTCGCGACCCAAGGTGACCGTGCGCAAGGTGGCCTGGCCATCGGGGCCGACGATGCCGACTTGCGGGCCCTCGGCGCGGAACAGCAGCGTTGTCGACGGCAGGGTGAGGACGGCGTCGGACTTGACGGACGTGAAACGCACCTGCGCATAACTGCCGGCGAGGATTTCGCCCTGGGCGTTGTCGGCGGTGAGTTCGGTCAAGAGCGTGCGCGTCGCGGGATCGAGCGTGCCGGCGGTGCGCACGACTTTGAGCGGGAACGTGCGGCCGGGGAAATCGGGGAGCAGGAGCTCTGCGGCTTGGCCTACGGTGACAGACCGAGCCGAGGACTGCGGCACGCGCACGAAGACCCGCAAGGTGCGCGACTGGGCGAGGCGGAAAAGTTCGCGGCCACCGGTGGCGTTGACGAGTTCGCCCACGTCGGTGCGGCGCGCCGTGATCACGCCGGCGAAAGGAGCGGTGACGCGGAGGAACGACTGGAGCTCCTCGAGGCGGTGGACGTTGGCGCGGACGGCGTCGACGGTGGCGGATTTGAGCGCGAGGTCGGATTGTTTCTCGGCGGCCTCGTGGGCACTGACGCTCGATTCACGGAGGAGATCGGCCCAGCGGGTGGCGGTGGCGCGGGACAGCGTGAGGGCGGCGTCGGCCTGGGCGAGCTCGGCGCGGGCGCGGGCGAGCTCTTGGGTGAGCTCGGGCGCGTCGATTTCGGCCAGCAGTTGGCCGCTCTCGACAGTGCCGCCGATATCGACGTGCCAACGTTTGAGGTAACCGCTGGCGCGGGCGTAGATCGGAGCTTCGAGGAGCGGGCGCACTTCGGCGGAGAGCGGGAGCGGCGCGCCGGCTTTGGCCGGGGTGGGCGACGTGACGATCACGGTGGGAATCGCGAGCTCGCGCGTCTCGGTGACGAGGGCGGCCCGGGCGCGCCAGCGCGGCAAGATGCCGGCGACGGCGGCCAACGCGACGAGCACGACGGTGATGACCGTGATGCGGCCGAGCGGCAGAGGGCGCGGCGGTTCGGCGGAAACGGGAGCGGGCGAGTTCATGGAAAAAATCAGGTCTCCGCAGTAGACGGCGCGGGGCGAGTGTGCGCGTGGCGGTGCATCAGGCGAAACACTACAGGCACGAAAAACAGTGTGGCGACCGTGGCGACGACGAGGCCGCCGATCACGGCGCGACCGAGCGGGGCGTTTTGTTCGCCGCCTTCGCCCATGCCCAGCGACATCGGCAACATGCCGACGATCATCGCGAGAGCGGTCATCAATACGGGCCGCAGACGACTCGCGCCGGCATCGAGCGCAGCGGCGAAGGCGTCGGGATTTTCGCGCAGGCGATCACGGGCGAAACTGACGACGAGCACGGAATTGGCGGTGGCGACGCCGAGACTCATGATGGCGCCCATCATCGCGGGAACGCTCGTCGTGGTGATCGTGAGATGGAGCGCCCAGACGACGCCGGCGAGCGCGCCGGGCAGAGCGGTGATGATGATGAACGGGTCGAGCCAGCTCTGGAAATTCACGACGAGGAGGAAATAAATTAGGACGATCGCGACCACGAGACCGATGGTGAGGCCCTTGAAGCTGGAGTTCATCGTCTCGGCTTGGCCGCGGAGCATAATGAAGCTGCCGCGGGGAAGATCCTTTTCGGCCTGCGCGATCAGCGGTTGGAGATCGCGAAGAACGCCGCCGAGATCGCGTCCGCTCACGCCGCCGTAAACGTCGATGACGGGCGTGACATTGTAGTGCGAAATCACGGGAGCGCCCTGGCCGCGCTGGTAGGTCGCGAGATTCGAGAGGACCTGCGCATCGCCCTCGCCGGGGCGGCTGGCGTTGAGGGGAATTGCGTTGAGCGCGTCGAGGGAATTGAGGGCGCGTTCAGGCGCGCGGACGTTGATCTGATATTGGATGCCGTTTTGGGGATTCAACCAGTAGCCGGGCTGAACCTGGCTGCTGCCGCTGAGGGCGAGGAGGACGGAATTGGCGACGTCGCGCTCAGTGAGACCGATCTCGCCGGCTTTGAGGCGATCGACGGCGAAGCGCAGTTTCGGTTGATCGGCGGGCTGCTGGACGCGCACGTCGACGGCGCCGGGAATTTTTCGGACCTCCGCGGCAAGACGGGACGCGATCTCGCGGTTCTTCACCTGATCGCGGCCCGCGATCTGGATGTTGAACGGAGCAGGGAGGCCGAAATTTAGCGTCTGACTGACGATGTCGGCGGGCAGAAAATAAAACGTCGTGCCGGGGAAATCGCGGTTCAGCCGCACGCGGAGGCGGCGCACGTATTCCTCGGTCGGAGCGTGGTGCGGACGCAGGGCGACGAGGATGTCGGCGTCGCCGGTGCCGATGAGGCCGCTGTTGCTGTAACTGAGCGCGATGCCGGAACTCGGGATGCCGATGTTGTCGAGCATGCCGGCGAGTTCGTCGGCGGGGATTTCGTCGCGAATGGCCTGCTCGACCTGATCGACGAGTTTCGCGGTTTCCTCGATGCGGGTGCCGGAGCGGGCGCGCAGGTGGAGGCGGAGCTGACCGGCGTCGACGGGAGGGAAAAAATCCTGGCCGAGTTGCGGGACGAGCCCGAGCGAACCGACGCAGAAGGTGAGGAAAAGAGCCGCGAACGCGCGCGGGCGGGCGAGCAGGCCGGCGAGCGTGGCGCGGTAGTGCGCGCGGAAGCGTTCGAAGCCGCGCTCGAAGGCGCGTTGCAGCAGAGAGAACGGCCGGAGCAGACCGGTGGCGGGCGCGTCGGATTCGCCGTAGTGATCGGCGTTTCGGTAGAACCACATGACGAGCGTCGGCACCAAGGTTCGCGACAGCAGGTAGCTGGCGAGCATCGCAAAAACGACGGCCTCGGCGAGCGGCACGAACAAGTAGCGCGCCACGCCGCTCAGAAAAAACATCGGCACAAAAACGATGCAGATACAGAGCGTGGAGACGAAGGCGGGAAGGGCGATTTCCTGCGCGCCGTCGAGAATGGCGGGCTCCAGCGGTTTGCCCGTGGCCATGTGGCGGTGGATGTTTTCGATGGCGACGGTCGCATCGTCCACGAGGATGCCGACGGCGAGGGCGAGGCCGCCGAGGGTCATGAGATTGATGGTCTCGCCCAGCGCACAGAGGATGGCGAGCGAGGCGAGCACGGAGAGCGGGATCGAGAGTGCGATGATGACGGTGCTGCGCCACGAGCCGAGGAAGAGCAGAATCATCAACGCGGTGAGCGCGGCGGCGATGACGCCTTCTTTGATGACATCGGAAATCGCGGCGCGGACGAACAGCGACTGGTCGGCGAACTCCTTGATTTCGATTTCCGACGGCAGGGATTTCAGGATACGCGGCATCGCGGCCTTCACGCGGCCCACGACGTCGAGCGTCGAGGCCGAGCCGCTTTTCAGAATGGTGAGGAGGGCGCCGCGCACGCCGTCCTGGCGCACGATGTTTTGCTGGGGCTGGTAGCCGTCGCGCACCTGCGCCACATCGCGCACGAGGATGGTGGCGCCGTTGACGGTGCGAATGGGGAGATTGTTGAGCTCATCGAGCACGCGCGGGCTGGTGTTGAGCTCCACGTCGTATTCGGTGGCACCGATTTTGGCGGTGCCGGCCGGCAAGATGAAATTCTGCGCGTTGATCGCGTTGACGACGTCCTGGGCGGCTAGGTTTTTGGCTTTGAGGGCGGCGAGATCGAGGTCGACGGCGATGAGGCGGGTTTTGCCACCGTAAGGCCACGGCACGGCGGCGCCTTGGACGGTCGCGAGGCCGACGCGGATTTGGTTTTGGCTGACGTCGTAGAGCTCCTGCTCGGAAAGTTTTCGGCTGGTGACGGCGTATTGGAGAATGGGGACCGAAGAGGCGTTGTAGCGGATGACGAGCGGCGGCGTCTGGCCGGGCGGGAGCTGCCGCAGAATAGTCTGGGCGATGGCGGTGATCTGGGCGACGCCGGCGTCGACGGAGGCGCCGGGCTGGAGGAAGACCTTGATGACGCCGACGCCGTTGTAGGCGTTGGACTCGATGTGCTCGATGTCGTTGACCGTCGCGCTGAGCGAACGCTCGTGATTATAGAGGATGCGCTGCTCGATCTCCGGGGCGCTCAGGCCGGCATATTGCCAGACGACGCTGATGACCGGGATGTTGATGGCGGGAAAAATATCCGTCGGCGTGCGGAGCAGCACGAACGGCGTCATCAAAATCAGGACGAGCGACGCGACGACAAAGGTGTAGGGGCGCCGGAGAGCGAGACGGACGATCCACATGGTCAGAGCGCGCCGGCGGCAGCGCGTGAGGGCGAGATGGAAAACGCAGGGGAACCGGACGCGGCGGTGGGCGCGGTGGGGTGTTGGAAGAAAATGGCGGAGGCCATGCGCGGTGATCGAAAGTGGCGACGATGAGATTTACGTGCGCACGCGTTGACAAGCGGGATGAGCGGCGCCGCCGAAAGGCGGAACGGAACGCGGACGGAAAATCGACATGCCGCTACGACGGCTCGGCGCGGCGGAGGTTGCCAAAGGCCGGAGAAATGAGCCGCGCTCCTCACCGCGAGAAGGGCGCGGCGCGGCAGGGCGGAGGCGACGATACGGGCGGTGCTACGGCAGACCGAGAATGCGACGGTTCAGCGCGGCGTCGGATTTTGCTCCGGCGAAATCGTCGAAGGCCACGGAGGTGGCTTCGATGAGATGGCGCGTGATGAACGGCGCGCCCTCGCGCGCGCCTTGTTCAGGAGATTTCACGGCGCACTCCCACTCCATGACGGCCCAGCCGCGATAGCCGGCTGCGGTGAGGAGGGTGAAGATGCGTTTGAAGTCGATCTGCCCGTCGCCGAGCGAACGGAAACGGCCCGCGCGGCCGGCCCACGATTGGTAACCGCCGTAGACGCCGCAGCGACCGTCGGGACGGAACTCGGCATCTTTGACGTGAAAGCCGGTGATGCGCTGGCCGTAGAGTTGAATGAACGCGGCGTAGTCGAGCTGCTGGAGCAGGAAGTGACTCGGGTCGTAGTTGAGACAGGCCGCGGGGTGGTCGCCGACCTCGGCGAGGAAACGTTCAAAGGTGCAGCCGTCGAAGACGTCGGAGCCGGGGTGGAGTTCGTAGCCGATGGTGAGGCCGAGTTCGTGGGCGAGATCGAGGAGCGGACGCCAGCGGCGGGCCAGCTCGCGGAAGGCTTCGTCGATGAGGCCGGCGGGGCGTTGGGGCCAGGGGTAGGCGAGGTGCCAGGCGAGACCGCCGGGGAGGACGGGCACACATTTCGTGCCGAGCTTGGCGGCGGCGCGGAGCGTGAGGGAGAGTTGCTCGGTGGCCCAGGCGACGCGGCCGCGGTCGTCGAGGCCGGCGGGGTAAAAGGCTTGGAAGGCGGTTTCGTAGGCGGGGTGGATGGCGAGGACTTGCCCGGCGAGGGCGGCGTTGAGTTCGGTGAGTTGCACGCCGCACGCGGTGAGTCGGCCGCGCCAGTCGTCGCAGTAAGTCTGTGACGCGGCGGCGAGCGGGAGGTCGATGAAGCGCGGTGATTCCCACGCGGGCACCTGCACACCCTTGTAGCCGAGCGACGCGGCCCAGCGGCAGATCGCGTCGAGGGTGTTGAACGGCGCGTGATCGCGGACGAATTGGGCGAGGAAGAGGGCGGGGCCCTGGATGGAGTTCGGCGTAGACATCGCGGTGGAGTCAGCGGGGTTTCACCGGTTGCCAGCGTCCACCGGCGGCGGCGCTGGCCGCGATGGCGTCGACGAGGAGGGCGATGCGGAGGCCGGTGGCGAAGGTGGGGAACGCGAGCTCGTCGGCTTCGCGCGGATCGCGACCAGCGGCGATAAAACCGAGGATGTTGCGCATGAGATTGCGAAACGCGTCGGGCCACGCCTCGGCGTGGCCGCCGGGAAGGGCGGCGTAGTGGCGCACGCTCGGATCGAGCAACGGCGGATCTTTGCGCACGAGTTGGTTGGGCTGGTCGCGGTGGCCGAGCCAGAGTTCGTCGGGGCGCTCCTGCTCCCAGCGAGCGGAGGCGACAGAGCCGGCGACCTCGATAGTGAGATCGTTTTTGTGACCGGCGCAGAGCGCGCTGGTGGCGAACTGGCCGCGGGCGCCGTTGGCGAATTCGCAGAGGATCAGGCCGAGGTCGGGAACTTGCACACGCGTGCGGCGGCCGCCGGTGGTGAGGCGGGTGGGAACGGCGGTCGAGAGATCGGCGAGGACGCGCGTGATGCGGTGGCCGGTGAGATGTTCCGCGAGGTCATACCAGTGAGCACCGGCATCGGCGACCATGCCGAGGGCCCCGGCTTGGGCGGGGTCGAGGCGCCAGTTGAAATCGGTCTCTTTGAGCAACCACTCCTGAAGGTAGTGGCCGCGCACGAGGCGGATGTCGCCGAGATCGCCGCGCGCGATGAGAGCGCGGGCGTGCTGGAGCATGACGTTGTAACGGATGTTAAAGGTAACGGCGTGGACGACGCCGGCGCGGCGGGCGGCGGCGAGCATTTTTTTCGCCTCGGCCGAGGTGAGCGCGAGCGGTTTATCGACGACGACGTGTTTGCCGGCGGCCACGGCGGCGAGGGCGATGGGCGCGTGCAGATACGTGGGCGTGGCGATGTCGATCACATCGATCTCGGGATCGGCGACGAGCGTGCGCCAGTCGCCGGTGGAGTGCGCGATGCCGAATCGCTCCGCTTCGGCGCGAGCGGCGGCGGCGTGGCTCGTGGCAATCGACACGACGTCGCCGAGCCCGGTGCGGCGGATGGCTTCGAGGTGATGCGGGCCGATGAAGCCGAAGCCCACGAGGCCGACGCGGAGTTTTTTCATGGGGCGAGGGCGGCGAGGAGGCTCACCGATTTTTCCGCGCGGCTTGCTCCATGTTGCCGGTGGGGATCTTGCCCTGAACGGTCCAGCCGCCGTCGACGAAGAAAGTCTGGCCAGTCATGTAACTGGAATCTGAGGACGCGAGGAAGAGGGCGGGGCCGACCATTTCTTCGGTCTCCGCCGTGCGCCCGAGCGGGATCATGGCGCCCCAGACAGCGCGGTAGTCGGGGTCGTCGGCGAGGTTGCGGTCGACGTTGACGGGGCCGGGGGCGAACGTGTT
>Ga0075163_10008636_pt1 | contig 13387 bp, 10 predicted proteins | sample JI1023141ADNA_FD_71478 | JGI IMG/M metagenome (GOLD analysis project Ga0075163, IMG submission 71478) | Wastewater effluent complex algal communities from Wisconsin, to seasonally profile nutrient transformation and Carbon sequestration -... | ecosystem: Engineered > WWTP > Effluent > Algae...
GCCGCGGCGGCCAGCATGACGGTGCCATCACCTCCCGCGATGCCCAAGGCGTGCAGTTCTTCCCGCTCCTGCTGGGCATGCTGCACCAGTTCCATAAAGTGCGCCGCGCTGCGGCTGTACTGCCATTCGATCCGAACGCCATCGACCAACTCACCGAGCCCGAGCAGAGGTGCAAGTGCTCGTGCGCCGCGTCCCGACCTTGCGCTCGGATTGACAAGAATTCGCGTTCGCCGCTTGGGAGTCGTTGTCATCGTCCACCTTCCTAAATGGATCGCGTCAGAATCAGCAGATCCCAGATCGCCCGGATCGATAGGGGTCGGACCGCGACGAGTTCCGGTTCGATCAGATCCGGACCCCACTTCATCTTGTAGTCGACTTGAGTCTGCGCTGGATAGATGAACTGTCCGTAGCTTGCGAGTTTTCGGATGAGCCATGCGAGCAGCCGATTCGCACCCTGCGGTTCCTCCCCCGAGGTCACAAATGGCGTAAATCCGAAATGGAGATAGGTTGCTCCGTCAGCCCGTAGTCTCTCCATTGCGACCGAGTTACATAGTTCCATGGTACCTGGTGGTGCATCTGGGAGGCGTCGTGTCAGATCGTGTAGGTATCCAGACTGTTCACCATGGACCGGCACATAGGTGATAAATCCCAGCCAGCGCGCCGCAGTTCCCCTCCCTTGGATGGCCACGAAGATCCTCCGTTCTGGCTGATCAGGACCGCCAAGCTCACCGATCATGAAATCGAGTTCCTTTTTGGCCTTGCCACACAGCCACCGCTCACTGACTTCCTGAAGAAGCGAGAAGGTCGCTGGTCCGCGTACGAGTTCGTGTCCAACCTCGTGGATGCTGATGTCAAGCGCCTGCGCCCGCCTGATTTTGTTTCGCAGCTTCATCCGGGCTTTCCCCGCAAGGCTGTAGTTTTGGAGGCGGAGTCCATAGGACGTACCGAGCTGATTGAGGGTGAAACCACGCGAACGAAATAGCTCTGCTTGCGAGAGCCGCACTTGGACAGACACCAGTTGCCGACGTTTCTTTTCGGCCATGCGGATGAACTCATCCAGCAGATGTTCACGGTTCATGACCGGTGCATGTACTCCACCAAACAGGAACAGGTGGTGCCCCTGCTCACGATAGGAAATGAAGCCCTCGCAGGAGGGAAGAGAGAATCGCTGATTGCGCTGGCTCAGCGCCAGGAATCCTGAAGGATGGTCTGTCCATTCTCCAGCAGACCTGGACCGTGGCGCACTCTCGATGGCCTGGAGGCTTGCAGTGCTCATGGATGTCTTCCCTGGAGCTGGCCCGGCACTGCGGGGAGCCTCACCGCCACTGTCGGCTCAAAGGGAAGCGCAACCGGCTTGTAGACATTGCCAAACAAGGCTCGATCCCCAAGCAGATGCAGCGGCAGTGCGAACATCTCCAACTCAAAATCCCCTTGCCAGAGAAACCATAGGCCGATGACCGCTGCTGCGGTCAGGAAGCTATGAGAGATGTTGTAAAGATAGTGAAAGACGGGGCTGATCTGGATGAACTGACCTGGTCTGCGCCTCGCTGCGAGCCGATAGGCGATGGTACCGGGCAGGTATCCGATCAGATCGATGAGCACAAAAATCGTTAGGAAGAGGCCCCAGCGAACCTCATTCCGGAAATCCAGCAACAGATACAACAGGCCAAAGAACGGGATTAGAAGCTCGACCCGAACCAGTCGCCAGGATGAGTCAGTGTGAAAGCGATTCACGGAATCCATCGGTATGCACTCCTGCTTCTTTTCTACTCAGCTAGAGATCGAGTCCAGCCTCGGTGATCATTCGATTGTGTTCGACGTCGATGCTGTTGTGAATGATGGCGATCTGTTCCGCGTAAGGCGTTGTGGCGATCAACTTTCCGGGGGCCATTTCAATACCTGCGAACAGCTCCTTGTGCAGCTTTGCAACCGTGTCAAACATGCGCACAAAGAGCCGTACGTAGTATTGGAAGACCTCGCGCAGAGCGAGTCGGGCTTCGGCACATAGTCGTGCTGCACGAGTTCGCTGTACAGGATCATCGGCGAGCAGTGATTTGACCAGTCTGGCTCCGTACAGGACATGTCGTGTTTCATCCACAAACGCGCTGCGGACCAACCGAGCGAGGTAGGGATCGATGGGTCGCCAGTAGCGTTCCTCGTAGGCGTACAGCGGGTACGCCATCCCTTCGAGAAGGAGGTTGACCAGCGTCAGTCCTTCCACAAAAGAGCCGCAGTCCGCCACTTCATAGCAGCGCTCGATGAATCGGCGCAGCGGAGGCATCAGGATCTCGCTGTCGACCTGACCCGCAGGCAGTCCGACCAGGGCTCGTGACTGGTTGCTTCGGCGCAAAAACACTTCGTAGTGGCGAGCCTCATCGAGAGTCTGTTGAGCAGCAAAGCTCATCGCGTCTTGGCGTGGTGCCCGCCGGACCAGCGCTCCCGAGACACGCAGGGCTACCTCCTCGAACACCACAAACAGGGCCAGATCCAGTCGGTGCACTTCCGATAGGGGGCGCGATTCCTGTAAGAGGGGTGAGAGATCCTCACCGAGTACCGAAAGTGCAGCCGCGTCATTGGTCCACTGCTGAGTCGGCACGCGCCGCCACCAATGATCAATGCTCAGATCAAGCGCCATGGCCACCTCCTTTTGCAAGTAGTTCGGTTCGCGACTTACCGAGTACGCCGCGTATTCGAGGCATAACGAGCATGATCAGTGTCAATCCGTATGCCGAACCCAGGACCAACAGAATCGATGGGAGTATCGACTCGACCGTCGAATCCAACACCACACCGACCGCAATGCCGACCAAAAGGAGTGCCAGCACGCTCCCTGCGAAGCGGGAGAAATCGCTACGTGCTGCCTCTCGAAATGGTGCGCGCTCACGAACGAAAGCGACAGCAGCGTAGGCAAGTGCTGCACACGGAGCCGCTCCAAGAATGGACGGAAGTAACAGATTGAAGCGCTGTACGAGTGCTGTTGCGATGAGACAAAATCCGAGCAGCGCCAGCAGGGCTCGCTGTGGCAGCAGAGTCCGTTGCTCGATCTGCGATAACGAACGGGGAAGGAGCCTTTGTGCAGCCAGCGCCGAGGTCAGTCGGGACAGCGCGAGGAGCGCTCCATTATAGGAGGTATAGGAGGACAGTAGAGTGAGCAGCGCCACTGGAAGGAGGGCGAGCCGCCCGACAGTTGATTCCGCCAGTACCAACTGTGGGATTAGCAGCGCCTGTCCTTGAAGCGGAGGAATCGTCACACACGCAATCCCCAGTGAAACGGTGGCGTAAAAGAGTAGAAGCACGATGCTGCTAACAACCAACGAACGCCGCATCACGGTGGGAGTTGTCAAATCGACCTGACAGGTGATGAACTCGAAGCCCATGAAGAGAAAGAGGGCTTGGCCGACCGCTGCAAGGAATCGAGCAATCGAAGGCGGCGGAACAAAGATGTGAACCGAGAGCGATCCCAGCCTAGCGGACTTCGCTAACAAGAGCAGCGACATGATGGACAGCGCCGCCAGCAGAATCCATGTCGCATACGCCTGCGTTCGCATGCTGATTGACAGTCCTGCCCGACACAGTGCCCATGTTCCGACCAGAAATCCCAAGGAACCAAGCGGTGCCGGTAGTCCCGATAGCTTATGGAAGATGAGCCCGATGAGAGTCGCCTCCGCACCAATGAGAAATAGACTCAACAGCAAGTAGGGCAACGTAATGAGTAGCCCTCGGTTCCTGCCCAAACCACGTGACAGGTAGGCTAGAAGCCCAGCCGTGCTAGGAACGACCGTCATCAATCGTCCAAAGCAGCGGGCCAGGGATAGCGAGATGGCACCGCCACAAGCGATCGCGAGCGCGGACCAGATGCCACCTACTAGGTGCTCAATTGATACCAGTCCGATCGCGCTGACCGATGCGACCGCAGTGCCACACGCTGTCGACACCAGCATTCCGGTTCCGAGCTGTGTTGCTGGTCCGCCCTTGGTGCTTCTCATCACTGGCCTGAGTCTCCCAGCGTGGCAACGATGTAGTCGAGACGGAGGAAGTCGGGCTCACGGCCCTGGATGATGAGTTCACCAAAAAGGTACGACTCACTCGGTTGACGTTGTAGGCGCAGAATCTCGCTGAGCAAAGCTCGTGCGCCGAAGACCACAACCCCAGCCGCCGGACTGGCCATCATTGCGGCCGATAGCTGCCGTACCTCGATGACACGGCCATCGAGTATTGAGATCAACACGCCCTCTTCCTGGTCCGTTGCAATCAGCGTGACGCTCTGGTTCCAGCCTTCTTGATCTCGGACCAAACTCTCCCGCTGGTGATACCGCTGCACAAAGTATTCGGCGTCTTTGTACAGATCGGGCACGCACTCTGGATGCAATTGGTTAGCGAAGGCGGGGGTCATGCCACGTCCTCCTCTTGCATGGGTGGGCGGGGAGTGCCTTCCAGACGCGCCAATGGAGACAACAGGAGTTGTCCATCACGCATAGGTGCCGCCAATGTGAATCGGTGATGCTGAGCCAGCGCTTGGATCCGCCGGGCGGTTGCGAGGTCGATCTGATCGCCAACGCCGACGTCCTTTGTCTCCCCACTTAAAGCCAACAGAATCGTCTCGGACAGACAGGCTAGCTGAACGCCGTTTGGTAGTCCTTGCAAGTTCCCAACTCCAAATCGCAGAGTCGGATCGGGAAGCGCAACCAACCCACCATCGATGACAGTAATGTCTGTCCTGGCGCGCATTTGTCGCGTGGTGTCGAAGGGGCGTGCTACATCACAGACGATGGTGCGCGCTGCGAGTTCCGCCTGTTCCAGCACCGGTCGTACCGCACCTGTGGCCGAAATCACTAGACGGCAGTTCGATAGTTCCGACCACGAAGTGGCAACCTTGACGCTGCCGAGAGCAAAGGTCAGTTCTGCAGCCAGTGCATGAAGGTGCTGAGCGGGGCTCTCGGGATTGCCAACCAGAACCAGTCGGGCTGGATGCAATTCCGCCAGCAAACGTGCGCAGAGGCGCCCCACCGAGCCGCCAGCCCCAACCACCGCGACCCGTTGTGCAGAGATGTCGAGGCCTTGCGCCGTTGCTACTGCCAGTAGCGCATCGACCGCCATCAGCGCAGTAAGCGTGTTTCCTGTCGTAATCGCCGGACCCCTGCCAATGGCATCAAGTCCGCGGTGGGAGTAGGGAGTGGTGAACCCACCCAGTCCCACGACGCTCGCTCCAAGCTGCGCAGCCAAGTCTACGGCTCTCTGGATCTCGGACACGACCCGCTTTCGTCCCACGCGAAGCATTTGTTCGGGCAGCATGGGGACCGCAATGATGATGCCATCCGCTGTCTCACCGCTTGGTGAACGGACCACGGGGGCCCGCATGACCATGCCGGCTGGCATCATCGCGGCAAACTCGCAGTAGCGACCGAACTCGGAAGACTTGAGTCTCGCCAACATTGGATCGGTCGCGACCACGTCTTCTGGTCGGGTGTAGTGCACAACGAAGGCGTAGCGGTGACGCTGTCTAGGGCTGGCCGCTGGCATCGGCATGTAAAGCCGCGGACGGCGCAATGAAACACTGGACGGCTCGTGGCGCGAAGAGGTGGCTCCGATACTTCGGACAACTGCGGCAGAGTCGGCATTCTCGAGCAGCACGAGCACCGATTCCAGCGCGTCCATGGCGGTATCGATCTGCTCTTCGGTCACAATCAGAGGTGGTGCCAGTCGCAGTGTGTTGCTGCTGCCAAGAGTTGGAAGGACAAGGACTCCTGATCGCTCCGCCAGTGCTGCTGCCACCATGTAGGAAAGCAGACCCTGATGGGTGAAGTAGCCAAGAAGGAATCCGTCCTCTTGGTCTCTCGGTGTCAATTCCACGGCACCCAGAAGCCCGACTCCCCTGGTCGCAGACACGCTCTTGGGAAAGCGAGCAGAAAGGCGGCGTAGCCGGGTCTGCAATCGCTCTCCGGTCTTTGCTGCGCGCTCCACCAGTCCACCGGTGGTCAGTTCATCGACCACTGCCAATCCAACCTGACAAGCTACGTTGTTGTTGGCGAAGGTCGAGGAGTGTCGGAGCGCGAAGCCCTCATCCCACCACTGCTCCGAAACGAGGCAAGCAGCAAGCGGAAACAGGCCCCCACCCAGTGCCTTGGCGAGCAGTAGGACGTCGGGCTGGGCCTCCTCCCTCTGAAATGCAAACAGATGCCCGGTTCGTCCAAGGCCCGTCTGCACTTCATCCAGGATTAGTGCCACTTGGTGCTTCCAACAGAGCTCGCGCACAGTCCGCAGGTAGCCGGGCGGCGGCACGATGACCCCACGCTCACCTTGGATTGGTTCGAGCAGTACCGCAGCGACCTCACCTTTATGCTCCTGAAGGCAGCGCTCCAGGGATGCGGCCTCGCCAAACGCAAAGCGACCAAACCCGGCTGGCGATGGACCGAACCCGATCGAATACTGAGGTTGCCCGGTTGCCGCAAGTGCCCCCATGGTCTTTCCGTGATAGGAGCCTTCCGCTGACAAAATCAGAGCTCTCCCACTTCGTGCCCTGGTGACCTTAATCGCAGCCTCGACAACTTCAGATCCAGAGGAAGCAAAAATGCAGTTACAAAGTCCGGACAGCCGCGACAATTCCTTCGCCAACGCCTCAGCAGCACAGGCTCGATAGGGCTGCACCATGGCTGGTAAGCCGGACTCGAAAGCATCGCGAACCGCATCAATGACCCGCTTCGCACCATGACCAAGTGCAACGGCCCCATACTGCGAATAGAAGTCGAGGAACCGGCGGTCGTTGCGATCCCACAGCCAGACGCCTTGACCACGCACCCAGCTTCTATCGAAGCCGCAGTGATTCAGCAAACGCTGGAGTGTGTGGTTCAACGCTCCAGCGTCGTCCGGGTGGCTGCCTTCACATAGTGCGTGAGTGAGGTTTTTGGGATCTGGTTGGATTCCTGTTTTCATAACCAAGATCTTTCATCTGTTTGAGAGTGAGAGTGCGGCCTGACCCCGACTTTCCAGTCTTGATTTATGTGGAGGAGAGAATCCCACATTGTTGCTTTCTGCGCTGGCGATGCAGCAACTGGGCCAACTGCATTTGCGCGCCCCTCACCAGCAAAGCCCACAAACAATACCAAGCGACGACCGTTCGTTTGGCGACGGTATTATCTTAGCTTTCGGCAATCGAAACAGCGACCGCCGACCTTACCGTGAATGCACCATACACGCACCGTACACGCACCGTACACGCACCGTACACGCACCGTACACGCACCGTACACGCACCGTACACGCACCGTACGTGAATGACCCCATCACCCTTTTTCTGCTGAATTTACAGCTGGAAATAATTAAGAATCAGGTCCGCACAATTTACTTGCACAACGTGACGGGTGCCGGATGCCGGATATGTGCTTATCTGTCTCGCCATCCGACCTCAGCAGACCATGCTGGAGGTTCTTCACCATTGGGAGTCACCATGTCACCGCGAAGAGCGCCCATTTCGTTCGCGCCCCTGCCCGAGCATTCCGTGTCACTGTCCAGATTGCTCCCTATCCCCAACATGCTACTACTGTCGGCCTGCCAACAGGACGACTCCAACCGGCACGGTGCGGTTCCAGACGAAGACAAAGAGCAGGACTGACCAGTCCGGTGGTGTTTCTTGGACCTGTCCGTGTTTCACGGGCCCAGCTGTATCGGTCGTGTCACATCCAGGTATTCAATGTGGAGCGGGCCTCCTGTCCAGTCACGCTGCTCGAAGGAAGTTCATCTGGGCTGAAGCGAACCAGGCCATTCAGACGCGCTTGTGAACAGCGTGCTGGACATCATCGCTGGGAGCTTGCCTAGTCCTTCCGATAGCGCAGTAGTGCGGTGGCCAAAGCAGGCAACGCGACCAGCGCAGCGAGTAGGCAACACGCTTCTCCCAAGGCGGACATCATCGCGAACGAGCGAATCGCACGATTTCCGGCAAAGAGCAGAGAGCAGTAGCCGATGATCGTGGTCAGGGAACAAAGTGCAACGGCGGGACCGGTTCCCGAGATGACTCTTGCCATCCGCTCGCTGCCCGCTGGTTCGGACCGCCAGCGCGACCAAATATTTGCCGCGTAGTCTGAACCCATACCGATCGCAATGGGCAGAGTCACAAAGTTTATGTAGTTCAGCTTGAGCTGTAGCGCAGAGACAATCCCAGCCAGCCACGTCAATCCGATTGCCAGCGCCAAGAGAATCGGAACCGCATTCCTCACTCCGAATAGAAGCACGATCAGGAGGACAACCCCACTTAGCGCCACCAAAGTCACGCGGGGGCCGTCGGCCAGGATCGCAGACAGCATGCCTCCGAAGATGGTTGCCGCCGAGGCAACAACCCAGCGGCGACCCTGCGCGTCAAAGCTGAGTTGATCCGCCATCCGCAACATCTCATGCCCATCCCAATCGCTATATCCCAAGCGATGATCGATGCCGATGAGCCGTCCGCGCTGGCCATCCAGTTCCGTGAAGGCTTGGCGTGCCGATTCCGGCAGATCATCCACGGTCAACAGTTTGAGATTCTGAGGGGCCAGCAGTCGATCGAGGGTTCGGCGATCCTCTTCATTGAGTCGGTCACCATGACGGACCAGTTGGGCTCGGAGGTGGCGCAGTACCACCAGCTTCTCTTCCTGCTGCTCGGGCAAGAAGCTCTGTAGCGTCCGCACCTTTGCGAGCAAACATGCATTCCCTTGGGCTGCGCAGCGCTGACGCAATGCCTCCGCCACGGGTTCTGCTTGCGCTTCGCCATCGACACCAAGGACTCCGTAGCTACCCACATAACCCATCGCGATATCGCCAAGTCCCACGCTGGCCATTCGCGCTCCCACCGCACCTCCCGGAGTCACAGGTCCGCGCAACTTGGAGAAGTTCCACTCCAATGGATCTGCGGCGAAGCGCCAGATTGCCCCCACAGATCCGATCACACCGAGCATGGTGAGAGCAACGAGCAGTCGTGGCCACCGGTTCGTGAGCTGCGCGAAATGAACAAAAGGACGTAGATAGTGGCTGGGCCGCGCCGACATATGCATCGGGGCCCAGCGCTCGCCCAGCATCACAAGAGGAGGCAGGAACAGCAGCGTACCCATCCAGCTTAGGAACATCCCAGTGACTCCTAGCAGACCAAACTGGCTAAAACCTCGGAAGCTGGTCAGCGTGAGTGAGCCGTACGCGATGCTCGCCGCTGCCATCGCTGCGCCGGTTCCTTGGAGTGTGAACACAAGGGCTCGCGTCATGGCCTCCTCTGCGGAGGCTCCCTTGAGCCGCTCTTCCCCATAACGCGATAGGACGATGATCCCGGGATTGATCCCATTTCCTAGAATGACCGAGAGCAGGAAGGCACTGTTGACGTTAAGTTCCCCGACCGTCAGACTCGCAAAGGCCATCGAGAGTTGCACCGCCAGGACTGCTGGTACTCCTAGCAAAACGACCAACAGGAAGCGGCGGAACTGCAGATAGATCGCCACCAACACCAGCACCATACAAAACAACGACGCAAGTGTCAGATCGCTGCGGATCGAATCTTGTTCCTCAAGAGCAATCACCAGTTGACCACCAGGATCGATTGCCACCCCTCGGTCACAGAGTCCGTCTTTCGCATCATCCACTAGCTTCCGAACACTCGCTACTGATTCTCGGTCACTACTGGTGCCAATCCCGGTCAATGGTCGCCACAGGATCATGGCCAAGTAATGGCCGTCCTTGGTTGCGGCCTCAAAGCGGTGGCTCTGGTTGGCCACAGGTTCAGCGCCCTGTTTAGGTTCCAGATCACTGGCAAGTTTGCGCAACTCCTGCTCTGGATCTTGATCATCCAGACTGATCACGAGCGGATTGATGCGATTCGCAATGGCCTGCTCGGTCAACTCATCGATGCGCTGTAAATCTTTCAGCGGTAGGTAGAACGCCCGGTAACGGCGAAGGAAATCAGGGATGTCTTTTCGTGGCCCAATCTGTACTTCGGAAAACTGTTTCGGGATCAGTTGCTCGAGCCGAGTCTGCAGCGCTTGTTGGCAGCGAAGGCTGCTGGCTTGATCCGGACCGTGAATCAGCAGAGATAGATGCATCATGCTGCGCATTCGACCTTCAATCCGACGCAGTGCTGCTACCGCCGGATGTTGATCGGGCAACAGCGCCGCCATATCGGTGCGCAGTTGAAGCCGCTGGATCGGAATCACCGTGCTCAACGCCAACACCAGCAGTGCGACAGTCAGCAGCACGGTACGACGGCGGCTGAACGCTACGTAACGCCTAGCCAGACCTGCCAGACATCGTTCATGCGCTGGCAACACATCATTATCCAAAGGAGTGGTCATGGAAACGTTGTACCTCGCGGAAGACTCTTGAATTAGCAAGCTGCATGCCGTCCATTGATCGGTGGCAACAGAACATTCGCGACTGATTGAAGTGCACGGCCCTAGCGTCGATAGGAGTCGACATCGAGCCCACGCTGAGTCAGCCACCGGTAGACCTGCATGCGAGAACGTTCAACCTCCTTGGCGATGTCCGCAACGATACCCTTGTGTTTGACCAGCAGGTTCTGAAGATCCGTCTTCGATGGAACCGGACCTCTCCGCAGAGTGCAATCTGGTTCGGAGGATTGGTGAGAGAGGGAGGGCACCGCAGCCACGACCTCTGTACTCGCTGCAGAGTGAACCCGTGACGATTGCAGCACGGAAAGCGGAAGGCGCTGACTCACCAAGCTCAGGTCGAGGAGCGGCAGTCCCTTCCCGCGGATCTGAAGTTCCCATGCAACCTTAAACAATTCCCGGACATTGTAGGGCCAACTGTACAGCAGTAGTCTCTCGACGAGATCTGGTTGCAACACGAACTGGGTAGCACCCCCGTGGATGAGCGCTCTTTCCAGAAGAAGCAAGATGTCCTCGCGTCGATCGCGTAGCGGTGGTAGTGCCAAGCGAACCCCCGCAAGCCGTGCCAGCAGGTCCCCACGAAACTGACGTTGGCAGACTTCCTCATCAAGCGAACGATTGGTTGCCGCTACAATGCGCACGTTGACGGGCACCGGCTTTGTGGCCCCCACTGGCAGTACGGCCTGCTCCTCCAGCGCACGCAGCAGTTTCGGTTGAATGGCGGCGCTCAGCTCTCCGATTTCATCCAAAAAGAGAGTCCCACCCTCGGCAGCGCGAAATAGGCCAAGCTGGGGGCTGGCCCCCGTGAAGGCTCCGCGTAGATGACCAAAGAGCTGGCTCTCTGCCAGGCTTTCCGGAATCGCGCTGCAGTTGATTGCCACAAAAGGTCCGCTGCGACCAGACAGCGCATGAATGGCTCGGGCCACCACCTCCTTTCCTGTTCCACTCTCACCGAACAGCAGCACCATCGCGGTTGTCGGTGCCACCTGTGTGATTACGCTGCGCAGCTCACACAACGCTGGCGCTCTGCCGAGCAGAGTGGGGATGTCGGAGTCTCGTAGGGCCAGCGGTTCGTAGCGCACAACCAGGAAGGAGTCGCCGATGCGGAGCACATCCCCGTCGCACAGATTGCTGCCGCTGCTTATCGGTGCGATCGGTCGCCCGTTCAGATACACCCCATTCCGGCTTCCCTCATCGACAATCCGCAACGAACCGTTCTCGACATGCACGGTGGCATGTAGGCGCGAAACCTGTCGATCCTCCGCAAGCAGGATTCCAGGTTTGCTCCCAGTTGTGCGCGATAATTCACGACCAATGCGGGTGGCTCCGGCGGAAAGAAAGAAAGCTGGACGAGGAGCCAGTCCACATTCCGAGCTTCCGGAGAATACCAGACGCAGAGTCGGCTGTACCGTTGGCTCGGCTATCTGTGAAATTCGCGGCTTCGTTGTTTCCATGACGCTTAAGCTGCTTTGAGTACACAGAAAAAAGGGGGGGATTGCTTCTGCGAATATTGATGAATCGCGGCGGTCGCTGCCGCGGCCAGCGCTCGCATCGTTGGTCGCTCAGTTGCTCGCTTGGATAGCTGCTGCTCAACTAGCTGCGCCACTGTGGTCGGAATCTCGAATCGCAGCTGACGGAGGGCCATCGGTGAGCTACGCACATGCTGGTTCATCAGATCTGCTACCGAGCGTGCCTCGAACGGACGGCGTCCGGAGAGTGCCTCGTAGAGGATAATCCCCAACGAGTAGACATCGGTCTGGCCATCAATCTGTGAGGATCCTACACATTGCTCGGGGGCCATATAGCCTGGTGTGCCCATCACGAAGCCACTCTCTACGGACATATCTGTATCTGATGCAGCAAATTGAAGAGATCCGCCAATTTTTGCAAATCCAAGATCGAGAATCTTTACCCGCTCAACCCCGGGTCGCTTGGGGTCCGCAATGAGCATCAGGTTGGCCGGCTTTAGATCACAGTGGAAGATTGCGCAGTCATGAGCAATTGTCATCGCGTTTGCTATTTGCCTGGCTAACTCCAGAACCCAACCAATGGGTGCGCCTTGCGGAAATCGCCGTAAACGACAAGAAAGCCGCTCACCTTTGAGCATCTCCATGACGAGGAAGGTTTCACCATTTGGTAGTTGGCCACAATCGAAAATCTCGACGAAGCTGGGGTGGCGGAGAACTTTGGCCAGCCGTTCCTCTTTGAGAAAAGACTCAACCACTCGGGGATCAGCGATCCATTTGGGATGCATGACCTTGATTGCAACTTGAAGACCATCCGGCTCGCTGATTGCCTTGAATACAGATCCTATTCCTCCTTTTCCTATCTGACGAACTAAGCGGTATCTGCCAATGCGACGCCCGCTATCCATGATGGCTCACTCGATCGCTCGTAGACCGATCGCAAGCGAAGCAATTTATATAAATATTCTTGGCAAGAATTGCGCAAAAATCTAAAATAAGCAGTGATTTATAGCGCAAATAGTCAATATTGCGGCCAATTGTTTTTATATATAACATGAGCATATTTTACTGCATATTTGAGTGATTTTGTGTATGCTGAATTTTATTCCACCATTAATTTAATCAGATACCAATGGCTTGCAAGCTTTTGTTGCGGTTCAGGGCAGATTGATTGTTCAGGGTTGGAGAGATGGCATTGGCGGCGCGATTCAGCAGCTTGCGCGGCTCCAGATACCCCGGTGCAGCTCGGTCCCAAAGGGCGTGTTCCCGTGCACGGTGCATCGCGGAGAAGACGATTGGGGTTGGGATTCATGAAACGATGCAGGGGGGAGAAGGAATCAGGTTCTGTGGAATCGGGTCGTGCGGGAGCCGCGCTTGCTGCCGAGCTTGGCCATTACAATCGCAGGAACAGAAAAGAGTCCAACTTGCCCAGGAGCGCAACGGGAAGTACGTGGGATACTGTCGTGTCTGTGCTTCCACTCGGGACAACTACTGATTGCTATCCCGTTGGGAAGTGAGAGGGAAGTCGCAATGTCTGGCGGTTATCGTGGACCGTTGTTAACGCGA
>Ga0075163_10008637_pt1 | contig 13387 bp, 8 predicted proteins | sample JI1023141ADNA_FD_71478 | JGI IMG/M metagenome (GOLD analysis project Ga0075163, IMG submission 71478) | Wastewater effluent complex algal communities from Wisconsin, to seasonally profile nutrient transformation and Carbon sequestration -... | ecosystem: Engineered > WWTP > Effluent > Algae...
AAAAAGAAGTAAGCTAAACTTTGCTAAAGAGCAAAAGATAGTAGTCCCGGTTCTTCCGGGACTTTTTTTATGCCCTGAAACGACCGCCAGTAGCGGGTTTCAGGAATCCTCATATTTACAACCTCCTGATGTGTCTTCACTGAAATAATTTCAAGCAGCTATATTTCACAATTGTAATTATTACATTTGAGTTATGGATAATTATCAGATTGCCGATGCATTTTCACTGCTCTCTAAATTGATGGACATACATGGAGAGAATAGTTTCAAATCGAAATCTTATGCTTCTGCAGCATTCGCAATCGAAAAATTACCGGTGCAGCTGAGCGAAATTCCGGAAGAGAAAATTCCTTCGCTGAAAGGAATAGGGAGCTCAACGGCCCAAAAAATTTCCGAAATGCTCCATTCCGGGAAAATAAATGCACTGGAAGAAATCATCCTGAAAACACCTCCCGGCATCATCGAAATGCTCCAGATCAAAGGTATCGGTCCGAAAAAAATTCATACCATCTGGAAAGAAATGGAAATAGAAACCGTGGGTGAATTACTCTACGCCTGCAAAGAAAACAGGTTGAAATTGTACAAAGGCTTCGGAGAAAAAACTCAGCACAACGTCATTGAAACAATCGAATTTTATTTCAAGAATAAAGGCAGTCATCTTTATGCCCAGGTAGCCATGATTGCCGACCAGGTAACTTCTTTTCTGCAAAAAGTTTTTCCGGGAAAAAAAATTGAAGCAGCCGGAAGCTTTGTTCGTCAACTGGAAGTAATAGACGAATTAACCTATATCATCGAATCATCCTCAGAGGATATTGAAAAAAGCATGACTGCAGTAGAAGGATTTTCATTTGTACAGAAAGACGATACACGACTAATTTATGCAACCAGCATTGGCATCAATGTTCATTTATATCCAGCCAAAGCTGAAAATTTCTTTGAAAAAAAGATCCGGTTATCTTCCAGCGAAGAATTCATATCTGCGATTAGCCAGTTTCCCGGTCATGATTTATCAGGTGTTAATTCTGAACTGGCATACTTTGAGAAAATCGCTGTTCCTTATATTCCACCTGTTTTAAGAGAAAAAGCTGATACTATTCGTAAAGCCATTGCCAATGAAATACCAGAATTGATACAACAATCTGATATTAAAGGAATTATACACTGTCACAGCAACTGGAGCGATGGCAGTAATACCATCGAAGAAATGGCCAATGCAGCCATCAAAAGGGGACTAGAATACCTGGTCATCAGCGATCACAGCAAATCGGCATTTTATGCACAAGGTTTGTCGGACGAAAAAATCAGGGAACAACATCGTTATATTGATGAATTAAACAGCAAACTGGCTCCTTTCAGGATTTTCAAAAGTATTGAATCGGATATCCTCAATGATGGAAGCCTAGATTATGCCGATGAAGTACTGGCAACTTTCGACATGGTGATTGCATCCGTTCACAGTAACCTGAAGATGACTGAAGAAAAAGCAATGATGCGTTTACTGAAGGCCATTGAGAACCCATACACAACAGTGTTAGGCCATATGACCGGCAGGTTATTGCTGAGCAGGCCAGGCTACCCGGTAGACCATAAAAAAATTATTGATGCCTGTGCTGCCAATGATGTTGTGATAGAACTGAATGCTCATCCCAACCGATTGGATATTGACTGGCGGCATATTGATTATGCACTTGAAAAAAATGTACTAATCTCCATTGATCCCGATGCGCATCATACAGATGGGATGGATGATATACTATATGGAGTTCTTGTTGCACAAAAAGCCATGCTTACCAATAAACAAAACCTGAGTAGTTTCTCCCGGAATGAACTGGAAGATTTTATCACAGAACAGAAAAGAAATAAGCTGGGTTAATTCGCCAATGGTAGTTTAACAAAGAAACTGGTTCCAACATCCTGAACCGTTTCAAACCATATCTCCCCTTCTGCCTGTTCAACAATTCGTTTGCACATGGCCAAACCAAGGCCGGTTCCCGATGTTTTGGTGGTGAAATTAGGCGTGAATATTTTCGATTGAATGGTTTCGTTTATACCATTCCCGTTATCTGAAATTTTAGTGAGCACCTGGTTTCCATCGATGCTTTGTGAAACTTCAATTCTCGCACTTCGTGTATCCGGCACCGATTGTATGGCATTCAATACAAGGTTTGTAAATAGCCTGTTGATATGGGTTTTATCAGCATCAATCATTACAGGATTCGGTAATAACTGCTGGATGATTTCCATTTTATCATTTACCGCATGCAGGTGAAGTACATTGCGGAGTGTATCATTCATATCGAATCGCTCTTTGCGGGAATCGCCTATATTGGCAAACTGACTGAAATCATTGGCAATCTGGCTCAGGTGATCTATCTGTTCGATTAAAGTGCGGGCAACATTTTCAGAAAGTTCTTTTACATTGGGAGCATTACTCTCGATTGATTTCTGAAGAAACTGCATACTCAGTTTCATCGGCGTGAGCGGATTCTTGATTTCATGCGCTACCTGCCGGGCCATTTCCTTCCAGGCTCCTTCCCTTTCTGTTTTTGCCAGCACAGAAGCACTATGATCAAGTTTGTTCACCATCTTGTTGTACTCCATTACAAGTTCACCGATCTCATCATCTCTTCTCCATTCAATCGCCTCGTTGTGACTACCCAGGTTGATCTTTTTCATCTGCTCACTGATCACCGAAAAAGAATGCGTAATGCGGTTCGTAATAAACAATGCAACGATACCTGCAATGAGGAAGATGAATGCATTCAGGTTGATAATCGTAACCAGGAAGTTTGAAATTTCCTGTTTGAGTTTTGTCTGAGAAGTGAAATAAGGAATATTCAGGTATGCGTAATTGTTACCACTGGCATCGATCACCGGTACATAATTACTCATAAACTCAAGATTGCCGATGCTTTCCTTCTGGAAAAATTGTATTTCTTTCAACTGTCCGATATGATAATAAGCCACCGGGTTCATTTTGGTACTCAGGATACCTTTGATATAAGGCAATGGCAATGAGGATACCTGGAGATTACCTTCAAGGTCGTACAGATTCACATCCACCCCATGAATTTCTGAAATACGGTCGACAGCCTGTTCCAGGTTTTTGTCGTACTCCCGGCTTATTTCCTCCCTGGTATCATACGTACGCCATTTACTTGAAATGGTATTCTTCACTTCCTTCTCCATGATACGGATGGTTCTGCTGAGCTTCTCCCGGTTATTGTCTTCATAGCGGATAATGAAAAACCAGATCGTAGCCACACCAATCACCAGGAATGAAACCACTGTAATAAATATAATGGTTCCGTGTATCTGGTTCCGGATCGACAATTGCCAGTAACTCAGAATCCTGTTGCGGTTGAATCTCGCTTTGATCACAATATTGATGAACCAGAATAGTGCTGAAACCAAAAGGAATGAACAGAACAGGTAAGAAAATAAAGTGATTGATTCAATGGACAGACTGTTTTCTTTTGCAATCACCACCAGTTTATCGGCACCGGCATAATACCACATCTCTGTAAAATTCTTTTTCTGCTCCAGCGAAAACTGCTGCGATTTAAATGACTTTTTATTTACGACTGACGGGAACGGATAGTCGTTGTGACTGCTCACCAGTTTCCAGTTGTTATAAATAGCGAAAGCATAAGATGATGAATTTTCAATAGAATTTTCTTCTCCTTTGCTGAACAGCTCCGGATAAAGGGCATCTCTTCTTAATTTTTTCGGACTAGCCATGATGAAAACATAACCCATCACCTTACCCGAAGTATCTTTTAGTGTCTTCTTACTGATATAGCTGAACATATCAAAAGACTGATCGAAATAATACAAGCCTGGAATACCAGTCGGTTTTGATTGCGTATTGAGAACCGTATTGATTTCATTGTACTGGGTGGAATCCTCACTCATCAAAGGTTTTTCATCTGCAGTATACGCATATACCCTGGTATCGTATTTATTGGTATACCCACTGGTATTGCTGTTGAGCAAACTATCTACCAGGTAATTGCCCGAAGCACTGGAGAACAACCTGTTGAAATTATCTGCCAGGAAATCGGGCCTGAAATCGGTGAGCATAGAATTGATGAGCGTTTCACTGGCCGGATTTGCTTTCGTGGCGAGTATCTCAGCATAATGCCTGCGGTTGGAAATTTCTTTCCTGTTGTTCTCTACAACCAATACGGCACTGATAGAAACAGAAAAAAAGAACAACCAGAAAACAAGTTTAGAGGATATGATGCGGGAAGTCAGCAGGTTTGAAACATTGCTGTTCAGCAGTAATAAAAATAACAGCAGCCAGGCCAGTACATATATTTCAAAGCCACCGCTTATCTTACCTACTTTAAAACTTAACATTACCAGTCCACTCACTGCAACCAGTAGAAACAACGGAATCATATTGCCCGAAAACATCGGCTTCAGAAAATGAACCAGGATCTGGCATAAGAAATAATATCCTATGGAAATGCAGCAGAGTACCACAAACCCTATCACACTGTATTCATTCAGCGTAAAAAAGTTGATTACATCGAATGAAATATGCGAATCAATAACCAATGAACGAATGATATTGGCTGCGGTAAATGTTGCAAACAATAAAGTGGCAGCTGCGGCAACAAGCAGCACCCATTTAACGACTGTTGATATTTGTACTAAGGGCTTTACTTTATTATCCTGCAGATGATGGCGTAAAAAAAGAATAATCCATACAAAAAAGAATGCGTTGATCAGCAGATCGCCCAATGAACGGAATACATAACCTGAGGCATAAATGGTTGGACTGAACAATTCAAACTGCCGGAAATTCATCGGAACGGGAAAGAAATACCAGAGTATCCTGATGGTGAGTAAAGAAATGATCAGCACAAGGAAACCTATCCACCATTTGCGTGTAAGCGAAATAAAAGTTGAAAAAAGCTGGATGAATAATAAGATGAGCAGAATGGCTGATACTTTCAGCAAAACTGCCACGATATTATTTCTGTTGATGGAACTCGAACTTTTCTCATAGAGATAAAACAAGCCTGTTCCATCTTTGGATTTAACGATCAGTGCATTGGCAGGATCGAGTGTGATATCATAATTCACCGACAGGGATTTGTCAATCACAAACTCATTCTGCAGGTAATCATTGGAAATAAAATAATTCCATTTAACCGGTATAAGTGCCAGCATTTTTATTTTGCCCGATTCATACCGGTGCCACACATAATAACCATTATCCAGTTCTACAAAACCTTCAGTTGGCTTATCAGTAATCATGGAAGGCAATGGTAATACTTTTTGTGTATTCCAGCAGATCAGCGACTGTGGCTGACTTTCAGAGGATCTGTAAAAGAAAACAAAATACTTTTTCCGTGAAAGATGCTGCAGGAAATCTTCTTCATAATTTCCCGAATCTATTTTTCTGAAAACCGATGAATCTGTTGCCAATGAAACAATATCAGATTCCTGTTCATGAATATATCCGGCAATTTTTTTCTGTACCGATTTGAGAGAAGCATTGGCCGACCAGTAGTTGTCTACCACAAATGAAATGGTGATCAGCCAGGCAGCTATCACCAGCAGGTAAATATTTTTATACAGGAATTGTCCGATGGTTACTGACTTCTGCAAAAATGGTTAATTGGGTTTAAATACTTTTTTTCTTTATCTCGTTCCAGAGTGCGTCCATTTCCTCTAATGACATATCGTGCAGGAACCTGTTTTGTGTTGCAGCAGCTTCTTCCATCCTCGTAAACCTGCTGATAAACTTTTTATTCGTACGTTCCAATGCATTTTCGGCATCTACCCGCAAAAACCTTGCGAGATTTACCAGGGAGAAAAAAACATCTCCCAGTTCGTCTTCTATGCTATCCTGTTTGCCTTCGTCTACGGCTTCCCGCAACTCATTCATTTCTTCTTCTACTTTTTTCCATACCTGCTGGGTATTGTCCCACTCAAAACCTACCTGTTTTGATTTTTCCTGCAACCGGATCGCTTTTACCATTGATGGCAGGGATTTGGGAACACCACCCAATACTGACTTTTTCCCTTCCTTTAGCTTTAGTTTTTCCCAGTTCTGTTTTACATCTTCTTCACTGTTTACTACAACATCACCATAAATATGAGGATGACGGGAAATCAGTTTTTCACAAACGCCATTCAACACTTCCTGCAAAGTAAATTCATTCTTTTCTGTACCGATTTTTGCATAGAAAACAATGTGCAGCATCAGGTCGCCGAGTTCTTCTTTTATTCCTTTCCAGTCGCTTTCTGAAATAGCATCCGCCAGTTCATAGGTTTCCTCAATGGTGAGGTGGCGCAATGTTTCAATGGTTTGTTTTTTATCCCAAGGGCATTTCTCCCGGAGTTCATCCATGATCTTTACCAGGCGGGAAAATGCTTGATTCGTTTCATCCATAGTTTATACTTTGAGTAAAGAGAAAAAGGTGAATAATACAATCAGGAAAACAATAACGAACACATGCGCCAGGTTTAGCAAAATAAACTTCAGAATAGTTTTGCCTCTTCTTTGTTCATAAAATACACGCAGCGCTTTGTATTCATAAAAGAGAATATAAACTATACTTGCGATCTGCAGATAATCTACAATGCTTGCACTGGTGAATTTATCCAGTTTAGCCAATCCGATCGTGATCAGCAGGATCAGAAAGAAAAATACATAGAGATGTATGGCGAAGATGGCATGATGCCCATAGTAAAATTGTTTTCTGCGATTATACAGCAACTTTAGTATCAGCGCAAAAATCGGTAATGATATAAACAGCATTTGCGGAAAACTATGAATCAGAATATTACTGAAAGTCTTGAGTATTTTCGCCTGGTCATTATTGTACTTCTCATTCATCTCAATTTCCTTGTAAATCATCTTTCGCTCCAGCCAATTGTGTTTCTTATAGCCTGTCTTTAACAAAGAATCGTACTCCGCTTTGCTTTTATATTTACTGGTGGTAAAATGAATGCCACGGGTGCTGTTCATGCTATCCAGGTATTTTTTGAACCCTTCCCTGTTCATCCCTTCAGGTTTCAGTTTTTTGGTGAAAGCACTAAAGCTGACAGAGTCCATTTTTTCGATTTCAAGAAGTGTTTTTCCGTTGATCGATGTGCCCACCCGGTCGTTTTCATCGAAAAGATTAAAAAATATGAGAAAGAAAAAAGCTGAAGTAAACACATACATCCGGATCGGATTCAGGTAACTCGCCCTTCGCCCCATCATATATTCTTTACTCAGAAAGCCCGGTTTCCATAATAAAAAACGTCCCGTGCTGAAAAATTTTCCATCGAAATGAGTAATGTCCTGGAAAAAATGAGTTACCAGATGCCATACTGATTCTACCGGTTCGATATTCTCCTGGCCACAGATATGACAAAACTTACCCTGTACTTCGGCATTACAATTCAGGCAATTTTTCTCTTTCCGCTCTTTTAAGTGACTCAAGCAATGAAATTTTGTTAAAAATAACAAAGTTTGGCCGCATGTTTGAAAAGGCGTTGTGAACAAGTTACATTTGCAAAAACCAACCTAAAACCCGGGTTCCATGAATAAACTGATTACTGGCCTTTTCTTGCTTATTTTATCTACCGGTAAGGCAGATGCTCAATATTATTATAAAGACATTATCTCGAGCAGGCAGGTAGCGGCGGATCTTGCTGCATACCGGGAAGCTAAGGTGAAAAAGATTATCATTAAAAGCTTTGAGTATACCGGTGAGCCCAGTGAGGATTTCTTTTGTGAAAAACACATTTCCAGGGATTTCAAAAAAACCTCTTTGTACACCCGGTCGGATGCTTCCAGTAAATCTTTGCTTGAAACTTTTTTTGATGAAAAAGGCCGTTTGATCAGAACGTTCGACAGTTCCAATATTGTTGTAAGCAGCAGCAATTATACTTATGATGCCGATGGAAGAATCAAATCAATCGAATCATTTACCCGGTCGGAAGACGACGACTTTATCAATGAACTCACCGAAGAACATTTATGGGAGTACAATGAACAAGGTGTTCCCGTTAAGATGGCCAAAGTGAAAAACCGGAAAGATACAGTGATGATCCTTTTTTCAATGGATGAACAAGGCAATCCTTCTATCGAAAAAGATACCAAAACAGGTGCTAAGTATTATTATTATTACGATGCCCAGAACAGGCTTACCGATGTAGTGCATGCCAATGAGTACAAGGAAAAACTGGTTGTAGATTATCTTTTTGAATACAATGCTGCAGGGCAGATTACCCAGATGACCACTACCGAAGAAGGAAAGAATAATTTTCTTATCTGGAAATACACTTACGATAATGGTTTGCGCAGCAGAGAACGTATTTTTACAAATGACCGGAAACTGCTGGGTTCAATTGAATACGAATACAAATAAATTCATTTCTTGATAAACGTTCCAAACTGCCCGCCCTTGCTGATTTTAACGTATCTTCACGCCCGATTTTAAAAAAAACTGCGGCCTCAAGATATGAAGAAAGTATTCCTTATTACAAAGCTCAAAACCACCAATCTTGGTAATGAAGCGCTTTCAAATGAAATCATCAGCCTTTTCTCGGGCATTTCCAATGATGTAATATTAAATGTAAATGGCCGCCCTTTCGGACTGGATGGTTATTATCCGAAAAGGATCATCAACCAGGCAGATCCGGTTGCTGTACTAGATAAGTGGGCAGATAAAATCGTAGCCCAGATTAAAAAAGAAGCTGGTACCGGTTTCAATAAACAGGTTCCTGCAGTAAAGCTCCTGAAAAATGATTCGGGGGATTTGAAAAATGAAAGCATCCGGGCAAAACTTCGTCCGCTAAAAAGAGTCATCGTTTCCTTTTTCCCTTACTGGAAAGAATACCGTCAGCGGGCATCTACTTTAAAAAATGCCGACTGGCTGATATACAGTGGTGCTGGTGAAGTGGGTGATAACATCGTTTTTCTCCGTCAGCTGGTAGAGATCAGGGTGGCACAGAAACTGGGTATTAAAACCGCCGCAGTTAATCAGTCGGTAGTGATCAAAACAGATCCGTTTAAAAAACTGGTGGGTCATGTATATGGCAATATGTCGAAAATCGTGATTCGTGGAACCACTACCAGGGAAAACCTGATCAGCTATGGTGTTCCGGCAAATATCATCGAAGTGGCACCGGATTCTGCGATTAATGCCTCATTCCCGGCTTCGGGTAGGCCTCAACGTGACCCATTGCTGGTGGGTGTTAACATTACACCACGTATTAAAATCACAGAAGAGGAAATCGGGAAGGTTGTTGCACATATCCGTTCATTGGGAAGAAAACTTATTTTTATTACCAATGAACCATTTGAAGACAGCAAGGTTTCTCCGCTATTTACAGAAAAACTGGGCGTTGAATTTGTGAAAAATTTTTCCAGCTATCATGAATACATGAAGCAACTGGCCAGCTGCGATTTTGTGATCAGCGCCAGGTTACACACAAATATTTTATCCCTCGATACACATACACCTATTATCCCTATCGAAGGCAATATATTCAAATCAACGGAGTTGCTGAAACAGCTTGAATATCCTGTTAAAACACTGAATTCACAGGATGAAGGATGGGTGAATCAACTTATCAGAGAAATTGATCTGCTGCACAACAGGAAATATGATTTCGATCAGTATTTCAATAACACTTTCCCAAAACACCAGCAGGCAGTAAAAAGAAATGCAGCCTGGATCAATGAGATCAACTAACGGTTAGTAATACCCGAAAATAAAATATGGTTTAAATAAAAAGCCCTTTGTTTGCACAAAGGGCTTTATTATATATTACTGTTTGTGATTAATAATTCCTTACAGTCATTTCTACTCTCCTGTTCTTGGCACGACCTGCTGCTGTTTTATTGGTAGCAACCGGTTTATCGGGACCGTAACCGGTAGCAGTCATCCTGCTGTCTGTTACGCCTTTGGTAGACAGATAAGCTTTCACAGAATTGGCACGGTCATTAGAAAGCGTAAGGTTCTTTTCACGTTTACCAGTAGAATCGGTATGACCATCAATCGCGATCATCAGAGATTCATCGGCTGCCAGTAAAGCGGCTACTTCATTCAGTGATTTGAATGACTTAGGTAATAATTTAGAACTTCCGGTAGCAAAGAAAATATTCTTAGCTGCTACATTGATTTTCTCAATTACTTCTTTGGCAATTTCAGGACAACCCTGGTTGCTGGCAGGACCCGGACGGCTAGGGCATTTGTCTTCTTCATCATTTACACCATCCTTATCTGTATCCGGAATCGGGCAACCCTGGTAGCGGGCAAATCCTTTTTCGGTCGGGCATTTGTCAAGTTCATCATTAATTCCATCACCATCGGTATCAGGAATCGGGCAACCCTGGTATTTGGCGGTACCAGCTACATCAGGACACTTGTCATCTGCATCTGCGATACCATCTCCATCACGATCAGGACAACCCTGCAAAGCAGCGATACCAGGAACATCCGGACATTTATCATCGGCATCAAGAATACCATCATTATCACGATCCAATACAACAGGAGGTGGTGGTGGTGGAATTACAGGTTCTGGTTTTTTAACAAGTGGAGCAGCCAGACCAATACTATGATACAGGTGGTAAACAGCTTTATCGGTAACCGGAACACGATATTGCATATTGGCTATACCAAAAACACCATCTGCAATTCTGAGTTGCAAACCAACACCCAAAGGCAGGTAAGCACCGAAAGAACGGCGATAGCTGTGTGCACCGATACCCGCAGTAATGAACGGACTTAATGCATATTTATCGGAAAGCAATTTAACGTTAGCTGTAGCAGCAGCTTCCAGTAACAATTGTTCTCTTTTAGCGAGGTTCTGAGAATTTGCAACATCATAATCTACAAATGAACCCGTAAGTGTTGCACCGAAATCAACATGTTTGCTTACGCCCTGAAGATAACTGATGGCCAGACCTGGTGCCATTCGTTTAACTTTTGAGAATTGTTTGTCGCGTAGTACATTCGACAAACCGTTTGCCCTTATTTCAGTTGCAGTTACAAAATCATTTAAAACGAAATGTATGCCGAGCGAAGGGAGTTTCCTGTTATCATTCTGGGCAAAAGATGCTGCACATATGATCAGGGTAAGTAATGAGAAAGTAATTTTCTTCATATATGGCTGTTTTAGTAAACAAAGCAAAAATACTTGCTTAGAATGATATGCGGAAATAAAAAGAAAGGATAGATATACCCACCGTGTTAATTACCAACCTATTCTGCCCTTTTATTTTCGTCCTTTCGGTTCCAGCACTTCCACCTTTACCCGGGTAAGCCCATTGCTGATATATCCCAGTTTTTTGGCAGCGGAACGGCTCAGATCTACCAATCGGCGCATTTTAGGGTGCAGCCGGTCGTTCGTTTTAACCACTACGCTCCTGCCATTTTTCAGGTTGGTAACCCTGATCCAGGTACCAAGCGGCAAAACATTACAGGCTGCTGTGAGTTTATCCTGGCTGAATATCTCTCCATTGGCTGTTTTCTTGCCATGAAACTTATTGCCATAGAAACTTGCCTGACCGTAAAAAACCTTTTTTGCTTTTTTTGAAGATTTAGCAGGAGGAACATACACTGAATCACTTTGTGCATATACCTTATTGGCCTGCAGCAACAGCAACAGGAAGCTGCAAATGAATAACTTTAAAACCGACGGGATGGAATTGAATTTACGCATTCAATGGTTTAAAGGATGACTACTTTCCGGCAAAATATTTCTCCTTCAGCCGCTGGTCATCTGCGTAAATATCGTCATAAAATTTAATACTTCCATCAATTCCTTCACAGGAGAAATAACGGATATAGAGCGGAACTTTGTTTTTTACTGCAATACGATGCCTTTCTTTGTTGGCTATCCAGTTACTGATAGAGTCGGCAGTGTACCTCAAGGTATCTCCCTTGGGAAGTTGTAAACTGTCATTCCGGGCAATAAAAGCCGCCAGTTGCATCCATTCCTGCACCCTCACGCAGCCATGACTGAGGGCCCGCATCCCATTTTTGAAAAGATAACGCTGATTGGTATCGTGGAGATAAACGGCATGTGGATTGTCGAAATTGAATTTGATCACACCGAGTGCATTTCCATCGCCACTTCCCTGCTGAATTTTGAAGGGAATACCTTTTGAATATTTTGACCAGTTAATCGTGGAAGGATCAACCCGCTCCCCTTTGCTGTTGTAAAGGTTTAATCCCTTTCTTGCCAGGTAACCTGCATTCCTTTTTAAGCCCGGCAACATTTCCTTTTTAATGATGCTTTCGGGAACCGTCCAGGTAGGATAAATAACCATATCGGTAATATCGCTGGTGAGTGTGGGCGTAGGAGTGCCAGGTTTGCCACAGATGATTTTTGAACGAAGGACGATAGAATCGCTGTCGTGCACATGCAGGTAATAACCCGGGAGGTTTACCCATATATATTTCTCCGGCATTTTCTGCGGAAGTTGCTTATAACGGTCAAGCGTAACCGCAATCCGGTTGAATCTTTCCTGGTCGGTTAAGTTCATTGCCTTGATAAGTGAAGTGGAAATTTTTCCATCGGCAGTTAATTTCTTTTTTTGCTGATACTTAGTGATAGCAGATGCCAGTGCCGCTGAATCTGCCAGCTTTTTCTTATCATATTTCAGAAAACCACTTTCGCTCAGGCGTAGCTGAAGTTCGTTGATGAATGACAGGGAATCTTCTGCATCTCCTTTCTTGTATGGATATTTCACATAAGTATACTTACGGGTATCCATACTGTCGATAAACTTTGCAATGCCCTTCTTCAGTTCAAAATAACCGGGCGCAAATGGTTGTATGGAAAACAGTATATCACCGATTTTCTCTCCCTTCATCAACCTGTCGAGATTGGGTTTGAAAAAGCTATTGTACTTCGTGGTATCATTCTTCCAGGAGAGGCTATCCGATTGTAATCTACCTTGCCTGATATCACAGATAATGTGCATGAAAGCATCGGTAAGTAATAGATCGGCTCTCGTCCATAGAATGGCATCCGTTCTCTTAACTGAATCATGGTCAAGTGTATCTTTAATTTTCCTGATCTGATCATATTGATAATCGGAAGCAAACAATCCGTCGCGGGCGGTGGTATCAAGATAGCTGATCAACTGGGCTACTGCTGGTTTCCATTTACCTGTATCACTCCAAACCGGCATGTAATCGTAACCGTAATAATAGTCTTCTGTAACAGCTGCAAATGGCAAATGAAGACTGTCATCAACTTTTCCTTTCTGCTCAGTAGCCAGTGATAAAGCCGTTTCTATATGTTTCCTCACAAAATGATTGAGAGTAGCGGGATCATCCACCAGTTGTTTCTCTTCCAGCTTTTTCTCAGGTTGGCTACATGAAATCAATACAAGCAGGAACAATAAAGTAAAATAAAA